>Ga0302319_10003367_pt1 | contig 33568 bp, 26 predicted proteins | sample Bog_T0_2_FD_203319 | JGI IMG/M metagenome (GOLD analysis project Ga0302319, IMG submission 203319) | Peat permafrost microbial communities from Stordalen Mire near Abisko, Sweden - Bog_T0_2 | ecosystem: Environmental > Terrestrial > Soil > Wetlands > Peat | place: Sweden: Abisko, Stordalen Mire... | reverse complement strand
GATCAATGTTCTCAAAGACCAACAATTGGTTTATCAAAACACAAGGCGTGGCACGGAAAGCCTTGCTAAAAAAATTGCGTCATGGTCAACGCAAACCTTGCAAACCGATCTTATCAACTATGTCAAAGAAACTGTCGCGGAGGATTGGAGTCTTGTGCAATGTTTGGAGCGCGGAGTGGCGTTTCATCATGGAGCGATGCCGCGATATATCCAAAGTCACATTGTTGACTCATTCAACAACCGGGAAATTCAAACGCTGGTTTGCACAACTACGCTCACGGAAGGTGTGAACACCACGGCGAAAAATGTCGTTCTTTACAGTAATAAAAAAGGAAGTGATGTAGCGCTGACTGCATTTGACTACAAGAACCTGAAAGGGCGAGCTGGCAGATTTCTCCAGCATTTTGTCGGAAAAGTCATTGCTTTTCATCCAGTCGTGGAGGGGGAACGTGATTTGATCAGTTATTACTATTATGACAGCGATGACATCGAGTCTTCAGAGGTGATTTCGATTGATGAAGAAGATTTAACGGCGCAATCCAAACAAAAACGAGAGCGCGTTTTAGAGATTCTGAAAAAAGAAAATCTTCCGGTTTATATTGTGAAAGCAAACAAATATATTCCCGTCGAAAAGCAGATTCCTTTTGTCAATAGGCTTCGGCGTGATGCGGCTCTGCTACAGACGCTTGCTTTTCATGGCAATCTTCCCGACAAATCTCATCTCGATTTGATTTTAGATTTATGTCACGAATACATCTTCTCGAAGCGTGATTTTGAAAACCGAAATTTCCAAATTGGAAATTTGAAGCGGCTTGTGAAGTATTATGTTTACCAGAGGCCTTCCCTAAAGGCTTTAATTCTAACCCAAAATGGCAAATCGATTGACACAAGAGTCAGAAACGCATTCTCACTGATTTCACATTTTTTCGAGTTTGCACTTCCAAAATACCTAACCTGCTTTGAAAATTTATTCAACTTCGTAGCCCAAGAGAATCGCGCCAGCGTTATCAATCTCGGCTACGTGACTACCACGCTTCAGTATGGTTTCACTGAACCGCACCAAATTGCTTTGAAAGATGCGGGTGTTCCCGATGGGATAATTGAAAAAATTGGAGAGAAACTGAACGATTGTAGGACGAGTGAAGAAATCCGACTTCGGTTACGCATTAATCCTAAAATTCTCGAACTATTGTCTTCGTTTGAGCAAAAAATGCTCCGGAAGTTAATTTGATAATTTCCACGCTTATTTCCAACCGCTCCTCGTTTGGAATCGGAGCGCAACGAAAATTGCGCCTCCAGTCCAATTTTTAATTCCGCATCGGGTCGTTGCCAAAATCGCGACGTTTTTCAGAAAATGAGCGAAGGGTGTGTGGAATCCCCGGATAATCCCATGCTTCGTTGACCGCCCACTGGATCATTTCCGAATCCCGATTCTCCAAAGTGGGAAAAAGTCCCGTCGTGCAGGTGCTCAACGCCAATGCCAAATCAACACCGTAACCCAGCCTGAAATACAGCATCAATGTTTGCTCGTCTGTGAGTGCGGGCCAAGTTTTTGTTTTTGCAAATCCGCGCACAGCTTCGCCAAGCGATTCACGAGTTGTCTTTTCAAGGCGCTTGAAAGTGTCCTCCACCTTTTCTCCAATCTGGGCGAACTCGGAGATAGGCCGGGGAACAAGAGCCAGCCGTTGCGAATTCAGAAAATTGCTTAATTCACTCCACGTCATTCACGAAGATTAACCCGTCACGAAGTCCACGTCTATTTCACTTTGCTATTTCCGCACGCAAAACGTGTCCGACAAATCAGGGGACAAATCTGATACTGCAATCTGATACTGTTTGCCTTTTTTAGGTCATTCCACATCCTAGCAAGACAAAAGCAAAAATGCGTTTCAGTCAATAAAGACGCGGTTTTTGTCATTATGTCACGTTAGGTCAAATCATGACAAAAGGACGTTTTACACTTTCCAGGCGTGTGCATTAAACCACTCTGCCATCTCTCCACCGAAAACAAAACTTTGGCCATGCGTCCCGCTGGACGCAATCTTTTTCCGGCTCGACGTGGACGGAAGGGCGTGTCCGGGTTTGCAATTTTTAGGCAAATTCCGGCTGATTTGTGAGGAAGGCGAAATGCGAAATCTTCAATGTTTATAAAGCTTGCAGATGTGTGTGGAAATGTTAAAAAATGAACCTCTCAATTTCAATTTTAACTGTGACTTAAACCGAACTCTTCTCAAGTTCGTCTTGGATGAAGCAGCACAGAAAACGCCCAACTGACAAATCGGCAACAAGGCCCACACAGGTCGGTGGTCCGGAGCCCGTGCCGCCGGATAGCGGCGCGACCCATCCGCCAATTTCAAAGCATTGGCCCTGGTTGTTTGGCTTGCTTCTGATTGCCGCCATGTTGCTGGCTTACCAACCGCTTTGGCACGCCGGGTTCATTTGGGACGATGATTTTTACGTGACGGGGAACCCGATGCTGCGCGATGCGGCGGGGTTGAGGCAGATCTGGTTCAAGGTGGACAGCGAACCACAATACTATCCTCTGGTCTTCACGACGTTGTGGCTGGAATTCCATCTGTGGGGGTTGCAACCGCTGGGCTATCACTTGGACAACGTGCTACTGCACACGCTGGCGGCGCTGCTGTTGGGCTGCGTGCTGAGGCGTTTGCGGGTGCCGGGCGCATGGCTGGCGGCGGCGATTTTCGCCCTGCATCCGGTGCAGGTGGAATCGGTGGCCTGGGTCACGGAACGCAAGAATGTGTTGTCGGCTTTGTTTTACTTTGGGGCAGTACTGGCGTACTTGCGCTATGTGGAACGTGCGACCAGTGACAAATTTCAAGTGATACGAACTGGTTCTATCTTGTCACGTGCCACGTATCGCGTGTCACTTCCATACGGTCTGGCCTTGGGGCTGTTTCTGGGGGCGCTTTTCAGCAAGACGGTGACCTGCTCATTGCCGATGGCGTTGCTGCTGGTCTGCTGGTGGAAGAACAACCGCGTCCGGTTTGGCGATGTTCTGCCCTTGCTGCCGTTTTTTGCGCTGGGCGCCACGCTGGGCCTGCAGACGGTGTGGGTGGAGAAATACCACGTGGGCGCCCATGGCGCAGAGTGGTCCCTGACGCTAGCGGACCGGTGCCTGATTGCGGGACGGGCGTTGTGGTTTTACGCCGCCAAGCTGGCATGGCCGGCGCAACTGACTTTCATCTATCCGCGCTGGGGAATCAACCCGGGCATCGGGTGGCAATGGATTTTCCCGGCAGCGGCAGCGGGCGTGGTAGGGGTGCTGTGGTTGCTGCGAAATCGATTTGGTCGCGGACCGCTGGCGGGCGTGTTGTTCTTTGCGGGCACGCTGGGGCCGGCCCTCGGATTCATGGACATCTATCCCATGCGTTACTCGTTCGTGGCGGATCATTTCCAATATCTGGCGAGCGCGGGAATCATTGCGTTGGTGGCGGCGCTGGTGGCACGAGTGGGGGAATGGCAGAAGCGGCCGGCGGTAGCATATGGATTTGCGGTCATCGTGTTGCCGATGCTCGCGGTCCTGACTTGGCGGCAGGCGGGGACTTACCGGGACATGGAAACCCTCTGGCGCACCACCATTGACCGGAATCCAAATTGTTGGATGGCGTACGAAAATCTGGGGGGAACTCTTTTAGCCCAGGGTAAGTTGGATGAAGCCAGTCAAAACTTTGAGCGGGCACTCCAACTCAAACCGGATGACGAGGACGCCCTTAATGATTTAGGGGTCGTGCTATACAAACAAATGAAGTTGGATGAGGCCATCCGGTATTACGAGCGGGCGCTCCAACTCAAACCCGATTATGCCGATGCCCACTGCAATTTTGGTCTCGCGCTGGTCTGCCAAGGGAAGTTGGATGAAGCCATTCAGCATTTCGAGCGGGCACTCCAACTCAAACCGTATGACCCCGAAACCCATGGTAATTTAGGTATCGCATTAGCCAAACAAGGGAAGTTGACTGAAGCCATTCAAAATTTCCAGCAAGCCTTGACCCTGGCCACCGATCAGGGTAATACCGCGCTCGCGGAAGACATCCGCACCCAGCTCAAGCTTTATCAAACAGCATTGCCTCGACCCCAAACACCGTAATGGCACAAACCGGCCACCGATCGAATCGGTGTTCGGCGCTCTGGCGGGAGTCGCAGTTTTGCCTGACTGGTTAGACGCTCAGAATTCCACCGCGGCTCGCGTTGGTGACGAGTTTTTGGTAGCGCGCGAGCCAGCCGCCGAGATTGCGCTTTACCGGCTGAAAAGTTTTCTTCCGCTCCGCCAGCTCGGCTTCGGGTACCAGGATGTCAATCTTGCGGTTGGGGAAATCAATGCGGATGCGATCGCCGGCTTTGAGCAGGCCAATCGGGCCGCCTTCCTCGGCTTCCGGTGAGACGTGGCCGATGCACGCGCCGGCTGTGCCGCCGCTGAACCGGCCGTCGGTGATGAGCGCGCATTTGTCACCAAGACCCAGGCCGGCAATGTAGCTGGTGGGCGAAAGCATTTCCTGCATGCCCGGCCCGCCGCGCGGTCCTTCGTTGCGGATGATGACCACGTCGCCGGCCTTGACTTTGCCGGCCAGAATGCCGGCGCAGGCATCGTCCTGGCTTTCGAAAATCACGCACGGACCTTCAAAAACAAATCCCGGTCCGCAGCTTTTCTTGAACTCCGCGCTGATGCCGGCGGTTTTCACCACGCTGCCTTCGGGCGCCAACTGGCCGTAGAGAATCGCGAGACCGCCGTCCGGTGTGTAGGCGGTTTCCTTGGTGCGGATGCAATCGTTCGCGTCGAACATGAACGCCGAGTCGTACGGCATAAGGCCGCTGGGCTGAACCTTGGCGAGGTGCTTCGGGTCGGTGTCGAATTCGGCGCGGGTGATGACCCAGTTCTTCACTTTCTTGACGCGCACCATGGCAAACGGCGTGCGGGTGCCGCCCTTTTCATAACGCCACATGAGCAGGACCGGCGTATTGCGGAACTCGGCAAGTTCGGCGCAGACGAGGCCCTTCGATTCCTGAAGCTGCTGCTGGATGTTCAGCCGCAGCAGGTCATGCCCTTTCAACACGGCACCGTCAGGCATTTTCATCGTCGCCTTCGGGTCGAACACGGCCAGTTGCGCCTCGACGTCGCCGGCATTCCACGCGGCAGCATCACGCCAGAGCGTGATGGCCAGCGGGTCGGCGGGGAAGAACAGCATGGGCTTGGGCGCGAGATTGCCGCTCGCCGTGCGGGCGGCAGACCCCATCTTGTCGTTCGGATCCACGACGATTGCTGACGCGCCGGAGACGCGCACAGTTTTGGCCCAGTCAGAGCATTTTTCGGAACGCAAATCCCATTCGTCAATGTTCTCGCCGAGGGTTTTGCCGGTGACGGTTTTGCACGACGTGTTGAGCACGCCCATGCGCTTGAGTTCGCCGAGAATCGTGTGGATACCGCCGGCGCGATGCACGTCCTGCACGTGATAGTTCGATGACGGCGAAACCTTGCACACGCACGGGATGCGGCGCGAGATGTCGTCAATGCGCTTGATGTCGTAGGCAATGCCCGCTTCGCGCGCGATGGCGAGTGTGTGCAGAATGGTGTTCGTCGAGCCGCCCATCGCAACGTCGAGCATGATGGAGTTGTCGAACGCTTCCGGTGTGGCGATATCGCGCGGTTTGAGGTCGTGGGCGACAAGCTGGATGATGGCGCGGGCCGCGCGGTCGTAAAGCGCCTCGCGTTCTTTCGAGACGGCCAGAATGGTGCCGTTACCGGGCAGCGCCATGCCGAGTGCTTCGCAGAGGCAGTTCATCGAATTGGCGGTGAACATCCCGGAGCACGAACCGCAGGTCGGACAGGCGGTTTGTTCGAGCTTGGTCAATTGCGCTTCCGTGATCTTGCCCGCCTGGAGTTCGGCGACGCCTTTGAAAACCGAAATCAAATCCGACTTGCCGGACGCCGGCTGAAGATAGGACGCGAGATCCTCGTGCGTGGTTTTCTGTTCGGCAATGCCCGCCGCCATCGGGCCGCCGCTGACGAACACGGTCGGGATGTTGACGCGCATGGCGGCCATCAACATGCCGGGGACAATCTTGTCGCAATTCGGGATGCACACCATGCCATCGAAGCAATGCGCCTTGAGCATGGTCTCTACGCAGTCGGCGATGAGTTCGCGCGACGGCAGCGAATACAACATGCCGGAATGGCCCATGGCGATGCCGTCGTCCACGCCGATGGTATTGAAGATGAACGGCACGCCGCCGGCCTCGCGCACGAGGCGTTTGACCAGCATGCCGACCTCGTTGAGGTGGGCGTGGCCGGGGATGCAATCGGTATAGCTGTTGCAGATGGCGATGAACGGCTTGTCCCAGTCGGCCTCGGATTCGATGGAACCGGTGGCGCGGAGCAGCGAGCGGTGCGGCGCGCGTTCAAAACCTTTTTTGATGATGTCAGAGCGCATGGCAATTTTATTTACGATTTACGATTGGCGATTTACGAAATCAATATCGATTTGCAATATAGCTGCGCAAGGGCGAGGTGTCACGCAATTGAAAACTTGGCATTTTATAAGCCACCGCACACAGCCGCGCTCCGGGGCAAAGCGTATAAGCTGGTTTACCGGAGAATAATCTCTTTTCTTTTTTACTCGGTTCTGGCTTTCTATGCATTCAATCAAAACACTATGAAGGCCTTTACCAAATCAATCGTGCTGGTGGCACTCACACTGACATTGACCGGGTCCGCCTGGAGCGCTGGTACCACCGTTGCTGGAAAATGGAAAGGGCAGTTTGACAGTCAAATCGGCCTGCAAAGATACAGCTACGAGTTCAAGGTGGATGGAACCAACCTGACCGGCACAGCTACGGGGGAGAGGGAAATGGGAACCAACACCATGGCAATCACCGAAGGCAGAGTCAGCACGAACGGGATTTTCTTCGTCGAACCGCTCAAGTTTGACGACAACGACATCCGCATTGAATATACCGGCAAGGTGTCGGGCGATGAGATCAAGTTCCATCGCAAAGTGGGCGATTTTGGCGAGGAAGACTTCGTTGCCAAACGGGTGACGGAAGCCGAATCAACAGTTGAAGCGAAACCGGCAGCCAAGTCGGAGACCAAGCTGGGTACGAATTCACCGGCAGCCAAGCCGTAGAATTGCACACGACGCCGGCATTTTTTCGCGCCTCGAATCCCTAAACCGTAGCAGCCGACGTGAGTCAGCTCTGACTTTGTTTTGGATAAGATAGAGCGGACTCACGTCCGCTGCTACGAGGTTTATGGATAGCTTCGACCTCCAACTTTGGACGCGCATCGGGGCTATGGCCGGGCGCTCCCAGGGGAATCGCAGGCCGGTCAGGTGGAATGCTGCGGGTATCCGCCGGTGATGTAATGCGCCATCTGGTCAATCTGCGCGCTCTGGGTGGAAATGATCCAGTTCACCAGGTCGCCGATGGAAACCAAGCCGACGACTTTTTCACCTTCCACAACCGGCAAATGCCGCACGCGATGTTCGGTCATCAGCTTCATGCATTCCTCGACGGAATGCTGCGGCCCGACGGAAATGACCTCGGTGGAAAAAATCTCCCGCACCCGGGTTTCCTTGGACGTTTTCCCCTGCAGTATGATTTTGCGCGTGTAATCGCGCTCCGAAAAAACTCCCACCAGTTTTTCGCCCGACATGACGAGCAACGCGCCGATGTTTTTGTCCGCCATGAGCTTGATGGCTTCAAAGACGGTGGTTTCGGGCGGGACCGACCAAATCTCCGATCCCTTGTGATGCAACAACGCGCTGACTGTGCCGCTGGATTTCATAGGTGTGATGCTGTTATCCGCTTCTTCCGCAGATGATTCAAGCAAATAATTGCAATCATTACAAGTCTTGGAACTGGTGTTGTTATTTGTCACGGAGCGCGGATTGTCCTCAATCCGCAGCGGCTGGACTGGTCGAAAACGCTGCGAGTTGAGACAACTCGCGCTCCGGCTTTCAAATTGAGAAATTGCCAATTCCTGGCACCGCGGCTGGACGGAACATTTCCTCGCCTTCGCAGCCTGATTTTGGTTCTATATGCAGATTCGGAGGGACGAGTTACACAAGTCCCTGACCGAAACCAATTGTGGGACTCGTGTAACTCGTCCCTCCGAAAACCAAACTGTTTACAAATTATGGACTCATTGACGACTGTTTTACTAAAACCCGGCGAGGCTGACCGCATCGTGGCCGGCCATCCGTGGATTTATCACACTGAAATTCTCCGGGTCACCGCACCCATTGCCGACGGCGAGCTGGTTCAGGTCAAAGACCATCGCCAGCGGCTGATCGGCACCGGCTTCTTCAATTCCAAATCAAAAATTAACGTCCGCGTCCTGTCAGCGGAGCGCGTCGAGGTGAACGAAAAGTTCTTTGAGGAGCGCATTCGCGCCGCGCTCGTCGTCCGGCAAAGGCACCTGCCGGCCGCGACCTCGTTCCGCGTCGTCAACGCCGAGAGCGATTTTCTCAGCGGCCTGATCGTGGACAAATACGAGGACGTGCTGGTGGTGCAGATTTCGTCGCTCGGCATGGACCAGCGCAAGGCCCAAATAGTCGCCGCGCTGCAAACGATTTTCTCGCCGCGCGCCATCCTCGAACGCGGCGACATGGCGACACGCAAGTTTGAAGGCTTGAACGCAGCCGAAGGCGTATTGACCGGCGAATTTAGCGGGCCCATTTCAGTAAATCTGAACGGCCTGAAGTTTGAGACCGACCTGATCGGCGGCCACAAAACCGGGATGTATTTGGATCAACAGATGAATTATCAGGCCGTGTCGCAGTTTGCGAAGGGGGCGCAGGTTTTGGACTGCTTCAGTTTCCTCGGCGGGTTTGGCCTGCACACGGCGCGCGCGGGCGCGGCGCATGTCCATATGCTCGACCAGAGCGCGGAGGCCATCGCCGCGGCCACCCGCAACGCCGCGGCCAACGACCTGGCGGAAAAATGCTCGTTCGAGGCCGTGAACGTTTTCGACTGGCTCAAGGCCAACACCGCCGTCAAACCGCACGAGCGTGTCGTTCCGCGATTCGATCTCATCATTCTCGATCCGCCATCGTTCACGCGCAACCGCGCGTCCGTGCCCGATGCGCTGCGCGGCTACAAGGAAATCCATCTGCGCGCGCTCAAGCTACTGAAGCCCGGCGGCACGCTGGCGACGTTCTGCTGCTCGCATCATGTGGACACCGTGACGTTCCAGGATGTGATTCTTTCCGCCGCCTACGATACGCGCCACGTGTTGCGCCGGGTCGCCACCTATTCCCAAAGCCCGGATCATCCCATCATCCCGATGATTCCGGAAACGGAATACCTGAAAGGCTTCGCGTTTGAAGTGGTGAGATAGAACCTCATGAGCGCCTTCCCCGTCAGCCTGGAAAAGGAAACCCAACTCACGCAGCGCATGGCCGCGCTGGGCGTGCGCGAGGCTGACATCGATGAAACCTTCGTCCGCTCCGGCGGCCACGGCGGACAGAACGTCAACAAGACTTCCACCTGCGTGATGCTGCTCCACCGTCCGACTGGCCTGCAGGTGAAATGCCAGGCCACCCGCCAGCAGGGACTTAACCGCTTCATCGCCCGCCGCCTGCTGCTGGACAAGATTGAAGCGCTAAAACACGGGTTTGTGGCGGCACAACGCGCTGAGATCGAGAAAATCCGGCGGCAGAAACGGAAACGTTCACGCCGCGCCAAGGCCAGAATGCTCGCCGACAAATCCCATCACGCCGACAAGAAGGCGTCGCGCCGTCCGGTTGGGATGGAATAGAAAACGTTTCAACCGCTACGAAACGTTTTGACCACGGATAATCACGGATTCTATTTGCCGCAAAAAAGCAAAAAGATCGGGCGCGTCACTCCGTGCGCGCCGTGGTCTCGGTTCATCCGATCCACCTCGTGTCACTCGCCACTTGTCACTTTTCACCCGCTGGGCGGGTGAAATATGTCAGAATGAATGCTTGTTGTTCGGGGGAATGTGCTAGCATGCCCGTTCATGAACATCCTGATTGAAGACGCCGAGACGCTGGAATATTTCACCAGCGACAACAAGTGGACCAAAAAAGTTTCCGAAGGTAAAAACTTCGGGGCCACTCAAACGGCCTTTGCGGTTGCGAAGAAAGAACCGATTGGCAAATTCAACATCGTCTCTTACATCTCCCAGACGAAACAATTCATCAACATGGATCATGGCCGGGGCAAGGGCGTGGCCGAAGCCAGCCCGGTGGTGGAGACCGCCGCGGCGGCATAAGACGGTTGAGGGTTGAGTGTCAGAAAGACGCGGAGTGTCCTCCTCGTGCTCCCCCACTCGCCACTCGACACCTTGTTGCGATTCCGTATACTCTCGACTCCATGAGCAAAGCCAAAGTACCGGCAACTGGAGAAGGTTATCTCGGCGAAACCATGGTCCACCGAATTACCCACGCCTTGGGCGTCGTGGGAAATGTGATTGAGGGCAAGGCTGGCTGGCCGCCGGAAATCACGTTAAAACTCCCGGATGGCTCCATCAAGAAAGGCCGGCTCAGCGATTTCCGGGAGCCCAACAGCGCCGAGCGGAAAATCTCCCCCACCAAGCCAGTTGAAGGTTGAGAGTTGAGCGTCCTGGAAAGAGGCGGAATTCAAGTGTCTATCAGGCTGATCGTCTTTAGTTGCCGCTTCGCGGCATCTTCATCCAGCGAAGTCCGGTATTCCACCCGCTTGATTTCGCCCGGCAGCAGGTCGAAATAATTGTCGGAGAAAAAGCACTCATCTTCACCGCAGGCCAGCATGACGCTCCGGGCCAGGGACCGGCAGGAAAGCTCAATCGAACAGCCGCCTTTCGTTCCGATGATTTTTGTCGTGATTTCCGGCGGCGACAATTTCAAATCTTTTGGCAGACGAAAATATTTCAGATCCTCGGCGATAATTCCCCTTCCGTCCTTCAATCGCGAAACCAGCACCAGTTGCGTGTCGTCCTGGCCTCGCGCCAGATGCTCCTTCGTCAAAGTCAGATGCAACTCCGATGTGTTCGCCGCCACGGTGACGTGCTGCGTGTGCCGGCTGATTTCTTTTCCGCCAAAGTCGAGCACGACGATCTCCAGCGTTGCCGGGATCGGTTCCAGCCGGTCGGACACGCTGTAAAACAGCACTTCATTTTCCTTCACCACCGCCGAGATGATGACCGGGGCAAACGCCCGCTTCGCGGTGTAATGCAGCGCCTTCCACCGGCCAAAGTAATCAATGCTCGACCACGAGGCGACCGGCCAGCAGTCGTTGATCTGCCAGTAGAGCGAGCCCATGCAGTACGGCATCGCCCGCCGGTGCGCTTCCATGGCCAACCGCACACCGTCTGCCTGCATCACCTGGCTGACGTAGAGATACGATTCAAAATCCTTCGGCCGGCGATACCACTGGTCCATGTAGGTTTGGATCAGGCGGTTTCCGTATTCGCGGTCCCGGCGTTCGTCGGCCATGCAACGCTGGTGGGAAAGCATGACCGCGGAATGCAGCTCGCGGTCTTTCGGTTCCGCAAATTTCTTCACGGTGGACAGTTCGGGATACGACTGAAAGCCGTACTCGCTCACGAAGCGGGCGATGTTTTCGGGATATTTCTCGAACGGTTCCTTCCCGTGCCACACGCCCCAATAATGAATGTCACCTTCCCCGTACGGGATGTGGTTGAACCCGGCATTCGGGCTGGAAGAATGGTAGTAACGGGTCGGGTCCGCCTCCCGCAACGCCTGCGGAATGGTTTCGTAGTAGAGCGTCCGGATATCCTGTTCATGCCGCGCCTGGATTTCCGGGGAACACAACTGCTTCCAGGCCAGGTGCCAGCAGGCTTCGTTCTCATTGTTGCCGCAGTAAAGCGCAATCGAGGCGTGGTTGCGCAGGTGGGTTACGTTGTCAATGACCTCCTGCCGCACATTTTGGAGGAACGCTTCATCGGTGGGGTATGTGGCGCAGGCGAACTGCAGGTCGTGCCAGATGAGGATGCCATGCTGATCGCAGAGATCATAAAACGTGTCCTCCTCGTAAATCCCGCCGCCCCAGATCCGCAGCATGTTCATGTGCGCGTCGACGGCGGAACGGAGGGTGGATTCATACCGTTCCCGCGTCACCCGGTTCTGGAAATTATCCAGCGGAATATAATTCGCGCCCTTCATGAAAACCGGCACGCCGTTGAGACGCACATAAAGCGAAGTCCCGGAAGCGTCCTTGTCGCGGACAATTTCCAACGAACGGATGCCGATCTTCGTGGAGTATTCATCAACCACATTCCCGCCCGACTCGACCTGCGCCCGGAAATGGTAGAGCGGCTGGCTGCCGAGTCCGTTGGTCCACCATAACGCGGGTTTTTCAATATGCCCTTTGACCGTGATTCGATTAAGCCCCTTCTGCAACGGGTGTTCCTCCGAATTCAATTGGATCGAATCCATCGTCACGGAAATCCGCGCGCGCTGTGGCGTGTCCGACAACACCTCCAGCACGGAGAGGATGTCCGCGCCGGCGGCGGAGACATTCTGTTGCTGCATCAAGACGCTCTGGATCCGGAGGCTGCTCCAGGCTTCGATCAACACTGGTCGCCAGATGCCGCACGTGATGAGCCGCGGGCCCCAATCCCAGCCGTAATGAAACTGCGCTTTGCGCGAATACATCGCGAGCTTCACGTCAGCTTGGTCGTTGGTGCCAAAGGCATGCAACCGGTACGGGGCGTTTTGGTATTGGGGCAGCGTTTCGGCGACCACGTTGCGGAATCGGACGACGAGCGTATTTCCGGCTTCCTTGAGCAGCGGTTTGCAGGGAATTCGCCACTCGCGAAACATGTTGTTCGCGGTCAGGACGGGCGAACCGTTAAGCGTCACGGAGGCATAGGTGTCCAACCCTCGAAACACCAATTCCGCGTTCGTCTGCTTCAGAAAATTCGCCGGCAGATCGAAGATGGTTTGATAAATCCAGTCCCGCTCGCCTATCCACTGAAGTTCCTGCTCGTTGGTGCCGAAAAAGGGATCGGAGATCAGCCCATTCCTCAGGAGATCGGTGTGCACGCACCCCGGCACTTGGGCAGAATGGAACTGCTCTTGGGCAGCCTCATGGAATGTCCAGCGGTTTGAAATTTCGTGTCGCAGCACGGCCGTAGTTTCTTGGCCTTCGCCTTTGAGGTCAACAGGGAACCTGCGGGGATGGGCGTTGGGAATTGAAATCCATCCGGCCTCAAGGCTTCACCGTCAGCCGTTCCACCAAAAAATCTTCGTATGCGCCGAGGTCTTTCCACTTCGTGGCCACGTTGATTTGCTTCGCCTGCGGATCAATGACCGTGAAGCCGTCGTCAGTGACGCGGAGGCCGAGTTTCTCCATCACGCACTGGTCCGGCCCGATGGCCAGATAGACGGCCACGGTGTCGAACAGCGTGGTGCTGTGTTTGTCGGCCAGGTCCGCCGCCAACGTGGGCTGGTTGGTCAGCCATATGCGGTAGTTGGTGATGAGGTCGGCAACGTTGCGATCGGTCGCCTCGCGGACGCGCCGGTATTTGTCGCCGGTCAAGGTCACGAGGCCGCAGGTGTCGAGCGGCGTGATGGTGATGTCCCACGGGGCGGAAAAAACCTGCTGGCAGGCCTTGGGATCGGCCTTCACATTCCATTCTGCCTCGGGTGGCTTCCCTTTGCCGTAACCCATGCGCACGCTGCCCTGCATGCCCACGAACCGGGCATGCTGTGCAATGCGCGGCTCGCGTTTCAGCGCCTCGGCGATATTCGGCACAGGCCCGATGCAAATCAACGTCACGGGCTGCGGCGAGTTCATGATGGTGTCAATGATGGCCTGCACGCCGTTGGTGAGGACCTTGCCCGGATAGGAATTGAGATTGTAATCCTTGACCCACGCTGCCTGGCGGCCGTCACCGCGCGGGGCGATGTCAAGGCCGATGCCCACCGGCACGTTGGTTCGCCCGGCGCGTTCGAGCAGTTTTGCGAGCAGCCGTGCGCGGTATTGCGCCTCACCGTAATCGCCCACCACGAGTTTCAGGTCCAGCTCCGGTGATTTGAGCAGCAGGGCCAGCGCCCAAGTGTCGTCAATGTCGTCGCCGATATCCGTGTCGAGAATGACGGGGGTAGGCGCAAGTTTTGGGGGTTGCGTATCAGCGGCGCGGGCCGGCAGAGCCGTTAGCGTGAAGCCTAGGTAGAGCAGGCCAAGGCAGGCGCCAATCCGGCGCAACGGGCAAAGTGGAGCCGAGGCGTTCACGAGCGAGGAGGTCTTCATGCGCAAGAGCATTGCAGAAGGAGATGAAGTGGCAAGTGATCAGTGATCGATAAACAGTAATTAGTGGGCGAGTAACGGGTGACAAATGGCACGAACTTAGCGTTGAAGGTTGAACGTTTCTTTGCGGTTAAACGGAATGAATCCACGGCGCGCCCGGAGTGACGCGCCCCACCTCTGCTTCCCTTTGCGCGTTTTGGCGGCAGAAAATTGTGGGCATCGCGAAGCTCCGCCCTCCGAAATGATGTCCAGTCCGCGTCAAAACAATTTTTCTTGTGCGGTTTTTCCGGCGGCGGGCATTACATTGTGAAACGTGATGACTGACGATGCTGAATTATTATGCCGCTACGCCGCGGACCAATCGGAAGCCGCCTTCACCGAACTGACTCGGCGGCACGTGGACCTCGTGCATTCCGCCGCATTGCGGCTCATGAACGGCGACCTCCACGCCGCCCAAGACGTGACGCAACAGGTTTTCACGGAGGTCGCCCGGCAGGCGAAACGGCTGGCCCGGCATCCCGCCCTGGTCGGCTGGCTCTACACCACCACCCGGCAAATGGCATTACGCATGAATCGAACCGAACAACGGCGTCAGGCGCGCGAACTGGAGGCCACCATGATGAATCAACTCCTCCACGACGACTCGCCGCCGGTGGATTGGAACCGGCTCCGGCCGGTGATCGAGGATGCCATGCACGAACTGGACGACCAGGATCGCCATGCCGTCCTGCTCCGCTATTTTCAAAACAAATCCCACCAGGAGGTGGGCGCGGTATTGAATCTCACCGAGGGCGCTGCGCGCATGCGCGTGGACCGCGCGCTGGACAAGTTGCGCGGCAAACTGGCCCGCCATGGCATCACCACCACCGCCGCGGCGCTCGCGGCCGTGATGACCGCGAACGCCGTCCAGGCCGCGCCGGCCGGTCTGGCGGCCACGATTTCCGCAGCCGCCATCGCCGGCATCGCTGTCCAAGCTTCAACCCTCATCGCCGCAACCAAAACCATAGCCATGACTACATTGCAAAAAACCATCGTTGCCGCAGCGCTGACCGCCGCGGTCGGAACCGGAATTTACGTCGTCCATCAGGAGGCGCAACTGCGCAGCCAGATCCGGACGCTCGAACAGCAATCGTCGCCGCTGACTGCCCAAATCGATCAATTGCAACAGGAACGCCAGCAGGCGACCGATCAACTGGCCGCGTTGCGGGAGGAAAATGCGCGGTTGAAATCCGGATCGAACTCGACCGAACTGCTGAAATTGCGCGGCCAGGTGGGAATGCTCCGGCAGCAGGTGGCGGCGAACGCAGAGAAAAGCAGCCAGCCCGCCAGCGGCCTGGACAAAATAATGAGCGATCCCGCAATGAAGGAATATCTCCGCAAGGCGCAGAAGGAAAAACTCAGGTCCATGTACGCCGATTTATTCAAGGAACTGAAGCTGACGCCGGAGCAGACGGACCAGTTCCTTCAGATAATGGGCGATATGGCGTCAAAGAGCATGGAACAAACCGCCACTCCGGGGACTCCGAACCAGTCCGCCAACGATGCGCTCGCCGGTCTGGGGATTCAGTTATACACATTGCTGGGCGATCAGGGGATGGCGCGGTTCAAGGAGTACAGCGACGAAATTCCCGCCCGGACCACCGTCACTCTCCTGAATGGCCAACTGGGTGACAATCCGCTTACCCCTGAGCAGAGTGCTGAACTGCTTCAAATCGTGAAGGCCGAGCCGGCGGATTTGACGAAGGGCATCACCGGTGCACCGGACAAGGTCTTTCTGGGGTCGCAAGCGGACATTGATGCCTTCCTACAACGCGTGGCCGAGAGCAACCAGCGCATCCTGCAACAGGCCGGCAGCTTTCTCACCCCCGACCAGTTGGCTTCCCTCAATACCGTATTGACCCAGGCCATCGAAGCACGAAAACTCCAGGCGGCCGCGTTGATTCAAAAGCATTGAGCGGAGAGTGACCGGTGACGAGTAACACGAGCTGAAGTTGAAGCCGTCTTTGCTCCACTTCGCCACCCGGGAGTTGAGAATGTAAAATCACGTGGAGCCATGTCCTTTACGGAGTCGGGCGTTTCTTTGCGATCTCTGTGTTCTTTTACGGCTGATAATGTGGACGTCGCCAGCGTCGCGGAGTTCCGCCCTCCCCCCGCAATATTTTGATAATCAGCGGAAAGTGATTTCTTCGGCGGCAGGATGGTCACCAGCACGAGCGGGCCGGAGTCCAGCAGGGTTGCAAACGCTCTGTGGCAATTTTGTGCTAGATATTGGCCATGATGTCATGGCGATCGGGCATAGGATCCTATACTGTGGGGGTAACAAAACGCATAATATGACAGCCGCCGCCTCCCTCATCCATCGCGTCCGAGTCCGCCGGACATTTCGGCCTGGTTTCGGGCTCATCCTTGCGATTTTACTTTTGTCCCTGGCCGCCGGCAGTGGGATTCACGCCAAAGCAGCTCCACCGGCAGAGCCGGGGGCGAGCGAGCTTAGAGAAGGATTTCTTGCTCCACCGGATTCTGCGCGGGCCAAGACGTGGTGGCATTGGATGAGCGGGTGCGTGAGCCGCGAAGGGATTACCTCCGACCTGGAAGCATTTAAGAAGGCGGGGCTGGGCGGAGTTTTCCAATTTAATGTTGGACAGCTGCCGATCGACGAGCCGGTGAAATTCGGCAGCGACGAATGGTGGAGCTTGATGCGGTTTGCGGTCACGGAGGCTGACCGGCTGGGACTCGAGTTTGGTTTTCATAACTGCCCCGGGTGGTCCTCCAGCGGAGGTCCATGGATTCCGGTTGAAAAATCCATGCAGAAAGTGGTCTGGAGCGAACAAAGCTTTACGGGGCCGGGGCATTTTGAAGGTGTGCTGGCGCAACCCAAAGTGGATGCGCAATGGAACTTTTATCGGGACATCGCGGTGCTGGCAATGCCTGAGCAGAGCAACGCCGTGCCGGTTTCAGCAATTGTTGACCTGAGCTCGAAGATGGACGGTTCGGGCCATCTGAGTTGGGAGGCGCCAGCGGGGACGTGGAAGATCCTGCGCTTCGGCCGCACCACCACGGGCAGATGCTGTAATCCGGCCCCGCCGGGAGGCAAAGGGTTGGAGTGCGACAAGCTGGACCGGGAAGGAGTGGACGCACACTTTGACGGTTATGTTTCCAAAGTGCTGACCAATGCCGGCGTGGCCACGGGGCGGTCGTTGCGTTGCGTCTTCATCGACAGCTATGAGGTGGGCGACCAGGATTGGTCGCCGAGTTTCCGTGAGGAATTCCAGAAGCGGCGCGGTTACGACCCGGTGCCCTGGCTGGCCACCATGAGGACGAACTGCACGGTGGGCGACACCGCGATGACAAAGCGGTTTCAGCAGGACTGGAAGCGGACGATCGCCGAGCTCTTTGCCGACAATTATTACGGCTACATGGCCGAGCGAGTGCATCAGTATCCGGGACTGAAGCTTGGCCTTGAGCCCTACTATGGACCTTTCGATACTCTCGCCGTTGGAACGCGTGGCGACGAAGTGATGGCAGAGTTTTGGCAGGAACCCGCGCAGTGGGGCTGGGACACCCTGAAACCGGTCGCCTCCAGCGCGCACACGGCGGGAATTCGCATCGTGGGGGCCGAGTCGTTCACGGGGCAACCGCAGAACGCCAAATGGCAGCAGGATCCTTACGCCCTCAAGGCGGTGGGCGACCGCGCATTTTGCGCCGGCATCAACCAGCTCATTTTGCACACCTCGGCCCATCAGCCCTGGACCAACGCTTATCCGGGCATGACGATGGGATTTTGGGGAACCCACTTTGGCCGGACCCAGACCTGGTGGAATCAGGCGTCCGGCTGGCTGGATTATCTGGCGCGCTGCCAGTATTTGCTGCAGCAGGGAAGATTTGTCGGCGATGTGTGTTTTCTCCACCCGGGAGGAGGGCCGGCAAAGCTGAATATGCCGGCAGGGTACGACGGCGACGCTTGCAGTGAGGAACTGTTTTTGAAATCCATGACGGTGGTGGATGGCCGGTTGGTATTGCCTTCGGGGATGAGTTATCGCGTGCTGGTTTTGCCCGATCGCGACACGATGTTGCCAGCGGTGGCCCGCAAGGTTCGCGAGCTGGTGAATGCGGGCGCGACGGTGGTGGGACCCAGGCCGGGTTCGTCACCGAGCTTGCAGGACTATCCGGCTTGTGACCAGGAGGTGCAACGCATTGCGGCCGAACTGTGGGACAACGGCAAAGTGATTTCCCGAAAGCCGATCGGAGACGTGCTGGCGAACCAGCATCTGAAGCCGGACTTTCGGGCGGATGCAAACAAGGTTCTTTGGATTCATCAGCGCATCGGTGATGCCGATGTGTATTTTATTTCCAACCAGGAAGCGGTTGAGCGGGTCGTGAACTGCACGTTCCGCGTTGAGGGACGACAGCCCGAATTATGGGACGCCATGACGGGAGAGACTCGAGAAGCCGGAACCTTCAGCATCGAAGGCGGGCTGACGCGCGTGCCCATCAAGTTCACTCCGCGCGGTTCAATGTTTGTGGTGTTTCAACAGCCCTCGCGCAAGGCAACGGGCAAGCCAAACTGGGCTAAGTTCAAGCCGGTTGAGGATATTGATGGGGCCTGGACGGTGCGCTTTGACACCCGTTGGGGTGGCCCAGGCGAGATGAAGTTCGAGTCGCTCGACGATTGGAGCAAACGCAGCGAAGCGGGCATCCGGTATTACTCGGGCACCGCGGTTTATGAAAAGGAAATCCAAGCGCCCAAGACGGCCCGGACCGCGCGGGTATTTCTCGACCTCGGCCAGGTAAAGAATCTGGCGGAAGTATGGCTGAACGGTACGAACTTGGGCGTCGTCTGGAAGCCTCCCTTCCAGGTGGAAATCACGCAGGCCTTGCGCCGTGGCCAAAACAAGCTGGAAGTCCGGGTCACCAACCTGTGGCCGAACCGCCTCATTGGAGACGAACAACAGCCGGACGATTGCGTCTGGGACAACGCATCAACCTGGAATGTGGACGGCAAAACCATTACCGTCGGACAACCACTCAAGGAGGTACCCGCTTGGCTGCGGGAAGGCAGGCCGCGGCCTTCGGCGGGCCGGTACACGATGACGAGCTGGAAGTTTTACACGAAAGATTCTCCGCTCCTGGAGTCAGGCCTGCTCGGGCCGGTGCGTATTTTGACTTCCGAAAAGTAGGTGGCTGAACCTCGTTCACGAAAGGCTGCGCGATATTGCCAGAAGCATCAAATGAACTCGTACGCGCTCGCTCGCTTGGGACCCACGCAAACCTTCATCTCCAGCGAATTCTTTTCGTGGTTTCCAAAACCGCTTAAGCCGGCAATTCGCGCAAAGAAGTCAGGGCCTGACCGGGTTTGTGATCGTGCCGGTCGCGAGGACCTGAACGAAGAATTGTTGGTCGGGCTTGAGCGGATGCGTTGCCCGGATGGACCGGATTCCGCCCAACAGGATCTCCGCTCCGCTGGCCGGGCCGACGACAAGTTCGGCCCGGGTCAGGTTGCGGGTGCCGCTGTTCAAATCCACCGGGAGCCGATACTGCTCCGGTGCTGCTCTTCCCGAAAGTTCGCGATTGGCCGGCGACACTTCCTCAAGCCGCGGCTCCACCGAAAGCGCAAAGTCGCCCGTGACCACGCTCACCGCCATGGTCTTCAACTCCGGCAGGCGAAAGGCGCAATGGGCTTTTTTCCACAGGTCATGCACCGCCGGCTCGGTTTGGATTTGTTGCAACATCGTCATCAACCAGATGAATCCGCCGCCCAGGGATTGCGCCAGCTTGTCGAGGTCTTCGGGATGAACGGTGTTTTCATCTGTTTTTGCCCGGTAGGATTTGTTGCCCACCGGCCCGTCAGCTGCGGACCGGTTTTTGTGGACGGAAAGCTCCAGGCTAAGGCGGCACATGTCTGCCAGTCCGTTCGTCAGCAACCCCCAAGGCAGGGTCGTCTGTCCCTCCTTGAGCTTCCGGCCAGTCTCGTCGAATACACGCACGCGCACCGGATACAGGTAGGAAATGTATCTGGCTTCATGGCTGACCGGGGACGCTCCATTGGTATTGGACCAGGAGAACAGGTTGGTTTGCGAAGCCGGACTCCACGGCTGGCCCGCGGCATTGGTCGGCGGCGGACGCAAGGTTGTCAATTCCATGAAGCCGACTGTTTGCCGGGAAGCTTCGACGGCCTTCACCCCGATCAACAACTGAAGATTCGGTCGCCAATCGGTTTGCGGCCGGTCCGGCTGGCTTTCGATGGTGCCGGTGACTTTCTTCAGGGTCGCAAGCCCCGGCGCAAAAACCGGGTCCATGGTCATTTCTTCCGCCGTCGCGCCGGTGCTGAGAACCGCCAGCCCGGCCACGGCCAGCAAGAATATCAGCGCTCTGGGAGAAAAATTCATTTCCAGCCAATTTACCACCACACCCAATGAATGTCAGGATTTTGAATCCGCCGGTCGGCGGCGGATAGGTTAAAAACGAACAGAAACAAACGAAGTGAACAAAGAACGAAAACGTTTCTTTGGGTTCAGCGGTTGACGGCCTGCATGGCCGGTTCCGGGTACCGCAGGCCGGCGGCGACTCCGAGTGGCGCCGCGGCTGAAATCGCTTTCAGGTCTGCCGGTGTCAATTCGACGTTCAATGCCGCCGCGTTTTCCGTGACGTATTTCCGCCGCTTGGTGCCGGGAATAGGAATGATGTCATCACCCTGCGCGAGCACCCAGGCCAAGGCCAGTTGCGCCGGCGTGCATTCCTTCCGCTTCGCCAGCGCCGCGATCCGCCCGGTCAGTTTCAGGTTGCGTTCAAAATTCCCACTTTGGAACCGTGGCGAGTTCCGGCGCCAGTCGCCCGGCGGCAGATCCTCGGGTTTCTTGATTTTCGCGGTGAGAAAGCCGCGGCCCAGCGGGCTGTAAGGTACAAAGCCGATTCCCAGATCCCGGCAGAGCGGCAGAATTTTTGCCTCCACGTCGCGCGTCCACAACGAATATTCCGTCTGCAACGCGCTGATGGGATGCACCTTCATCGCGCGGCGGATGGTCGCAGGCACCGCTTCGGACAGCCCGAGAAAATGCACCTTGCCGGCGCGAACCAGTTCGCTCATCGCCCCGACGGTCTCCTCGATGGGCACCTGTGGGTCAACCCGGTGCTGGTAGTAGAGATCAATTACTTTCACACCCAATCGCCGCAGGCTGGCGTCGCAGCACGCGCGGACGTATTCGGGCCGGCCGTTCACGCCGAGAAAATTGCCGTGTTCGTCGCGCACATTGCCAAATTTCGTGGCCAGAACCACCTCGTGGCGGCGGCCTTTGATGGCGCGCCCGACCAGCCGCTCGTTTTCGCCGCAGCCGTACATGTCCGCCGTGTCAAGCAGGGTCACACCAAGATCCAGCGCGCGATGGATGGCGGCAATGGATTCCCGGTCATCGCGTGTACCGTAGAAATCCGACATTCCCATGCACCCGAGCCCGAGTGCCGAGACGGTTAATCCTTGTTTTCCAAGCTTTCGCTGTTTCATGTCATTTCCTTTCCGTTGCGCAAAATCAGCTTTAATCTGCCTCAAATAATCCACCGTGCAAGAGCGATCGGATGGTCGCCCGGAGCGCGGACAGCTACAACTTTATCCGCACCGCACGAAATTTCCACCGCTGCTTCAAACCAGAATCAGACCGGGACTGCGACCAGTGAGGCTTCGTCCGCCTTCGGGCGTAACCAGGTACGTGTTCTCGCTACCCACCATGCCCACGCCCGGCACGCCTTTCTTGGGCTCGAGCGCCAGCACCATTCCCCCGGCCAGCGGTTCATCGAATCCCTCCGCCAGCACCGGCGGTTCGTCAATCTGCAGACCGACCCCATGCCCGAGGAAATTCGCCCGCCGGTTGCCGAAGCCCATGAAGTTCTTCAGAAATTCCGAATCGAGACTTTTCATGGTCCGGGCATAAATTTCCGAAGGTATCGCCCCGGGTTTCAACAGCGAAGCCAGCTGGCGTTCAAGCTCCACGCAACGCCGGTGAATCGCCATCGCCTCTTCCGGGAGCGCGCGGCCAAACATGTAAACCATCGTCTTGTCGGTATGATAACCATTCATGGCGCAACCTATGTCAACGAACACGAGATCGCCCCTCCGGAGCTTCCGGTCGCGGCTGCCCAGCACTGGCGCCGCAGGGCCGATGCCCACGCATCCGCCCGGTCCGTCGAAGCTCGTCGGATAAAGCGAGTTCTCCCCGAAGCCCAGTTGCGCCACGGCGACGTCCACGTTGAACATGCCGAAGCGCACGGTTCCCTGATGCCCCTCGCGCACCAGCAGGGAATAAAGCTCGCAGGCGAATTCGGCTTCGTTCATTCCCTCGCGCAGCATCGTTGGTACGTTCTCCTCCATGACCCGCCGGTGCATGGTGCCGCATCGTTCCATGATGGCCAGCTCGTACGGACTCTTGGCCGCCCGCACACGGCCGATCGTCGCATCCAGCGACGCCACTTCCTTGCAGGGAAAATGTTTCCGGAATCGCTGAACCAGCGCGAGCGGGACCAGTTCGGTCTCGAGGTGAATGACCTGTCGCGCCGCAGTCGCCGGCATGGCGGCCGCCGCGTCGCGAAAACTTTTCATCGGGCGGATGTCGGGGAAGAGCGATTCGTCGCCGGCCCGCTCGAAACTCCGGCGCACCCAGAACACGGCTTCACCGTTGCGGGGAACCAGCAACACGCTGTCCTGCATCGTGCCGGTGAAATAGTATTGGTTGACCCGGCCAAAAAACGCGGCGAGTTCCCAATTCGGGTTCTCTGCATCCATCCGCGCCCGGAAACGCTTCATCCGGTCCATCAGCTCTGAGAGAGGAACTTTCGTCATAAAATTGGCGGCGCCATTATGCGGCCCGCTGGCCGGCGGGAAAGAAAAGAGACACCTGCGCACCACGAGTCACGAGCAGGCGTCCGAGTTGCTCAAACCTTTTCGCCGATGGAGAAGGCGTTGCCGATGAACTTGCTCATCCCGTAATAACCCCGCGAGTCGGGCGCGAACGCCAGCGGCTTGAGTTTCTTGATGTCAACCAGTCCGCCGTCGGCTATCACGGATTCCTCGGCTTTCACATCCATCACTTCGCCGACAAACTGCGTGTGCAGCCCCAGCTCGAACGTGTGAACCAGCCGGCATTCCACAATCAGGGGAAACTCCTTCACATACGGCGCATCCACCCGCGTGCCTTTCACAGGCGTCAGGCCGCTCTTCGCGAATTTGTCAACATTCCGGCCGGAAACCATTCCGAAATAATCCGCCTGCTTGACGTACTCCTCCGACGGAATGCTGATGGTGAACGCCTTCCGCGCGACGATGTTGCCGTGGGTGCTGGTTGCCCGGCGCAAAGACACGGCCACGCACGGCGGTTGCGAGCAACAAATGCCGCCCCACGACGCCGTCATGGCATTGGGTTTGCCGTCCTCGTCGTAGGTGCCCACGACAAACACCGGTGTGGGATAAACGAGCGTATTGGCGCCGAGAGATTTTTTCATGCGCCGCGACGGTAAAACGTTTTCACAAGGTTATCAATCCCCAAACCGCGCCCCGGTTCCGGATGGGGAAGCGCCGCCAGAGCGTCACGGCCAAAATCATTGCAACAACTCGCGCTGCCAGTTCATCAGTTCCGGTGCGCGCTGGTTCCAATCGCGCGATAAATCTCCGAGCGCGGCGCGACTGGCGATGAGCGTGGGGTCAATGCCCAGCTTGTGCGCGTGGGCATCGCGGCGTTTTTCCAATTCGCCATAACGGCGGATTTGGGCCTCGGTCAGGCGCTGCCCTTTGTGCCGCAAAATTTCCGGATGCTGGTCGGCGGGAAGCGCGAGCCCGTTTTTAATCGCGTTGGACAAGCCGTCACGACGGCGCGGTGAGGTGCGCGGCGGCAGGAGCGGTTCGACGGGTTGATGCGCCTCCGCAGCGGCGGCGATGTCCACGAGTTTTTCGTGGCTCATGATGAAAAACGGCGGGCGGTTGGCGGCAACGGCTTCCGTTTCGCGCCACTGCCAAAGATCGCGCAGCACGGCCAGCGCGTGACGATTCAACGCATGGCTGCCTTTGATGCGCCAGACCGAATCCTTGTCCGTGACGGACGGTTGCGAACATTCGGCAATCAACCGCGCGCAGGATTCCTGGTGCCAGGCGAGCCGTCCTTTTTGCTGGAGTTCGAGCTTCAGCTTGTCAGCGAGCGGCTTGAGATGATGAGTGTCGTTGCGAGCGTAGGTCTCCATCCGTTCGGTAAGCGGACGCCGCGCCCAATCGGCTTTTTGCGAAGCTTTGTCCAGTTTCACACCGAGAAATTTCTCCACGAGCGAACTCAGGCCGAATTGGCGCTCGCCCAAAAGCCGCGCCGCCAGCATGGTGTCAAAAATGGCGCGCGGGACAAACTCGTGATGCTTGCGCAGCAACCGCAAATCGTAATCCGCGCCGTGCATGATGAGATCGTGTTGATTGAGCGCGGCGAAGAACGGATCGAGATTCATGGGCGCGAGCGGGTCAATCAACTGGTCGCCGGCTGCCGTGCTGATTTGAACCAGGCAAACCTTTTCGGGGTAGGCGTGCAGGCTGTCAGCTTCGGTGTCGAGCGCCAGCCAGGTTGCGGATTTTAATGCGGGCAGGAAGGCGGTGAGCTTTGCGTCGGTGTCTATCACCGGGCGAGTATAAGCATGACTGACGGTAGATGACAAGATTTGCGAAGGCGCATTACGCGTTCCGTCAGGCACGGCACAGTCCTGCCAATGCCGGTTGCGCTCCCAACCGGAAACATTGCCCGCTTGCCAAGCGGCAATTGCTGCCAATAAGATTTCGCCCGTGAATTTAGCCACTGCCTTTGCCGCGTCGGTGGAACGGCGCCCGGAAAAAATCGCCTTGTATTGGGGTGAAAGCGAGTTCAACTATGCCACGCTGCTCGCGCAGTCGCGCGCCGTGGCGGCGGAGTTAACCGGCAAATTCGGAGTAAAACCAGGCGACCGCGTCGCGCTTTGGCTGAAAAATCGTCCCGAATTCATTCCGGCGGTTTTTGGCATTCTGGGGGCGGGCGCCGTGCTGGTGCCCATCAACAATTTTCTCAAGCCGGACGAGGCAAATTACATTCTGCGCGATGCTGGCATTGACGTGCTCATCAGCGAGGATGAACTGGCCGCGCACACGCCAGCCTTGAGCGCGGCCGAGCCGCAGTTGAAAATCTTCAAAGTTGAAGACTTCGCTACGCTCCATCCATCTTCCATTCTCCATCCTCCATCTTCGTGTTCTGAAAAAGACCTGGCCGTCATCATTTACACGTCTGGTACGACGGGCCGTCCGAAAGGCGCGATGTTGTCGCACGGCAATCTGCTGCACAATGTCGAGAGCTGCCGCATTGTGCTGGAGACGGTGGACTTGGACCGGATGGCGGTGTTGTTGCCGCTGTTTCACAGTTACATGCTGACGGTGGGCATGTTTCTGCCGTTGCTGGTGGGCGGAACGATGGTGCTGGTGAAATCGCTGAACCAACCGCGGCAGGTTTTGCAGGAGTTGTGCGCGCGACAGGCGACGATTCTGCCGGCGATTCCGCCGTTTTATCGGACGCTGGCGGGATTGCCGATGCCAGTCAAATTGCCGTTCCGCCTTTGCGTCAGCGGCTCCGCGCCGTTGCCGCTACAGGTGCTGAAGGATTTTGAAACGAAATTTGGAATTCCATTGATTGAAGGTTACGGTTTGAGCGAAGCGAGCCCAGTGGTGGCAAAAAATCCGATTCATGGTGTGCATAAGCCGGGTTCGGTTGGGCTGCCCATTCCCCACGTCGAAGTCAGTGTGCAGGATGATTCTGGAAAAATGTTGGGCGCGGGCGAAGTTGGTGAAATTTGCGTGCGCGGCGGCAACGTGATGCTGGGCTATTGGAATAACCCGGAGGAAACGGCCAAAGCCTTCCGCAACGGCTGGCTGCTAACCGGCGATCTTGGTTATCGCGATGCGGACGGCTATTATTACATCACCGACCGGAAGAAGGACATGCTGCTGGTCAACGGCAACAACGTTTATCCGCGGGAGATTGAGGAAATCATTCGCCAGTTCCCCGGCGTCAAGGAAACGGCGGTCATCGGCGTACCGGATGCGCGCAAAGGCGAGCAACCGGTGGCGTTTGTCGTTGTCCCGGAAGGACAAATGGTTGAAGAAACGGCCCTGCTGCAATTCGTGCGGAGCAAGTTGGCTGACTACAAAGTGCCGAAACGAGTGATTTTTGTGTCGGCTTTGCCTCGAAATGCAACGGGTAAAATCCTTAAAACCGCACTCCGGGGACAGTCGTTAGCTTAAGCCGATTTATGTGACAAGCCGGCCAACTGAATTGTTTAAATGGCTTGTTATAAGCGTGTTGCATCAATAGATTTTTCACAGTTGCTTTGGCGGATTACCTTCCTTAGACTGTGCGCTACCCGTCCGGCGCATAAAGCGCGTGGCCGGGGAAATTTTATGGCCGAAGGATATTGCGTTAAATGCAAAGCCAAGAAGGAAATCGCCAACGGCGTTGAAGAAACGATGAAAAACGGGCGCAAGGCGATCAAGGGCAAATGCCCGACCTGTGGCACGGTGATGTTCAAGATTCTGGGCGGCAAAGCCGCCGCCAGTGCGACCCCGGCCAATCCGCCGACCACCAACTGAGATTATGTCGCAACAACTCGCTTATGTCATCATCACGCCCTATTCGCTTTACAAGTCGCGCACGGGTGGAATTTTAAGCCGGCTGATTACACGGACGGGTCTGGATCTGGCCGCCATGCGCATGTTCGCGCCCGGCGCCGAACTGGCCAAGCAATACGCCGAAACCATTGTTTCCGCCCATGACCCGCAAGACCGGCGGATTCAGGAACTGCTTTGCCAGTACGTCATCCAAAATTTCTCACCGGACCCCAAAACCGGACGGCGGCGGCGGGTGATGGCGCTGCTGTTCCGCGGCGATGACGCCGTGCGGAAGATTCGTTCCGTCGTTGGCAACCTCAGTCCGGAGCGGCGCGTGGGAGAGACCATTCGCGACACTTACGGCGACCTGATCACGGATGACAACGGGCAGATTCGTTATTTTGAACCGGCAGTGCTGGCCGCGCCCCGGCCGGAAGAAGCCGAGGAGAAGCTCAAATTGTGGGCGCGCTTTTCCGACAAAGACAGTGGCGTTCTGGAAAATGTCATTGGCTATCAGCCCGGTGAAACCGGCCAGCGCACACTCGTGCTCATCAAACCGGATAATTTTCGTTTTGCCACCGGCCGCCCTGGCAATGTCATTGACTTTTTCTCCCGCGCCGGACTGTTCATTGTGGGTGCCAAGGTGCATTGCATGAGCGTGGCCCAGGCGATGGAATTTTACGGTCCGGTCCGTGAAGTTCTCCGTACCAAGCTCAAGGACATGGTCGGGGCCAAGGCCAAAGCCGTGCTGGAAAAGGAGTTCAACCTCAAAATTCCCGCCAACGAGGAAAAAAAACTTGGCGAAACCCTCTGTGCGACCTTTGGCGACAATCAATTCGAGAACATCATCCGTTTCATGTCCGGCCATGCGCCATCGGAATTGCCGGAAGCCGAGTGGACCAAGCCAGGCACGGAAAAGTGCATTGCCCTCGCCTATGAAGGCGTGAATGCCGTTGCCAAAATCCGCGATGTGCTGGGCCCGACCGACCCGTCTAAGGCGCCGCCCGGCTCCATCCGCCGCGAATTCGGCTCGACCATCATGGTCAATGCCGCCCACGCCAGCGACTCGCCGGAGAACGCCCAGCGCGAAATGGGCATCGTGAACATCGGCGAAAACAACTTCCGCCAGATTGTCGAAGAAGCTTACGGGAAGGTTTGAGTTGAAGTTCAGGTTTTGAGTTGGCCTCAAAAGAATTTCTCGCCCCTCGATACTTTTGAGACAGCCTCATTTTAGCCTGTTCCCGCCAACAGGCTAAAGTTCGAACTCCGGCACATCTCGCAGTTTTTCCAAAAGCTTCGCATCCGCCGCTGGAAACTCATAATCTGCCAGTTCTGATTTTTCAGCCCAATGAACGGATGCACAGCCGAGCGGTCGCGGTTCGCCGCCCAGCAGGCGGCAGACAAAAAATTTCAAATGAACGGTTTTCTCCGGGTAGGCGTGGGTGATGGATTCAAATAGTTCGCCGACGGAGATTTCCACGCCAAGTTCCTCGCGGATTTCGCGGACCAGGCATTGCTCGAAGGTTTCATTCGGCTCGCGCTTGCCGCCGGGAAATTCCCACAGCCCGCCCAAATGAGCCTTGGCGGGGCGCTGGGTAATGAGCAGTTTGCCACCATGGAAAACCAAGGCGGCGGAGACCTCAACAATGCGGGGTGATGGATTGGTGAATTGGTGGATTGATGGGTTTAAGTTTTGTTCCATTACTCCAGTGCTCCATCACTCCAGTTCCCCATTATCTTCCCACGCTTTTGTAAATCCAGCCGAGCCGTTCCATTTCCTCGTGATCGAAAAGGTTGCGGCCATCGAACATGATGGGATGCGTGAGGGACTTGCGGGCGCGTTCGAGATCGAGCTTTTTGAACTCGTCCCACTCGGTAGCCACCACCAGTGCGTCGCAGCCTTCGGCGACAGCATTCATGTCGTCCACGTAAGTCACGTTTTTCAAAATGGACCGGGCTTTGTCCATGGCCTTCGGGTCGTGAACGCGCAACGTCGCGCCCTCTTTTTGCAGGCGCTGGCAAAGGTCAATCGCCGGCGACGAGCGCACATCGTCGGTGTTTTGCTTGAAGGCGAGGCCGAGCACGCCGATTTTTTTGTCCTTCAACACCCAGAGCGTGTCGGTGATTTTTTTTACGAACCGGTCCATCTGGTCGGCATTGATATGCTGGACTTCCTTGAGCAACCGGAAATCGTAACCGATTTGCTCGGCAATTTTGATGAACGCACTCAAATCTTTGGGAAAGCAACTGCCGCCGAAGCCGATGCCGGCATTTAAAAAGCGGCGTCCGATGCGCTCGTCCAGACCAATGCCCTGGGCGACCTCCTGCACATTCGCGCCAGCAGCCTCGCAGACGGTGGCAATGGCGTTGATATAGGATATTTTCAGCGCCAGAAAGGAATTTGCGGCGTGCTTGATAAGCTCGGCCGAATTGATGTCGGTAACAATGATGGGCGCGTTGAATGGCGTGTAAACCTCCTTCATCGCGGCAACCGGACGTTGTGAGCGGGTGCCGATGACAATCCGGTCGGGTTTCATCAAATCGCCGACGGCAAAACCTTCGCGAAGAAACTCGGGATTGCTGACCACGTCAAATTCGACCTTGGCCGGACAGTAGCGCTTGATGGTTTCGGTAACCTTTTCACCGGTCATGACTGGCACGGTACTTTTGTCCACGACAATTTTATAAGACGTCATGGCGGCGGCAATGTCACGCGCGACGCGTTCGATGAAACTTAAATCCACCGAGCCGTCCGGTTGTGGCGGGGTCGGCACGGCAATAAAAATCACATCGGATTTTTGAACGCCCTCGGCGGTGCTGTCGGTAAACGTGAGCCGTCCGGCGGCGGCGTTTCTTTTCACGAGCTCTTCGAGTCCCGGTTCATAAATCGGGATGCCGCCGGATTGGAGCAGTTTGACCTTGGCAGCATCGTTGTCCACACACACAACGTGATGCCCGACTTCGGCGAAGCAGGTGCCAGTGACCAGGCCAACGTAACCCGTTCCGATGAGGGTGAGCTTCATGGCTTGGCGGTCGGCCTGAATGGAGCCGCCGGAGCGGTTGAAGACGAGGCGGCTGGCAGCTTCGTTTTCAATTCCATGGCGCGCAGCCCGGCTTCCGATCCCAGTGACCCATTGGGGTTGCTACGCATGATCTCTTCGTAAAGGTTCAGCGCGTCGGCTAATTTGTTCTGGCGTTCGTCAATTTGCGCCAGGGCAAACTTTGCGGAACTCGTCGCCATTGTGTCGGAATAGGTTCTGATGACCCGCTGGTAAGCATCGGCGGCCAAATCTGTTTTGCCTTGAGCGTCAAGGCTGGTCGCCACGCCCAATGCGGCCTGGGCGGCAAAGAAACTGTCCGGGCTGGTATCGAGAAACCTTTGGAATTGCGTTTGCGCGTCGGCATATCTTCCCGCTGCAAACAATATCGCAGCGCCTTGCAACCAGGCCCTTTGCCCGGCAGGCGTGCCGTGATATTCCCCGGCGATTTTCAAAAAACCGTCAGCTTGCTGGCTGTCGGCGGCGTTGCGCGGTGCCGCCATTATTAATTGCGTCAGCGCCTTGCCTGCGGAGATCTCCCTTTGATCCTGTTGCCAGGAATAAAATGAAATCAGCATGGCGGCGGCGATGATGACGCCGCCACCCGAAACAATCCGAATCCAGTTGGCTTCAATCTTGGGCCACAGTTTAAAAAAATAGGCTGCCGGTGCATCTTGTAATTCCATAGTGAACAAACAGTTTTTCGTCCGAAGCTCAAAAACACAAGCCTGAAATCAATCGCGCGGAGAATTTTTGCTAGAAACCTCTCAGATCGGTGCTGGAGCGTTGGGGCAAACCGGGCGCGGGCGTGCGCTTGAACACCAGATATTGAAGGCCGCGCTTCTTGCAGTATTCGCGCTTGCCGCCTTTGTCGCCGTCCTCGTTTACCGCGTAAATGTCCGGCTTCAGAAGCTGGATTTCCGGATCGGCATCGAGCCAGCCGTCGCCGCTGGAAATCAGCGCCTGCTTCACGTATTTGATTGAATCAACCACATAACGCCGCTCCCCCTGCGGCAGGAGCGGATGACCATCCCCCTTGAGCAGCCGGATGTTCGCATCATGGCCGACGACGACGTAAAGATCGCCATGAGCACTAACCTCTTCAAAGAACCGCACGTGTCCGGAGTGAAACCAATCGTAAGAACCGGTTACTACCACTTTCTTCCGACCGGGAACAACGGACAACGGCGCCGGCCCGGGGAAACCTTTCAATCGCTCTGCGCCCAAGACGCGATATTCCAAACCTCGCCGCTGGCAAAACGCCTTCCGCGCCTCATTGCCGGGGCCTTCGCCATCCACCCATAATTTTGGATGAATATCACCCAGGTTGGGAAGCACATCGGGATTCACCGTGCCAGTGACGGGAATAACACGGGTCACGTAACGGATGGCATTGAGAAAATAGAGGCGCTCTGCCTCGGAAAATATCGGCGGATTGCCGGTAAGTTCCCGCACGGTTTGGTCCGGCCACAATAGCACAGTCAATTCCCCGAATCTCGCCGCCTCTTCAAGAAAACGCAGGTGACTCGAGCGGGGATCATCGAATCCGCCGGCGACAACGACCTGTCTCGCAGTGTTACTCATGGTGGTGTGATTCGAATGGCAACTTGAAACGCTCCCGGCACCGGTTCCTTTGACACAACAAAAAGATACCCGCCGCCACACCCGGAATACATCGCTCCGGGATAGCGCTGCTGGTACGCGCGCAGGATGGCCTTGAGATTCAGCTTGATCGTCGGATGCCGGTAGGTGCCTGGCAGGATTTTTTCCCAGCACACCATGCAATCATTCATGGACTTACCCAAGGCCTCAATGTCCATCCGGCGGATGGCGTTGAAACAATCCTTGCCCGTCTGGCCAAGACGCGCGATCCATTTTGGATCGAGATTTTTTTCGTCCAGCGGATGGTAGCCCTCGGGCCGCGGTTCTACAGGCAAAACGTGGAGAACCCGTTCCAGCCAGTGCGTCACGCGGACGTTGTTGAGTGATTCGATGTGCGACGGAAAAACACCGCCATGGACCGCAAAGTTATAATCCAGCCGGTTGATGCCGGGATAAATCAGGCCAATCATGTCCTGCGATCCGCTCGGGTCGGTCTTGCCCTTGTTCTCGGCCTCGTAAAGCTCGCGAACCAATCCGGCGGGCGAACGCTGCGGCAGGCGGCCTTTCCACAATGTCATCGCCACCGCGCGCGTGCCGCTGGCGATACCTGCGCGGTTCATAGGCCGAAATGTTGGCTGAATCTGCACAACCACCATTGAGCCGGGCGGCTGTGGGTTGAAACGCGAAACAAACGGCTGGTCAATCCATCCGCCTGCTAACGCAAGGCGAAGGGGAATGCTGCCAATCACACTGGCGATGGCCGGCACGCCTTCGGTTTTCATGGAAACCTAAAACGATCACTCGACGACGCGTTTGCCTTTTTTGCGATTGTGGTATTGCTCCTTGATCCACTTGTATGTGGCGGCCAAACCCTTGTCGAGCGGCGTATTCGGCTCCCATTTAAGCGTTTTTTGAATGAACGTGTTGTCGCTGTTGCGGCCGGCCACGCCCCGGGGCGCGTTCAGGTCATAATGCCGCTTGAGTTTTGTGCCGGCGATTTTTTCCACCTTCGACAGCAACTCGTTGACAGAAACAAGTTCACTGGATCCGAGATTGATTGGCGTGGCGATTAACTCGTCGCAGTGCATGATCATGTCAATGCCCTTCACGCAGTCGTCAATGTACATGAAGCTGCGGGTGGGCGTGCCGTCGCCCCAGATGGTGATGTTCATGTCCTGCTTGTCAATCGCCTCGATGACCTTGCGGCACAACGCAGCGGGAGCCTTCTCACGTCCGCCGTCCCAGGTGCCATTCGGCCCATAAACGTTGTGAAAGCGGGCGATGTGCGTTTTCATGCCCCGCTCGGCCCAATATTCCTGGCAGAACATTTCCGAGATGAGTTTCTCCCAGCCGTAGCCGCGCTCGGCCATCGCCGGGTAGGCGTCGGATTCCTTCAACGCGCGCACTTTCGGGTCCTGCTGCAGCAGGATGTTGTAGGCGCACGCCGACGAGGAATAAAAATAGTTGCGGACCCCGGCGCGATAGGCGGCCTCAATCATATGGGTGTTTATGAGGATGCTGCGCAGGCACTCGACGCGGAACCGCTCGATGAAGCCCATGCCGCCCATGTCGGCAGCCAGTTGATAAACCTCAACCGCGCCTTCGCAGACGCGCTTGCAGTTTTCCTCGTGGCTGACATCGAGGCAAAGCGACTCCACACCCGGCACCTTGAGATACCATTCGTAAAGCGGTTTCTTGTCCGCGGCCCGGATGCGGGTAAAACCCTTCGTCTTGAAATACAGGGCCAGGTTTCCGCCGATGAAGCCGCCGGCTCCGGTGATGACGATCAAATCGTCCTTTTGCAGTTGGGGGTCTTTTTCCACGAGTCGTTTGGTTTCCATAAAACGTTACTTCAATCTTGTTTGATTCATTTGATTTTGAAAAATCGGTATTGGTGATCATATCCTCCATCGGCCCAAACCGCAATGACGATCCTTCCATGAGAAGGCAGTCAAGTTATTATTTCGTGGCACATCAATTTATTTAGTCGGTGGCTGAGCTTTTGGCAAGACGGGAAAGGATCACGCTTCCATCCGGACTCACTGTGGCCAGC
>Ga0302319_10003366_pt1 | contig 33569 bp, 29 predicted proteins | sample Bog_T0_2_FD_203319 | JGI IMG/M metagenome (GOLD analysis project Ga0302319, IMG submission 203319) | Peat permafrost microbial communities from Stordalen Mire near Abisko, Sweden - Bog_T0_2 | ecosystem: Environmental > Terrestrial > Soil > Wetlands > Peat | place: Sweden: Abisko, Stordalen Mire... | reverse complement strand
CCACGCTGGGGTTCCCAAATGAAGATGACTGAAAGCTATCTGTAAGAATCAGAGGTGTTTATGCGAATGAAGCACCACGATTGCGATTCATAAGTTGTTGATTCCACGTAGCATTGTCAGTTCGGGATCAGGGGGTCGGAATCTTGAGCTTCGGAATTCGTCCCCCGATGAATTCGAGGTCTGGCCCAGGGACACTCCGAAAATGTTTGAAGGTCGTGTGTTGTAGGTTCTACCCCGAAGAATCAGGGTCCAACAAGGGTCCAAAACTGGGTGAATTTGACTGGTTGTGATCACCTTAGCATGAGCTAAAGGCATTGAAATCAATGGGACTTAGCTAATTTCGGTTGGGCTCATAACCCAAAGATCGCTGGTCCAAATCCAGCCCCCGCAATCAATCGGATTGAATGAGTAGCGTGCCGATTTCACTCATCACTGTGGCATTCATTCGCCGGATTGCTTTGTTTCCGCAGGTCGTCAGTTCAAACCTGACGGTTGGCTCCCTGAAATCAGTCTGGCAAACAAACATTTTTGTATTTCTGAATTTGCGGGCGAGTACTGCTGGGCGCCGTGTATGCAGGAATGATGCTCCCCATTTGCAGTCACTTAATCCGCATGCTACGGCGCTTTTGGCCCGAGTGAAGGCCGGGTTTGTCCCAAGTCCCGATGACAAGTGCGTCAAGCCGATCTTGACGGCCCTTCACCCATTTGGCGTAATGCTTCTCTGTGGTCCTTATGGATGTGTGGCCCAACAGCTTGGAGAGTTCCTCCATCGGGACACCCTTTTCCAAAAGGTCAACCGCAAACGTGTCCCGGAGCCTGTGGCTGACCATGTGTCCAGAGCGTAACCCGGCAGCCTCAAACAATGGTCGCATGTACCGCCCGCCCCACATAGTCACTTGCGAACGGCTCTGGCTCTTTCCATTCCAAAAGATGTACGCAGGATTGGGTGACGGAGCTGCAAGAACCTCTTCAGCCACTTCTGTTGGGATTGGCACGGACACGTCCGTCCCGGTTTTTTGCCGGGAGACCACGACACGGTAAATCCCCTTGGCTTCCTCGCGAATGATGTCCGCTCTGCGGATCTTCACTGCATCCTGAATGGCAAGTCCGCTCCACCGCATTAGCTGAATTAAGGCCCGGAGCCGCGCCTTCGTTCTTGGACCGAGCAACCGTGTGACACCCTTTACGTCGAAGCGCAAAGGCCTCACCGAGTCTATTGAAGCAAGGATGCAGGCGTACTCAGCGCCCGTGAGCGGAAGTGTCGGAGGCTCATCCGCCTCAACCTTAGGCACAGCCGGTATACGGTCCAACCATCGGCACTCAAGGCAATACCGTAGAAAGCTACGAAGCCGTTCCCTGACGGACACGCGTGTGTTGCTTGACTGATAGTGCTCTTCCCACGTTGACGCGTACCCCGTGAGCAGTTCCCGCGTAATTCGTGCGACCGTGAAAACACTCTCCTTCTCGCAATACGCTTGGAAACGTCCCAACTCATTCCTGTACCGGGAGACCACTCCAGCCGACACACCCTGGACTTTCTTATCTGTGATGAAGAGGTCAATGCCTTCCGAGAGCATGCGGACGTTATCCTCCGGCCTCACTTCGGGCGTGCGTCCAGACAATTGATCCTGGAGTTGACGCTTAATGGCTTCGGCTTCTTCCCATGACCGGGTGTCAGCCTTCCGGCGGTACTGGATGCCGTTCTGAGTCCAGCGGAAATGCTTCCGACAATCACAACGCCGGGAAAATTCGTCCGCCGAGTATTTACAGGGTTTGCCGTTCTTCGCGGAGTGCCGGACGAAAATCGTAATAACTGGAGTGCTCATTCTTGCGGTGCCCCCGATCAATGTGAAGGACAACCGTAGCACAGATTTAGCACAAAAGATGTGCAGCAAAAGAAAACCCCGCTGTCTACGCGGGGTTTTCTTGTCGGTGATCAGTTGGGATTGGACTAAGGCCATCGCGCTGCCGCGAGTGCCAGGGCCCAGCGGATGTTCCCCGCCGGGGTAACCATGGGGTCTGGGGCGCGATGCCCTAGGCCTCAGTCACCTCACGTACGATACATCTGGAACAATCAATACTCATCAGCTGGATCAACCTCCTTTCCCGTGTAAGACGAAAGTACCCGGAATCCGCCTGCCAAGTCAAGCGCGCTTTTTGATGGCACGAAGTTTCAGTGCCGGAATGTTTTTCGCCGCTTCACGCCGTGTCAAACCGGAAAAGCGGTCGCCCTCGGCCTGAAGAAATGCCTCAACCGCCCGCCAGTCGTGCCACGCGTAGTCGCGCAGCGCCCAGCCGATGGCCTTGCGAATGAAGAATTCCTTCTCCGGAGCAAGCAGCCGCGCGTAGTCGAACAGGCGCGCAGTATCGGTTGCCCCGCGGCAGCCAAGCTGGTGAAGCATTCCAATCCGCCGCACCCAGAAGTCTTTGTGGCGAACGGCGCGGTCCATCTGCTGCCGGCCCTTTGCTCCCGAACGGAGGACCAGAGCGCCAACCGGTTTCGCCAGAGAATCGACCGTGTCCCACCAGGACTTCTGCTGAACGAGACCGAGCAACCATGGCATGTCTGCCACGGTGAGAATCGCCTGATGCCGGGCCAGCAGCCCCAGGCCGACATATTGGTACTCACGCTCGTCCATATTCCAAAGCGCATCGATAGCCTCGCGCAATTCAGCCGAATTGTCCGTCTGGAAGGCTCGAATCAGCGGGCTGATGACCGCGCGATGCGCCGGCGTCGCGATGCCGAGATAGGGAAACTGGCCGCGCATGTAAGCAGTCATGCCGGCGGCTTTTTGCTTGTCCGCCAGCGGGGTCAGCGCCTTCACCGCGAGCTGCACAAACTCAGCCGCACTTTGCATCCGTTGCTACACCAAGGCCAGGTTCAGATTCTCGATGGCCTCGTCGATCTCCTGGGTGTTCTTGTAGCCCACCGTCACTGAGTCCACGCCCGCCTTCTGGAACGCAAACCGCATCGCCTTCTGCCGGTCTTCCCGGTTGAACGCGCCTTCGCCAATCAGCTTCATGCTGATGACGCCCATGCCCTCGCGCTTCACCTGTTGGACGTGGGATACCACCTCGTTCACGTTGCCCAGCCCGGGGCCGTCGGCAACCTCGGTGTCCATGCGGGTTCCGTTGTGATTGACGCGGATCATGGCCACGCCCAGCCACTGGTTTCCCGGCACCTGGCGCAGAGCGGGCAGCCCGTGCACGCTGGCTCCATGGCCCATGATGGTCTTCTTCTGCTCGGCGGCCAGAATCGCGTCCTGCCAGTGGCGCGTATCCTGAGGCCAGGTTCCCGTATGCTGCCAGTGGAGCAGCATGATGTCAAGGTAATCGGTGTCCACCATTTTGCGCAGCTCTTCGAGCTTGGCATGCGGGTCAACCTGGTGGTACGTGCTCACCTTGTGCATAATCCGGTAGCTCTCGCGCGGCAGGCCCTTCAGCGCGATGCCCAGCATTCGCGGCGTGTTTCCGTAAGACTCCGACGTCTCATAGAAACGAATTCCGCGGTCATAGGCGTAGCGCACCAGCCGCGTAAACTCCTGCTGGCCCAGCGATTCCTGCACCTGCCCGCTCATGCTGCCGCAGCCAAAGGCCAGCCGCGTCACCTTCACGTTGCTGCGGCCGAGCGCAACCCAATCGGTCGCCGTTTTGCGTTCTGCCAGCGCCAGCGTGCCTGTACTCGCCAGCGCGCCGGCCACCAGTCCGGTCTTGAGAAAAATGCGCCTTGAAAAATCGCCCATGATTCACCTCCGCTACAGCCAGGAGAAGCTGTTTGCCCGGATGTTACCACACTCTCCAACAATTTCTCGCCCTGGTCTCTAGTCCCTGGCCCCTCAGTCCCTGCCTCTACCAGCTATGCAGCCACTCTTCGTCCCGGCCAATCCGCACCGGGGTTCCGAACAGCTCGCTGAAGCGCGGCTCGGTCAGCAGTTGCTCGCGCGGCCCATCGCCCACAATCCGCCCGCCGCGCATCAGGATTACCCTCTCGATTTCGGGCAGAATATCGCCAAGGTGGTGCGTCACCAGCACCAGCCCGGTGCCCTCTCGCGCCAGCCTGCGTAGAGTCTCACGCAACTCGCGCTGCGCCGCCAGATCGAGTGCATTCGATGGCTCATCCAGGAGTAATTGCTTTGGCCTGTGTACCAGTGCCCGGGCAATCACAATCCGGCGCTTCTCTCCAGCGGACATTTCGCTCACCAACTGTTTGGCCAGCCGCGTAGCCTCCATGCGTTCCAACGCTTCCCAGGATCGCTCCCGCATCTCTTTGGTGACGTGCAAATTCGGCCAGAGCGTCGATGCGGAAAAGAAGCCGGCAGTCACCGCATCCAGGCCGGTCGTAACTGCCGTACGCTCACCGGGAAGTTCCGCGCCCACCACGCCGAAGTGCTGGCGCAGCTGCGTTAAATCCCACCGCTCGCGTCCAAAAATGCGGACCTGCATGCCCGGCTTCACCATGGGATAAACCTGGCAGCTCACGGCCATGATCAGTGTCGATTTGCCGCAGCCATTCGGCCCCAGGATCGCCACGTGCTCACCAGTCCGAATGCTCAGGTTCACATTGTGCAGAACCACGCGCTCGCCACGCGCCACGTTCACCGCGCGCAACTCAAGGAACTCAGCTTCAGCCTGAATCTCCGAATTTGCTATGTCTGGATTTGCCTTTGCCGGCCTGCTGCTCTTCATCAAGATAGGTTATTCGATCGTGGCGCGCCCACCGCCTGCGGCCTTGCTGATGTACATCAGCTTGTCGGCCCGATGGATGAGCGCTTCATACGTCTCACCCGGCCTCGCCGAAGCCGCTCCAATGGAAGCAGACAGGAGTATGTGGCCGTCCTCCGAGGTTGGAACCCCGGTCTTCCCGACCAGGGCCACGCAGCGCTGCACCAGCTGCCGCAGGTTCTCGCCATCCACATTCCGCACTATCGCCAGAAACTCGTCGCCGCCCCATCGCCCGATGCAATCCGAGGGCCGCAGTGCCCCGGAGAGCGATTTGCCCACTTCCCTCAAAGCCTGATCGCCACAACTATGGCCAAAAGAGTCGTTGATGCTCTTGAATCCGTCCAGATCCAGAAGCAGCACCGCAAATTGAACATGATGCACCTCAAACTCGCCCTGCGCAGTCTGCACCGACATCTCCAGAAACCTGCGGTTGGACAACTGGGTCAGATGGTCGATGAAGGCCATCCGCCGCATCGCTTCGTCCTTGCGCCGAGCCTCGTTTTGCGCCGTGTCGTCGCTGAATATCTCGATGGCCCCAATGATGGCGCCGTTGGCATCCTTCATCGGCTGCACACGCACATTCACCGGAATACGCCGCCCCTGCTTGTGCCTCAGAAATACAGACGCCTGGTGCAGCCCTCCGTCTTCAATGCTTGCTGAAAGCGGGCAGCCATCCTGGCACAGCCTCTTTCCCGCGCCGTCTATGTGGCAAAGAATGTCGTCCTGGCAGTAGCGTCCTACCAACTCGTCGGCCGAATAGCCCGTAAGCCGGCGCGCCCCTTCGTTCCAGTAAAGGATTCGCCTGTTCTGGTCCACAAAGTAAACTCCATCGCTCATATGATCCAGCAATCCTTTGTAGAAAGCCGGATCGTTCGGAACGAGGTGGTTCACCTCATCTTCGGGTAAAATCGTGTCCCCCTCACCCAAGGGTGTCCCTCCATGGTTTGTGGTTCGCTAGGAATAACATTAGCTCCACCTCCGCCTGAAGGCAAAGGAATCATTCGTCCAAACCCGAAGATTGGTTGCAGTTTTTGAAACTTCGGCTCCTGTTCCATTTCCGCCAGCGCGCCTCGCCCGCCCGGATCCACCTGTTAAATTAAACAGGTCCACCGCCATGTCAGAAGCATCCGAGTTTCTACTTCCAAAAGGCTTTAAATTCGGCGCCACCAAGGCTGGCCTCAAAGCCAGCGGCCGAACTGACTTCGCCCTGATCGTCGCTGACTCGCCGGCCAGCGCTGCCGCGGCCTTCACAGCCAACCGGGTCACCGCCGCGCCGTTAATCGTCGACAAGGAAAACCTGCGCCAGTCCGGCGGCCAGGTCCGCGTCGTCGCCATCAACGCAGGCAACGCCAACTGCGCCGCCGGCGAACCGGGCCTGGCTGCTGCCCGCGCCACCTGCGCTGCCGCCGCCGAAGTCTTTGCCTGCCGTCCGGAAGGGGTTTTCCCGTCTTCCACAGGCATCATCGGCGTCCCGCTGCCGGCGGAAAAGCTCATCGCAGTCATGCCTTTCCTCGCCGCCTCGCTCGGTTCTGAGTTCGACCACTTCCAGCAGGTTGCACGGGCCATTCTCACTACAGATACCGTGGAAAAAACAGCCTTTGCGCGATTTGATTCGACAGGTGCCGACGGATACAGGCAGGAAATTCGCATCGCCGGCCTCGGCAAAGGCTCGGGCATGATTCATCCGCAGCTTGTGCCCCATGCCACTATGCTGGTGTACATCCTCACCGACGCGGCAATCGACCCCGCAGTCCTGCAAGCCTATCTGAACCAGGCTATCGAGCTCAGCTTCAATCGCATCTCCGTGGACGGCGACACCTCCACCAACGACACCGTCCTGCTGCTCGCATCCGGAGCCAGCGGTGCGCAGATTGGCTCCGGCAATCCGGAGTTTGCCCGAGCCCTCACCGATGTTTGCACTTCGCTCGCCCGCCAAGTCGTCGCCGACGGCGAAGGCATTACGCATGTTGTCGAGTTGCACATCAACGGAGCGGCCACGGACGCCGATGCGCTGCGAGTGGCCAAGGCCATTGCGCATTCGCCGCTGGTGAAAACCGCATGGTTCGGAAACGATCCCAACTGGGGACGGCTGATTGCCGCCATCGGCTACTCCGGTGCGGAGATCGACCCCGATCGTATCGACATCCGCTTCGGCAGCCTGCAGATCTGCACCAACGGCGGCCGAGCTGCCGAGTTCGACGAGAAAGCCGCCCACGACTACATCGCCCAGCCTGAGTTTTCCATCAGCATCGAGCTCAACCAGGGCGACGGCAGTTGCGTCTTCTGGACCACCGATTTGACCTTCGAGTACATCCACATCAACGCCGATTACTCGACATAAGCGCCGGGCCGCTGGCTAGCCAAGCTTCCGGCCCTTAATCCATCCAACTGCAAACATCGTCACTCCCAGCCCAACCAGCACAAATGTAGCTCCCAGCACCTTCGCCACGGCCAGCGGCTTGTTGGCCTCATCTGCGCCGGGAATGGTCGAGAGCAAGATCGTTGCCAACGTGCTGAACAGCCCAGTCGAAGCCAGCAAGATTGCCACCGGCTTTCCCCCTGGCACGCGGCGAACCCCCGGCCCAGCCGCCCTGCTCTGCATGCGAATCATCGCTGAAAACAGAAAAAGATACGGCAGAAACAGCGAGATCACCGACATGCTCACCAGCACGTCGTAAGCCCCACGCACTGAAGTCCCCGCCTGCCCTAGCAAGGCCACCACAATCCCCGCCACGCCATACACCGCTATCGCCACCCAAGGCGTCCTATAGCGCGGATGGATCCACCCAAACGCGGGCGGCAGGTAGCGATCGACCCCCACCACAAAAGGCAGGCGTGCTGTGGAAGACAAGTTAGCCGCTGCATTGCCCACCGCACTCAGCGCCACCAGCAAAGCCATCGGCACCAGCAGCCATCCCATGCCCAGCCGGCTGGTCATCAAGTGAATGCCGTTCACAAACCCGTCCGGCCCAGCGACCGATTCGGCTGGCACCGTCATCACAAACGCGAAAGTCCCGCCAACGTAGCCAATGGTCAGAATGAAACCCGCCACCAGCAGCGCCACTGGAACCGAGCGCCGGGGATTCTGAATCTCGTCTCCCATCGCGGAGGCAGCCTCAAGCGCACTGAACGCAAAAAACACGTTCGACCAGAAGACCGCGTTATCCAGCGACCAGTGCGGCACCAGGCTCGCCGCCGTAATGTGAACCGCAGGCCCGAAACGCCAGCAGCTTACCGCGCCCAGCACGATCAGCACAGTAAGCGGCCCGAGGCTGCCCAGCGCGCCAACGTTGTTCAGCCACTTTCCCACATCCACGCCGCGAATATTCAGTAGCGTGATCGCCGTCAGCCAGAAACCGGCAAAGGCAATGTAGTAAAGCGGATTCCCGTTCAGCGACTGCGCTCGCGCTCCAAACGCAAACAGCGCCGACGCAGCGCCAAAGTAAAGGACTGCCGCGAAAAACGGCAGATTGCTCATCCAGTAAAGCCACGCGCATAGAAAGCCGGAGAAATCGCCAAACGCCTCGCGCGTCCAGACGTAAATGCCGCCTTCTTCCGGATGCCGCGAAGACAGCTCCATCACGCTCGCCGCAAGCGGAATGAAGAATCCAAACAGAGCCGCAACCCAGACGATCAGGATGCTCGGGCCAGCGGTCGCTGCAGCTGCCGTCCAGCGCACGCTGAGCACCACAACTACATAGAACAGCACAAGGTCGCGAAACCGTATGCCTCGCTTGAGCGCTGGAGAGGAAGCCATGTTCGACGCAGCATAGCAGACACTGCTCGCAGCGAAGAAACTATTTCTCGCCCAGGTCCTTCAGCACCGCCATCGCCGCATTACGCCCGTTGATGCCGATCACGCTGCCACCGGGATGCGTGGCCGCCCCGCACAGATACACGCCCTGCATCGGCGTTCGCGTTGAGAGCCGGTCGGCCCACATATACGGCGGCAGGCATTCGCCCTGAAAAATATGCCCGCCTGTCAGGCCCACTTTCTTCTCGATATCCGGAGGCCCCAGCACCTGCGCATCGATCACCGCATCGGGAATATTCGAGCAGAACCGCGCCAGCGACTTCATCGCCAGCGCACGCACCTCATCGCGCCGCTCATCCCATGTTCCGCGCGCAAAGGTGTGCGGCACATACTGCGCAAAGACGCTCATGGTGTGCTCACCTTGCGGCACAATCGATGGGTCATGCGCGCTCTGAAAGTAAAGCTCGCACCACAAGTGTTCGGGTAATTCGCCGCGTTGCGCGGCCGCAAAACCTGCCTTCCACTCGTCCTTGGTCAAAGGCGCATTGATCTGCCCCAGGTGGTGCGGCTCATTCACGCCAGGCCGCGCCGTGAAGTTGGGCAACTCGCGCAAATGCACGTTCAGCTTCACCGTGCAGCCCACCATCGGAACACGCTCGACTCGCGCCCGCCAGCCCTCATCCGCATCTTCACCCAGAAGCTTCAGCGTCTGCCGCGGGTCCGCATTCGAGATCACCACCGCCGCCGAGATTCGCTCGCCGCCTTCCAGTTCAATCCCCTCGCCCGGCACAATCCGCGCCACCGGAATGCCCGACACCACCGTCGCCCCCGCCTCCCGCGCGGCGTCACAAAAGTAAAACGAAACCATCCCCATGCCGCCGCGCACATAACCCCACATCCCGGCCATTCCGCCTAGCCGCCCCGAGGAATGATGAAACCGAATCGAAGCCGTCCCCTTGTCAAAGGGGCTGGCATTGGTTCCGATCACTCCCTGGCCCAGGTAAGCGCATTGCAGCCGCTCATCCTTCAGGTACCGCTCCACATACTCCGCCATCGACCAGTCAAACAGGCACGCGCGCGCCTCTTCATCCGAGCCCAGCCGTTCCTCAATCTGCGCTCGCGTAGGCGGCTCGCCAATCCAAAGATCGCCTGCACCCGGCGGTCGCAGAGCATCGCGCAGACGACGAATCACATCGCCGATTGCCCGCCAGCCCTCCACATCCCCGGGAGCCAGCGCGCGCACCTCTTCCGCGCAGCGGTCGTCATCGTCCCACAGCTGAATGCTTGACCCATCCAGAAACGGCACAAACAGCCCATTCACCGCCGGCGTCCACACATACCCGCGCCGCGGCAGTTCGAGTTCCTCCAGCACCAGAGGATGCAGCAGCCCGGCCAAGTATGCGCATGGAGACATCCGCACACCGGAGAACGGCTCTTCAATGGTGCAGGCCCCGCCCACGCGCGCCCTGCTCTCCACCACCAGCACCCGCTTGCCCGCGCGCGCCAGGTAAGCCGCGCAAGCCAGCCCATTGTGGCCCGCACCCACCACAATCGCATCCCAGGTCTTTGCCGCCAGTTCGTGAACCGGAACAGGCAGGCCGATCTCGCCAAGCACATCCGCTGTAGCTGAACTCATATCCGGTTACCCTAGCATCCATTCCACCCATTTTGAAAACCGGGCCGGCACTCAGCCTGTAATCCCAAACACAAGTCCTTGCCCTTTCCGGCTCCATCGTTTTACCATGGGCTTCCCTTCCCCTGGGAACAACGCGCGGTCTTCCTTCCCCGCTCAAGCTCACGGTGATGCCGCGGACGCTCACAATTCAGGAGGCACCATGGGTCCGTCTTCTCCTCTCTGCCTGCAAAGAATCCTCCAGATTCGCATCGCCATCGCGCTGCCCTTCGTATTCCTCGCGGGCACTTATGCCTCTGCGCAAGACATACCCATCGGCCCAACCTACATCTGCAGCGGCGAGCACATTTACATCGAAGGATGCAACGTGCGCGACCTGAGTGACACAGCCACCTGCATGGTGGCGCACCCTGACAAGCTACTGGCCAACGGCACGAACTCCTATACTTCCGTCACCCGCGGCGCGCTCAAGAAGCTGCTACCTACCTGCACCCAGCCCAGCGCAAAACAGCTCGCCGCCGCCAAGGCCTTCCAGCAAAAACAGCAGGACACCTACAACGCAAACGCCAAAAAAGCTGAAGATCAGCTCAACGCTGCAACAGCTCCCGGCAACTCGCCCTACGGGCAGCCGCAGAAGCCCGTCTCCGCGGAAGACCGCGCCATTCGCCGTTGCGTCACCTCCGGCCGCCTGCCTGCCAGTTGCACCGGCAATGCGCTGCTCGGCGCATTCAGCCAGATGCTCACCTCTGTGCTGCCGAGCGCTGACAAGCAGCAGGCGCCAGGCCCCACGATGGCCGGCGTCTTTGAAGGCGCAGGCCACTGGCGTCTCGACTTCATCGATGGCGGCGTGCTGGTTAACTGCGCCGACCTCTCGCCCAACCAGGAGGCATACACTCTCGACCTCAAAGGCGCTCACCCCACAGTCATAATCGCCACCACCCCCAGGCCGCTTGTGCTTACACTTCATCCCGACAGCACCATCACCGGCCCTGGCCCGGTAACCATTAACGGCGTGGTCGCCAACGGCTACGTACAAGATCCGCACGATCCCAGAGCCACGCAGAAGGACCAGTACGGCAACCTCTACGACTCGGCCGGAAACCGCGTCACCGGCAGCGCCAATGTCAACACCGGCCACACCGTATTCGCTTCTCACCACGCCACCTGCCCCGCACTCAATCTCTCCTCCAAAGGCGCCAGTGTGGGAGCGCAAACCATGCAGACCGATCTTCTGAAGACCATGTTCGGCGGCGACAAGGGGCCGCCAACCCCGCCCGGCATCCGCATGCATGGCATCTACGCGGCATCCAGCGGCTTCAGCGTCCAGTTTTTCCCGGAGTCGGTCATCCTCGGCTGCGGCCCTGACGCTGCACGAGCCTATCCCTACACCGTCATTCCCGACGGCGCAGCCTCCTACATCAAAGTCGATGCGCCCGACCATCCACTCCACCTCGCCTTCCGTCCGGACGGCTCGCTCGACCCCGGCGCCGGCCCTTACCAGGTGCACGGCCGCATCACGACCGGCCAGAATGACGGCGGCGACTTCACATTCGCACCCATGGAGCGGACCTGTGACCTGGCCGCCCTCGCCCCCAGCCAGCAAATCCCATCCAACGGCGGCGTCTCCGCATCCATGACCGCTTCCACATCCGCTGCCGGCGCTGCAAACAACGGAGGCAAACTTTCCACTCCGGCAGCACCGCTCGGCAATGCCACGCTCTCCATCGTTTCAGGGCTCCCGGCCATACCCGGAACGCCCAATCCTCTGGCCAACCATCCCTATGTCCTGCTGCGCCACAGTTACGCGAACGCTGTCGCCATCGGCGGTGTCGTGGTTCCGCCCGGAACGTCGCCTTACAAATACGCGGGCCAGGCTTGCGGCACTCACACACCCGACTGCCCAAAAATCACAGCAGCCATCAGTGCCGACGCAGCCTCTGCCGTCCGTGCTGACGCCACAGGCGCAGGGGTTTTGCCCGGCGTTCCACCCGGCACCTATTACCTGATGATCTCCGCCGTCTACAACAAGCAGCCGTACACCTGGGGTCAGGCAGTCGTACTCAATCCCGGCGTCAATTCAATTACCCTCGACCTGCACAACGCAGCTCCACTGAACTGACCGATTGCTGGGAATTCCACCGCAACTTCCCCGCACCGTTTACAATCGCATCCATCCGATATCGCATTCTCATCAACCTCCCGCAAACAATGACCAAAAGCAAAATCAGCACTCCTCCCCCCGGCGAAGGCTTCTCGCTCATCCCCGACCACAAGCTGCTTGCCCTCTATGCTGCCATGGTGAAATCCCGCGCCATCGCCGAGCATGCCCGCGCTCGACTCCCCAGGCAGCGTGTTCCCAGATCCGTCGCCTCGATCTTGGGCCATGAGGCCGCCGTTGCCGGAGCCACCATCGATCTGCAGGCCCGCGATACGCTCGTCCCCACCCTCTGGCCAAGCGACGCCCTAACGGCTATTAACTCGACTGCCGCTACCGCACCCAACCTCGCCGCCGCCATCCGCGCCGCGCTCGCGCGAAAAGATAATCAGCGCATCACCCTGCTCTTCTCCATCGCCAAAGCCAGTGCACAACCCGCATGGCACAAAGCCCTCAACATTGCCGCTGAAAACCGCCTTCCCATCCTTTTCCTTTCGCTCAACCACGCCTCCAGTCCCGCCGCCAGCCAAGCACCGTCCCTGAAACCGGAGGTCCTCCCCGTCATCACTGTCGACGGAAACGATGTGGTCGCCGTGTATCGTGTCGCTACGGAGTCCATGACCTATGCCCGGAAAGGCCGCGGGCCCACCCTCATCGACTGCTCGCTCTCCATCCCCGGAGACCCGTTGAAGAACATGGAGCAATACCTCGCGCTCAAGGGCCTGATCCCGAAGGCACTCAAGTAGGCCCGACATCGGCGCTTGGGTCAGGCATCCGTCTGCGTCATGGGCTGGAGTGCCGGCGGATGGCAAGTCGTTCATTTTCATGCATAAACTCCGACTCTCTTCCAGCTTTTTCAATGAAATTCCATGCGACCGGTCAATGCCGAAAATGATAAAGTGGGGAAATGACCGTGAGCAGAAGCCTGGCCCATGTACCGGTACTTCAAACTGCAGCCATTCTTGCGGGACTGCTGCTCGCCGCCGCGCACCCTTGCCTGGCTGAGCGGCCTCCGGCCCCCGCGGCTTCCGGCCAGGTCGGCGCCGATCCTTACGGCCCTGCATCCGTCTGCGAGCCTTCGCTTCTCGGCTCCCCTTACATTCCGGTCGATAGCTGGGTCTATCCAGCAGTGTGGCGTCTTTATGCGCTGGACTTTGTCGACACCGCCTTCCTCGGCATGCGCCCTTATACACGCTCCAGCGTGGACCACATGCTTGAAGAAGTCAGCGCTCGCATTGAAGATGCGGATCCAGGTCCGGCAACCGATGAGGCAGAGAGCATCTACGAGTCGCTCGAGCATGAACTCCATTTCGATGTCCAGGGTCCCTGCCTCTCCCACAGGGCCAGCACGCGCGTCGAATCCACTTACACGGTCGAGCGCGCCATCACCGGTAACCCGCTGCGCGACAGCTACCATCTCGGCTCAACGGTTGTGAATGACTTCGGCCGCCCCTACCAGAACGGCTTCAATGACTACTCCGGAGCAAGCGGCTTCGCCACCTTCGGCAGATTCCTGATCTACGCCCGCGGCGAGTTTCAGGCCGCTCCCTCCGGCGCCGGCTACTCCACCGAGTTGGCCCAGCAACTCTCCACCATCGACAGCACCACCTACTTCTTTAACCCTACCTGCTACCTCACGGGCACATCCTGCGTTCCCGCTCCGCTGAAAGATCTGGCGACCATCCCGTTTGGTCCCATTGCCTCGGCAACCAGCGGACGCCTCATGGAGGCCTACGCCTCTGCCCGCTACCTCAACCATGAGATCTCCATCGGCAAGCAGGACGAGTGGCTCGGGCCCGGGCTGGGCGGCGGGATGGCCTATTCCAACAACGCTGAGAACATTTACTCGTTCCGCATCAACCGCGTCGAGCCGTTGCGGGTTCCGTTCCTGTCCTACATCACCGGCCCGTTCCGCTATGAGTTCCTGGTCGGCTCCCTCAAAGGCCATGTGTATCCCAATGATCCCTGGGTGCATATCGAGAAAGTAAGCTTCAAACCCACGCCGAATCTGGAATTCGGCTTCGAGCGCACGGTTATCTGGGGTGGCAAGGGCCATGAGCCGGTCAACCTCCACTCCTTCCTCAGAAGTTTCTTCAGCACCGTCAACGTAACCAACGCCATCAAGGACTCAGCCCAGGACCCCGGCGCACGCTTTGGCGCGTTCGACTTCACTTACCGGCTGCCGTTCGTGCGCAAGTGGCTCACCCTCTATACCGACTCCGAAGCGCATGACGACGTCTCCCCAGCCGACGCTCCCCGCCGTGCCTCGTACCGCCCTGGCATCTATCTCTCCCATTTCCCCGGCATTCCCAAGCTCGACCTTCGCGTAGAAGGCGTCTCCACAGATCCAATCCATTCCAACGCCGCGGTCAGCGGCCGCTTCATGTACTGGGAAGGCATCCAGAGACAGGGCTACACCAACAAGGGTGTGATGTTTGGCGACTGGATGGGCCGCGAAGGCAAAGGCGGCCAGGTATGGCTGACTTACCACATCAGCGGAAATGAGTGGATCCAGGTCAGCGCGCGCAATCAGAAAGTCAGCAGGACCTTCATCCCCGGTGGCACCACGCTTAACGACATCAACTTCCAGGCCGTCAAGCGCATCGGCAAGGACTTCGAGATCAACGGCAACTTTGGCTATGAGCGCTGGCTGGCTCCCATCTTTCCCAGTGGCACACCAACCTACCCCGGAACTCAGCAGACCGTGACCACGACCACCATCCAGCTAACCTGGTACCCCAAGAACAAACTGAGTTTCTAGCCGGACAATTGGAGTCCAGTTGCGAAGAGCATTAGGCTGCGTCGCCTCCCGCAACTCACTTCAGCAGCTCTTTGATTTGCTTCTCAATGGTCTCCTTATTCACCATCCCTGCGTGGAACACCGCGATCCTCCCCTGCTTGTCGATCAGCAAAGTTACGGGCAGTGATGTAGCGTGGTAAGCATCCGCCATCTGGTCGGACCCAAGCACAACCGGGTATTGCATTGAGGTGTTGCCGCCCGTTTCAGGGTCCTTCTTGAGTGTCAGAAATGGCCGCACCACCTTCCAGCCTTCGTCATCCCTGGCAGCGCCAATGGCACTGAGTCCTTCGCTGCGATACTTGCGGTCGAACTCCATGTACCAGGGGATCTCGACCTTGCAGCCGCCGCACCAGGTTGCCCAAAAATCGAGCAACACAACGCGTCCCCGGTAGTCCGCCAGATTAATTGTCTTCCCCTCAGCGTCCACCAGGCTGAATCCGGGGGCCATTTGCCGGTCGGCTACAGGAATGATTCCCGCTTCCGGAATGGTTGCCGAAGTTTCTGGCGCACGTACCTGAGCGCTAATAACCTGCGCGCTCCCCATCACCCAAAGCAGCACGAGCAATAGAAAGGCCTGCGCCCCAACCCGCGTGCTTCGCCTCGCTGACGGCATACTTGATTCGCTTCCATCCCTCATGCTTTCGCCTCCTTTTGCCAACCATCGCCATCCTTCGGATCCTGGTGAGCATTGGCCCTCGATGTAATTGCAATGGTAGTACGAGACGCGGCCTCTACGACGATCGGTTGCGCCCCAGAGAACGTTAATTCCCGGTTTGCCGGTCGTGCATTCCGAATCTGCCTCGTGCCAAAACCAGGGAAGTACAATTTTGGCTTCGTGCCTCAGATTTGAGGTCACGAGGACGCGGTTTCAATCGAAGAAGCGGCAGCGTAGAATCGGTGCCAATTGCAATAGGAGAAAAAAACAATGCGCTGGTACCATCACATCGGAATTCCCACCACGGAAGAGAAGCCCGGCGAGACCCACTTGAAGCACATGAAGGTCTTCGTCGTCAGCCACGACAAAAGCGAATTTGGTGTGGAATGGATGCGTTTCGAAACGGACGCGGCGGTGCCTGATCTCGTCCGGCAAGTTCCGCATGTCGCGTTCAAAGTGGCGGATCTCGACTCCGAGCTTGCCGGTCGCGAAATCCTGATTCCGCCCAACAGCCCCTCCGGCGGCGTCCGCGTCGCATTCATCGTGGAAAACGGCGCGCCTATCGAACTGCTCGAATTCACCGACCCCAACCATCCTGCCCGCCGCCGGCAGAGCTAGATGCCGATAAATACAGCTTCAATCCGCACCTCCCCTTGATCCTCAGGGCCAGTCTGCGGGAGCAACGGCTTGGGAATCAAAACTCCCCGGGGCTTCCTCGTCTTGCGGATCCTGGTAAGCGTTGTCCCTTCCTGTCGAATACAGGCTAGTTCGATACGCTGTCTCTGCGAATGCCGGCGAGTTCCCGGAGAACGATGATTTCCGGTCTTGGTGTTAATCGCCCGAAGCCTTCGTTGGCGCGAGACTGCGAAGCCTTTCAAACTAAAGACCCGGAACGCTCATAGTTCATCTGCAGGCATGGACGATGCAATGGCCTGCGGATCGACTTTATACGTTCCAGACGCTACCGCTTCCCTTAGCGCCGATACCCTGTCTGCCCGCACTTCAGGCTGTTTGAGCGCCGATGCGACCAAGTCCCCAACCGAAGTGACTGTGGCATGGTCCTGCGGTAGCGGAACCGGCTGCTTATCGGGCGTGGCAATTTTGCTGGTTTGGATATCGCGGGTAGCCGAAATAGCTGTGACAGAACCAGGTGAGATTGGGTTGATATTCATGCTCATGGAAGTTTCTCCTTGGAGACTTAGCTATCGGGAGGTACAGCTTCGGGTTACAGAGTTCTTTGGTGCTCAACTTGAGTCAAATTGGTAACCGCCTAGTCGGTGACTGGCTAATCGGTGACCTGCTGACGCTCGCATTCCTGAATTGCCCTCCACCTCCATCTCGGCCTGATCCTCAACGCCGATCTGCTGAAGCAACCGCATGGGAATCAGCGCCCCCTCGGAATTCCCCGTGCGTCGTGTATCGGTAAGCTCCGGCCCTGGATGCAACTGCCGCATTTCGTGAGCGCTCCGTACCCCTGATGCCAGCGAATGAAAACGAGCCACCCTCGGTCAGGGATTCTCAGGCATCTATCCGCTCTCAAGATGAGGCCATGATTAGAAAACTCTGGCGCATGAAGTGCAACGAGAGATCGCGGAAGTCGAATCGTTTTCAGTTTACAAACTTCATCTGTTCCAGGGTGGACAGCCAACTTTCATAGGGAGAGTAAAAACTTGCGGAAGTCGAGAATGATCTATCCCAAATATGCCACGGAGTTTCGTTGCCTTGGATCCGCATGTGAAGATACCTGTTGCAATGGCTGGAACGTGGTCATCGACCAGGGAACGTACGAAAAGTATCAAACTCTGCCCGCCAGCCCTCTGCGTGCGCTAATCGACCGAAGCGTTCTGCGCAGACCCGATAGTGGCCGGGAGGATCCAAGCAAATTTTCAATCATTCAGATGGAACCCTCGACCGGGTGCCCGATGCAGAGCTGCGAAGGACTTTGCCGGGTTCAAATGGAGCTTGGGACAGACTACCTCTCGGACCTTTGCACTTCGTTTCCACGCGCAACCTGTACGGTCGACGACATCAAGATCGAGACCCTCTCCCAGGGGTGCCCAGAAGCTGTTCGCTTGGTTCTCGGAAATCCTGACCTGCTGACCTCGAAGGGGCTTGGCACTGGTTATCTAACGTGGGACGACAAGCCCGCCAAACCTCGCGATCTTCGAGCCTATTTCTGGCCCATCCGGGAGTTTGTTGTCACCCTGTTGCAGAACCGAAGCTATGCATTGTGGCAAAGGATGTTTCTGCTGGGAACCTTCTGTCGACGGTTGGAAGCAGTGACCCGACACGAAGTGGAAGGCGGCTATGCCGCGATGGAAGGCGGTTTTTCGGCTGCGATCGCTGGGGGAGGTCTGCGCGATTCCATCGAGACCATCCCGGCCCACAACGCACACCAACTCGATATGGTGCTGCATTTGATCAAGTCTCCTGTGGTCAATGGGACGGTGTCCCCACGATATTCCGAGTGCCTGCATTCCTTCATGAAGGGGATCGGCGGCGGAAGCATCGCCACTTTCGAAGAACAAACCGCCGCATATTCGACAGCTTACGAGCGCTTCTACGCGCCTTTCTTTCAAGAGCATCCCTATATGCTGGAGAATCTCTTGACAGACATGGTGTTCCACACCAGTTTCCCTTTCGGCGCCGACCTCATAAACCCGGAAGCACCCGTTCAACCGGTCAGACAATTTGCTGACTTGGCTACTTTCTTCGCACTCATCAAAGGCCTGCTTATAGGAGTGGCCGGCAGCTACCAGGAGGCGTTTTCCTTCGATCATGTGGTGCAGACTGTTCAGGTGATCGGGAAATGCTTTGGGCACACGCCGGAGTTCCTGGATTACGGGCAGGAATTGTTAAACTCCAAGGGCTTGAATGACGCTCAGGGACTTACCATGCTGCTGAGGAACTAAGCAGCTGGACTTCCGGTCGGTCGACAAAATCGAGAACCTTTGCAAGGACCGGTCCGTAGAGGTCATGCCGTCGCCAAGTCGGCGATTCCTCCGCCTTCGAGTCTCTGACCGCCGTCACTTAGCTCGCGGGTGCGTCCGATCGTACACCTGCGTCAGCTGCGAAGTCGTCAACTGCGTATACCGCTGCGTGGTCGACAGCCGCTCATGTCCGAGCAGCTCCTGAATGGCCCGCAAATCTGCGCCTTCTTCCAGCAGATGCGTTCCAAACGCATGGCGCAGGGTGTGCGGATGCACATCGGCCGAAAGTCCGCGCAACACCGCAATCCGCTTGACGATTCGGCCCACGCTGCGCGTGGTGAGCCGCGCCTGCCCGCCGCCAGCTCCGCCCACTTTGTTTAATCCGCGCAGCTGCAGGTTTACAAATAGCGCCGGAGTTCCCTTGCCTTTGCCCACCGCGGCCAGCCGCGCCTCGCGCTCCGCAAGGTACTCGCGCAACGCCTGCGCCGTCGCATCGCCGAGTGGAACCAGCCGCTGCTTTTGCCCCTTGCCGTGCACCAGCATGGCATCGTTCGACCAATAGATGTCTTCGAGATTCAGCCCCACCAGCTCCGCATTGCGGATGCCGCATCCATACAGCACTTCCAGAATCGCCCGGTCCCGCGCCGGCCAGCTCGCCGCATCTTCATCCACCGAGTCCATCGCCTGGTTCATGCGCTCAATCGAAGGCACGCGCGGCAGATGCCTGGGCAGCTTCGGCGTGGACACCAGCGAAGCCGCATTCTGCTCCACAAATCCCGCCCGCGCCAGCCACTTGAACCAGCTGCGAATCGCCGCCAGCGCACGCGCCGCGGAAGCCTTGGAAAGCCCGCGCTGATAGAGCACTCCGAGATATGCGCGAATCTGCGTGTGCTCGATTGTCTCCACGCCCTGCGCGTCGCCATACCGTTCTGCGCAGAATGCCGCGAACCCGCGCAGTTCCCGCTGATACGCGCGCAACGTGTGCGCCGATGCCCCGCGCTCGTTGGCCAGTACGCGCAGATACTCCTCCACCAGCGAACTCAGCGAGACGGCAACAGGCGTCGCGACCGTCGCGCTCATTTCGACTCCTCAAACCGGTTGCGCGTGTTGTCGCGCACCAGTTGCGGACCCGGCCTGGCCTTCACCAGCGCCCGCGCCGCGCGAGGATGGTGCATGCGATGCACTTCCTTCAGCCGCCCCAGCGCCAGGTGCGTGTAAACCTGCGTCGTAGAAATATCCGCATGCCCCAGAATCATCTGCACGCTGCGCAGGTCCGCGCCGTGTTCCACCATGTGCGTGGCGCAACTGTGCCGCAGCCGGTGCGGGCTCGCTGTGGAATCGGCCATCTTCACCAGGTGCCACACCCATTGCCGGGTCAGCGGCATGCCGCGCAAGGAGAGAAACAGCCGCGTCGCGTCCTGTCTTGCTCCGTCCTGTCTCGTCGCATTGCTCTTGCGCACCGAACTGATGCGCGCCAGATGCGGCCGTCCCTGGCGCAGATAAAGATCAATCGCCTCAATCGCAGTCCGCCCCAGCGGAACAATCCTTTCCTTGTCTCCCTTGCCGCGCACCTGCACCCGCCCGGCATCCATCGCCAAATCCCCAGTCGATAGCGCCGTGACCTCGGAAACCCGCAAGCCGCCGGCGTAGAGCAGCTCCAGAATCGCCGAGTCGCGCAGCTCTGTCGCCCGAGCCTGCGGATGCGAAGCTGCCATCCCGGCCCGCTCCAGCATCTCCACCACCTCAGGTTCCGCAAGGGACTTGGGCAGCACCTTCCATGCCTTGGGAGACTCGATGTTGATGGTCGGGTCGTGATGAATGCGCCGGTCCAGGAGCAGCCACTTGTAGAAGCCGCGCAGGCAGCTCAGCTTCCGCGCCGCAGACCGGCTCTCAATTCCGTGATTGCGTAAATGCTCAAGGAACGCGGAGACATCCTGCTGCGTGGCCGTGAGCAGAACCGCATGCCGGCCCTCAATGAACTCGGCAAACGTCTTTAGGTCACTGCTATACGCCTCGCAGGACAGAGGGCGCAGGCCCTTTTCCACACGCAGGTACGTCTGGTAGTCCTTCAGCAGGCCGGGATTGCGGGTGGCGTCCACACCTCCGATTATCGGCGCGGAAAACTCTCGGCGACCGCCCGACGGCACAGGACCGTACCACGTTCATTACCGAATCAACATCAGCAACAACAATCCACTTGAAAAATAAACGCTTGGGGTCTTTGCATCTGCGCTCACCCCCAGTGCCTTCCGATCTGCGGGAATTTCCACCTTCACTGCCGGATTATTGTATGCAACGTTGTATATTTGTTATTGAGTTTGAGGACCGCCCGCCTTCGAGCCCAAACAAATCCACACACCGCATACACTGGTTCCAGACTCGCATGCCCCATACTGCTCCGCCAAGCCGCCTCGCAGTCGTTGACTCGCACACTGCCGGTGAGCCAACGCGCTGCGTGCTCGCACCGCCAGGCAAATGCAGCGGCTCGCTGGCCCAGCGCTTCGATCAGCTTCGCAACAACCACGACCGTTGGCGTCGGGCGATTCTCTGCGAACCGCGCGGCTCCGACGTCATCGTTGGCGCCTATTTACTTGAGCCGGACGATAAGGCAAACGCCGCCGCGGTCATCTTTTTCAATAACGCCGGCTACCTGGGAATGTGCGGACACGGCATGATCGGTCTCGCGGTTACTCTCGCTCACCTCGGCCGCATTCGGCCCGGCGACCACCGCATTGAGACCCCCGTCGGCATCGTCGATATCCATCTCCACTCGCCCCAACGGGCCACCCTCCGCAATGTCCCGGCGTACCGCCATCTGGCCGCAGTCACGGTCGAGGTACCTGGCTTCGGCCCCGTGGTCGGCGACGTGGCCTGGGGCGGAAACTGGTTCTTCCTGATCGGCAAGCACCCCTACAACCTCTCTATCAACCAGGTTGAGCAGCTGACCAGCTTTACCTGGGCCATTCGCCAAGCCCTCACTGGCACCGGCATCACTGGCGCCGACGGCGCGGAGATCGACCATATCGAGCTCTATACCGCCGCGCACGACCCGGCCAACCACAGCCGGAACTTCGTCCTTTGTCCTGGAAAAGCGTATGACCGCTCCCCCTGCGGCACCGGAACCAGCTCAAAATTGGCCTGCCTCGCCGCAGACGGGCTTCTCGAATCCGGCCAGCCCTGGCGTCAGGAAGGCATCCTCGGCGGTGTCTTCGAAGGCAGCTTCCAATGGACCGAAGATGGTCGTAGAATCGTTCCAACCATCACTGGATCGGCTTATGTCACCGCCGAATCCACTCTCATCTTCGATTCCTCCGACCCATTCCTCTTCGGAGTCCCGGAATGAGTGTTGTACCCGACACTTACGACGCGATCATCGCCGGCGGCGGCATCGTCGGGTCGGCCTGCGCGCTCGCCTTATCCCAGGCCGGCTTGAAAGTCGCTCTCGTCGAGCGCGACCTGTTCGGCAGCGGAGCAACCGCCGCCGGCATGGGCCACATCGTCGTTATGGACGATTCCGACGCTCAGTTCGCCCTCACCCGCCGGTCGCAGGAACTGTGGCAAGCCCTGATGCCCAGCCTGCCGCCCAACGCCGAATTCGAAGCTCCGGGGACTCTCTGGGTCGCCGCCGACGAAGAGGAAATGGCTGAAGCCTCGCGCAAGCACAACTGGCTTGCTGATCGCGATGTGCCCAGCAGTATGCTCTCGGCTCGCCAGCTGGCCAACCTCGAGCCCAGCCTTCGCCCTGACCTTGAGGGCGCGCTGCTGGTGAGCGAAGACGCTGTCGTCTATCCACCTGTCGTCGCTCTTCACCTTGCCTGCCAGGCCCAGTCGCTGGGCGCAACCCTGATCGTAGGCCGCCCCGTGGCGCACCTTGCCAATGGAGAAGCGATACTCGACAACGGAACCCGCCTCCGCGCCCCGCGCCTCATCAACGCCCTTGGCGCGGAGGCGCCGGCATGTACCCCCGGAATTCCCGTAAGAAAGCGCAAAGGACACCTCGCCATCACCGACCGTTACCCCGGCTTCCTTCAACACCAACTGGTCGAGCTTGGCTACCTCAAAAGCGCCCACTCCGTCACCGCTGACTCGGTCGCGTTCAACGTCCAACCCCGTCAGACAGGCCAGATCCTCATCGGCTCGTCGCGGCAGTACGGCAACGACGACTCCGCCGTCGACCAGCCGCTGCTCACCGACATGCTGCAGCGCGCCATGTACTATATGCCTCCCCTCGCCGCGCTCAACATCGTCCGCGTCTGGACCGGCTTCCGTGCCGCCACACCCGACAAGTTGCCGCTCATCGGCCCCGCGTCCCACGACCCCACTCTCTGGCTTGCGACCGGCCATGAGGGCCTGGGCATCACCACCGCGCTTGCCACCGCCGAGCTGCTCGCCTGCGCCTTCACCGGCAAGCTGCCGCCTATCCCGCCCGATCCCTACCTGCCCGCCCGCTACGCCGCAGCACAAGCCCCGGAACTTGCGCGTCATCAGGAGCAGCCGAAATGATCGGCCTGGAAGACCAGCGCCGTATATCAGAAATCCGACCAATATCCAGGGAGAAGCAATGAACTTCACCGGCGTCATGCCCGCCATGACCACTGCCTTTGGCCAGAACCTCGCCGTCGATCACGCCTTTGTCGCTCGCCACGCCGCCTGGCTCATTGAGAACGGCTGCACCGGGGTCGTCTGCCTCGGCTCTCTCGGAGAAGCGGCTACTCTTACCTTCGCCGAGAAAATCGATGTCCTCTCCACCGTCGTCGCCGCCCTCGACGGCAAGGCCCCCGTCGTCGCCGCCATCTCCGCTCTCTCCACCTCTGACGCAGTTGAGCTCGCACAGGCAGCCCACGCCGAAGGCTGCTCCGGCCTCATGATTCTGCCGCCCTACGCCTACAAGGGCGATTGGCGCGAAAACAAGTCCCACGTCGCCGCGATTCTTCGCGCGACTCCTCTCCCCGGCATGCTCTATAACAATCCTGTCGCCTATGGCGTGGACTACCTGCCAGAACAGATCGCCGAGCTGGCTGCTGAATTCTCCAACCTCGCCGCAGTCAAGGAATCCTCCACCGACGTACGCCGCGTCAGCGCCATTCGCGCGTTGCTCCCAGATCGCCCCCGGGCCGACCCCCTCCAGATTTGTGTCGGCGTGGACGACGCCATCGTCGAAGGCATCGCCGCCGGCGCGGTCGGCTGGATCGCCGGGTTGGTCAACGCCTTGCCCCGCGAGTCCGTCGACCTGTTCAACCTCGCCGTGGCTGGTCGCCATGCCGAAGCGTTCGACCTCTATCGCTGGTTCTTGCCCCTGCTGCGCATGGATACCGTCCCAAAATTCATCCAGCTCATCAAACAGGTTCAGCAGGAAGCCGGTATCGGCTCAGCCCGTGTACGACCGCCGCGTCTGGAAGTCGCGGGCGAAGAGCTGGCCGCCACCAGATCCGCATTCCAGCACGCTCAATCCACCCGCCCGCCCGTCGCCGCCCCTTCCACACCGTTTAACGCTTGAAGGGCATGGATTTCCGTGAAGGGCACGGGCTTCCGTGAAGGGTACGGGCTTCAGCCCGTACATAAAATGCCCGAAAATCTAGGGCTTTAGCCCCCGAGGGAATCTAAAACAAGTGGCGAAAACAGCCCTACCTTCACTGGCCCTTAGACTAGACTTGGAGCCTCAACCAATGCCTCTTACCGGACTATCCTCTCTCGGCAGCAAACGCGGCGCACCCGGCGGAACCTCCTTCCATGCCCTCAACCCCTTCACGGGCAACCAACTCGACCCCGTCTACTTCTCCGCCTCTTTAAGCGAGGTCGACCAGGCCGCTCAACTCGCCGCCGAAGCCTTCCCCGCCTACGCCGCCACTTCCGGCAAAGTAAAAGCCGCCCTTCTGCGCAGCATCGCCGACGCCCTGGATGCGCTCCAACAGCCCCTCTCCGAGCGCGCCCATCTCGAAACGGCGCTCCCCATGCCCCGCCTGCTTGGAGAGGTCTCCCGCACCACCGGCCAGCTTCGCACCTTTGCCTCACTCGCAGAAGAAAGCTCCTGGGTAGACGCCCGTCTCGATTCCGCGCTCCCCGACCGCAAGCCGCTGCCCCGGCCGTCGCTTCGCTCCATGCTTCGTCCCCTTGGCACGGTCGTCGTGTTCGCACCCAGCAACTTCCCGCTGGCTTTCTCTGTTGCCGGAGGAGACACCGCATCCGCCCTTGCTGCCGGCTGCCCGGTCATCGTCAAAGCCCACTCCGCCCATCCCGGAACCAGCGAGCTAGTCGCCGAAGTCATCCAACTCCAGGTCGCTGCCGCCGGACTGCCCGAAGGCGTCTTTTCCCTGATTTACGACGCTGGATTCGAAGCCGGCGCAACCCTGGTCGCCCATCCCCTCGTCGAGGCGGTTGCCTTCACCGGCTCTCTCCGCGCCGGTCGCGCCCTCATGGACATCGCCGCCGCCCGTCTCCGGCCCATCCCCTGCTTCGCGGAGATGTCCAGCGGCAATCCCGTCTTCATCCTTCCCGGAGCCCTGCAGGCCGGCGCGGAAACGCTCGCCCAGAATCTCTACAACTCCTTCACCCTGGCTGGCGGCCAAATGTGTACCAAGCCAGGCATCGTTCTGCTCCCGGACTCCCCGGAAACTCCCAGCTTCAACGCCAAACTCGACTCACTTGTCCAGGGAGCCGGGCCCTTCACCCTGCTCACCGCCGGAATCGCCCGCGACTACGCGAGACTCTCTCGAGATCGCGCCACCCAGGCCGCCGTCGCCGCACAGGCTCAAGCAGCCGAAGCTGCACCGGCCTGCCCGGCCAATGCCCAACTATTCACCACTACTTTAGAAGAGTTTTTGCGCGAGCCCGCGCTTTCCGAGGAGATCTTCGGACCCGACACGCTGCTCGTCCACTGTCATTCGGCGGATGAATATCTCCGCGCCGCTCAAGCCCTCGACGGCCATCTCACCGCCTCGGTCTTCGGCACCGAAGACGACATGGCCGCGAATCGCGAGCTTATCGCCATTCTCGAGCGGAAGGCCGGCCGCCTCATCTTCAACGGATTCCCCACCGGAGTCGAGGTTGCCCCTGCCATGGTTCATGGCGGACCCTACCCCTCCACCTCAGATGCCCGCTACACCTCGGTCGGCACCGGCGCGATCCTGCGCTTCGGCCGGCCGGTCTGCTTCCAAAACTTCCCCGACACTCTCCTCCCCGCTGAGCTTCAGTCCGCCAACCCTTTAGGAATCCTCCGCCAAATCAACGGCGTCCCGACCCGCGACCCGCTATAACTCACCCGTGACCCACTTCAACGCATCAGTGGTAGCATCGTGCTCAAAAGGGAGCAATGGGATGGACTACGATACAGACAAAGTGGATGAGATGATACTGGCACTTCTGTGGCTGACTCCGGCAGGCGATGGCCGCGCGTGGAAGGGTCACGACTGGGATGCCATGGACCGGCTACACGCCAAAGGGTACATTTCCGATCCAAGAAGCAAAGCCAAGTCAGTTGTGCTGAGCGAAGAGGGTGAGCGCCTGTCGGAAGAATTGTTCGAGAAGCACTTCGCCCGCAAGCGCTGAGGGGCTGCCGAAAAGCGCTGCAAAATAGACTGGCCTCCGAGTCCTGGGATGACACCCAGTCCCTATTGCCTGATCCCTATTCCCTGCTTTTACCAGCTCCCCCGCTCGCCATACAGCTCGATCACTTTCTCCAGCCGCTTGCGCCCATTCTCCCAATTAGCTGACAGCGCAGCCTCCAGCCGGTCTGAATCCCCTTCCAACAGCCCGGCAATAATCTCCTCGTGCTCCGCCACCGAAAGATGCAGCTCTCCGACTATCGAGCTCGCGTAAAGCCGCCAATAGCGTTCCGCCTGCGGCTCAATAGCCTGGTGCAGAGTTTTAAGCCGCGGACCCGATCCGGCACGCACCACTAGGCTGTGAAATTCATGGTCCAGATCAAAGATGTTCAGCCCGTTATAACTCCGCTCCTGCGCAATTTGCTCCAGCTTGTTATTCACTGCCGTGAGCTTGGTCGCCAGTGCGGTGCGCTCCGCCAGCGGCAGCATTGCTGAGTTGCGCCCGGCCAACCCTTCGATGCGACCGATAATTGGATAAAGCTCGTTGGCGTCTTCTTTGGTCAGCGGGGCCACAATCATTCGCGACTTGCTTCCGTTGCGATGCTCGATCACATACCCCTCGCGCTGCAGCAAATACAGCGCGCCCCGCACCGGCGTGCGGCTCATGTGCAGGTGTTCGCAAAGATCTGCCTCCACAATCCACGTGCCTGGCGCAAGCTTCCCCAGCACCACCAGCTCGCGAATCCGCTGAAACGCCGTGCCTACGCTGGTCCCGTGCTCTGCCTTGCTCGCTGGCCTCTTTGTTACTGTTCCCGATTTCTCGCGTGTAGCTGCCATCCCCATCCATTCCGGCCCCGGTACCCTTTGCGAATTAGCTTCAGGCTTGATCGCAGTTACAGCGGTTACACAATTGGTGTACTACGCAAGCGCAGCCCTCACGCACCTTTTTCCTCCCGGGGTCCGCGGCGATAGGTCTTCGTCGCTGGGGTGGAAGTAAAAGGCGTCTTCCGCAAAACTCCAATAGACAAGTGAATTGCGGAACCGCTTTAACTCAAGCCTTCTGCCATTTATAAACTATTCCGCACAAAACCAGCAGCCTGAATAACACAATGCGGTAGCAGTTCCAGTAATTCATCTCCTAACCCGTCACCACAATCGATTGCGCAACTCGAGGGGCAAGTTACTACCCCTCAAATGTCGCGTCCGCGCCCAGCGTTGACACTGCGGCTGGAAAAACCGGTGGCCGCGAACTCGCATTCTCCCAGCCATACATAAACTCCGTGGCCGACCCGCAGATCCGTCCCTGGCACGCACCCATGCCGCAGCGCGTATGCAGCTTGGCCTCACGCCAGCCCATGCAAACTTCAAGCTCCGCATGGGTCACGTCCTCGCAGCGGCAGACCACCGTCTCGGCATTGGCCAGCGTGCGCAACTCCGGCCGCAACTCAAAGGCCCGCTCCAGTCCCCGCGCGAACTGTTGCAGCTTCTTCAGTTGCGGCAGCAACGCCGCGGCCTCGCCTTCCTTGCCCGCAGCCGCCCACCCCGCAATTTGCCCCTCCACAATTGCCTTCTCCAGGCCACCAATGCCGGTCAGTTCGCCGATGCAGGCAATGCCTGCCACCGAGCTCTGCTGCATTGAGTCCACGACCGCAAATCCGTCCTCAACCCTGCAGCCCAGCAATCGCGGCAGCTCCAGATTTGGAACCAGGTGGAACCCGCAGCCCAGCCAGTCGCACTTCACACTCCACTGCCGCCGTCCATCCGTCAGCGTCACAGTCTCCACTCGGCCGCGACCGTCCGCGCCCACAACCCATGCCCCGGTTCGGTATTGGGAGTCCAGTGTCTTAAGCCGGTAAAAAGTCCCTTCGGCCAGTTTTCCCGGCTGATCGACAAGTGATAGAGCAAACCCTGCCAGCCGCCTTGCCGAAGCCTGCTCGTAGATCCCAACCACCTGTGCGCCCGCGCTTTTGAGCCCCGCGGCCACGGCCAGCAGCAGCGGACCGCTGCCCGCCAGCACCACACGCTTCCGCTTCGCCTCCAGCCCACCCTTCACCAGCGCCTGCAATCCGCCCGCGCCCATCACTCCTGGCAATGTCCACCCCGGAAACGGCAGAAAACGCTCCCGCGCTCCAGTCGCCAAAATTAGCCGGTCAAAGCGAACCGTGCGCGTTTCCCTACCCCGCTCCAACCGCAAAATCCCGGACTCAGGACAGGAAACAGCCTGCCAACCTTGCCAAATTGCGCAATTCGTCCGCTGCAGCCGAATGGCCCACTCCAGAAACTCCGTTCCATGTGGATGCCTGGCTGCGGTCTCGGCTCTGAATCCCCGCCAGATCTGCCCCCCTGGCGACAGGTTGTCGTCCAGCAGGCAGACCCGAAGCCCACCTTCGGCAGCCACCACCGCCGCCGCCATGCCGCCCGGCCCCGCGCCCACTAGCACCACATCGAAGTGCACGCTCATCCCGTCACCACTTCCATGCCCGGCAGGCAAACCATCTGGCACGTCCGGCGGTGCGCCACGCCGTTCACGGTCGCCCGGCATTCCATGCAGATTCCCATCCCGCACAACGGGCCCCGCGCCTCCCCGGTCACCGAGAAGCGGGACGGCTCATGCGCCATCATCATCGCTGCCACTACGCTCGTGCCCAGCGCCACCCGCACTCGCTTGCCATTCACCGTGATGAAAAAACCCTCGTCTCTTACGTGCACCGCGCCCTCCCAGGTGCCTGCCGGTTCAACCGGATTCTATCAGCGATTGAGTACAACTTTGTATATCAGGAAATAGAACGCGGTCCATCCCCGCGCTCCTCCCGCTTCACCCTCCATAATAGTTGCAAAGGAAAATGCCTGTGCGCCTGCCAATCAGCTGTTTCTTCGGCTCCCTGTTGCTTTGTGTCTCCACGCCGCTCCTCCCCGCCTCCGCCGCCGGCAATCTGGCAACCATCGCTCCCCCGGTCCAGACCCTCATCGAGCGCTACTCCGCCGACCACGACACCCTCGCCAGCGTCTACACTGACCAGCTCTCGCCCACCACCCGCGACCGCATGACCCGCTTCCTTGCCGACCAGCGCCGCCAGCTCACCGCAATCGACTTCAACACCCTTGACCAGGAAGGCAAAGTCGACTACCTGCTGCTCTCAAACCACCTTACCCGTGAAGAACACAATCTCACTCTGTCCGCCGCACAGTGGAAGGAGGTCGAGCCGCTCCTGCCCATCGCTCCCGCCATCTTCGCGCGGGAAGACGCCAAACGCCGCGGCGATCCTCCCAACGGCGAGAAAATCGCGGCCCAGCTCAACGCCATGACCGTCTCGCTCGCCGCCAAGCGAAAAGAGCTTGAGGCCGCCATCGCCAAAGACTCCACCGCCCCTCGCCCAACTCCCTTCGCCGCATGGCGCGCCGCCGACGACCTCGACCAGCTCCGCGACCAGTTCCACGGCTGGTTCCAGTTCTACAACGGCTACGACCCCACCTTTACCTGGTGGGCGGCCCAGCCCTACAAAGCCCTCGACGACGCCACCAAAGACTACGCCACCTTCCTTCGCGAAAAAGTCGCAGGCGTTCCCCATGACGATAAAAATACGGTCGTAGGAACTCCTGTCGGCCGCGATGCCCTCTTAGCCCAGCTCTCCGACGAGATGATCCCTTACACCCCGGAAGAGCTCATCGCCATGGCCAAAGAGCAGATGCTCTGGTGCAAGCAACAGATGCTGGAAGCCAGCCAAGACCTCGGCTACGGCGACGACTGGCACAAAGCCCTTGAGCACGTAAAGAACACCTACGTTGAACCCGGCCAGCAGCCCAAACTCATTCGCGACCTTGCCAGCGAAGGCATCGATTTTGCCGAAAAGAACAACTTCGTCACCGTCCCCGACCTGGCCAAAGAGACCTGGCGCATGGAGATGATGACCCCGGAACGCCAGCTCGTCAATCCCTTCTTCCTCGGTGGAGACACCATTCTCGTCAGCTACCCCACGGACACCATGACCTTCGATCAGCGCATGATGAGCATGCGCGGCAACAACCCCGGCTTCTCCCACGCCACCGTCTTCCATGAGCTCATCCCCGGCCACTGGCTCCAGGAATACATGTCCAACCGATACCGCCCCTACCGCCAACTTTTCGGCACCGGATTCTGGGTCGAGGGCAACGCCTTCTACTGGGAGATGCTCTACTGGGACCACGGCTTCCACGCCACTCCCGAGCAGCGCATCGGAGCGCTCTTCTGGCGCATGCACCGCTGCGCGCGCATCATCTTCTCGCTCAGCTTCCACCTCGGCCTCATGACCCCGCAGCAGGCCATCGACTTCCTCGTCGACGAAGTCGGCCACGAGCGCGACAACGCCACGGCCGAGGTCCGCCGCTCCTTCAATGGCAGCTACGATCCCCTGTACCAGTGCGCCTATATGCTCGGCGCGCTCCAGTTCCGCGCCCTCCACCACGAGCTTGTCGACTCCGGCAAACTCACCGACCGCCAGTTCCACGACGCCATCCTCCACGAAAACATGATGCCCGTAGAGATGCTCCGTGCCCTGCTCACAAACCAGCCCCTCAAACCCGATTTCAAAAGCAGTTGGCGCTTCCTCGACGGGTTGAAAGACACCCCCTTCAAAGACGGCCGAGCCGCCGCCTTAAGTAAGTGAGTTGGCGGAGATAACCGGCAATCCGGCTCTTCCTGCGTCCGCCGGTCGGCCCTAAGCCGCCAGATCATCATCTCGGGTCATCGTGCTTTATGAAAGTCGAAGCAGAGCCGGAACCAAAGCGACGAGGTCTTCTCAACGGGGTTCCCGCCTTCGCCGAACCCCGCCTCAAACCAGCCGCAGAATGGAACAAAACTAGGACCCCAAACTTTCGTTTCAAACTCTTGCAGTCCATTTCGCTGAAACGGGCATAATGAAATCAGTATCTCCGCCAGCTCAGCCCAGCCCGGCGCCGGAAAATCGACCTCCCGCGCAACCAAGGTCCATTCCACTCCCTTCGCGTCTCCGGTGGTTGGCCGGCTAGCGGCCAAACTTCTTACCCCACAAGCCCACCCCTCCCCCTATTTACCCTCATTTGATGACACACAAAATCAAATAAGACTCACGCCATGAACGACTTACCAAATCATGCCATTCACGATTCAGTAAACAGAAACCCTCGAAATGCGACCGTTTCTGACTCAGAACTCGCGCTTTTTCCTCGAAAAACCAGGGAAATGCACTGCTTTTCACTGCCCGGCGACCTCGCTGGTGACCCTCTAGGCTCTGCTTCAAACATTCACATGCAATTCACCCCCGCTTTGGTTAAGAATAGAGTTGGATAAGTTTCGAGAAAACAGGAAAGATTGCAATGGCAATGACACAAATTGAAATTCCCCGTTGGACTGCAGCAGAATTCGAACGCCTGGTTCACAGCGCCAATCCCAAAGTCGCCGTGTTCGATTGCGACGGCACCATCTGGAGCGGCGACTCCGGCTACGGATTCATGGTCTGGTCCCTTGAACAGGGCCTCGTCTCCCGCTCCACCAGCGACTGGATCGACACCCGTTATCGCTCCTACCTCACCGGCCACGTCAGCGAGCTGGAAATCTGCGGCGAAATGGTCCAGATCTACGCCGGCCTTCGCGAGCAGGAGCTCCGCGCCGCCGCCGCCGAGTATGTGAAGGAATTCGTCCAGCACCACATCTTCCCTGAGATCGCTTCCCTGCTGCAGAGCCTTCGCAACGCCGGTGTCGAACTATGGGCCGTCAGTTCCACCAATCGCTGGGTCGTGGCTGAAGGCGTTCGCCAGTTCGGCATCCCCGACGAGCGCGTTCTGGCTGCCGAGGTAAAGGTTTCCAACAGCGTCATCTCCGCCGACATCGTCGCTGTTCCCACCGACGAAGGGAAAGCCGAAGCCCTCAGGCATGCCGGCCTGCCCACCCCGGACGCCGTCTTTGGCAACTCCATCCACGACCTGGCCATGCTGAAAATCGCGCGTAACGCCTTTCCTGTCAACCCCTCGCCCGCCCTGCTCAAGGCCGCGCAAAAGCACGGCTGGGGCTACTTCCGGCCCAGCGCCGCCGAGGGCGCCGAAGCCGCAGTCGCCGGGGAATAGCCGCATACCGCTGAAGGGTACGGGCTTCAGCCCGTACTTCCATAAGCCTCAAGCTCCTTGGGCTTTAGCCCCCGAGGGAATGGGGATTGCGACCCGATCAACACGCTGCACCTGCCCTCATGCTTGCCAAAGCTCTCCACCGCACCAAACCCGCCAACGCGCACTGCACCCTGCATTTCTTTTGAAGCGTTTACACTGGTGATGTGTCGGAAACTCAGCCACAAAGCGCACCCCGGTCCAACGGCCCTGCCCTTCGCTACGTCGCCGCGGCCCTGATCGTCCGCGGCGGAGAGGTCCTCATCGGGCAGCGCCGTGCTGACCAACCCATGGCATCGCAGTGGGAATTCCCGGGTGGCAAAATTGAAGCCGGCGAAAGCCCGGAAGAAGCCCTGGCCCGTGAACTCGACGAGGAGCTCGGCATCAAGGCCGTCATTGGCCCCCATGTCACCCACATCCGCCACAACTACCGCCATGGCGGCGCCGTCGACTTGCAGTTCTACGCCGTCCACGAGTTTACCGGCGAAATCGTAAACCGCATCTACCACGAAGTCCGCTGGACTAAACTCGAAGACCTGCCCACCTACGACTTCCTCGCCGCCGACCGCGGCCTCATCCGCGACCTCGCGGCCGGGAAGCTGCTGTAAGCAGCCTGTGGTCAAAGCCTATTTTGAAAGGGCACGACTTCAGTCGTGCCACAAGTAGCCGAAAATAAAGATGGCTTTAGCCCCTGAGGGATGATGACTCGCAAAACCACATAATGGCGATCATAGCCGGTTTCATTCTTGGTGCCGCGGCCACAGAGGGCTTAACGTCTATCGCCAGTCCCATGACAGCCAGGTTTTCCAAGAACGACTGGGCTGCAAGGCTGCTGCCGACGCCTATCTAAAGCAGAACAGAACCGATTCGGAGCGGGTCTCTGTGTTGCTGGACAAGGTGGACTACAGCCCTGCCCGAAATAGCTGTATCGCTGAATTGGAAACGACCTACTACAGCCAGCGAACAACCCTTGAAAATGAAAGCATTCGAGACCTGATTTCGGGAGAGACTCTGTTCTCGGTGAAAAGCACGGATGAGGACTTTGATGCATTCCGGCTCTATCTCTCCTTTCGCGTATGGGATTACGTGATGAAAAATGCCTCTGAACCCGTTGAGCTTGAAAAGGAGTGGGCTCTCATGGAGTCGAAGTCTTCGCCCAAATCGGAGCTCCCTTCCGGGCGGTAGAATTGATTGAGATTCGGCTAGCTTTGGATCCCTGTCATCCCTGCGCATCCTAGAATGAGAATCTCCTATTACTTGGGACG
>Ga0302319_10003365_pt1 | contig 33569 bp, 28 predicted proteins | sample Bog_T0_2_FD_203319 | JGI IMG/M metagenome (GOLD analysis project Ga0302319, IMG submission 203319) | Peat permafrost microbial communities from Stordalen Mire near Abisko, Sweden - Bog_T0_2 | ecosystem: Environmental > Terrestrial > Soil > Wetlands > Peat | place: Sweden: Abisko, Stordalen Mire... | reverse complement strand
TTGGAACCTGTGGGCCAAGGAGCTCCAGAAGATGGATCTGGACCGGCGCCCGGACGCTGCGATGCTCGAGGGCGCCGTCATCGCTTACGCGGAGGCTGTTGCTTGCTACCTGCTCGTCGAGAAGCAGGGTCGCGTGATTCCGCGGCGCGCGCGGGACGGCGCCGGCAACTGGGTGGTCGTCGGCATGGTGGCGCATCCGGCGGTGAGGCAGCGGAACCAGGCGCTGTTGATCATGCGGGCATTTTGCAGCGAGTTTGGGCTGTCGCCGATCAGCCGCACGCGCCTGTCTGTGGAGCCCGCCGACGACGAAGAGGACGATCTGTTCAAGCTTCTGTCGCAGCCGCGCACGAATCGGCGCGTCTTTCCGGAGGGTGTGTGAGTCCTGCCACAAGTAAAAAAGCCCGCCGCGGCCGCAGCCGGGCGGGCCAGATGGATGTTCTGGGCGCCGGACCTAGCCCAGTATGTAATCGCGCCAGTCGATGAGCATCACAAGGCCCCAGGTCGGGGCGGAATACATGCCGAGGATGGTTTCACAGGCATCGACGATGCCAGACGCGCCCGCCGGGTACGGCTTGCCCTCCTCGATTAGCTCTTCGAGGGAGCCGTCTTCATTCCGCGCGATGAGCGTTACTGCCATGCCGTCGGGTGTGGGCACGAGCCCCACCGACATGGTCCCAGCCCCGTCGCTCTCGATTGTTGCCAGTGTCATCATGCTGCTTACTCCTTCACGCCGGCGAGCCCGGCATCCGGCCGGGCTCGGGAGAGGCGGTCGTTCGATCCTAGGCGTTGATGCGGTAGTATGCGGAGCACATTATTATGCGGAGTAGGCGGCGTCCAACGCAGGATTGCCGCCGGAACTGAAGGCTTTTCGCTCCGCATAATTCTGCCTGGGAGAATTCTCGAAGGAGAATTCTCATGTTTACTTCGACGTTTGCAGTGCGACCGCAGCGCTGGGCTCTCGATCCCGGCGCGTTGCGGCCTTTGATTGATTCATACATTGCTGATCTTGCCTCACGTGGATACGAGGCGGACACGATTCACCACCTGGAGCATAGTGCCAGACATTTCTGCTACTGGCTCAACCATTCAGGCATCGCTGTCTCGCAGACGGACGACCACGTCATGAAGCGGTTTGCGGAGCATAGATGTAGTTGTCCCGGGCGCCGGGCGTCTGAAATCCTGAGTACCGCTTTTGCCGGCATGGTTCGGAAATTCGTCGGCTTCCTTGAGGAATCCCGGATCGTCCAGCGCGCTGTGCCTTCAACCTGTGATGGCTCTGTCCAGGCATATTTGGATTGGCTGCGGGAGCACAGAGGCTTATCCGAGAACACCATTGCCGCGCGCCGTAAGCTGATGAATCAACTTCTGCCTCTGCTCGGTCCTGATTGTGGCTCGTACGATGCGACTGGAGTGCGCGGTGTGATCCTGTCTGAATTCCAACGCCGAAGCGCCGTCAATATGAAAAGCATCGTGACGGTCCTGCGATCCTATTTGGGCTATCTGGCCACTCAGGGACATTGCTCGCCGTCGCTGGTTCAGGCTGTGCCAACTGTAGCCCACTGGAAGCATTCAAATCTTCCCAAGTATTTACCCGCGGCCAAAGTAGAGGCGTTGATCAACTCGTGCGATACGGCGCCGAACGGCATTCGCGATCGTGCCATCTTGTTGCTGCTGGCGCGTCTTGGTCTACGGGCGGGAGACATCATGAGGTTGTCCATCAACGACATAGACTGGCAGCAGGGCAGCCTGCGCGTTTGCGGCAAGGGACGCAGGGAAGCGAAACTCCCCTTGCCGCAGGACGTCGGCGATGCGGTACTGAAGTATCTGAACGAGGTTCGGCCAAAAGTTCCCATCGCCAGGATCTTCTTGCGTTCACTGGCGCCATGCCAGCCATTTGTGGAATCTTCAACCGGCATTTCCACGATTGTTCGACGGGCCTTGGTTCGTGCAGGCATTCATGATGCGCCCTCCCAGGGTGCTCATATGCTTCGGCACTCAGCGGCCACGACCTGGTTACGTTCTGGCACTCCGTTGGCGGCCATTGGCGCTGTTTTGCGCCATCGATCCATCGATACGACGGCACAGTATGCCAAGGTCGATGTCCCGTCGCTCAAACAGGTTGCCCAACCCTGGCCCGGAGGCGCCTCATGCTGAGCCAGGACGTGGAACGCTACGTTGATCTGCAACGAAGCCTTGGATTCAAGTTTGGCGACCAATCCTGCTCGCTCAGGTTGTTTGCCGCGTATGCCATGTCTAACGGCGACGAGTTCGTCGGTGTGGAACGTGTCCTGGCCTGGGCGGCAGTGCAGACAGCTTCGGCGCAACGGCGCTGCACCCTGGTCGCGCGGGTTCGCCGCTTCGCGCTCGCCATGCACGCCGAAAACCAGCGGCATGAAGTCCCGCCGCGAGCTTGCGTGGGCCACGCCAAGAGGGTCCGGCGACCGCCTCATATATATACCGCCGATGAAATCGCCCGGATCATGCACACTGCCGGTCAGATGCCGGCGAAGGGCTTTATCGCCCCTGCGACACTTACAACTCTACTGGGGCTGTTGGCATCCACCGGCTTGCGCATTTCCGAGGCATTGTCACTTGAATGCTCCGATGCCGGCGATGATGGTCTCCTCATCCGCAAATCCAAGCACGGCAAGAGCCGCCTTGTTCCGCTGCATGAGACCAGCCAAGCTGCCCTGAACCGATACCTGAGTGAGCGCGCTCGATGGCCAGTCTTTACCAAGGCCGTGTTCGTATCCAGCAACGGGCAGTCGCTCATGTATCCCACAGTCCGCGAAACATTCCTGCGGTTGATGGTGCGTGCCGGTCTGAGGAAATCCACAGGCAGCGGGCCACGCATCCACGACCTGCGCCACACGTTCGCCGTGCGCTCGCTGGAGCAATGCCGGCCAGACCGGCTGTCCGTCGCACTACACATGGTTGCACTGAGCACCTACCTGGGTCATACCAACATTACCGAAACCTACTGGTACCTCGAAGCGACTCCCATCATCATGCGTGGCATCGCCATTGCGAGTGAGGCAATGCACCAGGGAGGTGAGGCGTGACCACACTGGCCAGCCATCTCAGCACCTTCCTTCGCGAGTATCTGCCACGAGATCGCGCAGCCAGCACGCATACATGCGAAGCGTACGCCTACAGCCTGATGCTGCTGTTGCGGTTTGCTTCCGAACGCCTGAGGGTCACGCCTTCGCAAATCAATCTCGCTCAGGTCGACTCCCCTCTCGTGCTTGCGTTTTTGACAGATATCGAGAAAAGCCGCGGCAATACCGCGCGAACCCGCAATGCCCGCTTGGCGGCGATCAAGTCGTTCTTTCGCTACCTCGAATATCGTGAGCCCCTCCATATCGAGCAGGGCCGGCAAATCCACGGCATTCCGCTGAAGAAGATGGATGAGGGCCTGGTCGCGTATCTGACTCGCCAGGAAATCCAGGCGCTGCTGGATGCCCCCAATGCTTCGACGGCGTTCGGTTTGCGCGACCGCGCCATGTTGCATGTGGCCTACGCCTGCGGGCTTCGGGTCGCTGAACTTGTCTCGCTTCGTCTGGACCAACTCGATGGCCGAGCCCCCGCATCCATCCGTGTAATGGGCAAGGGGCGGCGGGAACGAGTTCTGCCATTGTGGAAGGAAACCACCGCTACCCTCAACGCCTGGATCCAGGTGCGACAAGCTAACGGCGCTCCCGAGCTATTCCATAACGCCGGTGGGCGGGCCATGACCCGCGCTGGATTCGAGTACATCCTCGATAAGCATGTCAGCACGGCCAGGAAAGAGCAGCCGTCCATTGTGAAAAAGCGCGTTACCCCTCACGTGCTTCGCCACAGTTGCGCGATGCACATTCTCCAGGCCACAGGTGACATCAGGAAAGTGTCGCTATGGCTGGGCCACGCGAGCATTCAGAGCACGGAGATCTACCTTCGGGCCGATCCAACCGAAAAGCTCGATGCACTCGCAATGGGGATACCGCCGGCGCTCAAGCGGGGCAAGTTCAAAGCGCCGGACAAACTCCTAGCAATGTTCAAGGAGGTTGGCAAAGGCGGGTAATTATGTAAAGTGCCAAACGCGAATTCCGGCGGCAATCCTGCGTTGGACGCCGCCGACTCCGCATAATAATGTGCTCCGCATACTACCGCTTATGTGGTGCACCACATAAGAAGTATGTCCGCTCGCCGCCTTCCGGTTTGAAGGACTCGACGGTGTATCCGGCCTTCTTCATCGCGCCGGCCATGAATCCGCGCACCGTATGCCGCTGCCAGCCCATCTTGTCCATGATCTCGGCCAGTGTGGCGCCGTTCTTGCGTTCGAGCATGGCGACCACCTGGGCGGTCTTGCTGCCGTCGCGCGGCGTTTTGGCACCCGTGGCGTCGTCCTTGGCGGTGGTGTCCTTGGTCGCCTTGGCCTTCTTCGGCGTCTTGGGGGCCGCCGTGGGCTTGCTGCTGGCCTTCTTGGGCTTGGCGGCAGGCGCCGGCTCCGCGGCAGCTTCCCTCTCGAGGTTCACGCCCAGCCGTTGGGCAGCGCTCCAGATCCTGGCGATCGCCGACTTGCGGTCCGTGAAGCGCTTGACCTCCTTCATATCGCCGAAGGGCGGTGCGCCGGCAAAGCTGTTCCAGACTTCGACCAGGCGGCTGACGGGCCAGTCGCGCGTGGCAATGGCCAGCTCCTCCTGACTCATGAAACGGCAGGAATTGCTCTGGGCATTCGGATCGAATTCGGTTTCGACCGACAGGCAGTTGTCGGCGTCGATGATGTAAAACTTCGTCATGTTCGTTGCTCCTTGAAGTGGTCTGCGGTCACTGCCAAAAGCCCGCCAACCGGGCGGGCGCGGGCGAGGCGGACGCGCGTTCTAGCGGCGGTGGCCGTCGATCACCGTCGGGACCATCAGCATGCGCCCTTCGGCTCCGCGCGCCCAAAGCCGGAAGGTACCAGCGACTTCGGCCTTATAGCTGGCTGCGATTTCCTGTGCCTCGTTCGGCGTGCTGACGCTCCCAACCGGCGCGTAGCCGCCGCTGGCGTATTCGTACATCAGGATGCCTTCGCCGCCCAGGTCCGTGTCGGGACCGATCTCGATGGCGAATCCGTGCCAGGGCTTCCAGGCGTTCTTCTTGGTGGTTGTCATGGTGTGCTGTGCTCCTTGTGATCGCATTCATCACTCCGGTGGCTGGAACGATCAAGGGAATTGTGCTTATGAATCAAAGATTTAAAGATGGAAAGGCGATGGTGCGGTGACATTCAATATCGAGTGGTGGGATATCGAAAAGGTCATCCCGTACGCGAAGAATGCGCGGAAGATCCGCCAGTCTGCCATCGACAAGGTCGCGGCGAGCATCGCGGAGTTCGGCTGGCGGCAACCGATCGTCGTGGACAAGAAGGGCGTTATCGCTGTGGGCCACGTGCGGTGGGGCGCGGCGAAGAAGCTGAAGCTGGAGAAGGTCCCGGTGCACGTCGCCAGCGATCTCACGGACGCCCAGATCAAGGCGTACCGGCTGATGGACAATCGCAGCAACGAGGAGACGGATTGGGACTTCGATCTGCTCGGGCCGGAGCTGGCCGATCTGAAGATGAGCGACTTTGACTTGGCGCTCACCGGCTTCGATCCGAATGAGATCGACGCCTTCCTACTGGGGCCCGTGGATGAACATGCGGACGACGTCCCGCCAGTCCCGCTGGTCCCGGTGTCGCGCCTGGGCGACATCTGGCTGTGCGGGCCGCACCGCGTGATCTGTGGCGACTGCACCAGTCCGGACGTGGTGGCGCGGCTCCTGGGCGATCGCAAGCCGATCCTGATGGTGACCGATCCGCCTTATGGCATCGAGCTGGACATGGAGTGGCGCGACCGCGCCGGCCTGAACAGCGCGCCGGGCAGGAAGCGTACCGCTCTTTCCAAAGCTGCGGCGAAGAAGAACCCGCTGGCGCCGGCAGAGCCGAGCTACATGAAGCACCGCGGGGAGGGTTACACGGAGACATCCATCTCTGGAGACACCATTGCCGACTGGTCCGCCGCCTTCGAGATGGTGCCAAGCCTCCAGGTCGCCTACGTTTGGCACGCATCCGTTCACACCACAGAGGTCCTGGCCGGACTGCTGCGCATCGGCTTCCTGTATCCGCAGCAGATCATCTGGGACAAGGGGCGCGCCGTGCTCACGCGGACCCACTACTGGTTCCAGCATGAGCCGTGCTGGTACGTGCGGAAGAAGAACGCGCCGTGGTACGGCAAGCCTGGCGGCGAGAATACGTCGATCTGGAGCTCGCCCTCCCCGAAGTTCCTGATGGGCGGCTCCGACGAGCAGAAGTTCGATCACCCGACGCAGAAGCCGGTGGCGCTGATGCGGCACTCGATCCTGAACCACACCAAGCGGAGCGAATTGGTTTACGAGCCGTTCCTCGGCAGCGGGACGACGCTCGCCGCGGCCGAACTGACGGAGCGCGCGTGCTGCGGTGTTGAGTTGGAGCCGAAGTACGTCGACGTGGTCGTCCAGCGGTGGCAGACGCTGTCCGGCAAGGAAGCCACGCTCGAGGGCCACGGCGCAACGTTCGAGCATGTGAAGCACGGGCGCCAGTTGGAGAAAGAGGACCACGACAAGGACGACGCTCTGAGGATCCTGGAGGAGCGCGCCGGCGTCGCGGCGACCTGACGTGGCGTTCTTACAGGATCGTGCGGATTTCGCCTGCAATTTCTTCCGGAATGTTTTGCGGCATACCGCAGACGATTGGTGGGGCAAGGAGTTCGAACTCTGCGCTTGGCAGGAAAAGGCGCTCAACGAGATCTTCGGGAACCTTGACGAACATGACAATCGCATCATCGACATGGTTTACCTCGAGGTCCCGAAGAAGGCAGGCAAGACGGAGTTCGCGGCCGGCCTGGCGCTCTACACGCTGGTGATCACGAACACACCGGGCTGCCAGGTTTACGGCGCGGCCGCAGCGACGCGCCAGGCGCTCCAGGTATACCGGGCCGCTTGCAAGATGGTCGAGCAGTCGAAGCTGCTCAGGAAGAAACTGCGGATCATGCGTGGAACGCACCGCATTTTGAAGCGGAAGGATCCCGACAGTTTCTATGCGGCGGTGGCGGCTGACGGCGACTTCGGCGACGGTGTGAACCCGGCGTTTGTAGTGGCAGACGAGGTTCACAGGTGGAAGACGCGCAAGCAGATTGAGAACTGGGACGTGCTGAGCAAAGGCGGGATCACGCGGCGGCAGACCTTGACGATCGCCATCACCACGGCGGGCGTCCAGAACGAGTCTCCGCTCGCTTGGAAGCTGCACGAGAAGACGCGGCGGATTGAAGAGGGCATCGTCACGGACCATCGGTTCTACGGCAAGATCTACGGCGCCGCGGCGGAAGACGATCCAGCGGATCCGGCCACCTGGCTCAAGGCCAACCCGTCGCTGCTGCGGTTTGATGAGAACGGGGAAAAGATCGACGGCTTCATCACGGAGGACAAGATCCGGAAGGAGTACGAGAGCGCGGAGTCGGAAGGCGATCTGACTTCGTTCAAACGGTACTTCCTCAACATCTGGGACCAGAAGGAAAACCGGGCCCTCGAGCTGGCGAAGTGGGACGCCAGCGCCGGCGAATGGAAGACGCCCGGGCTGCTGCCGAAGCTGCCCGAGGACAAGGTCCGGACGCTGCCGCACGACTTCATGGCGCGGTTCTTCCAGCGCACGTGCTGGGCCGGCGTCGACCTTTCGATGACGACCGACCTGACCTCCGTGGTCTTCCTTTTCCCGGGCGACGACGACTCCTATGACGTGCTGCCGTTCTTCTGGGTGCCGGAGGCGCGCGTCCGCAAGCTCGAACTGAAGCTCGGCGTGCCGCTGGCGCAGTGGATTTGCGGCGGTTTTCTCGAGGCCACGCCAGGCGAGGTGATCGACTATCGCTTCGTGCAAGATCGGCTGGAGTGGGGCTCGCAGATGTTCGATCTGCAGGAGATCTGTTGGGACCCGTGGAACTCGCGGCAGGTATCCGTTGCGATGGTGGACAGCGGCTACACCTGCTTCGAAGTGCGCCAGGGCTACCAGAGTCTGTCGGAACCGTCGAAGAAGATCCTGGCGGCCGTCGCCCGTGGCAAGCTGCACCACGGCGCCCACCCGGTGCTGCGCTGGAACGCGAGCTGCCTGGCGACGGTCGAGCGCAATGACAACCTGATGTTCGCCAAACCGGAACGCGAGAAGAGCACGAGCCGTATTGACGGCATCTCAGCCATCACGAACGCGATGGCGCGCGCCATGCTCGGCGAGCAGAACGTTTACACCGGCGTTGTAAGGAGCGTGGGCTGATGGCTCCAGGAACTCTATGGCGCGCGCCATGCTGGCGCCTGAAGAGGAACTGCCGGCCAAGATCGAGGTGTGGTGATGCTGACATCCTGCGGTGCGGGATGGCAATCTTTCGGCGTGCGGAGATTCAAGCTTTGTTCTCCGCAAAGAGGCCAGCCACATCAAAGCTCTACGTGCTGCATGTGGACTTCCCTCTCAACGACGAATCCCGCAAGGCATCGACGATGGGCTGGCGATGACGCATCGTAAAGCTCCAGATGATCGCAGGCATTGCCAAGTGAGGAAATTGGGCTCAGGCGACGGATGTCGCGAGGGCGAACGTGCAAGGACTGGAACTGGTGGAGGTGGTGTGATGTACGGGTAGGGACTTAGCTGGCAGATTGACTTCGTGATCCATATTGCTGTAAATACAGTTATACAGCCATATGGCCAAAACCACCGCACAGAAACATGCTGCACGGAAAGGTGCCAAGAAAAAGGCGACGTTTAATCTGAAGGCAGCCTTGCACCAGAGGCTCAAAATCGCCGCTGCGGTGTCCGGGCGCGAAATGGGTGACATCGTAGAAGAGGCGTTGGAAACGCATCTCGGCCAAATGGATAAACAGTTGAGGAAAAACGCATGAGCATGGCAGCGAAGACGCCGGGTCGAGTCACCGTCGTTGACAGTAGCGGAGGAGGTGCACTTGGTGGGCCATCATTTAGGTCACTGAGGCTCGGCCCAGAGGGGGAGTTGCTGGAACGCTTCTTGAGGGCGCCGCTTTTCGCTGTGCCTTCAGGATGTGAGGCGGTTGTTTTTCGAGAGCCGCGCCTGCCGTCCGGCTTTCCAGATCTCGTTATCGTGATCTGGAATAGGAAGAAAACCGTGCGATGGCTCCCAGCTCGGGAAGAGCTAACTCGCGAGGATGTGAGGATAGCCCATTACATGTACAACAAGGGTCCGTGTACGGATAAGCAGCTCAAGGCAATATTTACGAGCTCGGTGAGTAAGAACATTGAGCGTTTGGACGCTGCCGGAGTAGTACGTGTTGACGGATTGACGTGGCAACTGCTGCCAATGGCGAACGTGTTCGCAGCGCAGCAGATCATTGCGGTCGAGGCGAAAATCAGCGAGTGGAAAGTGGGACTAGAGCAAGCAGTGTTGAACACTTGGTTCGCTTCGGAGTCATACATGCTCGTCCCGAGTGTGTCGAGTAGAAGTTCATTACTGGATCGAGCGAAGGCGCTCGGTATCGGCGTCTGGGCGAAGGATCATACTCCTGTTAAGCCGGACAGGGCACAGCGCCTGCCACGTTCCTATGCGTCATGGTTGTTCAACGAGTGGGCCTGGCGCGCAAGCGCAGGAAGCAGAGTAAATGGCAAATGGTGTTCGGCTTGATGCGAGTTGGGTCCAGGCACACTTCCCAGACCTAACAAATGTCGCTGCCTTGAATCCGGGCGGCCAGAAAATCGTGTTCGCCGCTTCACATCCAATTGATGGCGACGTTGTCCTAAAGCTCATCAATCCTGGCCAGCCAAACGAGACGACTGATCGTGAGGTCCTGGCTGTCCAAATCGTCCAGTCGCCTCGGGTTCCACGAATTTTAGATCAGGGTCGGATTCAGACTACAATTGGGGAGCTTATTTGGCTGCGGGAGCAACGCATTATCGGGCAGACGGTCAGGCAGGCCCTGAGCGGCGGCCCATTTGATAATCGTCGTCTGTTGCGATTGGGGTTGCATGTCCTTGAGGCGCTGCTGAAAGCCGAGGAAGCCCAGATCGTGCACCGAGACGTGAAGCCAGAAAACGTGATTCTCGATGCAAGCGATGATTTTTGGCTGCTCGATTTTGGCATCGCCCGCCACCTCACTCTGCAATCGTTGACCGGCACCGGGCAAATTTGGGGCAAGTTCACACTCGGGTATTCGCCACTTGAGCAAATGCGAAATCTCAAGCCGCAGATAGACTCACGGGCGGACCTGTTCGCATTGGGCGTGACACTCTATGAATGTGCCACAGGGAGACAGCCTTTTCGCCAGCCACCAGCCAGCGATCTTGAGATTCTCAAGCGGGTAGAGACACTGACGTTGACGCCATTGACGTTGACTTTTCCGACTGCCAATGAGTTTCGCGACCTGGTGGACGCTATGACTCAGAAGCGGCGGGATCTGCGCCCATCTTCTGTTCAGGAGGCACTGGCGTGGATGCAAGAGATATGCACAAAAGAGCAGGCGTGAATGAATGGAGGTCTTTCTCCACGCTGGCATGGTCCTTCGGCGAAGGCGCCGCCGCTTTGAAATTCGAGGGGAGGAAAGTCTGATGCAGCTACACCTTCAATTCGGATACGGCATGATGGAACATTGCCGTTCCTTGATCTCGTTGTGGAACGGCGGGACGGCAATCCTTAGCCCGCGCGATCTCGATGACGAACAGCTAGAAAGACTAGCCGGGAGCATTAACGCATTGCCCGGTGGTGAGTGCTTGCTCGATCCGCAGTTCTATTTGCCACATGCGGACCACGAGCGGCTATGCTCTCACGATTACTGGCCAGCGGAATACGAAACGGGGGTGTTCTTTCAAGGGCCTGCGTTGACGAAGCTCCTGCGAAAGCTACGAGAGCTGAATGTTCGCCTCGGTTGCCGCGCGTTCATATTGCCCGGACTTCTGGCCGGCTCGGTTGACGACGACTGGCTAGCAACACAGCGAGCCATCATTGAAGAGGCACAGGCGAAGGAGAAGCAGCTTCCCCTAATCGCGACGATTGCGTTGTCGGCGGAAGCGGCGAAGGATGAAGATCAGATCGCGCTGCTGCTGGAGGCAGCAGAGCAGTGGACTGTCCAACGGTACTACGTTGTTTGCGAGCACCCGAACGGACAATACCTAGTTGCCGAACCGAACTGGGTAGCCAATGTCATTGATCTAGCTGCAGGGCTGCGCCTCCGAGGCGCCAATGTTGTGTTGGGCTACTGCAATCACCAAATGTTAATTGCTGCCCTTGCGAAAGTGAACGCCATTGCCTCAGGTACGTGGATGAACGTTCGCTCATTTCCGCCGGACAAGTTCAAGGCTCCGTATGAGGATGAGATCAAGCAACGGGCCACTTGGTATTACTGCGCCCAAGCCCTTTCTGAATATAAGATACCCTACCTTGATATTGCGAGACGGCAGAAGGTTTTGCCTTTGATGGCTCCTCCGGCAGATCTTGATGGCGGATTTGTCACCGCGCTCTTTAGCGGAGTCCAACCGTCATCGGTGCCCTTCAGTGAACAGGCGGCGTTTCGGCATTATTTGCACTGCTTGCGCGGACAATGCCTAACGGCGACTGAGACGAGCTTCGATGCTGCCGTGGCTAGTCAGGAACAGTTGCTAGACAATGCAGAAGGCCTATTGCAACGCCTTGCGACGTCTGGAATCCGCGGTAACCTGCGCGATTTCGGGGAGATCGTTGAGGTAAATCGAGCAGCTTTGGTTCTCTTCAAGACTCTTCGTGGCGCGGTCTTGCGGCGGCGCTGGTCAACGCTATAGGTATTCGTTGCGGTTGGCAACAAGCGCCGTTGGACGTCGCCACTCGCGCTGATCGGAGAAGGTGTTGGAAGATAGACGGCACCGGACAAGCTACCTCTCGGAGCACACGATTGAGTTCTACCTCGTGCCGCGATTCCGGCAGACCCTAGCCGCAGATTTCAGGTTCACTCTCGCATTCTACTTCTGGGCATCGCGAGAGGGTTCAAGCGCCTCTCGATCAGTTTGCGCTCCCGAACGAGTGCGGCTGGTTGCTGTTTACCCTCGTCGTCCGAAGCTCGGGGTCGACCGCGGAATGCCGGTCATGAAGGTCAACGCCGAACTTTTTCGCTGCGCCGCCGAGTTTCGGCGCGTCGGGGTCCCGGTGTTCGTAGGTTTCCCGCTGGTGAAATCGGTCTTCGATTTTTCTGACGACGTCGAGTTCCTTTGGTTCGCTTTGCGCGGCGACGAAACTGAAGGAGATATTGAGGTTGAAATGAGAACAATCGCCAACGACCAAGACAGCACTTTTTCACTTCAAGGCCCGCTGAGCGATCAGGATGTTTGTCGGCTAGTCATGCAAGAGTCAGAGCCTATGCCCTGGGACCGAGCAATCGAAGCGATCAACCATGTGCGCCGGCAGGAAGCGGATAACGGGCTGTGGCCTCTGGGACGGGGCTATAAGCCTGTGTATTTTCTCGTGTGGTAGTTCATCATTTTGCCCCTTCACGATCCAAGACTTACCGATCGGGCCAATTTCTTGGCAGTCGGCCAAATGGATTACTTGTGACCTTACTACGTTGATTTAATCGCCAGCTTTTCAGTCACAGCCGGACATGTAAAGCAGCCAGCCATCGATGCGCTTGGCGTTAGCGCGTAGATGTTTGGGCTTCCATCACCTCAATTCCGACAGAAAGATGTGCTCGGCCGAGCGAAAGGCATAGACCCCAATATCGTGTCTGCGTTTCTCTACATTGCTCCACGCACGGTGACGTACGCCAGCGTGTGATTCATGTGCAGCGGTTGAAAGATGCTTTGGCGCAGGAACTCGCCGAACGGAACCCCCGACACTTTCGCCACGATCAGACCGAGTACGACATATCCCGAGTTGCTGTACGCCCAACTCGTCCCGGCCGCGAAACTCGGAGCTGTTTGCCGTTTTAATAGCGACAGAACCTCGTCGTCGCGAATCTGCCGGTTCTCGGTCCACGCGCCGGCACCCATCAGGTCCTCATAATCGGGCAGTCCCGCCGTATGGGTCAGCAGATGCCGCACCGTGATCGCACGGCCGTATTCCGTGAAGTCGGGAAAGATCCCGGTCAGCCGGTCCTCGTACCGCAGCTTGCCGTCGTGCACCAGCAGCATCACGGCCATGGCGGTGAATTGCTTGGTGAAGGAAGCCAGCCGGAAGTTGGTCCTGGCGTCAATGCGTGCGAACGTCCGTAGGTCGCGCACGCCGTACCCACGCTGCACTATCGTCTTGTCATCCTTCCGCACGAGAACCGCGACGCCCGGCGATTTTCCGGCGGCTAGCGGGGCGAAGATCGAGTCGATTGGCTGTGGCTCCGCCGCAGTCGCGATGCCGGCGCTGATCATCAACAGCCCTGTAATAACTCTTATGGTCCAAGTAGAGAAGGATTGCATGCGGCGGGCAGATCTTCAAAATGCCATGGGGGCCCGTCAGGCGAGCGCCAATCCCCATTCTCGCTGCAGCACCCGATCCAGTGCGTTCGGACGTTCGGTCTCGGTAGCCGGATTCACGAATCGCCCACGCAGGAAAGTGCAAGCAGCGAGCTCGGCTTTCCGTTCGGCCCGGTCCAAAAAGACCGGGCGGATCACGTCGGCGTTATATTCTCAATCAAACGGGTACAAGACCTCGGGCAATTCAAGCGTAGTGTCGGAATCCGCAACAAGAACGACAATTCTCGAGCCATGAGCCAGGCCGATCTCTGCGGAAACGGCGATCGATCCATGATCAGCGAGTTGTCACCGCCTTTGAACGGGGAAGCCTGTGGTTCATGTGAACTATCGGGCGCGCCACCGGTAGGCGGCCTGGGAGTTCTTCCAGAAGTATCTCTCGAACGCCCGATCGCCTTTCGCAGCGAAGTAATCGTGGACGACGCGGAACACCGCATCGTACGGCGCGACGAGGTCGCTGACCGGCCAGTTGCTGCCGTAGATCAGGCGGTCCTCGCCGAACACATCCCAGAGTTCATCCAGGGATGGACGGTAGAAGTCGAGGATGCCGAACAATCGGCACGTCAGTGAGCGCACCAGAGCCTCCAGCCTATCGGTCGAACAGCTCACTTGCGTCCTTCAAGGACGCAGGCCGGACGAGAACACGGCGGTCAGATGGAGACTCACCCGCCCCCTCGCGTGCCCCGGCATTCGGGATTGGTACTCCAGTCGTAGCTGATATCTGCACGCCAGTGACGTGGGGCAGATCACCACCGTCGCCGCCCTCACAACTGGACCGCCGCACGACCGGGGCTCCGTGCCCCGATGCCGGCCAGCCCGGGGCAAGCGCGCGGCTCAGGCCGGCAAGCGTATTTCGACGAGCAAACCGGGCTGTGCGTTGCGGGCTTCGATCTGCCCGTGGTGCAGGAACACAGCTCTCTGTGCGATCGCCAGGCCCAGCCCGACTCCACCGCCGCCGGCCCGGTTGCGGTCCTGCTCGACGCGGTGGAACGGGCGGAAGATGGCGATCAGTTCTGCTTCCGGCACGCCCGGCCCGAAGTCGCGCACTGCCACTACAACTTGGCCTGCTTCACCGCTCATCCGCACCTCGACCTGCTGCCCGGCCTGGGTGTAGCGGATGGCATTGCGCAGCACGTTTTCGAAGGCGCTGCGCAGCAGCTCGCGATCGCCGCGGAGACTGCGCTCCCCGTCGTCGTGCATCAGGATCTGGCAGCCTCGCGCCATCGCCTCCAGACTGCAATCCTCAACGATTTCCCGCAGGAATGCGCCGATCTCGATCGGCTCGTCGTTGCGCAAACCCGGGTCACCCTCGACGCGCGTCACTTGCAACAGATCTCCGATCAGCTGCGACATGCGATCCACTTCCTTCTTGACCCGCGCAAAAGCCTCGTTGCTGGCCGGGTTCTTGCGCACCAGTTCGAGCGCGAAACTCAATCGGGCAAGTGGTGATCGCAGCTCGTGCGAGACGTCCTGCAACAGCCGCCGCTCCGCCGTGAGCAGAGTCTGGATCCGCTCTGCCATCTCGTCGAAGGCCGCCGCCAGATCGCCGATCTCGTCTCTGCGTTTCTGATGCGCGCGCGCCGACAGGTCGCCCCGGCCGAACCTCATCACCATCTCGCGGAGCTGCCGGATGGGTCGCGCCAGAGTCACCGCCAGCGCGTAGGCCAGCACCAGGACAACGGCGATGATCCAGACGAAGGTCAGGACGTCCCGTGCCGGGCCATAGTCCACGGCTAGCTCAATGACAAAGACGTAGCGCCCGTCGTTGGCGACCCGCTTGATCCGGATGTTCCGCGGAGGAGGAAACGGGAAACCGCGTGGCGGCGGGCTGCTGAGAAGATCCTTGTGCACCGCACCCGTCACCAGGTCTTTTCCATTCGCGTCGAGCAGATAGTAATGGTTTCCAACTTCCCGGTTCAGCCGTCCGCAATACTCCCGCAGCGCCGGCGCTCTGCCGGATTCGTACGCCCGCACGGCTCCGTCGAACTCGTATTCGATGATCCGTCTGAGAAAACGATCTCCCTGCATCCTCTTTGGAGCGAAGAGAATGGACGAGCCGACGAACCCGGCCACGCTGAGCAGCAGGATGGCGAACAGCCACAGCAGAACGCGAGCGAAAATACCTTTCACGATGTCTCCGAACGCACTGTCTCCAGCGCCAGTTGGTAGCCGGCGCCGCGGATCGTGCGGATGAGATCCGTGGCGCCGTCCAGTTTCTTGCGCAGGTGGCTGATGTGGACGTCGATCGAACGGTCGTAGGGGCTGGCCGGCCGGTTGTAGAGCCGCTGTGCCAACTCGTCCCGCGACACGACGTGGCCTGCGGCCCGCATCAGCACCTCGAGAATGTCGAACTCGATGGTCGTCACCTCCACCAAGTTTCCATCCTTGGTCACCACGCGCGTGGAAGGATCCAGCCGGACGCCGCCAATCTCAACGGGCGAAAGCGGATCGCGCGCCTGGCCCCGCGTGCGCCGCAGAATCGCCTGCACTCTGGCCAGTAGTTCCATCGGCTCGAACGGCTTGGGGAGGTAATCGTCGGCGCCTGTATTGAGACCGCGGATGCGGCTTTCGCTCTCCGCGCGCGCGGTCAGCATGAGCACCGGCGTATCGCGTTGCGCCCGCAGCCGTTGCAATACTTCGAACCCATCCAGTCCCGGCATCATCACGTCCAGCAGGATCAGGTCGAAGCCGCCGCGCAGCGCCATTTCCAGGCCCTCCACGCCATTCTGCGCGGACGTCAGATCGATCTCCTGCCCGCTGAAGAAATCGCGCATCAGCGCCGCCAGTTCGGCGTCGTCGTCGATCAGCAGCAGATGTGAGATGCCAGCCACTACCTACAAACTACGACGCCCCGAGCGCCCGCGGAAGCGCTGTTTCGCGAAGAAATGTAAAGCTGCGCGCGAGAACGGCCGCTTTTACAAAACTTAAATATCATCACTGGCCTTCCGGTTGTTCACTGGAATTGACGGGACGGCCGCGAGGCCGCTCCGATTTCGATTGAACAGTTCGAGGTAACGACCATGAGGGGCATCCGCTCGCTCGCAATACAATTCGTGTCTGTTGTGATTTGCACCGTGATAGGTTCCGCATCCATCCATGCCGCGGATCCATCGAGGGAGCAGCAGACCGCGAGCGCCAGCCTGCGCGGCAGTATCACGGATCCGTCGGGCGCGCTGGTGCCAGGCGCCCTCGTCCAGTTGCGGGGAGCCTCGGTCCAGCAGATCGTTCGCACCGACGGCAATGGCAAGTACGTCTTCCCCGCACTACCTCCGGGCGCGTACACCGTGCGCTTTGTGGCCAAAGGCTTCACGGTTCGTGAAGAGACCCTGGCCAATTTGACGGGCGCCATGGTTCTAGACGCGCAGCTTCAGATTCAGACCGAGGATCAAGTGCTCAACGTGGAGGACAACGCTCACACGGTCTCCATTGATCCAACCTCAAACGGCGGTGCGCTGGTGCTCGGCGAGACGGAACTCCAGGCGCTGTCCGACGATCCGGACGAATTACAGCAGCAGTTGCAGGCTCTGGCCGGACCGAGTGTCGGCCCCGACGGCGGCCAGATCTATATCGACGGCTTCACGGGCTCAACTCTCCCAACCAAATCCTCCATCCGCGAAGTCCGCATCAATTCCAATCCCTTCTCCACCGAATTCGACCGGCCCGGTTTCGGCCGGATCGAGATCTTCACCAAGCCTGGCAAGGACTCTTTTCATGGCTCGTTATTCGGCCAATTCAACGACCAATACCTGAACTCGCGCAGCCCCTTGCTGACACAATCTACCCGTCCGCCGTATGACCAGAAGTTTTTCGGTGCGAGCTTCAGCGGCCCTCTGCGCAAGGACAAGGCCTCGTTCAGTTTCGATTTCGAGCGCCGGATGATCAGCGAAAACGCCTTCATTGACGCCACCATCCTGGACAGCAATCTGAACCCACAGACGGTGAACCAAGCTGTCGTGACGCCACAGACCAGGACCAGCTTCACGCCGCGCCTGGACTACACGATCAACTCCTCCAACACGCTGACCCTTCGTTACCAGGACACGCGCATCGGGATGGACAAAGAAGGCGTGGGCAGTTTCTCGCTCGCCTCGCAGGCCTACAACCAGAGTGACCACGAGCAAAGCCTTCAGCTCACCGAAACGGCCGTGCTGAACACGCACACGATCAACGAGTCGCGCTTCCAGTTCATGCGCTCCGCGCTGGCCGATAGCGGCAGCGGCTCGACGCCCACCCTGAACGTGCAAGGTGCGTTCCTGGACGGATCGGCGCAGGTCGGCGACTCCTCCAGCACCACCAACCGGATCGAGTTATCGAACATGACCACGCTCACGCACGGCGCCCACACCTTCAAGTGGGGCGCGCGGCTGCGCCAGTCGTTCATCGACGATACGTCGCTCAACAACTTCAACGGCACGTTTACATTCTTCGGCGACACGGGGCCAGAGCTGGACTCGAACAACCAGCCCATCGCCGGCACCTCCGAGCCACTGACGGCGCTCGAAGTCTACCGCCGCACGCTGCTTTTTGAAGGCGAGGGGCTGCCCGCTGCGCTGATTCGCCAATACGGCGGCGGTGCCTCGCAGTTCACGCTCAACGCCGGCACGCCGGAGACTTCCGTGCGCCAGTTCGACGTCGGGATGTTCATCAACGACGACTGGCGCATGCGGTCTAATCTGACCTTGAGCTACGGCCTGCGCTACGAGACGCAAACCAACATTCACGACCTCACCGATTTCGCGCCGCGCGCCGGCCTGGCGTGGGGCATTGGCGGCGGCGCCAATAAGCAGACCAAAACGGTTCTGCGCCTGGGCGCCGGCGTCTTCTACGACCGCATCGCCGACAGCCTGGCCTTGTCCGTCGCCCGCTACAACGGGCTGACGCAGCAGTCGTACTTCATTCAAAATCCCGACTTCTATCCCAACATTCCGTCCGCGGCGTCCCTATCCAGCGCCGCGCAGCCGCAACAGCTCCAGCTTGTCGATCCGAGCGCGCGCGCACCGCGCAACTACCAGGGCAGCCTCAGCCTGGAGCGGCAGGTCAACAAGTACGTCAAGCTCACCAGCGCCTACATTGAGAGCCGCGGCGTGCACCTCTCGCGGCAGCTCAACGCCAATACACCGCTCGACGGCGTCTATCCCTACGGCGAAACCGAGGTCCGGCTGCTTACCGAAACCACCGGTTTCAGCCGCACGCACCAGCTCGTTGTGAGCCCCAACATCAATTACAAGAAGCTCTTCCTTTTCGGCTTTTATTCCTATTCCCACGGCCAGACCGATGCCGAGGGGATGCCGGCGAACCCTTACGACCTGAAGGCGGAGTGGGGGCCATCCTCCTTCGCCGATGTGCGTCATCGCTTCCTGATGGGCACCAACATTCCCATGCCCCTCAAGTTCAGCCTCAGCCCGTTCCTGCTAGCCATGAGCGGTTCGCCGTACAACATCACGACCGGCTTGGATCCGCTCCTCACGGGCTATCCGGAGGAACGGCCCGCGCTGCTGATGGGCGTCTCGCAGGCCGGTTGCACTGGCGCCAACCTCGTCTATGAAAGCCAGTTCGGCTGCTTTAACTTGAACCCTGCGCCGGGCACCCCGACCATCGGACGCGACTTCGCGCGCGGGCCGTCCAACGTCACTTTGAACCTGCGCGTGTCGCGCTCGTGGTCCTTCGGAAAGAAGAGCGAGAGTACGCTCGGCGACTTCGGCGGTGGTCCGCCCCCGGGCATCGGTGGCGTTCGCGGCGGCGGCGGCCCGCCTCCAGGCGGAGGGCCCAGCGGAGGGGGGGGCCCTCCGGGCGGTGGACCGCCCCCGGGCATGTTCGGTGGAGGCGCGGGCAACAAGTACAGCCTGACCTTCAGCGCCAGCTTCCGCAACATTCTGAACCATCCCAACTACGGCACTCCCAACGGGGACCTGTCGTCACCCTTTTTCGGCGAGTCACTCAGCCTGGCGGGATTCGGACCCATGGGCGCGGCGACGACCTACAACCGTAAGGTCGATCTTCAACTGCGCTTCACCTTCTGATGGAGACTCGACAGACGATCTGCGCTGGGGGGATTGGCCTTATCCCCCGCGCTCTCTAGCCATACAGCGCCGGTACCGAGTGGTTAACACCCCGCTGGTTAACAGGCTAACGTGGACGCCGGCCGCCCGAACATCCGGCGGTTAGATGGGGGCACACCTGTCCCCTCGTGCCCCGGCATTCTGGATTGGTATTCCAGTAGCAGCTGATATCTGCACGGGTGTCCGTGCGGTCGGTACTGCGACGGGACCAATTTGTGCAGGTGTACGGGTGCCATTATTCAGCGCTACCTGGGCAAGATCAGCGGCCCACTGGTGGACCGGATCGACCTCCACATCGAAGTTCCTGCGGTTGCCTATCAGGAGATGCGCAGCAAGACCCCTGGCGCGAGTTCGGCCGAAATGCGCGCACGAGTCTCAGAGGCGCGGGTTCGGCAAGCGGCCCGCGGATTCGTCAAAGCCGAGATTCCGCCGTGTCGGCTGCGAGAGTTGTGTCCCCTTGATGAGGCAGGTGAACGGGTGCTGGAAATGGCCGTGCGACGCCTCGCGCTTTCGGCGCGCTGCCACGACCGAATCCTGAAGGTCGCCCGCACGATCGCCGACTTGGGTGGCGTGGAACAAATCCAGATGAAGCATATCGCCGAGGCGGTGCAGTACCGCTCGCTCGATCGGCAGTATTGGAAGTAGCCTAATGGTTCCTAAACTACGGCAGGATCACGCGATGCGCGCGCTAATGGGCAGCTAGGGCTCCTCAGAGACTACAAGGAATCTTCTGATGCGCTCCGCGAAGTCCAAGCGGGGCGCCTCTTCGCCGCGCTCCCATCGAGCCAGCGTGCCAGGACCCTCGCGCCAGCACGAGATCGCCCGCCAATGTGACACCCTCAGCCCCAAGATCGTCGCGAGAACTGTCGCGAGCTTGTCGCAAGTTGTGTCGCTAGCTTGTCGCAAGTTCTCAAGGCTTGCCGGCGACCCGGTAGATGAGGCGATTCGTGGCTCCTTCCGCCACAATGAGCTGCTTCTCGATGAGCGCTCGCAAGTCGCGTTGCAGGGAACGGCGGTGGACGCCCGGGCAACTGGCTTCGAAATCCTCCATCCGGAACTCGGATCTGTTGGCCGCCAGTTCAAGGGCCACTCGTTGGCGCGCGGTGAGTTTGTGCGCGTTCGTCAGGACGTCTAGGCGGATGAGCGACTCACCCTTTTCCTGAACCTCCGCCAGTTGCGAGCGAAGGCCAACCATGAAGTACTCGATCCACTCTGTCAGGTCCAAGTCCCTCTCTCGGACGCTCTGGATCGCCCGGTAGTAACTGACCCGGTCGCGATCATAGTATTCGCTGAGCGTGAAGAGGCGCTTGAAATCGTAGCCCTTCCTATGGCGGCAGAGCATCGAAAGGAGGCGGGCCGTCCTGCCGTTGCCGTCGAGGAACGGGTGAATGTGCACCAGCTGGAACTGCGCAACCCCGGCGACGAGGATGGGGTGAACCTCCTGTTCGGAGTTCAGCCAAGAGACAAACTCGGCCATCAACGGCGCAACCTCTTGTGCCGGCGGCGGAGTGTAGATGACCTCTTTGGTCACCGAGTTGGCGACGTAGTTCTGGACGCTTCGATACTCACCGGGGGCCGCCGAGTTGCCGCGGACGTCGCGGCCAAGGCGTTTGTGGATCTCCCTTATGAGCCCCTCGGTGATCGGATCACCACTTCCGAGATAATCGGCGACCAGGTCGAAGGCTCTGCGGTAGTTGACGACCTCCTTCGCATCATCGGCGCCAACGCCTGGCGGCTTCTCGCCAGCGAGCAATCGCTCCGATTGGTCGAGAGTCAGGTGCGTCCCTTCAATGTGCGTGGTGTGGTGGGCCTCGAGCAACAGCGCGCGCTGCTGCATGCCAGAGATCTACTCGTCGGACAGCTTGGCCGCATCGAGAAAGCCCCGCGCGCGCTCAATGGGGGCCAGATTGCCAGTGATGGTGTTCGTGATTCGAAACTTGGGATTCATGGCCGCCGGGGTTCTTGCACCTGACCATTATGGCTCTGCGCTCCCGTGCCGTGCGTCTGAGTGGAAACGAGATGAGAACGCCCGGATTCTCTGGTGGCCCGCCAATGCAGGGATTTCAAAGAAGCGGCCAGAATCGTGGGAGGGTGTCCCTCTCTAAAACGTTGCTGATGCCTCTCCACGTCGCTCGGGAAGGTCGCCTAGAGAGAGGGCATTCAGGATACTTCGATGGCCGCGCTCGGAACATCCTGGAGCACCACATCGGAGTCGGTCTTCCAAGATGTGCGGCCGCCTACTTCGTTGCTGTCGCGTCCCCGACTGGCGCACAGCAGAGGCGCATCGGGAGCGTCTCCGGAAATGCTCCTCAAAGACCCGCGGCAAGGAGTTCCCGGAATGCGGGATCCTCATTCATCTCTTACGCCGCAAATCCAGCGTGAACGGAAACTCGGAATTGCGTTCCTCCGGTGGCACAACCATCCTACCCGGGGTATGGCCGGTATCCTGAAACCGGGCGAGACGGCGGCTTTCTGCCTCCTGGGCATTGACGGGGAACTGCTCATTGACCCGTCCGCCCGGATGCGTCACGTGATACGTGCAGCCCCCGATCGCGCGTCCGGACCACGTGTCCACGATATCGAACACCAAGGGCGTGTGCACCGGAATGTTCGGGTGCAGGCACGACGGCGGCTGCCACGCGCGATAACGCACCCCTGCCACAAATTCGCCGCTTTCGCCCGTGGCGTGCAGCGGCACCCGGCGGCCGTTGCATGCGACTTCGAAGCGCTCGCCGGTCATTCCGGTCGCTTTCACCTGTAGCCGTTCGACCGATGAGTCTACGTTGCGGACGGTCCCGTTGCCGGAGGCCTCTTCTCCTAGCACGTGCCACGGCTCCAGAGCGTGCCGCAGTTCCAACCGCATGCCCCACAGGGTGACCGCCCCTATATGCGGAAAGCGAAACTCGAAGTGCGGGGCAAACCATTCCGTCTGAAACTCGAACCCGGCTTCGCGCAGGTCCGCCATGACGTCCTCCCAGTCGAGTTGAACGAAGTGAGGCAGCATAAAGCGGTCATGCAGCATGGTGCCCCACCACACGAGCTTTCGACGGTACGGATTCTCCCAGAAATGCGCCGTCAAAGCCCGCACCAGCAATTGCTGCGTGAGACTCATTTGCGCGTGGGGAGGCATCTCGAACGCGCGCAGTTCGACCAGGCCGAGCCGCGATCCAGAGGAGTCGGGCGAGTAGAGCTTGTCGATGCAGAACTCGGCGCGATGTGTGTTACCTGTCAGATCGGTCAGAAGGTGCCGGAGGACGCGATCAGCCAGCCAAAGCGGGCTCGCGGGAGAATCCTTGTCCGGGATCTGGTCGAAAGCTATCTCCAACTCGTAGATGGAATCCGTGCGCGCCTCGTCCACACGGGGATGTTGGCTCGTCGGACCGATAAACAATCCAGAGAGCAGATACGACAGAGATGGGTGATTGTGCCAGTAACCGATCAGGCTTCGCAACAGATCTGGGCGCCGCAGGAAGGGACTTTCCTCCGGAGTTGGGCCGCCGATTACCACGTGGTTGCCGCCGCCTGTGCCGGAGTGTTGTCCGTCCAACATGAATTTCTCCGTGCCCAAACGACTTTGGCGCGCGAGTTCGTAAAGCGCAGTAGTGTTCGCCGTAAGCTCGTCCCAGGAGGCTGCCGGATGGATGTTGACTTCGATGACACCAGGATCGGGCGTCACCTTAAGCACAGCGAGGCGCGGATCCGGGGGAGGGGCGTAACCTTCCAGCAGCACCGGCATTTTCAGACGAGCGGCCGTGTCTTCAATGGCTGCCGCCAGATCAAGATAGTCACAGAGATGCTCGACCGGCGGCATGAACACGAACAGCTTGCCTTGGCGCGGTTCGACGCAGAGAGCGGGACGTGTGATCCAGGGCACCGATGCGCCCTTCTCCGGCGGTTCGGATTTGTCCCCGGCCGGCACGGGATTGTCCGCAACAAAGGGCGCGTCGAAAAGGTAGCTTTTGCGCTCCGGCCTTGCCGGAAGGCGCGCACGCTTTTCAAAGGGATCCGGGTCGTAGGAATGAAGCACATCTTCCGGTTTGGTCCAAGGAAGAGATTCGAGCGGCAAACGGTATCCCAACGCCGAATCGCCAGGTATTAGAAACATCAGTTTCGAGGCGAAAAACCAGGGCTGGCTGGTCCAGCCCGGCGCGCCCGAACGGGTCGGGCAGCAGCGCAACGGCAGAACGTAGCCGACCACCTGGCCCAGACCCTGTTCGAAAATGCGCGCCAGACGGCCGCGCTCGATGGGATCTGCGAGCTTGGGGTCAAGCGGATCGACGTTGATCGGGAGTTTGCGCTCCTTCCACAGATAATAGAAGACGTCCTCGTATGCGGCAATGGTGAATGCATCATCCACTTGGAGACGGCGCGTGAGGGCCGCAAGGAACTGCCGCGCGTGCTCCGCCGTGTAACCGTAATCTTTGCTGTCTTCCGCGACAAGGCTGGCGTCCTCCCAGATGGCAACCCCATCCTTGCGCCAGTAGCAACCGAATGCCCAACGCGGCAGCGGCTCACCGGGATACCACTTCCCTTGCCCGAAATGCAGTAAGCCGTGGGGCGCAAAACGTTGCCGCAGCCTGCCTAGCAGTTCCACGGCACGCTGGCGCTTCACCGGCCCCAGAGCGGCGGTGGTCCATTCGGCTCCGTCGACATCATCGAGAGAAACGAAAGTCGGCTCGCCACCCATAGTGAGCCGCACGTCTCCCGAGCGCAGATCGGCATCCACCTGATGACCCAGTTTTTCGATTGCATGCCACTGTTCATCGTTATATGGTTTGGTGACGCGGGGAGATTCGTAAATTCGCTGCACCGTCATCTCGTGACGGAATTGCGTATTGCAGGGTTCGAGCAGGCCGGAGATGGGCGCCGCGCTGCCGGCGTCCGGAGTCGCGGCGAGCGGGATGTGCCCCTCGCCGGCCAGCAGCCCGGACGTGGGATCGAATCCGACCCAGCCGGCGCCCGGGAGGTATGCTTCGGTCCACGCATGCAGGTCCGTAAAATCGGCGGTGGGGCCGGCCGGTCCTTCCAGTGGCTTCACATCCGCCACGAGTTGAATCAGATAGCCGGAGACGAAGCGCGCCGCCAGTCCGAGGTGTCGCATGATCTGGACCAGCAGCCACGCTGAATCGCGGCAGGAGCCGGCGCGCCGAGTGAGGGTCTCCTCGCAAGTCTGCACTCCCGGCTCCATGCGAATCACGTAGCCGATTTCGTTTTGCACCAGTTGATTGAGGCCGACCAGAAAGTCCATCGTGCGGGTGGTGCCGCGCGGCACGCGGGCGAGAAAAGCGGCAAGCATGGGGCCGCCCGGTTCGGTTTCGAAAAATGGGCGCAACTCGCGGGCGACCGAGGGGTCGTAGGAGAAGGGGAATTGTTCCGCGGAGGGCTCCAGGAAGAAGTCAAACGGATTGAATACCGCCATTTCAGCAACCAGATCGACCTCCACGAACAGCTCCGTGGTCGGCTCTGGGAAGACCAGCCGTGCAAGATAGTTGCCTTGCGGATCCTGTTGCCAGTTGATGAAGTGGTTCTTGGGAAGAACTTTTAACGAATAGGAGAGGATCGGCGTGCGGCAGTGCGGGGCGGGACGCAGCCTGATGATTTGAGGTTCGAGAGATATCCGCCGGTCGTACCGGTAGAGTGTCTCATGATGTAGTGCAACGTGAATTGCCATGGATCCTTCGATGCAGCCGCCTATTGTTGTTGCTGTTGCTGCGTGTGCAACTTTTCGGATTGCTGATCGTTCTCAATAAAGCGAGACCACTCTTCGTCCGCGGCAAACTCTTTGTCGGGAGGCAGCACCGCATCGGAAGGGATCACCCGGACGCGCACCTGCAACTCTGTTTCAGCGGTTCCTTTCATCGTACCTACAGTCGGGCTCACGTCCGAGTAATCGCGCCCGATCGCCGTTCGAATGTGTCTCCCGCCCACAATCAAGTTATTGGTCGGGTCAAAACCAACCCAGCCAATCTGCGGAAGAAGCGCCTCGACCCATGCATGCGTGGCGCCCTCGTCGGAGCGATCCGCATGCCCAGGATCGCGATGCAGGTAGCCGCTCACATACCGGCACGGAATTCGTAGATTTCGCGCGATCGAGATCATGGCGTGCGCGAAATCCTGACAAACGCCCTGTCGGGACCGGATTGCCTCTTCCACTGCCGAATTGACTCCGGTACTGCTTTTCACGTACGAAAAATACTGGTACAGCTTGGAGTTCAGAGTCGTCAGAAGTTCCAAGGGTTCCCTCCCGCCGCGCTCGGCAACACCAACCTCCTTCGCCAGCCCTTCGAGTTCCGGCGATGTACAGGCGAATCGGCTGGGCATCAGCATATCCCAGTAATCCTCCCGATCGATCATGGCATCGAGTTCGTCCCACGCGCCAGGACCTAGCGACTCCGGGAGTGGCGCAGGAGTTTCCACGTTCACCACAGCATCGGCAATAATCGTCAGTTGCCGATGCTGCCCTGCAACGTCGAAATGGTGAACGCAATTGCCGAAGTGGTCTTGATACGAGAAAACCCGCGCCTGCGGGTTTATCGACAACTGAAACGTGAAGCATCGTTGCGTGTTCTCGCTGCGCGGCTGCATTCGCAATTCCATTACACTCTGCCAGACCGGACAGCTGTACCGAAAACGAGTGAAATGCCGGACAGCGTAGAACATCAAGCCTCCAAAGCTGACTGGATCGGATAGTCGATATACACTGCTTGCACCGCTGAATGCAGGCTGCTGCATTGCTCGATGACGCTGTGGAGGTAACGGTGCAGACCGCCTATCTTGATGTCGGCAATCTGTACGTAAGCGAGGGAAGCACGTAGCCGTCCGGCAATACGTTCGATCCGGCCGGTCGCCTTTGTGCGAGACGTCTGGGAAATCGCCGCAATCGCCGCGTCCATCCGCTCGACCGCATAGCGTACGGAATACGGAAACTCCGGATTCAGTAACAGAAACTCGGCCATCGAGTCCGGCCTCAGATCGGCCGTGTACACCTTGCAGTACGACTCAAATGCGGCGCAACTTGCCAGCAGCGCCACCCAGTCCAGGACGTCTGCTTCCCCAGCCCCCGAAAAATACGCATCCAGCAGGACCGGCAATGCACAGGATCGTTCCATGTACTTCCCCAGTTGAATGAACTGCCAACCCTCGCCGTGATTCATGGTGGCGTCCGTCATACCGTGAAACTGGTAGGAACCTTCGCGAACGGCGGCCACCAGCACCATCGGATCGGAGTCCGTCTCCAGTCCGGCGCTGGCCTGCGTCACTTGATGATACAAACGGTTTAAGCGTTCCCACATCTCCGAGCTGATCTGCTCGCGGACCTGGCCGGCATTCTCGCGACTTTTCGCGACACAGGATGCGATCGACGCTTCGCCGTCAGGATCGCTGGTTAGGCTGATCATGGCGCTTTGCGGGTCGATGCCGCTGGCAGTCGCAGCGATGCCCAGAGAGGCCATGATTCGTTGCCATCTCTCCTCAGTGGAAAGCTTCGAAGGATTCAGCATCAGGTTGTAATTCGCCTCAAGTACTCGCGCGCAGTGTTCCGCCCGCTCGAAATAACGGCTCATCCAGTAGAGACTATCGGCTACCCGGGAAAGCATTGGACCACCCCGATGTTCAGTTCTGCAATACCCATGTGTCCTTCGAACCCCCGCCCTGCGACGAATTGACCACCAGCGAACCCTTGCGCAGGGCGACTCGCGTAAGCCCTCCCGGCACGATGGTAATCTTTTCTCCAAATAAAACGTATGGCCGCAGATCCACGTGGCGTGGCTCAATCCGGCCATTCATGAAACAGGGAGCCGCCGATAGCGCGAGAGTCGGCTGTGCGATGTAGTTCCTGGGATCCGCCAGAATCTTCTCGCGGAACTCGGCGCGTTGTTCGCCGCTGCTGTGCGGACCGATGAGCATGCCGTAACCTCCAGACTCGCCCACGGCCTTTACGACATATTTGTCCAGGTTTCCACAGACCTCCTCGCGCTGCGCGCGATCTGTCATCAGAAGGGTCTCGACGTTATCCACAATGGGATCCTCGTCGAGATAGTAACGAATAATCTTCGGAACGTAGGAATAGATCGCCTTATCGTCGGCCACTCCCGAACCAAGGGCATTCGCGAGCACCACGTTCCCCGCTCGGTAGGCGTTGAAGAGCCCCGCTACTCCCAGGGAAGAGTCGGCGCGGAAGGCTAGAGGATCGACGAAATCGTCATCCACCCGGCGGTATATGACGTCGACGCGCTGCAGACCGGAAGTTGTCCGCATGTAGACCGTATTATCGTGCACAACAAGATCGCGTCCCTCAACCAGCTCGATTCCCATTTGCCTGGCGAGGAATGCGTGCTCGAAGTACGCGGAGTTGTAGATGCCCGGGGTGAGCAGAACGATCGTGGACCGTCCCTCGGGGGCAAGCGAACGAAGCGTGGAGAGGAGCGCCTGGCTATATTGCTCGATGGGCCGTACGCCGCATTTTCGAAACAGGGTTGGGAAGATCTGTTTCATTACCTTGCGGCTGGTGAGCATGTATGACACGCCGCTGGGCACGCGAAGATTGTCCTCGAGAACCACGAACCTGCCGTCGGGAAGGCGGATCAGGTCGGTCCCGGCCACACTGATGTAAACGTCGCGCGGTACTTTAACTCCGTGCATTTGCCTGCGGAAGTGCTTGCAAGTATAAATAATCTCGCCGGGGATGACACGGTCCTTCAGGATGCGGCGCTCGTGATAAACGTCAGCGAGGAACAGGTTCAGAGCCGTGATGCGCTGAGTGAGACCGCGCTCGATGGTGGCCCATTCCGAACTGGTGATGATCCGCGGCAGCAAATCATTCGGAAAGATTTGCTCCGTGCCTTCGGCGCGGCCATATACGGTAAAGGTGATGCCCTGGTTAAAGAACGAGAGATCGGCTTCCTTCTTACAGCGATGAAGTTCATCGGATGGAAGATTCAGAAGTAGCGTGTAGAGATTCCGGTAGTGCGTCCGAGGGCGTCCGCTCGCGCGGAACATTTCGTCATAAGCTGCGCCGATCTCATAGTCGGAGAAGGGCGCGGGCATTGGGCGGTCGGCGGATTGTGGTGGCATGGACATATTCCGCGACGTCGTCTGAACCGGGAACTGTTCGACGTGGAATAAGGCCAGAGACGGAAGTTACAGAACGAGTATAGCGCTTCGGAGCTCGAGGTTGCGCCGCCTGTGTGCGCAGTCGGTGCGGCTAAACTGCGATCCGGTGTCCGCTTCCCGGGCCGTGCCGATCGGCCGTCTCATTCTTTGGGGTGGGTCCGTGGACCGAAACTCCACAATCGCGCTTGTCTCACGGCTGGGCTCCCGTCTGCCCCTTTGCGATCTAGGAGCCCGAGGAACTTCCCCGATTTGCGGGAGTTCACAATCGGATCCGCAGAGATATCGGCCGCGTGGTTTGTCCTGGTATCATTGACATTAACGATGTTGGACTCGCAGGGGGACGAAATTACGGATTGGCCCGTCGCATGCCCTCTCTTAATCGATTCAGCTGAACCAGCGGCCGTTGCGCCGCAGATTAAGGTGTTTGCCATGCAGCTCCGGATCGGTTACGAACTGATTTATCGCTTTCCACAACCCACGCCGATCATCCTCGTTGTGAATGTCCACGATTCACGCGCTTCCGACATCATCGTCCCCGATCGCCTCACCGCCGAGCCATCCATCCCGATTAGCGGCTATCGCGACGCCTTCGGAAACCGGTGCCACCGCCTCCTCGCGCCTGCGGGCCGCCTCCGCCTCGCGGCTGACGGGGTTATCGGGGATAGCGGCAAGCCAGATGAGGTCGTGTCCACCGCCGAGCAGGACTCCGTGCAGGATCTGCCCGAAGACGCCCTCGTGTTCCTGTTGGGCAGCCGCTATTGCGAGACCGATCTGCTGTCTCAGACGGCTTGGCAACTTTTTGGCGGTCTGGCTCCAGGGTACCCGCGCGTGCAGGCCATTTGCGATTACGTTCATAACCATATTGCCTTCAACTACCAGAACGCCAGCGCTACCCGCAGCGCCGTGGAGGCTTTTGAAGAACGGACCGGCGTTTGCCGCGACTACGCGCATCTCGCCATCGCCTTCTGCCGCTGCATGAACATTCCGGCGCGGTACTGCACCGGCTACCTGGGTGATGTCGGAACGCCGCCTCCTTTTCCCCCCGGCGATTTCGCGGCCTGGTTCGAGGCCTGGATCGGCGGCCGCTGGCACATATTCGACCCGCGCAACAATGTCCCACGCATGAGCCGCATCCTGATGGCGCGAGGTCGCGACGCGTCTGATGTCGCGATCGCCACGACGTTCGGACCCAATATGTTGGAGAGTTTCAGGGTTTGGACCGATGAGATTCCCGGAATAGCCGACTGATGTCTTATCTCACGGTTCACCACTCCACCGTCTACCGGTACCGGGAGCCCGTCGGCCTCGGCGAACACCGAATGATGTTCCGCCCGCGCGCAAGTCACGACCTGAGGTTGATCCGAACTGACCTGCTCATCGCCCCTCAACCCGCTCACTTGCGCTGGCTGCACGATCCGTTCGATAACTCCGTCGCCGTTGCCACTTTTGAGGGGACCACGACCGAACTCCGCTTCGAAAGCACCGTGACGCTGGAGCATTTCGAAACCTCCATGCCGGAGTATCCGCTCGAAGAGTATGCGCGGACCTATCCTTTTCGCTATTCCGATGAGGACTTTCCAAATCTCTCGCGCGGTCTGGCTAACCACTACCCGGGCGAGAAAGTGGCCAAATGGGCATTGCAGTTTCTGGATCCATCGGATACTACTGACACCATGAAAATACTGCGGGCCATGACCTGCGGTATTCGCAAAGAGTTCATATACGCCCGCCGCATCGAGAAAGGCGTGCAGACTCCCGAGGAGACGCTGCGGACCCGGCGGGGCAGTTGCCGGGATTTCGCGGTCCTGATGATGGAAGCTACGAGGTCGCTGGGTGTCGCGGCCCGGTTTGTCAGCGGTTATATCTTCGTGCCCAACAGTTCTGGCCTCGCCGGTAGCGGAGCCACACACGCCTGGGTGCAGGCCTATCTGCCCGGCGCCGGCTGGATCGACTTCGATCCGACCAACAGCATCATCGGCAACCGCAATCTCATTCGAGTCGCCGTTGCGTGGGCACCGGAACAGGTGCTGCCCTTGTGGGGCACCTACTCGGGTTCCGCGGGAGCTTTCCTCGCGATGGACATCACCGTAACAGTCACCGAACTGGCAGGGTGACGATCGCATGAGCTTGTCTCGAATCCTCCGCCCGCAGGGCGCCGGCCGCTTTGTCCTTTTCTGCGATCACGCCAGCAATTACATCCCGCCGGAACTTTGCGACCTCGGATTGCCGGCATCTGAACTCGCGCGCCACATCGCGTGGGACATCGGCGCGGCGGGCGTCACCGAGGCGCTATCGGAAATCTTCGATGCCCCGGCGATACTCTCTAATACCTCGCGCCTTGTGATCGACTGCAACCGCCATCTCGACGCTTCAGACCTCATACTTGAACTAAGCGACGGGACGGCGATCCCTGGCAACCTGCATCTCGATCAGGCCGCTAGAGCGGCCCGCATCGAACGCTGGTTCCACCCGTATCACGACGCGGTCGAGTCGGTCTTGCTGGGACGACAGGCGCGAGGCCTGCAATCTATCGCGGTTTCCATTCATTCCATGACGCCTTCTCTTGCCGGCAAACCAAGACCCTGGCAAATCGCTATCTCCAGCCATCTCGACCGCCGCCTTGCCGACCCTGTGCTCGCTGCCTTGCGCCGTCAGGGCGACGTGGTTGTGGGGGACAATCAACCCTACGATCTGGATCCGGTGCTGGACTACAGCATTCCATTCCATGCCCTGCGCCGGAGGCTAACGCACATCCAGGTGGAATTCCGGCAGGACGAGATACAGGACGCGGCAGCCCAGCACCGCTGGGGGCTGCGTTTCGCTCAGGCGCTGACGTCGCGCGAAAGTCGGAGGGTTTTCCCGGACGCTTGAGTTAACAGCCCGTGGCCTGCTGTCCTCTCGGAAACTTCATTGAGTTGAGATTTCGGCGCCTTCTTTGCCGAATGCAGAATCCAACGATTCTTTGCGTTTCGCCGCCCGCCTCCCACGCCTTCGGGATCTTCGCTCTGGCGCTTCGGATCGGCCCGGCTGTTCCCGGCATTGCCCCTCATGACTTGCGGCGCAGTGGCGCGAAGATGTGCCGTGGCTCCGGTGGCGAGCTTGAGCAGATTCAATTACTCTTGGGTCACTCGTCGGTCCAGACGACGGAACGGTGCCTCGGGACGAAGCAGGATCTGGTTCATGCGCCGAACGATGGGATTCAACTGAGGATCGAGCCTCACAGATGAGCACGCCGGATGCTGTCTGAAAGGTCAGGATCCTTCGCGGCGATGCGAGCTTTGTTTGGCGGCCAAATCGCAGCGAGCAGCTTACGCTCCAGCCGCGTTGCGCCGAACTTTCTCCAAAGTGGCCACGAGCGCCTTGAGCGCCTGTGATTCCTTGAAGACAGCGTTTGGACCGAGCGAGAATCGATCCGTGAATGGTGACGAATACAGTTGCTCAGGTCGTATCCCTCCGCACTGCGTGAGGTGATCGATAATCAGGTTGACGAAGTCGAGTTGATTCGCTGAAAGCTGACGCCCATCGATGAATGCGGCGAATGCACGTTTCGCTGCCGCCCGATCCAGCCCAACCAGCGAGCGCAGGAAGAGGCCGAGACTCGTCTCTTTTCGCGCCACTTCCTCGATCGCGCTTGGCGTGTCCACGCCGGCGTCGACCAATATCCGCTCCAGTGCGATCAAGTCCTCCTGTGTCAGCGGCTCATTCCATCGGACCTTGTGTAGAGCGGGCTCGTCGAGTTTGTCTCGCAAGAACGCCATCGTCTAGCCTAACGGACCGGGTCGAGGTCCACCGTGAAGTTTCACCAGCCCCTCTGACCTGGGTTCCTGTACAGGGTTGGCCTCGATGGTCTTGCCGGCCGGCACTCTGGCTTTGTACTCAAGTGCAGTTGTTATCCGCACGGGTGTCCGTGCAGACATTAACAGAACATGACGCGGATCCTGGGGGCTCGCGTCTCCTCACTGGCGAAGCGCCGCGATCAGTTCCGCAATCTCCTTCTGCTTCGCCTCGATGATGTCGAGCAGTTCCGCGGGCATGCGCTTGTCCTCGTTCGACTTGGCGTTCGGGTTCACCGCCTTCAGGTCGTAGTTGTGTGCGTCAACGTCCGCTCGGGCGATGGTCCAACTGCGGTCGCTGTCGGAGCGCGCGGGCAGCCGGTCGAAGAAGTCGGCGAACTTGTCGAGCGTGAACGGCTTCTTCTTGCCGACCTTGATGTCGGAGAGGTCGTAGTACCAGATCTGGCGCGTCGGGCCGCCCTTGGTAAAGAACAGCAGGTTCGTCTTCACGCCCGCGCCAGCCGCCGTGAATACGCCCCCGGGCAGGCTGACGATGCAATACAGGTCACAGTCGTCCAGCAGCTTCTTCTTGGTCTGCACGAACGCCGTTTCGTTGTTGCGGAAAAGCACGCCCTCATCGAGCACGATGCCGCAGCGTCCGCCCGGCTTCAGGCTATCGATGACGTGCTGGAGGAAGAGCACCTGCGTCGCGCCGGTCTTGTAGGCGAAGCGCGTCTGTGCGTCCTTACCCTCTTTGCCGCCGAAGGGCGGGTTGGTCAGCACGACGTCGAACAGCGCCGGGGCGTCCAGGAACAGCCCGCCGTAGGTCTCCTGGCCGGTGAGCGTGTTGCCGTGCCACAGGCGCGGGCTGTCGATGCCATGCAGCACCAGGTTCGCCAGCGCGATGGGGTAGACCAGGTTCTCCTTCTCGCGCCCGAAAAACGTCTGCTCCTTCAGCGTCTGGATCTGGTCGCCGGTGGCCTCCGCGCCGAGCGCTACGCTCATGGCCTCGTAGCTCTGGGCCAGGAATCCGCCGGTGCCGCAGCCGGGGTCGTAGACCGTCTCGCCGGCCCTGGGCTGGACCACCTTCACCATCGCGCGGATGATCTCGCGCGGCGTGAAGAACTGCCCGCCGTCGTTGCCCTTTTCGCCCATCTTCAG
>Ga0302319_10003364_pt1 | contig 33579 bp, 26 predicted proteins | sample Bog_T0_2_FD_203319 | JGI IMG/M metagenome (GOLD analysis project Ga0302319, IMG submission 203319) | Peat permafrost microbial communities from Stordalen Mire near Abisko, Sweden - Bog_T0_2 | ecosystem: Environmental > Terrestrial > Soil > Wetlands > Peat | place: Sweden: Abisko, Stordalen Mire... | reverse complement strand
CAGCGACGGACGATGACCGCGCCACAATCGAGGCGACCTACCGAGATCCGCACTTTGTCGCGACTGCAGCTTCCGATCCGGCGGTCTCGACTGAGCCAGTGGCTTTCCCGTCGACCACGAAACTGAGTTGGCGCGCGCGTGTAGCAAGTCGGCTTCGCCGTTTCGGTCGGTCATTCGTCGATCGCGATGAGCGCCGTGTCCTTACCTTTGCCGCACTCACCGCATCGACAATCGCCATCGTGACTTTTGCCGGCACGGGTGTCTGGTCGCGCAGCCACCGCGCCCACGAACAGGCTCTCTTTCTGAGCACCCTGAACCAATTGCAGACGTCCGAGAGTTTTTCCCGCTCAGGACGAAAGGTGGGCGCCGTTCACCAGAGACTGCAAATCAAGGTTCGCGGCAAAGTAGTTGTTCAGGATGTCTACCGCGATATCGAAGGGCGGCGAGAGCCGAAGCAGGGCATCGGGGCAAAACAGAATGTCCAGGTCGGCAGCAACCTCCTCCAGGCAGCGTTCGATTGGGCCGATCCCTTGTCCGAGAAGGATTTCACCCGCTGGCACAGTCAACTCGCCCACGCGAACGACCATGTAAAGGAATCGCCGCGAGGCTTGCTGGTCTTGACGTCCGATGTGCCCGATGGTCCTGTGCGCAGAGAATCGCTGACAATCCGGATCGAGGGCCTACACCCGGTTGCACGAACGGTTGAATTTCAGAACGAGGAGACCCTCGAAGTTGCCGAATTGTCCTACGACGTTGTCCCTTGGGGACCTGTCAGCAATGCGTGGTTCGAGGCGGATTCAGGAGCCGTTTCCGCCAACAAGCTACGCGGCGATAGCCGGAGCTTTGCACCGGTGGCCGCGCCTCTCGATGAGAGCGAGATCGACGTGGCCATGCTGAGCGCCATGCGTGCCCTGCAGCAATTGCATGCGGATGCAGAGCGTCTTCAAATTGTGCGATCGTCAAAGGGCGTGAGCGTGGAAGGCGTTGTCGAAAGCAATGCGAGGAAGTTTGAACTGGTGAGTCAACTCGGCGCGATTCCTCATGTTCAGGCAAATATCTCAAGCTATCTGGACTTGGATGCGAACAGCGCCTTGTCGTCCAGCATCTCGGAGATCAAAGCGGAGTCTGTGGTCTCAGGCATCAGTCAGCTCGACCGTTATTGCATTTCGGCGCACAAGCCGCAGGAGGTGTGCCGGCAGGCATCGTACCGGTTGCTCAATTTGGCGACGATTGTGGCCCGCGACGGTAAGAAGCTCGCGGATCTTCAAGATCGATTCGCAGGCCGTGACTCCTTCGACCTGCGCATTCAGCGGTTGATGTCGCAGCTGGTTCATGACCGCGTCGGGCATCTGGAAGCAGCCTTGGCGGAGCAGCAGGCTTTGGTCGCGTCCCTGGGACTGGCAGTGGAGACGATCGCCCCGCCGAGTGAACCTTTAGCCCTTGCCAATGCGGCAGAGCGCAACCTCGCGGCGGTGCGCGAGCTGGTTGACTCTAGTGACGAGAATGCCAGACCCGCGGCGGCCCTTGCCGAGGATATTTTGCGGTCGCAGCAACACGTTAGAGATTCGTTATTGCAAATCCCCTGGAAGCCGGTGGCGCTCTCCGCCGCTTCCTCTGAAACTCCCACGCCCCACTCGAAATAGGCGGAAATTCATCATGCACGTATTTGCCCTTCGCAAGTTCTGCGGCACTTGCGCCTTGCTCCTCCTTCTTCTGCTTGCGCGCAACGGACAGGCGCAAAACGCCAGATTTTACGGGCAGATTACTGACCCGGAAGGCGCCGCCGTCGCGAATGCCGCAATGGAAGCCACGAATCAGGACACAGGCGCGCAGATAAAGACAACTACGGACGAGTCGGGCAACTACAGTGTTCCGTATCTCACCGCGGGCAACTACCGAATGGTCGTGCAGGCTCCCGGTTTCAACGTTTCCGTGCACGATGTGGCACTCGGAATGGGTCAGGCTCTCATATTCAATGTGCAGTTGACTGTGGGGGGAAGTCAGACCACGGTCAACGTGCAGGCCGGGGAAGAGTTGACCGAGTTGCACCTTGAAAGCAATGAAGTCAGCGGGACAATCACCGGCAAAGAAGTTGCTGCCCTTCAGTTGAACGGCCGGAATTTCACGCAACTCATTGCCCTTGCCCCCGGCGTGAGCAACCAGACGCAACAGGACGAAGCCAAGGTCGGAATGGCCGGAAGCGTGGCCTACAGCGTGAATGGCGGACGCACCGAGTACAACAGCTTTCAGGTAGATGGTTCCGAGACCTTGAATGTCGGCATCAACAAAAACCACAGCACGCTGATCATCTATCCCAGCCTGGACGCAATCCAGGAGATCAAGGTGCTCACTTCAAACTACGGCGCGCAATATCCGAGCACTGGCAACGGAACAACGATTGTCACAACGAAGTCGGGAACCGACAGCTTTCACGGCAGCATCTATGAGTACTTCCGCAACGAAGACCTGAATGCGAAGGGCTACTTTGATATCGGGAAGAAGGCGCCGCTTTACCGGCGCAACGATTTTGGAGGATCCCTCGGGGGCGCCATTCTGATTCCGCACGTCTACGACGGCAAGGGCAAAAGCCATTTCTTCTATTCGGAAGAGGGTCGGCTCGAAACGTCGCCCACCGCGTATCGGCAGGCCGTGCCCTCGCTGGCCGAGCGAAATGGCGATTTCAGCGATGTTTGTCCAACTCTCGCCAATGGGACAAACGCCGTGTTCTCGCGAACACAATACCCTGATTGCCCTGACAGCACGTTGGGGAATGGGACGCCTTACACCTTCACGAGCAACCAGATGACGTATCCGAATTACGGCACAACGGGAACCCCCTTTTCTCTGAATCAAAATGCCGTGGCTATTCTGAACAGCGGTGCGATACCGCTGCCCAATGCCACCACGGGATGCAATTCAACGGGTTCCGCATGCTATCTCGCCGACGCTTCGCTGCCGACTTACTGGCGGGAGGAGTTGATTCGCATCGATCGGTTGATCAATGCAAAGTGGCAAGCGGGCTTCCACTACATCCACGATGAGTGGGACGAGACCGCTCCGGTTCCCCAGTATGCAACCACGCAAAACAGCTTCCCAACCATTGAGAATCGCTTCTACGCGCCTGGTACAAGCATCGTAGGCCGCGCGACCACCGTGATCACGCCAACCTTCCTGAACGAGTTCGTTGCAAGCTACTCGAATTCACACATCAACCTGCGCGACATTCCCGGACTGGACGTGAATCTGGCCCGGCCTTCGACACTGGGTGGCGCATGCCTGGGCGATGGTCAGTGCCCGATGCGCACCATCTTCAACAATGGAAGCACCGGAACCGACGGAGTCGCGAAGCTGCCCGGTATCATGATCGCCGGAAGCAATGCGGAATATGGCGGCTTCGGATTCGCGGCCGATCCGGGCTACATGCCCTGGGAGCATAGCAATCCGACGTATGCCTTTACGGACAACATCACCAAGTCCTGGGGACCGCATAACCTTCAATTCGGCGCACAGTGGTTGATCTTTCAGAGGAACCAGACAAACGGGCCAATTGGAGCGGCCTCCGGCGATACCCAAGGCCTGCTCACGTTCAGCAATCTGCGCGTCAACGGTTCGACAGGAAATGCGTTTGCCGACTTCCTTTATGAAGAACTCGATCCGGCTTCCCCTCCGGGTGGAACCGGCGCCATCTCCAGCTTTCAACAAGACAGCGGCCAATCGCGCTATCGCCAGCGATACCAGATCGTCGAGCCCTACTTTCAAGACGACTTCAAGGTCAACTCGCGCTTGACGTTGAACCTGGGTCTTCGGCTCAGCCTCTTCGGAACGTTCTACGAACTGAACAACAGCGCCTATAACTGGGAGCACACCGCATTCAGCGCCTCGGCCGCACAGGATGTCACGATCGATACCGGCGGCGGTCTTCGCCAATCCGGCAGCCTGGTGCCAATCCCCATCTATCGGCAGAGCGGCGCCGTCAATCCGATTCTTACAAACGGAATTGTGCAATGCGGCGTGAGCGGCCGGCCCTCGAGCTGCATGTCGGGCCACCTCTTCAATCCCGCCCCGCGCATTGGCTTCGCATGGGATCCGACAGCGAGCGGCAAGACTGCCATTCGCAGCGGATACGGCGTCTTCTTCGAGCATGGAACCGCCGATGAAGCAAACACCGGCTCGCTGGAGGGCGGAGCTCCCGGCGTGCTCAGCATGACTCAAGTCAATCCTCCGGGTTGGAGCACAATTGGCGAAACAGCGAGCAACCAAGGGACGCAAAGCCTTACCCCGATTGCATTCGCTTTGAATGTGACTTCAATACCAACCAAAGTCGTTTGGCCTTACGTCCAGCAGTGGAGTTTGAACGTGGAGCAGCAACTGCCAGGCAATACCCTGGCCAGCTTCGCGTATGTAGGCAGCAAGGGAACGCATCTGACGGCTGCGCTGGAGTCCAACCAGCTCGCCCCGATCTCCGGCGCGAACAACCCCTTTGGACCCCATCAGCCTCTCGTCACCAGGGGGCCGAACCCGGCCGCCGGCGGCGGCGGCCAGTCCGGCGATTGCACCGTCAATGCCGGCAATATCACGCTGACGAATGGCATCGCCGTTCAACCTGGAGACGCAAGCTATATCAACCTGGTCACCGCGTGTTATGCCTCGGCACAGTCGAATACAACAAACCTTCCTGCGCCGAATTCGCTGCGCAGCTATGCGCCCGGGCTCGGCGAAATCTTCTCTCTCCAGAACGTCGCAAGTTCCGGCTACAACGCCTTTCAAACCACGCTTCGCAAGGTCCAGGGCCCATTGACGCTGGGCGTGGCTTACACCTACAGCCACTCCATCGACGACGCGTCGGACCGGTCGGACGCAACCTTCGTCAACTCCTTCAACCTCCGGTCGAGCCGTGCCAGTTCCAACTTCGATCAGAGGCACTTGCTCCATGTGAGCTATATCTACGATGTTCCACTCGTACGCTTTTTCGACCGCATCCTTCACTTCGCGGATGCCGATCCCACCAATCAGGCCGCAAACTATCCTGGCCATACCTACGATCCAAATGAATGGTCGAACTCCGCGTCGGTGAAGTCGGTTCTGGCCGGTTGGCAGATCAGTGGGTTGCTGCTCTTCGAAACAGGCATTCCCTTTACCGTAATCAACAATGGAAGCCCCACTGGAATTACCACGTTGGACAATGCAGGTGTTGCGAACGGAATTGGCTCAGGTTCCTACCCTGACCTCTCCGGCATCTCGGCGCACTCCCACACACCTATAGGGGGGAGCAATAGCAAGAGTTTCGGCCCCCTGCTACTCAACCCGGCAGCCTTTGTGGCCCCGCAGGGACTCACGTTCGGCAATGCCGGGCGCAACTCATTGAATAATCCAGACCGCTGGAATGTGGACATCGCCGTGTTGAAACATTTCGCAGTTGGCGAGCATGTGAACGCGGAATTCCGCACTGAGGCGTTCAACTTGCTCAACACGGCGCAATTCCGCATCTACGACCCAACGCTGGGCAATCAAGCGCAAAACACCGTGAGCTGTTACGGGGGAGATGCTGCCTATTACAGTGCCGCCGGCGGGGACGGGACAGACTGCCTGACGGGGAGTTCCTTTTTGCACCCGGTCGATGCGCACCGGCCCCGAACCATTCAATTCGCCCTGAAGCTCGCATTCTGACTGCGCCCGAACCGCCGAGGGCGGCGCAATATCACGCAAAGAGTCATTCGTGTCATTCCAAGGCAGGAACATGATGAGAATCTCAAAGTTACTGGTATCCGGATGTGCAGGCGCGGCGTCTCTGATCGGTTGGATCGGTCTGGCCGGATGCTCCGGCGGCAGCACGGCGCTGGTGGTACCGGCCCCTACGGCTGCAAGCGGCCTCCCCGCCCCTCCGACCGCAAGCACTGTGAATACCTACAGCGGCGCGCAGAGCCCCGGTGCGTGGAGCCTGACTCTGGATAACTCCAAGAACACCTATAGTTACCAGGCCATCACTTTCCCGTCTGAACCGGGAGCGGCGAGCTCCGGCGCAATCGCAGCGACCCATGGCTTCAAGCAGCTTGGCAGCGCAGGTTACGCATTGGAGGTCATGGGGCGAGTAGCTGTCCTTCGTCCCGGCGGCAACACGACGCCGATCGTCTTTGCCGCACCGCAGACGCAATGCTACGCAATCGGTGGAAGGCTCAGATTCCAATTCATCGGCATGGCGACGGCGCCGAATGGGGCCGTGGGCAGCGCCGGCCCAACCAACGGATACGGCAGCGTGGTCGCCAGCACGGACACAACCGGAGCCTCCTGGCAGTTTCAGAACCTGCAGGGAAACATGGTCAACGGGCCCGCGTACGATCCGGGAACATGCGCCACCAGTGGCTCCCAGGCCGTGATTCAAACGGCAGGCAACACGGTTCTCAATGATCTCTGGCCGCCCAACCAAGAGATCCAAACGGGGCTTCCGAGTGGTACGAAGTCCAATCTCTGGATCGGACCCTCGGGATTCTTCGTTGCCGACCAGAGCCTGCTCGGATCGACTCCTCCCAGCGGCGCTTCCGTCGCCGGATTTGCGGAACCCACCGGCCCTCTCGATACTTTCGGCCTCAGTTCCCAGTTGTACCTCGGCTTTCTCTACGAGCCGGCGACCACCCCTTACGCAGGCTCGTCTCCTAGCCCTGCTCTGACCGTTCCAGTCTCTTTCGGACAAGCCGGCGTAACTGGCTCGGGGCTGATCGGTGGCGTCTTTCCAAACGACGATGTGACGCAGAAAGCAACGACTGATTACGCAATCACCCTGGGAACGCAAGACGCCACAATCAATGGGCTCTACACCAAAGTGTCCATCACTGTGCCTGACCCCGCGCAGAACTGCGCGAATTACCTGGGAGCGGGGGAAACCGCAACCTACGGCTTCAATCCGGATGGAACCTTTAGTTGCACCTTCCCCGGCGTTGCCATCGCCGGAGACCCTGAAGGCAAATATGCCGTGTTCGTGACCACCTACAATTGGGCAGCCCAGCTGGGCGGGGCTCCCATGCAGATTTACCTTTTTGAGCGATAGTTCTTGAACCCTGAGACAAGTGGATCCCAAGAGTTTAGTTCGTTCATGGAGAAAACGTCATTGAGAAGCAAGGCGCATCGGTGGAAAGCTGGGGGACACTCCCTGCGGTTTCCAGTTTATTGGCTGCTGGCTGCAACCTTGTTTGCCGAGATGGCTTGGAGTTCACCGCAAGCAGAGCAGCCCGCCACGCCAAACAAGGGCGCAGTCTCCTCAGCCGCACAGAATTCCCGTTCAGCGGGCGACAATGAGCATTGGAATGTACTTCCGCTTGCGGCAAACCATCTCCGCGCCAGCATTCCCTTGCTGGGGGAAAAGGATATACAGCCGGAGTTCACGCGCGAGCTGTACCAGGTGCAATGGCGGCGAGATGATCCCATCGACCTCTACATCGTCCGGCCTGCCAAAGTCGCCAAACCTCCTGTCGCGCTTCTGCTCTATGGTTACCCTTCAACGACAGACCGGTTTCTTGACGACGCATATTGCAGATCGATTGTGAGTCGCGGATTCGCGGCGATCGGCTTCGTATCCGCACTTACCGGCCATCGCTATCACGATCGACCCATGAAGGAATGGTTTGTCAGCGAATTGCCGCAGTCTTTGGGAGCATCCGTTCACGATGTGCAAATGATTCTGAACTATCTTGAATCGCGAAGTGACCTGGACATGACTCGCGTGGGCATGTACGGCCAGGGCTCCGGCGGAACGATCGCCATTCTCGCCGCCTCGAACGACAAGCGCATCAAGGCGGTCGATGTGCTCGACCCCTGGGGCGACTGGCCGGATTGGATAGCCAAGTCACCGATCATTCCAGAAGAGGAGAGGCCGGCGCTCCTGGCTCCGGGCTTTCTGGGTTCGGTCGCATCCCTCGATCCCGTTGATTGGTTGCCTCAATTAAGCTCGCGGCCCTTTCGCTTGCAGCAGACTAAGTTTTCCCAGATCACCCCGGCCAACGCGCGCAACCGCATCCATGCGTCTTTGCCTCCCTCCGCTGAACAATTGATTTACAAAGATGTCCACGATTACGAGCAAAAAGCAATCCTGGATTCGAATATCTTTACGTGGCTTCAACAGCAACTGCAGAAAGAGGACGGCTCCGATCAAACACACCCATAGGTGGATTGCTCCGCCCAAATATCAGCCCCGTCCCCCATCCCTCCGCGTACTTTGTATCAGCCCCGTGCCCCATCCTTCCGCGTACTTTGCGGAAGGGTGGGAAAGCACAAACCTCAAGCAGCGAAACCAAACGGGCAGAAACCTGTCCGGCCTTGAATGGCTCGCTCGGGTCAGCATGTCTCCGCTATCGAGCGGTGCCAGACAAACTTGCTTTCCTTCATTTGCCGCATCCAAGTAACATGGCGACGAGCAAGGCTCACCGTGTCCGTCTTGCAATGGAGGATTTCCGACTTGAAGCTGTTGAACTTACCCCGTGCATTCTTGCAACCGGCACGCCGCGCCCCCCAATCGCTCGCTAGCACGGGGACACTAGCATGCCTGCTCGGCCTCGCGGCCGCCCTATGCGCAATGCAGGCTGCAGGTCAGCAGCTAACCGCCGCGCACACTCCCAAGCCAGCCCGTCCAGCCGCCGCTGGTCCTCGTGCCTCGAATCCGCAACTCGCCGATCCGACTCTTGAAAAGCGCGTCGAACGGCTCCTGAAGCAGATGACGCTCGAAGAAAAGATTGGCCAACTCGTGCAGTACAACGACAGCGGACCGGAGCCCACCCCAGCCGCTCCTGCGGCCGCCGCCAAGCCCGGCGGCCTCGCTGCCATCAATCCGGAGACACAAAACCACGTGAACTCCATGGAGCTGGCTGCCACTGGACGCCTCGGGTCCATGCTAAACACGGTGGGCAAGGAGCGCACCAATACCTATCAGCATCTCGCTGTCGAGAAGAGCCGCCTGCACATCCCGCTCCTCTTCGGCGCCGACGTGATCCACGGTTTCCGCACCATCTATCCGGTGCCGCTCGGCCTGGCCGCCAGTTGGGACCCGCAAATGGTGATGGACGTTTCTCACATCGCCGCCGAGGAGGCCAGCACCGCCGGTGTGCGCTGGTTCTATTCGCCCATGGTCGACATCAGCCGCGACGCGCGTTGGGGCAGGTCGACGGAAGGCGCCGGCGAAGATCCCTATCTTGGCGCTGCCATGGCGCGCGCCTACATTCGCGGCTATCAGGGCGACGACCTCTCCAAGCCCGGCAATGTCGCCGCGTCCGTCAAACACTTCGCCGCCTACGGAGCAGCGGAAGCAGGCCGCGAATACAACACCACCGATATGTCGGAGATCCGCCTGCGCCAGGTCTATCTTCCCCCCTACAAAGCTGCGGTCGAAGCAGGCGCAGCCACCATCATGAGCGCTTTTAATGCGCTCAATGGAGTGCCGGCCAGCGCCAATCCCTTCCTGCTGAACACCGTTCTCCGCAAGGAGTGGGGCTTCGATGGCTTTGTTGTCAGCGATTACACCGCGGTCATGGAGCTCATCAACCACGGCATCGCCCTTGATGCAGCGACGGCCACCCGCAAGGCCATTACGGCGGGCGTGGACGTCGACATGATGTCCCATTTTTACGATACTCAGTTGCCCAAGCTCATCCGGTCCGGACAAGTTCCCATGGCGGTTGTCGACGAAGCCGTGCGCCGCGTGTTGCGCGTCAAGTTCGCCACCGGTCTCTTCGACCGGCCTTACACAGAGGGACCCGAAGTCACAACCGCCGTGCCCGAGCATCGTCCCCTGGTGCGCAAGGCCGCGCGGGAATCGCTTGTGCTGCTCAGGAATGAAAGCGTCGCCGGCGCGCCCCTGCTCCCGCTCTCCAGCGCAATTCGGAAGATTGCCTTGATTGGTCCTCTCGCCGACAACGGCGGCGTCATGGTGGGGGCGTGGGGTGGGGCCGGTGCAGACCGCGATACCGTCACTCTGCGTCAGGCTCTTGAAGAGCGCACGCAGAAAAACGGCGGCAGCCTCACCTATGCCAAGGGGACTGACATCCTCGGCGAGTCTACTTCCGGTTTTGCGGACGCCATCGCCGCCGCGCGCCAAGCGGATGTGGTCATCCTCGCCCTGGGGGAATCGGGCGACATGAGCGGAGAAGCCGGCTCGCGCGCCTTCCTTGACCTGCCCGGCAATCAGCAGCAGCTTCTGGAAGCGGTCACCGCAACCGGCAAACCTGTCGCTCTCCTGGTCTTCTCGGGGCGGCCCTTGGTCCTGGACTGGGCCGCGCAGCACGTTTCCGCTCTCGTCGAGACATGGTTTCCCGGCACCGAGGCCGGCCACGCCATCGCCGATATCCTGTATGGCGATGAGGCCCCCAGCGGCAAGCTCCCCATGAGTTTTCCGCGCGCCGTCGGCCAGGAGCCGCTCTACTACAACCAATTCCCCACCGGCCGCCCCGCCTCCGGCATCGACCTCTCCAAACCGCCCACCTTCGACTCGCGCTTCTTCTCCCGCTACATCGATGTGCCCAACACCGCCTTGTTTCCCTTCGGTTTCGGACTGACCTATACGACCTTTTCCTATCGCGACGTGAAGGTATCGAAGCCCAGCGTGATCCTCAGCCAGGCATTGCAAAACCGCAAGACGCCGATCGTCGAAGCCACGGCCACCGTCACCAACACCGGCAGCCGCACCGCGACCGAAGTAGTCCAATGCTACGTGCGCAACCTGGGCGCAAGCCTCGAGCAACCGGTCCGCGGCCTCGAAGGGTTTCAGCGCGTCACCCTGGCGCCGGGAGAATCAAAGCAAGTCAACTTTCCTCTGGGTTTCAACGAGCTCTCGTTCTTCAACCAGCAGGGACTCCCCACCATGGAAGCCACGCACTACACAGTCTGGATTGGCGGAAGTTCACTTGCCGACCAGGACGCTTCATTCCAGGTGGAGTCTCGTTGAAACGCCGCGGGCAAACTTGCAGCAAATCATCCACCGCTTATTGGACGGTGTACGTAACATTCGATTGATGAATCGGCTGGAAGTTCTCGCTCAGGTCCACGACACTAAGATTGTGCTGTCCCGGTGCAAGGCTGAAATACTGGTTCACGCTGCTCCCCGGATACCAGCCCAGTTTCACGCCGTTATCCCAGACCTGCATCTGGCGGACTGGCACTGACTCAACCGCTTGCGCAATGACTTGAACCGTCGAGGTAGCGAAGGTTTCGTTCGCGCTGGGCGACGCGATCTGTAACCCATAGGCCGTTGGCAGCACGGTGTAAGTGACTGAGGAGCTATGGAGCAGTGTGTAGGTTGAATCGAGATCGGTCACCGTGGTGGTGTGAACCCCAGGGGTCAGATTATAGGGGACGTTCAACTGAAGGACATTTCCGAACCATCCCAGCTTCTCCCCGTTGTCCCAAACCTGTAACTGGCTCACGGCCTGGCTCTCTGAAGCGCTGGCGACCAACTGGACGGGACCCGTGATGCTCGCCCCATTTCCCGGCGAGGCGATGACAACGCTGTTCGACGGCGGAACTCCACTGCCAGGCTGGAAAAAGTCTGCCATGGGTGCGGCATTCTGCGCTGCGCCGGGACAGATCGACAACTCCATTGCCGCACATACGGTCGCCAGTACATTCTCGCTGTGGTACGTAATGGTCGATTGGTAGCCGGGATTTACCTGCGGTCCCAGCACCAGCGTCGCCACACGGCCGCCGCATCCCTGCGCCATCGGAGCCGAACAACGATTGTCCCCCGGGGCATCGGATTCATCCCAGACGATGAACAAGATGCCGTCCCCTCCCGCGCTGAATTCAGGACGTGCCAGAATCGCCGGAACATTGGCTTGCAGCCATTGATCCGCCCCCTGCAGCGTGCCGTTGTGCGCGTCATCATTCACGTCCGGAGTGATGAAAGCAAAATTGACAGTGTTGCTCTGCGCAAAGTCTGCCGCCATCTGGGTGAATGGCACGCTGTTTGTGTCTTGCCCCGTGCCGGGGCACACATCTGTGAAGTCGATGAGCGGATTGTGCCGGCGGTAATATGTGTTGCCCGCCCCCCCGTAGAGTCCTTGATACCCCGGGTAGGGCAGGCCTTCCTGGTACGACCTCCAGGTGTAACCCTGGGCCAACACCTCACGCACGACGTTATCCTCGGCATGCTCGCACGAGACAGTTTCGTTGTTAGGCTCGACGGGCGCGCCGGCGACATACCACATCAGTGCCGGCAGGGAACTATGCTGGTCGGAATAGAACTGGGCGGCTAATCCATATTGTTGAATCAGCTGATTGTAATAAGGCATTTGTGCATTGCCGACTACGTCTTCGAAGCTATGATTTTCTTCGGCGATCATCCATACGTGAGAGGATCGTGGAACATTCTGAGCGATTAAAGAAACGCAGGCTGAAAATAGACTTGTAGCGACGCACAAATTCCTTATGGACATAGGGGGACCTATACATTCCTGGACAGGTTTGATTACGAACGATCTCCAAAGTAATATACGGTGAAACTTGGCTGGACCACGGTTAAGCTTTGGTCAATTGGTGATTCATGAGCACAAAGATACTCTTTCTCCAAACGTCCGAAAGCCCAAGTGCCAAGCGGCTGAAATCCTGAGTGATCGTTCTCTCCCCATGCGGAAACCAAAATCTCCAACCCAGCCTTGAGACGATTCGGTTGCGGCACTAATGGCTCTTCACAAGGCGGACGGGATAGTCCTGCCAAACATACTCCAGCGCTTCCGCCAGGGTCTGCATGCGCACCGCGCGGTCCACGTGCCCTGCATTCACCGCGAACACAAACTGGTAGTGATATCCCTTCGCCGCCAGCGCCTTCGCCATCTGCTCGTTGGCGAGCACCCAATCATGCATCCCATCCTGCATCGCATTGGGAGTCAAGAGATCCCGGTCGCCCACTTCCATCCACAGCCGAATGGGCTTGGCGGGCGAACTGGGAATCAAATGCTCATGGAACTCCCAGGCTCCGTGCGGAGTTTGCGAGTTATAAGGCCACTGCTGGTTCACATAAGTTCCCGAGTAAGTCAGCACGCGATGATAGAGCTCGGGATGATACCAGGCCATGATCAGTGCGCAGGATCCACCAGAGCTTCCGCCCATGGTCGCGCGGCCATCCGGATCGTGTGTCAGCTTCACATGAGCCTCTGTCTCCACGCGCGGCAGCACTTCATCTTCCACCCACTCCGCATACAAGCTGGACAGAGTGTCGTATTCGAGGCCCCGCTCGCTTCCTTGCGCGTCTCCTCCGCCATTGCTGATTGAAATGGCTGCCAGCGCTGGAAGCTTGTGTTCCGCGATCAGGTTATCGAGGACCGTGAATAGAAGTCGATCCGGTCCGTCCGCCCCCACAAGGAAGGGAAGCACAGCGCCGGGAACATGCTCAGCCGGCACGTAGACCGTCACCTTCCGCGTCCACGGCGCGGGGTGGCTCGTGGGCACCAACAGCCTCGCGGGATTGGCCGGGTCCGGTGTACCAAATGTGCCTGCGTCACGCGCAATGCCGGGGTAGCGTTTGCTGTCGGCAGAGCTCATGGTGAATTCAATCACCTCGCCCTGAGGAACGCCGGCTTGCGGGGTCGATTCCGGCGCCGCCGTATGCGTGGGACCGAGAATGAAGTTCCCATCCGAATCCGGCGGGGCATTGGCGCCGTCCGGCAGTTCAGTCGCCTTCACATAGCCAGCCGAGTGTGCATCGCGCGTGGGCGGCGTGGGACGGGCGGGTCGGGCGGCCACAGGAGCCGGCGCCGTCTGCGCTACCTCCATGCGCGAAGTGCAAACCAGAGCTACGCAGCAGACTGACATGAGAACCTGGCGCATCGGCCACTCCTTTTCCATTTCCTCCGCACGGCAGAGACACTCGCGGAGTTCGCGAAAGCATTTCCGGAGACATTGGCAGAGTAATGCATTTTTGCTTTTGCTGTGGACTGCCGTGCCCCATCCTTGCTCCTTTTCCTGAGGAAAGCGCGGGGAAACCCATGAATCCCGCGTCGACACCCATTCGGAAACTGCCCTAGACCATCCGCATGCAGGCGCCTTCCCATGCACTACGATGACAACATGAGCCCACTCCTCGACGTTCGCGATCTGCGCATCCGCTTCGGGGCTGCCGAAGCCGTGCGCGGCATCAGCCTGCGCATGGAAGACGGGGAGGTCCTCGGCCTTGTCGGTGAGTCAGGGTCGGGAAAAAGCGCCACTGCGCTTGCAATCCTAGGGCTGCTTGGCCCCACCGCGCGAATCGACGGAAAGATTCTCTGGTCCGGTTCTTTGCAGACAGCGAACACGCTGCAGATTGACCTGGTGCGGCAGCCGGCCCACGCCATGCGCCACATTCGCGGTAAAGGCATCGCCATGATCTTTCAGGAACCCATGACCGCCCTGAATCCGGTCATGACCGTCGGCCGCCAGGTCGCCGAAGCTTTTTCCGCCCACGCCCCGTCCTGGACCGGCAGTGAGGCAAAAAGGAAAGCCATCGCCGCCCTCGAAGCTGTAGCCATCCCGGACGCAAGCCAGCGTTACAGCGACTATCCTCACCAGTTCTCCGGTGGTCAGCGCCAGCGCATTCTCATTGCCATGGCCCTCATCAACAAGCCGCGCCTGCTCATCGCGGACGAGCCAACGACGGCTCTCGACGTGACCGTTCAGGCGCAAGTCCTGGATTTGCTCAAAGACTTGCAAAGGAAACATAATCTTGCCGTGCTCTTCATCTCGCACGACCTGGCAGTCGTCGGTAAAATGGCAAGCCGCGTCGCCGTCATGCGCAACGGAAAAGTGGAAGAGGAAGGAAGCGTTCTCGACATTCTTACCCGGCCCCAACACGAATACACGAAACGCCTCCTCGCCGCGGTCCCCACCCTGCGAACCGACCGAACTCAGCCCCTCGCCACCACTCGTTCTTAGCGGTAGACCTCCGTGCCCCATCCATTCCGCTTCTTTCTGCGGAATGGGTGGGAAACCCACAAAGTCCGGGACCGCACCATTGCGGAAACCCTCTACCGCGGCCCACCGTTCATCCAGTGCGAAACCCCCGCTTCATATCCCCGCCGAAAGGCCTCACGATAATCTCGGCGGTCGTCTCGTGGAACGTCCGGGTGTCGATACTCGTCCCGGTTCTCAACATTCGGGCGACGGTGATTGTCAAAGTCCTTGCGAGCACCCTCAAGGCCATCGTGGAACCCTTTTCGCTGCACCTCCCGGAATTCGCCGGGCGGCTGATCCCATCCGCCGTGATCGTCGTGATCTTGCGCGACGACGGGGGAAGCGCCAATCCCCGTGAAAGGCCGTGCCGAGGCCGAAACCAGCCCCACCGGCCCCAGCAGAAGAGCAACAGTCGAAACAGCAACCCATTTTCGATTCATGGAAATCCTCCACTCCGTTTTGTACAGATGATGCGGAGATGGACGGCGTTGCCCGGGGGCGAGGGGATTGAGGCCACATCGGACCCGCATTCAGTCGACAAGGCGACCAGGCAGCGAACTAAATCGATGATTTCAAAGGTTGACGGCCAACGACCGCGACGCCGGTCAATTCATTCCGATTGTCGACTCATGGTGTTCGCCGCCCACAGAAAAAAAGCCGTCTCCGCCCTTGCGCAAATGCGCCAGGGCGGAGACGGCCTCGATTCGTTTTCGGTGCTTCGGTGGCTTGCTATTCGGCCGCGACAGCTTCCGCAGCCGGCACAACCGCCGCAGTCTCTGCGGATGCTTCGGCAAGCACACTGACCTTCAAGTGCGCCGTGACTTCACGGTGCAGCTTGACGGCCACATCGAAGTTGCCCACAGTCTTCAAAGGCTCATTGAGCACGATCTTGCGTCGATCCACTTCAAAGCCCTTGGCAGCAAGCTCTGTGGCGATGTCCGCCGAGGTGACCGAGCCAAACAGGTGGCCGCCGTCGCCCGACTTGCGGGTAAAGCTCAGCGCCACCGGCTCCAGCTTGGCCAGCAGCTCTTCGGCCTGAATCTTCTCGGAAGCAGAACGGCGCGCAGCCGCACTCTTCATGGTTTCAATCACGGCCTTGTTGGCCAGGGTGGCCTGCAGCGCCAGCTTGCGGGGCAGCAGGTAGTTGCGCCCGTAGCCATCGGCAACTTTCACCACGTCTCCGCGGTGGCCCAGGTTGGCTACGTCTTCCTTCAGAATAACTTCCATGGGAAACTCTCCATTGTGCGGCGCTGTCTCGCCCCTGTTCTCACAACAAGAGCGGCGGCGGCTAAGGTCCCGCATTGCTGCGCGGGGATGAAGCACGGCTTTCTCCAGGGTCAAATGCCCAGGAGATCGTCCTAGTGCCGGGTGGCGAACGGCAGCAGCGCGATGTTCCGGGCCTGCTTGATGGCTCGCGTCAAACGGCGCTGGTGCGTGGTGCACACACCGGTCAGCCGGCGAGGCACAATCTTGCCGCGTTCGGCCACGAATCCTTGCAACAGGCGCACGTCGCGGTAAGGAATGGCATCGATCTTCTCGGTGCAGAACTTGCAGACCTTCTTGCGGCGGAAAAACTTGCCACGGCCGCCGGGTCCACCGGAAGGACGGCCGCCCGGACCACCCGCGGGACGGCCGCCGGTGCGGGGAGCCGGACCCGATCCTGAACCTGAACCCGAACCGGATTCGGAAGGCCCGTGCGATGCCGCGCCCGACTCGGACGCTCTTACTGGAGTTTCATCAGACATTGCGTTTCCTCTTTACTCTCTCGTTGCGGCGCCCGATTGACAGGGAGCCAGATGCTTGTATGACAATTTGCCTGGACGGTTCGATCAAACCCAACCGTGGCTCCTGCCATGAATCAACTAGACCGTCGCCGAAGCCGGCTCAGCGGCTTCCACCGGAGCGGCAACAGCAACGGGCGCCGGAGCCGACACAGGCGCGGCATGCTCCACCTTGCGGCGAACCCCGCGCAGAGCCTTCACCTTGGCCAGGCGCTTCTCTTCTTCATCAATGCGCACGGTGATGAACTTGATCACCGGCTCGGTAACGCGCAGGCGGCGCTCCAGTTCCAGAACCACCGGCCCCGTGGCCTCAATGGTCAGCAGAACGTAGTTGCCGTCGTTGAACTTGCGCACCATGTAGGCGAGCTTGCGGCGGCCCATCTTCTCGACGGTTTTCACCACGCCTCCGCCATTGGTTACTGTGGTCGAAAAGCCGGCAATCAGCTTGTCGATATCCTCTTCGACCGCATCGGGCCGAACAATGAACATCACTTCATACACACGCGACATCGGTATTCCTTTTCCGCCGGAGCATCAACCCCGGCTCACCCGTCCCTAAACCCTGGTCCCTATCTAGTCCTTGCTCTTCTCGTCTTTCCGATTGAACTCATTCATCGCGGCCGCCGGTCCCTCTTGAACGATGCGCCGCGTAGCGTTCGCCACCCGGTCCAACACTTCATCCAAAACGGCCAGCTCCGCCTTGCGCATCGGGGCAAGCAAATAGTCCTTGCCCGGCCGCTTGCCTCCCCCGGCTGCAATCGCTGCCATGGGAGGGTCCAGGCCCACTCCAATGCGCAGGCGTAACCACTCCTGAGTCCCCAGAGCGCCAATCAGACTGCGGGCTCCGTTGTGCCCGGCCGCCGATCCGCGTTCCTTGATCTTGATGGTTCCCAGGCTCAAATCAAGCTCGTCGTAGATCACGAGCAGATCGCGAGCCGGGTCTGCATCAAACTCCCGAACCAGCGCGTCTACAGCCAGCCCGCTCAGGTTCATAAACGTCTCCGGCTTGGCCAGGATCACCTCGCGCCCTGCCATTCGGCAGGTTGCGGTCGTGGCCCGGCAGCGCCGGTTCCCGACCACAACGCCCTCTTGCTCGGCGATGCGGTCGATGGCCATGAACCCTGCGTTATGCGGGGTCCACAGATACTCCAAACCCGGATTGCCGAGGCCCACCACGATGAACGGGCCCCGACGAACCTGGGAATCAATTGCATCCGCCAAGGCTTACTTCTTCGCCGCTGGCTTCTTGGCGGCGTCGGCAGCCTTCGCTGCGTCTTCCGGCTTGCCCTTCTTGGCCACTTCCGGCTCGCCCGTCGTTGCCGCTGCCGCAGCTTCCACTTCCGCCGCCGGCGCTGCTTCTTCACGGATGGAGACAACGTGCGCCACGGTGGCATCCTCGGCATTCAGGTACTTGATCTTGTCCGAGTGAGGCAGCTCGCTGACACGCGATACACCGTACATCTGCAACTCTGTAACGTCCACATCGATGTGGCTCGGAATGTCTGCCGGGAGGCATTCGATTTCCACTTCGCGCAGCACCTGGTCCAGGATCCCGCCCGAGGCCTTTACGCCCGCGGGAATGCCGATCAGCTTCACGCGCACGCTCACCTTGAGCGTCTTATCCAGCGCAATCCGCTTCAGATCGATATGGATGAGCTGGTCCTTGATCGGCTCGCGCTGCCAATCCACGATCATCGCCTTGGCGCTGGCCTGTCCGGCAACTTCAACGTCAAAGATGGTGTTATGGCCGGTCTCGGAAAACAGGATCCGGGAAATCTGCTTGGGGTCCACCTCAATGGCCACAGGCGCTTGGCCCGAACCGTACAATACGGCAGGAATCTTGCCCGCGACGCGCACACGACGCGCTGCATTCTTGTTGAACTTGCCCTCACGGGGCTTGGCTACGACAACTTCTGGCATTCGCTCTCTCGTTTCCTGGTATCGGGCACGGCTGTTTGGGTCCGCTCCCTTTGTTGACGCCAGGGATCAGGGGTCAGGGATCAGGGATCAGAAGCACTGCATTCCGATCACCGATTGCCGTCTGCCTGCTTCCGGCTGCTGGTTAACGTTGCGGGTCACTGATCCCTGAAACCTGATCCCTGACCCCTGCCTCTAGCTGAACAGCGAACTCACGCTGGTCTCCATGTGAATGCTCTCGATGGCCGCGCCCAAAAGCCCGGCAATGGAGAGCACCTTGATCTTTGCTACCTTCTGCGCCGCCTCGCGCAAAGGAATGGTGTCGGTCACCACCACCTGTTCCAACCGCGAATTGGCAATGCGATCGATGGCCGGCCCGGACAGCACCGCGTGGCTGGCGCATGCATAAACCGTCATCGCCCCCGCCGCATAAAGCGCATCCACCGTCTTCACCAGCGTTCCGGCGGTATCGATGATGTCGTCGATGATCAGGCAGGTCTTGCCCGCCACGTCGCCGACCACATGCATCACTTCCGCCACATTCATGTCGGTGCGCCGCTTGTCCACGATGGCCAGCGGGGCGCCCACCTTCTGCGCGAAAAATCTTGCCCGCTCCACACCGCCCGCATCCGGCGAAACCACGGTCAGATTCGGTAGCTTCAACTCCCGGAAGTGGCTCACCAGCACCGGGCTGGCAAACAGGTGATCCACCGGAATATTGAAGAAACCCTGAATCTGCGCCGCATGCAAATCCACAAACAGCGCCCGATTGGCCCCTGCCGTCGTCAACAGATCGGCAATCAGTTTGGCGCTGATGGCCACACGAGGCCGGTCTTTCCGGTCCTGCCGCGCATAGCCGTAATAAGGAACCACCACCGTAATCCGTGCCGCCGATGCGCGCTTCAGCGCGTCAATCATCACCAGCAATTCCACCAGGTGCTGATCCACCGGGTAACAGGTGGGCTGCACCACAAACACATCCACGCCGCGCACATTCTCCAGCAGCTGGAAGTAGACCTCGCCATCGGCAAACCGCTGAATCTTGGCCTCGCCTACCGGAACCCCGATATGGCGGCCAATCTCTTCCGCCAGCGGCTTGTTGGCCGTGCCGGAAAACAGCTTGAAGCGCTTGTCCTCGCTCAGGTTGCGCGTCCGTTTGCGCTCGGGAGCCGGTTTGCCATCCTTCGCCTTGGCATCCGCAATCGGAGCCGAGCCCTTCGAGGCTGGCTCTTTCCCCGCGCCGTCGGGTTGGGCATTCACTTCGCTGCCGGGCTGTTTCTCTTCCAACGTTTCCACTTCCATCTCCGATTACCCTCCAAGCTGGTTTGCTTTGGCTGTTCTTCGGGGCCTTTGGCAGGGGTCAGGGGTCAGGTTTCAGGTTTCAGGGAAGGTCGCCTCGTCCGCGCCTTGCCTGATCCCTGAAACCTGATCCCTGTCCCCTGCCTTATCTCTGGCTGGGCGACTAGGATTCGAACCTAGACAAGTGCCTCCAAAGGGCACTGTCCTACCATTAGACGATCGCCCAACTACGCAGCCGAGGGCGAGTCTCTCTCGCTCCAGGGCTGCATGTCAATGTCCTTCTTCCTCAAGCATTTCGCTCCAGTAGGCCGGTCTCGGCAACGTGCGGGTCAACTGGCAGACAACCCCGCTTAACCGCAACCGTTCACAGGCCGCTAAAGCATCCCCACGCGTCAGATACAACCCGTAGAGTGCCGAACCGGACCCGGACAGCGACGCATGGAGGGCTGCCGCCGGTGTGCCCGGAGCCGCAAGGATGCGCTTGATTTCTGCAAGGGAAGGATGCTGGACGAACACGACCCGTTCAAAGTCGTTCTGGATCCAGCTACTGATCCCGGTGCGGACAAGCGCGGACACTTGGGGTCCGGCCAGGTTCTCCCCGTATGGAAGAACACCGGAGGAGCCTGCTCCCTGCTCACCCCTCGGAAAACCTCCCGCAAAGGCGCTGGCATAGGCGCGGCTCAACTCACTTAGTTTACCGTGGCTTGCGTCCTGGGTCAAACCTTCCTGGGCGCATAGCGCGTCCCAGTCGCGAAATGCCTGCGGCGTGGACACGCCAACCGCCGGGGTAGCCACTACGCACCACGTCGGCTCAATGTCCGGCAGCGGATAGACCTCCTGCCCCCGATCCAGCCCCAGAACCGTGCCGCCGATGAGGAAGAGCGGTACATCCGACCCCACCTGGGCCGCAACCTCCAGCCGCCGTGCACCCGATGTAAATCCGTCATCCTGAGCGGAGCGCAGCGAAGCCGAAGGATCTGCGTTTCCCAACTCAAATTCCAGCCCCACCAGTGCCGCCACCGCGTTGGCCGATCCTGCTCCTAGCCCACCCTGCACCGGCAAACGCTTCTCAATGTGAATCTCGACCTCAGCCGTCTTTCCCAGAATCCGAAGCGCCAGCTCCACCATCTTCCACGCCGTATTCCGGCCGTCCGTCGGCACCCGCCCGTCGTTTGAAGTTAGCCGCAAGGCAGTCTTCGCCGCCGGCCGCGCCGAAACCGTGACCAGGTCAAACAGCTCCAGCGTCTGGTAGACCGTGACCAGGGCATGAAAGCCGTCGGCGCGCGGCGCTCCGATATGAAGTCCGAGATTGATTTTGGCGTGGGAGCGGACGGCCGTGGGCATACCGGTTTATTGTAGAGCGCTACGGAACAACCATGGGCAGCGAGGCGTATCCTCTCAGCATCGCTTCGTGGAGGTTTCCACAAATGCACCGTGCCCCGTCCGTGCGCCGTCCTTTTGGCGCATGGGTGGGAAAGCTCGAACCTCAACCAGCCCTGTTCATCAAGGAGTCAAGAGCGGTCGTCCTCCTGCTCGGTTGGAAGGGATCCGGAAGGAGATTCCATGCTCCTTTTCTATCGATCGACGTGCGTCTGGGCTGCACTTTCTTTAGGGTCGCTTTGTCTTTCCGCACAGCAGCCCATCCACTCCGCTCCCATGCTGGAACGCTACGGCAAGCCCTACGTCATGGTCACCATCAACGGAAAAGGGCCGTACCGGTTTGTCATCGACACCGGGACCGGTGCGGACGCCTTTATCAGCCCCGAGCTCTCCGACGAGCTTCACCTGCCCAGCGACGGGGAAGCCCTGCTGAGCGACCCAAGCAAGCAGAGCCCGCAGCGCGTGCCGATGATGCTGCTCGAATCCCTTCAAGTTGCCGGAGTTGAGTTTCCACGCGTGCGTGCTGTCCGCCACACCGTCACCGGAGAAGCAGGCTCCTGCAACGGCCTGCTGGGATTCACGCTCTTCCGGAATTACCTGCTCACCCTTGACTTTCCCGGCCGGCTTGTCTCCCTGACCCAGGGCTCGCTGATCCCCGACGGAGAGCGGAATGTCTTGCCCTTTCGCGTGCCGGAAGGAGTGCCCATCGCCATGCTGCGTGTGGCGGGCAAGCTTGTCGAAGCGCAGTTCGACTCCGGCGGTGGCGGATTGACCCTGCCGGAACGGCTATCCACGCGCCTCAAATGGGAAGTCTATCCTGTTGCTTTTGCGACCGGGACCACAATGACCACCCGTTTCCAAATCAAGGCGGCCAAGCTGGCTTCCGATGTGAAGGTCGGGAAGTTCACCTTCCATCATCCTGTGGTTGAAATCCACCCCGCCTTTCCGCTGGTCAACTTCGGATCGCCGCCCATGCAGAGCTTTGCGATCACCTTCGACCAGAAAAGCCGGCTGCTGCGCCTGGCCGCCGATCGGGAAGAATTCTTTCTGACCGCTCCGCCTTCCCCGACCCGCCTGACCAACCAGCCCCACCCGGAGCCCGCACCCAGGGGCCTGGTTCCTCTGGGTTGAACCGGCGGATCGCCGGCGCCCATCCGCTAAGCCACGCCCGGGTGCAGCGCCTCGCCTTTCGCCACCTTCAACGCCGCGACTTCCTCGCCCGTCGGAATGAACTCCATGGCCACGTTGTGCTTGTAGTTCAGCTCAATCAGCTTCTTGTAGATGTTCGCGTAATTAAGTTCGCCCGTGCCGGGTTCGTGCCGCCCTGGAACATCGGCAATGTGAATCAAGCCGATCACGTCGATATGCTTTTCCAGCTTGGCGATCAGATTCCCGTACATCATCTGCTCGTGGTACATGTCGTACAAAAACTGCACCTGGGGATGATTCACCGCTCGAACCACCTCGATGGCTTCGTCGGCAGAGGTCATAAAATACTTTGGATTCTCCTCCAGGTGAATGCACTCCAGCAGTAGCCGCACCGGCTGCCTGGCAATCGTCTTGCCCTCCACCAGCTTGGCGGCCTTCTTGAGGCAGTCGATCGAAGCCTGGTGCTGCTGTTCGTGCGTCAGCCCTGGGACCACATTGCCGGAGAGCACGATCATCGCCGGACAACTCAGCGTCTCCATCGGCTTCAAGGCCTCCTGCAACTCCGCCAGAAACGCCTCCTGCACGGCCGGATTGGCTACCCCGTTGTGCAGCCCTGCCGTTGCGTCGAACGTGATGCCCAGCTTCTTCGCTGCCGCCGTGGCCTTCTCAAAATCAGCGGCCGTCCACTTGCTGTACTCGCCCACCAATTCCACCTGGCTGTAGCCGGAATCAGCCACCTTGGCCAACCGCTCTTCGAACGGCATTCCTTTGAAGACCGTCCACAGCATGACGGAAAGACCGAAAGGCGCTGTGGCTCCAGCAGCCTCGGCAGAGGCTTTCGCCGGAAAGGAGGGGACTGCCGAAGCCAACGCGGCGGTGGCCAACGATTGTGCAAATGTTCTGCGGTTCATAGCGACCTCTCTCAATTCGGGCTTGTAGATCTTCGACAACTAACCTACACGCTTTTGCTCAGCTTGCGCGAGCGGCGAAGCGCCTCCCAGTCCTTTTCTGTCTGGTCTGCGTAGAGCAATCCAAACGTTGCGAGCGACTCGGCAAACCCATCCCCGGAGCCAAGGTAGCCCGCAATCACAACCGGATCGGACGAGCGCGCATGGCCGCGCGCCAGCAGTTCGCCGCACACCTCCGCGAACGCCGCCAGCCCGCTCCCCGCCAAATCCTCCAAATCGATGGAGCCCTTGTGGTCGTTGAGCTGCCGTACCAGGTACTGTCGCCCGCCCATGTGCGTCCAGCCGAGAAACGGATCGGACTGCAACTGCATGGCTCGCTGCCCGTCGGCGACCCGCTTGCCGTTCTGGTGCTCGGGATGAGCATTGGGCAGATACGCGTTGTAGGCAGACGTGGGCTCTTCCTTGATCTGCAAAAACAGCGGATCTTTGGGTCCGTTGCCCTCGAAGTAAACACAGTAGTCGCGCAGGCCCACCGAGCCCGTCCCCACCACTTTGAACACCACGTCCACCGGCCGGTAGAACGACAGCAGATGTTGGCGCTGCGGCTCCAGCATCTGCCGATACGGCTCCAGCGACGCCAGCACGGTCTTCGCTTGCGCCGCGCTCACCCGCGTCATCATCGGCTTCGCTTCCTTGAAGCGCCTGGTGGCCTGCGGTTGCCCCGCCTTGTCCTTCGTCGGCTCGGTCAGCTGCTCCAGCGTGTGCAGGGGCGTGGCGCGCTCCGCTTTCAGCAGCGCCGTATGCACCGGCTCCACCTTGCTGAAACGATGAACCAGGTAGTGGCCCACCTCCAGATGCGGCATCTTCGCAAAGATGCGCATTTGCTCCGCGTATCGCCGGACGAATTGTTCCGCGGCGCTCTTGACCGATCCGTCCTTGTGGCCGGAACCCCGCCCCGCCAGCGAAATCGATGCCGCCATCCGCTTCAGGTCCCACTCGAACGGTCCGCGAATGGTTTCATCGAAATCATTGATGTCGAAGACCAGCCGCCCATCCGGCGCCGCATAGGCGCCCACGTTGCGCACATGCGCGTCCCCGCAAAGCTGGCTCACAATCCCGGGGTTGGGCAGCACTGCCAGGTCCGCGGCCATCACCGGCACCGCGCCGCGAAAATAACCGAAGGGCGAGTCCGCCATCAACTCGTATTTCAGCTTCACCAGCGCCGGAACGCGCCCCTTCATCGACCGGTCCAGAAGTGTGAGCGGAGAATGCGTGCGGGCCTTGATGTTCAGCGCGTCATGCTGTTGCCGGCCCACCTGTTTGCGGCGTGCTTGCCCTATCTTGGTGCGCTCTTCGGGAGTTGCCCATTGCATAGCCCGCACCATACTAGTTCGCCCCAGGCCGATGCAACAAAGCCATCCGTGCGAGCCCCGCTGGCAAATTCGTTTGATCCGCCTTTGCAACCACGGTCCGGCAAACGCATCTTTCCTCTTGCGATAGACCTCCGTGCCCCATCCTTTCCGCTTTTTTCTGCGGAATGGGTGGGAAACCATGAAGTTCGTAACTACACCATTTCCGAAATCGCTAAACTAACCTTCAATGCTCGATCCCATCGCCACCCAGATCGTTGACTGGCTTCGCCACATCGGACTCACCGTCCGCCTGGCGCCCTTGGACGGGGACACATTTCTACCCGGTGTGACGTTGGAGCCCGGTGGAATCATCGTGGATCCGGCGCGTCTTCTCTATCCCGGCGATCTGCTCCACGAGGCTGGCCACCTTGCTATCATGCTGCCGGCGCTGCGCTCCTCCACTGGAGGGAACGCGGGTTCCGACATGGGCGACGAAATCGCCGCGCAAACCTGGTCCTATGCCGCCGCCGTGCACCTCGGCCTCCAGCCCGCCATCGTCTTTCATGCAGCTGGCTACCGCGGCGCGGCGCGGACACTGATTGAGACCTATCGCGACGCCAAGGCCGGAGTCCCCTTGCTGCAGTGGATGGGTCTGACCCTAGATCGAGTCCACGCCGCATCGGCCGCTCTTCCTCCCTACCCGCACATGGTTCGCTGGCTTCGAGTCGATGCGGAATGAGCCGACCCGACTCGTAAGGTAAACTTCTCCCTGGGAAGTCCCTGAAACCCGTCGCAGGCGCGAGAAAAGTGCTCTCCCCGAGGTCCGGCCTGCCGTGGGGTTCGCTCCGCGGGAACTGTGTCGACGGCTGGAGCGCATCCGTTTCAAATGAGCCGCGCCATGGGTCTTGGTTCGGGTTCGAGCTTCCGGAGGATGCAGCATTGAATCGGACGGCCGCACTTGTTCTTTCGGCAGCACTCGTGTTTGGGCTGGTAACGGGTCACGGAGCCGCCCAATCTTCTCCGGAAACGCTCCCTGCCAAGCCTCTTACGGTGGACGCTATCTTTGGCCACGGCCCGCTGACCGGTCAGCCGCCACAGGGCCTCACATGGTCGCCCGACGGGAAACATCTCACCTATCTCGATGGCGGCGAACTCGTCGATCTCGACCCCTCTACCGGCAAGTCGCACGTCTTCGTCAGCCGCGCCAAATTGGCTTCCCTCTCCGGCGCCGCGGGAACGGAAACGGATAACGATCATCGCGAACGCTACAAGATGGCCAGCTACCTGTGGGCGCCCGACGCCGCGCACCTTCTCTTCGACTCCAACGGACGCCTCTGGCTCTATGACCTGAAGACTGGCACGGGCGTCCAGGTCGGCTTCACCGGAGCAGCAGCCGGTGGCGATCCCAAGTTCTCACCAGACGGGCAATTCGTCTCCTTCGTACGCGAACACAGCCTCCAGGTTCTCAACCTCAAGCTCGCCGGTTCGCCCGCAATGGTGGTTGCTCCTTCGCCGAATCCCGCCCTCTTGAATGGGGAGGTGGATTGGGTCTACGAAGAAGAGCTGGAAACGCGCAGCAACTACTTCTGGTCTCCCGACTCCAAGACCCTCGCCTATCTGCAGATGAACGAGGCCGCGGTTCCGCTCTATCCCGTCGAAGACTGGATTCCCACCCACGCCAAGGTCGAATCTCAGCACTATCCCCAACCCGGCGATCCCAATCCCGAGGTGCGCGTGGGCGTCGTTGGAACAGTCGGTGGCAAGACCATCTGGGTCAAGCTGCCCATTCACGCGGGCGACGATTACATTCCTCGATTCGGATGGGTCGATCGCAAAACGCTCTGGGTCGAGACCCTCACCCGCGATCACAAGCATCGCGACCTCTACATTGCCGATGCCACCACCGGCCAGTCCCACCTCGTCCTTCAACTCACCGACGAAAAGTTTCTCGATGACAACTACGACATTTCTGTTGGCTACGGCACCATTGTCCTCAGCAATTGGACCGACGGACACAATCACCTTTATCTCTACAGCTATGACCAGAACAACCCGCAGGCCGGTTCAGCCAAACTGGAGCGGCAACTCACCAAGGGCGACTTCGAAGTAAGCGAAGTCCTCGGCGTCGATCATGCCGGCAGAATGATTCACTTCGCCTCCAATGAAGGCAATCTCCTCGAGCAGCAACTTTGGCAGGTCAGCTTCGATGGAGACCGCAAGCAGCTCACCACGAGCCCCGGAACCCATGAGGGCAACTTCGCTCCCTTGGGCAATGGCTTTGTCGACAAGCAATCGACTCGGATGGGCGCGCCCACTTTGCGCCTGTGTCAGGATGCTGGGAAATGCAATGTGTTCTGGACGACTCGCGCTCTGGAAGCTTACCGCCTGCGCGCGCCGGAATCGTTGCAAGTGAAGGCGCACGACGGCACTACGCTCTACGCCACGCTCTTGCTGCCCAGCGGGGTCACCGATCCCGCCTCCGTGTCCCTCATCGTCAATCCCTACGGCGGCCCCGTTCCCCAGGAAGTGGCAAACCGCTGGTCCGACTCGCTGCTCTTCGACGAGTTGCTCGCCCTGCATGGCTTCGCCGTCCTCCATGCGGACAATCGCGGCGCCGGGATGCGCGGGCGCGACTTCGCTCAGGCAGCCTATCACAACTTCGGCCCCGTCCAGCTTGAAGATCAGCTCACCGTCGTCGATGCGGTCCTGGCTCAATTTCCCCAACTCGATCCCAAGCGCCTCGGCTGGTGGGGCTGGAGCTGGGGCGGAACCTTCACCCTGTATGCCATGTCCCACTCCGATCGCTTCCGCGCCGGGGTCGCCGTTGCCCCCGTCACCGACTGGCACAACTACGACTCCATCTATACCGAGCGCTATCTCAGCGAGCCCGGCGACTTCCTCGAAGGCTATCGCGACTTCTCCGTCATCAACTCGGCAACCAAGCTGAAGGGAAAACTCCTGCTCGCGCAAGGCACCGGGGATGACAACGTCCATCTGGGAAACGCGGTGCAATACATCCAGAAGCTCATCGAGGCCCAAATCCCGTACGACCTGCAAATCTACCCGCGCAAAACTCATTCCATTGCAGGCCCCGATGTGCGCGTCCACCTGTTCACCCGGATCCTCGCTCATTTCGAGCAATACCTGAAGCCTTCCCAGCCATGAACCCGCCCCCCTCGTTCCTCCGCCGGTCGTCTTAAGAAGCTCAATATGGGTGGAACAGGCTGGCCCATGGCGGGTTCGCTTTCATCAGGGAACCAAAGCTCCCGAGTCCCGACCCGACCGGCCTCGCATCGCATCGCGAGGGGATTTTTCTTTGGCTGCAGCCTTCCGTGCCCCTTCCTCGCATCGCGAGGGGATTTTTCTTTGGCTGTAGCCTTCCGTGCCCCATCCTTTCCGCTTTTTCCTGCGGAAAGGGTGGGAAACCCATCAACTCCAGGTCGACACCATTTCGGAAACTGCCAGAATCTCTTGATCAGCGAAGTGGGCAAAGCTTGCCCACTTCGCAGGCAAGTATGCGCCCACCTCGGACTGCGCTTCAACGAAAAGTCAACTTCGATGAAGATCTACGCCCAGCGCGAGACAACCGTATCGTCTGAAGATGCCTGCATGTCCGGCTCCTCGTCTTCCTCTTGGTCGGGCTCGCCTTGCGGATGCGAATGTCCCTTCGGTTCGCGATCGCCACTGAGCCACACCACATAATCCGCATCTTCATCGTAGGCGCCAAGCAGCGCGGAGGCCGAGCGGCTCAGGCTCTTGCGCGTGCGCTCGGCTTCCATCCTGGCCTCCGCCCGCGCCCCTGCGTACATCGCGTTCATCTCCAGCAACGCATTGAATTGGTTGGCGTGCACATGCATTCCATCGCACCTCTTCTTCTGGGGGCCTGCTCACACAGCCAGGGTGGACAGGTTCCGAACTCTTGTGATGCCTCCCTGCAGGCGGCTCGCCAAACTCCGTGTGAATCTCCGCATTTCAAACTTTAGTAATGGGACGTGCTTGAAATCGCGCCGGAAGTTGCCGATAGGTGGGCATTCCCCGCAACAGCTTCCCGCGGAGAAGAAGGAGACAGCAATGTCCATCTCGGCAATTTCCGCAAGCAGCGCCTCCGATGCTCAGAGCATCCTCAAGCTGTTGCAGCAGGAGTTCCAGCAACTCGGCACCGATCTCCAGTCGGGCAACCTCTCCGCCGCTCAGTCGGACCTGGTCACCCTGCAAAAGGATCTACCCCAGGGAAGCTCTTCAACCACCGAGAGCAGCGATCCCTTGCAACAGGCTTTTACCCAGCTTGCCAAGGACATCCAGTCCGGAAACACGAAAGCCGCTCAGCAGGACTACACGGCCATTCAGCAGGACCTTCAGAATCAAGCTCCGCAAACGTCTGGCAGTACAGAGGCGAGCGAAGGCTCCAAAGGCCATCACCATCATCACAGCGGTGGAAGCACGAGCACCAGCACCCCAAGCGAGATCAGCCAGCTGATCGCCCAACTCGGTCAGGAACTCCAATCCGGCGACCAGACTTCCGCCCAGAAGACGTACACTTCGCTCCAACAGGATTTCCAACAATTCAGCCAGGATGCAGCACAGCAATCCCAGACCTCGAACTCAGCAAGCGCGAGCACGATCTCGGTCAGCGCCTGATTGATCGGAATTGACTCGCCGCGGAAACGAGAGCGCGTCGCAAAGTTGGCCTGCCCGTAACTCCCGCAGGTCACCAAAAAAAGGAGCGCCGACCACCAGGTCGGCGCTCCTGAGGGCCTGGCCCTCAGAAATCCCACTGCATGCCGAAAGGGAAACGGAGCTCACCTTCACCGGCGAGTCGCAGAGCGTCGCCTTACATCCCGTGGCGGCGGAACAGATCGTCCTTTTCCCGGCTGGGGCAATTCGAACAGCCCAGGCAGCACACAAGAAGGACCGCGACACCCACTGTAACCAGGATTGCCAGCAGGCTTGCGTTGACCGTGAACCAGTGAATGAGGTGTTGCATATCCAGGACACCCAGGGTGAAATCAGGCCGGTGAGCCCGAAAACCAACAACCGCCATGTCTGCGGAAGCCAGCCATCGTGACACCGGAATCCCGGCGACACAAGTGTAACACCGTCAATTTTTCTTCGTCACGTGCCTTCGGTACCTATTGCATCAACAAGAACAAAAGGCGAAAATACATAGGGATGGTCCACCTTCCCAATGCGGTCCCGCCTCTCGGCTTCCCCTCCAACCTACCCGTGAGTTTGGACGCGAAGCCGGCGCCAGCGGTTGACCCTCGAACCCTCCCCGGCTCCGGAGCCATCCTGGACGATCCCAATCCCCTCCGAAGACCCAATTTGCCGGATCAACCCTCGCTCAATTGGCTCTTCGTCGACCTGAACTCCTACTTCGCCTCCGTCGAGCAGGAAGTCCGCCCCGAGCTGCGCGGCAAACCCGTCGGCGTCGTCCCCATGATGGCCGACACCACCTGCTGCATCGCCGCCAGCTATGAGGCCAAGGCGCACGGCGTCAAGACCGGAACCCTCGTCGGCGATGCCAAGCGCCTGTGTCCCGGCCTGGTCCTCGTCGAAGCCCGTCACGAGCTCTACGTGGACTACCACCACCGCATCGTCGAAGCCGTGGAAAGCTGCCTGCCGGTCACAGCCGTCCTCTCCATCGACGAAATGGCCTGCCGCCTCATGGGCCGCGAACGCCCACTCCTCGCCGCGATGGAACTCGCGCGCCATGTCAAGGCCCGCATTCGCGAACACGTTGGCCCCACGCTGCGCAGCTCCGTCGGCCTTGCCACCAACCGCTATCTCGCCAAGGTGGCCAGCGACATGGAGAAACCCGACGGCCTGGTCGCCCTGACCCTCGACATCCTGCCCCAGGCCCTGCGCCAACTCACCCTGCGCGACCTTCCCGGCATCGGCGCCCGCACCGAGAAGCGCCTCAACGACAAGGGCATCCAATCCATGGACCAGCTCATGGATCTCGACTGCGAAAAAGCCGGCGAGCTTTGGGGCTCGGTCTGGGGAGAACGGCTCTGGCACTGGCTGCGCGGCGAAGACTTCGACATGTCGGAGACCGATCATGCCAAGTCCATCAGCCACCAGCACGTCCTCGCCCCCGACATGCGCTCCCCGGAAAAGGCCTGGGCCGTCGCCCACAAGCTGCTCCATAAAGCCGCCATGCGTTTGCGCGCCGGCGGCCTGTGGGCCAGTGGTATCGGCCTCGCCGTGGGCTTCGCCGGACCCGGCCAGGAACGCGGCCCCGTCAGCACCTACGGCGTCCCCAGGAAGGGCTGGAAGAACGAGATCAAGCTCAGCGAGTGCCAGGACAACCCCACCCTCATTGCCGCCTTGACCCGCCTTTGGGCCGCCCGCCCCACCGGCCCGGCCTTCGACCACCCCTATTTCATCGGCGTCCACCTGCAGGGCCTCGTCCCCGACCGCCTCCACTCCCTCAACCTCTTCGACTCCACCGAAGACGAGCAGAGCCGCGCCCGCCTCCTCGCCGTCATGGACCAGCTCAACAACAAGTACGGCATGAGCACCCTCGCCCCTGCGACCATGCTCACCGCCTACAAAGCCGCGCCCACCAGAATTGCCTTCCACAACATCCCCGACCTGTTTTAAGACATCTTGCTTTTCCTGTAGACATCCGTGCCCTTTCCCCTTTTTCCTGCGGAAAGAGTGGGAAACCCATCCACTCCAGGCCGACACCCTTGCGGAAACCGCCCTAGCCCGGCTCCCGCGTTTCGTCTAAGCTCTCCTTATGACGAATTCGACACCGTATTTGGCAAACACGCGAGGCATCGCGGTGAGCGTTGCGCCAACTTATCTTGAAGCGAGATCGTCGCCCGAGAGCGCGCAGTATTTTTGGGCTTATCGAGTGACCATCGAGAATCAAGGGCCGGAGACGGTGCAATTGCTGAGCCGGCACTGGATGATCACGAACGCACGGGGCGAATTGACCGAGGTCAAGGGGCCCGGCGTGGTCGGGGAACAACCCGTCCTCAAGCCGGGTGAGAGCTTTGAATATACAAGTGGCGCGCCCCTCGACACCCCGTCGGGGATGATGGGCGGTGCCTATGAGATGGAGAGTGAGAGCGGGGAGCGTTTTGCCATCGAAATCCCGACCTTCTCCCTGGATCGTCCCAATCAGGTCGCATTTCTGAACTAAGGCATTCTTGCTTTTGCTGTGGACCTCCGTGCCCCATCCTTTCCGCTTTTTCCTGCGGAAAGGGTGGGAAACCACAATGAGAGCGGGGAGCGTTTTGCCCTCGAAATCCCGGCCTTCTCCCTGGATCGTCCCAATCGGATCGCATTTCTGAACGAAGGCATTCTTGCTTTTGCCATAGACCTCCGTGCCCCATCCTTTCCGCTTTTTCCTGCGGAAAGGGTGGGAAACCCATGAACTCCAGGTCTACACCACTTCAGAAACTGCCGTAGCAAATCCGTTTTGGTGGTTGCGGATCGAAGGAAGATCAATCCTACTTCCGTGCATAGTCCTTGGTCTTTCCCGTCCGCGCATTCGTCACGGAAAAACTCCCATCCGCGGCGGCCACCACCTTCAGCCAGGCTCCGTCCGTCGTGGCGCCCTTGGGATTGGCAATCAGCTCCTCCGCGCTGTTGTGCGCCGCATCGGAACCCTCCGCCGTGTGCAGCATCCACAGGTCTTCCAGTCCCGGGCTCGCATGCACCGTCTGCCAAGCCTCCGGGCTGCCCGCCTTATGCGCCCCGTTGTCCATAATGGCCACGCGCGGGTGAATGGCATCCACAAAAGCCTTCGCATTCGACAAGTTGAACCCGTGGTGGTTGACCAGGTACAGGTCCACCGTCCCGATCAGGTTCGACGGGCACACCAGCGGAATCTCTTTGGCCTTCGTCAAATCGCCCAGATCCAGAAACCGGAACTTGCCATAGCGAACCAGCACCCCGGTCGAGCGCGGATTCTCCGTCGTATCCAGCTCCCACTTGGGTTCGCGCGCGCACTCCGGATTCGGCGTCGGCTTCACGCCCGGAACGGCAGAAATATGCTCGCCATCCGCGGTCAACACAATCGTGGTCAGTCCAGGAATCTCAAGCGTGTCGCCGGGATGCACAATGCGCCGCTTCCTGCCTTGAATCGCTTGCAGATAGGCGGCATAGTCGTGGTGCGCAATGTCGGAGTCCTCGCGATTCTCCCCATGATCCAGGAACTCTCCCACCGGGACGCGCTTCAACAGCTCTGCCACGCCGCCCACATGGTCGGTGTGAAAGTGCGTGATCAAAACATGATCGATCCGCGTGATCCCGGCATCCTGCATGGCCCGTTGGATGCGCTCCGCATCGCGCCCAATCGCATCGGGAAGCCCGGCGTCGTGCGGCCCCTTTTCAAAAGTGTCGGTGGAGTGCCCATCCACGTTGGGCCAACCGGTATCCACCAGCAGCGAGCCGCCGGAAGGAGCCACCAGCAGCGTCGCCTGCCCGCCCTCCACGTCGACGGCATAGAGCAGCAGGTGCTCCGCCGGTTTGGCCTGCGCAAAAGGCCCGGAGGACAGCAGGCCCAGGGAGACGGCTACAGCGAGACCTAAGATTCGAAGACGAGTCAGAGAGGGAAGTTCGACGGCGATTCGCATTTGCGGGAAAGTGTACAGGATTTCCGTGCGGGGATGACGAGGGAGCGGGTAGACCGGGATTTATCTCGCGCCGCAAGCGTCGGAATGAACGCCACGGATGGCGCTGGTGTAAACTGATCAAGACCCCAAAGCCGGTTCGCTTCAGCGGACCGGCTACATTGTGTCGGGACGTGGCTCAGCCTGGTAGAGCACTCGCTTGGGGTGCGAGGGGTCGGGAGTTCAAATCTCCCCGTCCCGACCATTTATTCCGTCGATTCCAGATCGCCTTCCGAGCCATTCCAGCCGGAGACTGCCAAACGGGGAGCAC
>Ga0302319_10003363_pt1 | contig 33581 bp, 29 predicted proteins | sample Bog_T0_2_FD_203319 | JGI IMG/M metagenome (GOLD analysis project Ga0302319, IMG submission 203319) | Peat permafrost microbial communities from Stordalen Mire near Abisko, Sweden - Bog_T0_2 | ecosystem: Environmental > Terrestrial > Soil > Wetlands > Peat | place: Sweden: Abisko, Stordalen Mire... | reverse complement strand
GCCATGGTTCGCGCTCTCCAATGCAGGCGCGCCCTCCAGCGTGGGCGAGGCGAGCGTTGCCGGAATTGAAGCCTGCGGGGCGGGATTCATTTGAACGGTGGAAACCTCAGGGGCTGGCTCAGTCGAACGTGCAACCCCGAGCCTTTGTTGATGATATCAAGCAGGAAGGCGTCGCGTTCAATCGTCTTCACCGGTCCAGACCGGAGGCGTGGACGATCGCCTCGCTGACCTGCTCCGGGCGGAGCGCGTCCACCACGAGTGATACATGCGCGGAGCGGTAAAGAGGCAGGCGCCGGTGATAACGACTGGCCAGGTTTGCCTGGTCGGCAAGGATGGGGCGAACGTGCTCCGTTCCGCGGCAACGAAGAATTGTGGTGTCGAGCGCAACTTCGAGATGAACCATCAGCGTGCCAGCGCTGTTGAGAAGCAAAGCGCGGGTCGCAGCATGTTCGATGGCCCCTCCACCCAGCGCAAGCACCAGCGAATCAGACAACGCCAACCTGGCGATGGTGGCATGTTCGCGTTCGCGAAAGCTCGGTTCCCCGTGTGCTAGAAAAAGCTCTGCGATCGTAGCCCCGGCTTCGGCTTCGATCACGTCGTCCACATCAACGAATTGCCAACCGAGCCGAGCGGCCACCAACGGCCCGACTGTACTTTTCCCAGAGCCCATGAATCCTGTTAAAACAATTCGGCGTGGAATAGCATTCGCCGAGGAGGCTACATGCGCTGATCCGGATTCAGGTTGAATCGGCATGGAGTTAACAGCAGCCAGAATAAAGCCGCAATCCTTTTTCCAGTATAGGCAAGCGCTCGCCGAAGTCCCTCAGCCGAGAACCATCACAATCGCACCCATAGTAATCAGCAGGCCGCCGGCAAGCGCGGAGAGCGTCAGCTTTTCACCCAGCAGCAGCCACGCGAAGATCATCACCAGCGGGACGCTCAGCTTATCCAAGGGAGCAACGCGAGACGCAGGTCCCAACTGCAGAGCGCGAAAATAGCAAATCCACGAGAGCCCCGTGGCAAGGCCGCTAAGGGTTAGAAAAAGCAGCGTGCGCCGGTCGAGGGAGACAATCTCCCGGTGCTTGCCGAGGGCCAGCGCAATTCCCCACGCAAAGAGGACAACAACGCTGGTCCGCACCGCCGTAGCCAGGTTCGAATCCACATGTGCCACCCCGACTTTGGCCAACAGGGCAGTGGCCGCGGCAAAGACTGCGGAAAGAAGCGCCCATCCAATCCAACTCATGGAAGCTATGGTACGCGGTTCAAATTGCCGGACTTGCTCTAAACTCCATCTTATGCAATTTGGAAAAGCCAGCAAGACGGCCCTTCGCGTGGCCATCCGCAGGGCGGCGCACCAGCTGGTTGATTCGCCAAGGATCCTTGACGACCCCATCGCGATTCGCCTGGTCGGGCCCGGTTTCGCCAGGGATATGGAACGAGCAATGGAGCCTGTGGCACGCGATTTTCGTGCGTTCATGGCGGTGCGCAGCCGCCTCGTTGAAGACAGGCTCGCCGAAGCGGTTGCCCGCGGAGTAACGCAATATGTGGTCCTGGGTGCCGGGCTCGACACCTTTGCCTATCGCAACCCCTTTCCATCGCTGCGCGTCTTTGAGGTTGATTTTCCCGCCACCCAGGAATGGAAACACGCCATGCTTGACAATGCTGAAATATCCTTTCCGCCGAACCTGACGTTCGTCCCACTCGATTTTGAACACAAGGCCTTGAAGGCGGCCCTTGAAGAGTCTGGATTCAACGCCGCTTCCCCGGCATTCTTCGGTTGGCTCGGCGTGGTCCCATACCTCACACTCGATGCGTTTCGTTCCACGCTCGAAGCCATCGCTCAACTTCCTGCCGGCAGCGGAGTGGGCTTCGACTACGCGCTCGCACCGGAAACCCTGAGCCCCGTCGGCAGAAAAGCATTTGACGCCCTCGCCGGACGCGTTGCCAAGGCCGGGGAGCCATTTCGGCTTTTCTTTACACCGGCAACTCTGGAACTCGAGCTGCTCCATGCGGGATTTCAGCGGGTAGAACAACTGGATTCTGATCACCTCAACCGTCTCTACTTCAAGAACCGCGCCGACGGCCTCAAGCTTTCTGCGGTGAAGCTGGGCATGCTGGCCACAGCCTGGGTATAGCTGCTGTTGCGTGCACTGCCGGGACGATAAGATGAGTCATGCGCCAGTTTCTACTCGTTGCGACCGCTTTCGTCCTGCTCCTGCACACCGGATGCGGTTACCACACTCTCGGCGCGGCCACGCACATTCCGCCCGGTGTACAAACGCTTTCTGTGCCGGTTTTTGCGACGCGCACTGAGGCTTATCACACGGAAACGGTGATAACGGACGCGGTAATCCGCGAGTTTGCAACGCGTACGCGGCTCCGGGTGACACCGGACTCCAGTCAAAATGCGGACGCCGTACTGCATGGAACCATCCTCGCCGAGACTGTCGCGCCGCTGACTTACAACGCTGCAACCCAGGAGTCGTCCAGCTTTCTTATCACCATGGTTGTTTCCGTGACCCTCACCGGACGGGACGGCAAGCTTCTTTACGAAAACAAGAATTACGTTTTCCGCCAGCAATATCAGTCCACAACCAATTTGCCGACGTTTTTACAGGAAAACCCTGCAGCGGTGGAGCGGCTTTCCCGCGAGTTTGCCCGTGCCCTGGTGGCGGATGTGCTCGAAGGCTTTTAGAGGCGATCTTTACCGACCCTCGAATCCTCATGTAGGGATCACTTAGCACGTCAGCTCGAATTCTTGCCTTCTTTTGCACGTTGGGGTCTGGTCTCTGCACGTTCGGAAAGGTATTCTGAATCCGGATGATGGACGAGCGTATCTACCGAACCGAAGCGGAGTCAGGCTCTTGAGCGGCTCGCGATGGGGTGCTGGCTTCGCCGCCGCCGGTCGCTTTGTGGCGGAGGTTGAGGCTGCCGCGGCCGGCAAAGGTTCGCTGCGACCGGGCTACGTGCTCGCAGGGGACGAGGTCTTCCTGCTGGACCGTTGCCGTAGCGCCGTGCTCAAAGCATTTGTACCGCCGGACCTCACGGACTTCTGTCTCTCCGACATGGATCTTTCCGGTACCTCGATCTTTGAAGTCCTTGACCGCGCGCAGACTCCGTCGCTGATGGCGCCATTCCAGGTGATCTTTGTGCGCAACGTGCGCCAACTCTATACACGGGGCGCCAAGAAGGAGGAGTTTGCGGCACTGGAGCGGTATTTCAGATCGCCGAATCCGCAGGCGCTGATTATTTTCGTCGCGGATTTCCTCCGCATCCCATCCGACCTGCGTCGCATGGAAATGGACGACAAGAATCGCTTTGACCGCCTCACCGAAACGTTGGGTGAATACTGCGGCATGGTCGAGCTTGCGCGCGTGAATGAGGAAGATGCGATGCGGTGGGTGGCCGCAGCCGCGCAGGATGCCGGCGCGCGCGTTGATCCGGACGCAGCCCGCGAACTCGTCGATGCGCTTGGCGCGGATATGATGTGCATCGCTTCGGAAATGGAGAAGCTGCTGCTTTACACGCTGGGCCGCGGCCGCATCACGCTCGGTGACGTCGAGACCATGGTGCTGGGCGCCAAACAGCGGTCGCTCTACGAACTCACTGACGCCATAAGTTCACACGACAAGGCGCGCGCACTTGCATTGCTCCATGGATTGCTGAACAGCTCTGACGCTGGCGAAGATTCTGCAATCGGCCACCTTTATATGCTGGCGCGAACCTTCCGGCAGATGCTCGTGATCCTGGAAAAAAACGTGCGCGATTCGCGCGCTATCTGGCAGGCTTTGTGGCAGGGTTTTCGAATGCCGCCCTTTGCTGCCGACGACCTGATCCGCCAGGCTCGACGCTACAAGAGCCGCCGCGAACTCACGCGCGCTTTGCGATTGGTGGCTCGGGCCGATGTCGAACTGCGCTCATCGCCGCCAGACAAGCGGCTGGTCCTTGAGCGCCTCGTCTATGAGCTTGCCTCCGAGCCAAAGCCCAACTCCCCGTTATTCGCCTCGACTCAACTTTCATTTGAAGCATAGCGCAGGCTTACTTTTCCGGATCTCCTAACTCAGCGTGATCCAAGAACCGCGCCGTGCGCTGCGGCTCTCCATTCAAATCAAATATGACAATTTCATCTTTGCCGGCCTTGACCCAGGGCGCAGGCAAATAGAGTGTCCGCTGCGGTCCGATGTTCCAAAAACGTCCCAGCGGTTGACCGTTGATAAAGACTTCGCCTTTTCCAAACGCGCTTGTGTCTACAAATGTGTCCGCCGGATCGCCGACCTCAAACGTCGCTTGATAAAAACATGCTCCGCTGCAGGTACGTGTCTTGTATGCAAGCGCGGCTACATCCTCCATTGGCAGCGGATAGATTTGCCAGCCGGTCAGCACCTGGTTCCCGAACAAGACACGATTTGTAATCCCGGCGCGTTCGTGAGGAAACTGGTGGCCGAAATTTACACGTCCCGTATTTTCAACAAGTAGATCGAGGCGTGTCCCATCATGGGTCACATTCAGCTTCAAGGTGGACTGATCCAGCCGGCGATCTATCGTGCCCGCAAATACGCCGTCAAGGTAAACCTGCGCGTAGCTGTGTAGCTCGTCAATCTTCAACTCAGTGCTTGCAGCGTGGCCGATAGTAGTGCGATAGAGAATGTAGCCATAGCTTTGCCCCACGTCTTCCATCGAAAGGATCTGTTCTGACGTGATCGGCTTGGGAAGGTTCTCCCAGAGCGACGCCGCGCGCGTCAGTTTCACTGGAAGCAATGCGTGCACCGGAATCTGCGTGGGCGGCGGGGATGCAGCCTTTCCCGTCGCTTCTCGAATCACATCGCGGAAGAGGAAAAACTTGGGCTGCAGCGCGCCGCTTTCACCTACAGGAGAATCGTAGTCGTAGCTGGTCGTGTCCGGCTCATAATTGCTGCCGTTGCTGTTTGCACCGTTCATCCAGCCAAAACTTGTGCCTCCGTGAAACATGTACAAGTTGACTGAGTAGCCTTGCTGCAGCATCCACTTCAACTCGTCCGCTTCGGTCGCCGCATCTCTGTGCTCATGCTTTCCGCCCCAATGATCAAACCATCCATCCCAATACTCGCCGCACATTTTTGGGGCGTTGGGACGGATTTTGGCCAGCTTCGCAAATTCGGTTTTAGCATCGCCGGTACCGAAGTTAATCACCGCGGGTAGTTCGGGGAGCGAGCCGTTCTCCAACTCATCAGCCCCATCGGCGGTATAAAGCATGGCTCGATCGAATCCGGACTCGAGCAGGAGATGATGAATCTGCTCCATGTAATTGTGGTCCGATCCAAAAGAGCCATACTCGTTCTCCACCTGCACGGCGAAGATGGGTCCTCCATTGCCGCTTTGCAACGGCGCAAGCTCCTGGCCTAGTCGATGGAACCAGCGTGTCGCAGCCGCCATGAATGCAGGATTGGAGCTTCGGACTGCCATCTTCGGATCGCGCAACAGCCATGCGGGATAGCCGCCAAAATCCCACTCCGCACACACGTACGGACCAGGCCGGAGAATTACGAATAAACCCTCCCGCTGCGCCTCGCGAATGAACTCGGCAATGTCGTTCTGCCCTGAAAAATTGAACTGTCCCGGCGTCGGCTCATGCAAATTCCAGAACACGTAAGTCTCAACGGTATTGAGACCCATCGCGCGGGCTTTGCGTAATCGGTCACGCCAATACGCGCGCGGAACACGCGCATAATGGATCGCTCCGGAGATGATCTGAAACGGTTTTCCATCCAGCTCGAAATGGTCGCCGTTGACGCGCAGAACGTGCGACGCGTTCACCGCAACAGTCTGCGCCGGAAGCTCCGCGGTTGCGAAAGAAAATCCGAAAGTCAACATTGCGGCGACGGCTAGTGCAAAATTGCTACTCATATTATCTTCTTTCCATGATCCCGAATTATGAAATGAAGCAGCTCTTTATCCTCATTGCCGCGGAACAGCCTCAAGCGTCACCACCTGAAAAGGTTCCAGATGAAATGTGTAAGGTTTGCCCGCATCTAATTCGATCGCGGGGAGCGAGGAGTCGCCTTTCCATGGACTACGCGCCGTGAAGCTTTGCGCCGAGCTCGCCGGTAATTCGAATGCCTGCGCAACATCAACCGTAAAGTCCTGCGCCTGCTCGCTAGGATTACGCACGGTAATCACGCCTTCGTGCGGCGACCATGCAGCCCAACCGTACACCTGCAGCCAACGAGGATCGCCGCCAATCCAATGCGAGTCGACCAATGTCTCAGCATTCCTTCGAGACCATTTAGCAGCTTCCGCCAGCACATCCCATTCTGTGCCCGTCAGGAGGGACGGCGTGATGTAAAGCTCCTGCAACTGCGTTCCCGATCCGAAGTAGGAATGTACTTCGTTGGCAAAGTCCTCTTCCGACGCAGTCGAAAGGTGGGGCGCTTTCTGCGCGAACACAATCCCATGCAGCATAAGTGAATTGAGAGGATAAAGCCTGCCTGCCTTAACGATGTTGCCGTAGGTGGATGCGTCGCGATACGTGATCCAACGCTCGCGGTCAGACCCTACGCCGGCAAACTCCGTATCATCTCCGCCGCGCCAGATTGAGTCCGCATAAAACAGCCAGAATGGGGATGGCCAAGTACCGGTTGTGAGATTGATGTAAATGTCGGGCTTCAATTGGCGAAGATCGCCGATCAAATGAATGGCCGCGTCGAAGTCGCTCGAAAATGCGCTGCCCTTCACAACCTGGTTGACGTTGCCAGTGCCATCGAACTTGAATTGATTTACGCCATACTTCGAAACCATATCCGTCACGGCATCATGAAACAGAGCGTAATAACGCGGCCCTGAAAGAGCCAGGCCGCCGTCCACAATTTCGTAGCCGCCTTTCCGGGCAGTAGCCAATCGCTCCTGCTTGGCCTGCGCGTAACCTCCCCATGGTGACAGCCAAACGCCGGGAGCGGTGCCATAATCGGCGGCTGCCTTGGTTAGCGGGCCAAAGCCATCTTTAAAATCCGGGCGAATCTTCCACAAATCGTTAAGGTCATCCCACCCATCGTCAAACAGAAATGAATCAAGCGTCACGCCCCGCTTTTTATTTAGCTCTTCCCCAAATGCGTGTATCCGGTTAAGCGCTTCCGGTTGTGTATACGGGTTGCCGAAGCCGATATCGAACCAGCTGTTGTAGTGCAGAAATGTTCTGTATGGATGAGCACGCTCGCGTTCAAGATAAGCGAGAAATGCCCGTCGCATTTGTCCCGGCGGCGCAACGCCAATGACACCGGAGTATTGGGCGGATTGCCCGGCTCCGATCGGCACTCCGCTATGCAGTTCGCTCACGCCCCGGTCTGCCACAACGCTGGTCTCGGCCAGCGGCGACTCAATGCCAAGATAGAAATTCCCGTCGATCAGCGGCGATCCGTTGACATTTCCTGCAACTGTTATTCCCTGAGCGCTCACGTCGATCATCGTCACACCGCTCACCGGCAGTGACATACTTCCCGCGCTGATTGTGAGTATCTGCCGAACGTAGCCTGAGCCTTGGCGAACCACCAGGGCCCAGTCCGCCTGGAACAATCCCGTATGATCTTTCAGCGCATAGTGGACCGCAACACCGGGCAATCTTTCAGAGAACCGAGAAGCACTGGCGTTGGGACTCAGCTTCTCGATGCGCGGGGGGCCGGAAACATCAAGGTCTGACGAGCCTAATACGCCAATGCGCTGCAGTTCGATCGAGAAGGGCTTCTCCAATATGACCGATGAAACGGGCGTCGATGGCGAATCGGACTTATCGCGGATAACAAGAGACGCAATGTGTCCTTCGCGAATTTCCCATGCAGCCTCGATCCGGCTGTCCTGGAGTACGCCGCCTCGATTCGGCCCGCTTGGTTTAGCGTTCAAAGTGACGGCTGGGTCGTCCTGCGTGCCGTCTCCGGGACTCTGCGAGAAAGTTGCAGCCGCGGAACAAATACACAGCAGCATGGCCGGCAACAGGATTCGAAAATTAAGAACGCAGGTGCCGATCCGCTTCACCAGGAACACCGCAGGTCTCCTTTTGATCACGGACCAGTGTATCCGAGCGGGAACGGAGTTGAATGTGAAACCGCTGTCTTTGACCTTTGTGCGACGCAATCAGCGTCTCAGCTTAAGCCTCATGCCGGAGCCACCACTGCCCGCTTTCTTCCTCGCCTGCCCACCTCAGCGCAAGCCGCGCTCGTTGAGCCACGGGCCGTATTGCTGGTCGAGGGTTTCAATATGCTGCAGGTAACCCTCCCGCAAAGATCCAAGCAATGAACGCAGGCGTATCGCGCTGCCATGCAGCACGCGCTGGGGAGATTGCCGCAATTGCGTCAACATATCCTGGTGAGCGGCGCGGTGCTCGGCCAATCCAGGAAAGCGGCTTTGCTCCATCAGGCATTCTTCGCTCTGAAAGTGCATCCGAGTGAATTCGATGAGGCGATAAAGAATCTCGCCCGCATTTTCTCCGTCTGATCCGCGCAACAATGCCAGGCGCAACTCGTTCACCGTATCCATGAGGATGGCGTGCTGGTCGTCCATAGCTCGAACGCCCACGGATGAAGCATGGTTCCAGGTTAGAAGTGCCAAATGAGCCCCCCTGCAGCGTTCTCGATTCCGCTCTCTGCGGATAACTGCACGCAAGGCGCCTTCCCCGGGGGGAAAACCTTGCATGGTCTTCCCAACGGGATATTCGAATCGAGAGTGCTCTATTCGCTGAATTGATTATCGGCAAGTAGGGGCGAAGGCTCTATGGCTGAACTTGCGAAAGACCTGACAAAGGCTTGTCCGTGGTCATTCCAAGGGGATGGAAGTTTCATTTTCATGGCCGCGCGTCGTGAGCGTAATTGCAGCCGCCAGGATCAGCGCGCCCCCGGCCCAGGCATACGGGCCAAGCTGTTCACCCAACAAACGCACGCCGAGGTACGAGCCGAGCGCAGGCTCAATATTTAGAAAAACGCCTGCGCGCGAAGCTGGCACGTGGTGAATGCCCCAGTTCCACAGGAGCGTGGTGGTGGCCGTGCATAGGAGCCCGCTGACAGCCAGCGCAATCCAGGCTGTTGAACTCAAATGAGCAAACGGCGGTGGTTGTCCCGCCCGGTGCGTGAGTGGGCTCAAGACCCATGGGCCCAGCACAATGACTGCCAGCATCATCGTTCCCAACAGGATGGTATAAGCCGTGACCACCGGCGGACTGTGGGTTTGCATGAGTTTCTTGCTCAGAAGAATCCAGGCAAGCGCGGTCACCAATGAAGATACAACCATGAGATCGCCAGCCAGGGAAGAGTGCCCCTGCGCCCCGGAACCGCGGCTGCCGCCCAGCACAATCAGTGCCGCGCCCGCAGTCGACCCGCCAAGCGCCACCCAACCAATCCAATCGAGCCGCTCGGCGGCGAAAATTGCTGCCGCTGCGGCCAGCAGCACGGGCATCGAACCCATCATCAGTGAAGCGTGGCTCACGGTGGTAAGGGCTAGACCATGGAATTGCAGAAGAAACTGGATGGGGACGCCAAATGCAGCGGAGATGAAAAGCAGCATAACTTCTTGGGCCGTAAGATGAAATCGGCTGCGATTCGCAACCACCAATGGAAACATGCCCAGGGAAGCAAACAGAAAGCGGTAAAGCACCATGTGCTCAACGCTCATCTCCCTCAGTGCAAGCTTTCCAAAGAAAAAACCCGTGCCCCACAGGCACCCCGCCAGCGCGCAGGCCGCGTAGCCAAGAACCCGCAGACGGCGAGCCCTTCCCGCCAAAAGAATTTGCTCGCTCTCGACTGCGTCGCCTCGGACCATCTTGCTTTGCGATGTCTGCTTTTCCATCCTTCTTTAATGTCGCATACGCGATTGCAAACAATGTGAAGTCGGATGCAGCCAAGGTTTGCTGGGGAGTCGACAGGAAGGCTTTTCCTCGGCTACCGTATTTAAGTTCAGGCACTGCCTCGGTTTTGCGCTTTTTCCCCAATCAGCCGCAACACGCCGGTCAGTTCGCCCGGATCAACCTTAAAAGGAGAGTCCACAATGTTTTCACGAAAAGTGATATCTAGCCAGCTTTTCCCCCTGACCCGTTGTCTGATATCCGCCGCGATATTGGCGTCGATGCCGGTCGTCGCCGCGCGAGCCCAAGTCGTTGTGGTGCCGGATACGCCGCAGATCGGCTCATCGAACCCCATTACGGCTGCACCACCAGTGACTCGACCGCACACCAAGCCCTGCGTGGTGCAGTTGTTCCAGAATCTCGAGTTCGCGGACTACACTCCCAAGACCTATTCTTTTACGCCGCCTGAGTCGTGCCCGGGACCATGGTCAAAAGTCGTGTTCACCGCCGACTTCACCGTCACAGCAGGCAGGCAATATGACCGCACCGCGGCCTTCTATCTGGGACACGCCAACATCTTCTACGGAACCACGGCCGAGCCGCGCGCGACCTTAAGCCCGTCCTGGCATGTGGAGCGCGATGTGACGGACCTGTCCGCAATTTTCGAGACGCCCGAGACAGGCGAAGCTAACCTGGGAAATTTCGTGGGGGTTTATAACGGCGTAACCTACGATGGCATCATCTACGCAAACGCTGCGTTGGAATTCTACCCCGCATCGTGGCGCGACCCGGCTGCGAAGACCCCGGACATCGTCGTTCCTTTGAATGGAACCGGCGGGGATGCAGGCACGCTCAACACAACAACGGACCAGATCACGCAGGCGCTGAGCCTTCCCACCAACGTCGAAAATGCTTATCTCGACGTAATCGCGCAAAGCCAATCGAACGACGAATTCTGGTATTTCTGTGTGCCCAACGATGAGGCCGGCAACCTCGAAAGCTGCGGCAACACCGCCTTTCGTGAAACCGAGGTGACCATCGACGGGAAGCCGGCGGGCGTGGCTCCAGTCTACCCATGGATTTACACCGGCGGCATCGACCCTTACCTTTGGGAGCCGATTCCCGGCGTGCAGACCCTTGACTTCAAGCCCTACCGCGTAGACCTGACTCCGTTTGCGGGAGTGCTTGGGGACGGGAGCACGCACACTTTGGGCGTGAGCGTTTTCAACGCGGACAGCTATTTTCTGGCAACGGCCAACTTGCTTGTCTTTACTGATCACGGATCGAAGAAAGTCACGGGCGGGGTCCTTGAAAACACCTTGAGCGACGCTCCGACTCCAGAGGTAACTGAAGCCATCCAGGTGGACCCGACTGGAACCATTTATACGGGCAGCGAAAAAGTGACTTCGAAGCGCGCCTTCACCATCAGAGGCTACGTGAACACATCGCACGGGCGAGTGGACACGACAGTATCTCAACACGTGGATTTCTTGAGCGATCAGACCTTCGACGTGAGTCCGACCACGGACGTACAGGACGCGCGCCAGCTGACAACCGTGAACTCGCGCACGACCACCAGCAACGGATGGCTGCAGAACACGTCAGAACAGCATTTCACTTATCCGCTTAAGGTGGATTACAAGTTTGTGATCAATCCGGATGGAAGCTTTTACCAGACAGCAACCGTTCACCAGAAAGATTCAGTCGACAAGACGCAAGCCGTAAACGGATTCAATTATGACGGCATCCAACTTGAGAACGAGGTGAGCGCGACCGACACCCTGCAATGGGATTCCAACGGAAACCTGCTGGGCCCGACGGGTAGCAAGACGCAGCAGACATTTACGTGGAGAGACGGCAGGGGGCAATGCTACAGCCGCACATTGACCGCCGCGGGACAGCAATTGACCTCGGTGAAAGACGAATCCTTCTGCCACTGACGCCAAGAGCTTATGCAGATGGGCCCGGTTGAAATCGCCGGGCCCACCCGCAGCAAAAGGCCCCATCAGGAAAGGCACCAAGGCGGTGCGCGCCCGCTCACTGACTAAACCGGGTAAGATCGGCGAAAATACTTGTCGATGAGCAAATGGCGACTTCGAACGAAGCGGAACGCACCCAGGATTCTCCGCCTCCTGGTTGCCGTGTTGCCGTTTTTCATGTTGCCCTGCCTCTTGGCTCAAGGGAATGGAATCTTTGGATTCGGTTCCCCTCGCGCGCCCAAACAACGCCCGCTCCCTGACCGCCCCCCGGAGAAAGCAACTCTTCCCCCCAGTTTCACCGTTCCCGTCGAACCTCTCGGCTTTTCGGCACCTGGGCCAAATTATATGGGGCAACGCAACAGCCTCGCCTCCCTTGATTTTCTTGATGAGAACAGGCTGCTCTTCACATTCCGTGTCCCCGGGCTCATGCGCCGCGAGGACCCCAGCGAGGGCGACGCCCGGCAAATTCGTGCCGTGGTGGTGGCCATCGCGACTGGAGCAGTTGAGGCGGAAGCGCTGTGGACGGTCCACGACCGGGCCCGTTACCTATGGATGTTGAAGGATGGCCATTTTCTGCTCCGTGATCTGGACACGCTCCAAACTGGAGATGCGTCGCTGCAACTGAAGCCCTTGCTTCAGTTTCCGGGGCCATTGCTTTCATTGGAGCTGGACCCGATGCAGCGATACATGGTCACCAATTCTCGCGAACCTGCCACGTTGCCCAAAAATGGCGAGGTGCAGAGGCCTTCCACCGCAGCCGCAAGCATCGATGTTGACGATGCAAAACCAGAAGGCCAGCCGGAGCTGGTGATGCGAATACTGCAGCGGGATTCCGGGCAGGTAATGCTGGTTGGGCGAGTCCGGTCCAATGTGCATTTGGCCATTAATTCCGACGGTTACGTTGAAACCCTGCGCGGAACCGGGATGCAGTGGGTGCTGAATCTGAATCATTTTAGTGGTGGAAGCACTATTCTGGGGCACGTTGAATCTGCTTGTTTGCCCGTCCTTGACTTTGTTTCACAGCAGGAGTTGCTCGTGACCGCCTGCGCCTCGGGCGGCGGTCGAAAATTAACCGCCCTCTCCACCGACGGCAAGAAGCTTTGGGAGGTGCAGACCTCGACAGACGCAATCTGGCCGCTCCTGGTTATGGCTCCGGACGGTTCACGGCTCGTTCGTGAAACCCTGGCTCTTAACCATTCGCTCAACGACTATTCGTACATCCTGGAAGCGGAGAATGTAAGGGGCCAACTGGTGCGGGTTTTCGATGCCGTCAACGGCAAGGTGGCTCTTGAAGCCCCGGCTAGCCCAGTGCTGGATGCCGGCGGGAACGCAGCCATTTCCCCTTCCGGCCGCCGTGTAGCTGTCGTCAATGCGGGCGCCATCCAGGTGTTCGACTTGCCCCCGCCGGCGAAACCTGCGGAGAGGGCGGTTGACCAGCAGGTTCACTGATCGGTTTCCGACTTACCCGCCCATCGGGAAGCCGTGTAAACTGAGCGATGGGAGACTGTTCTTGGCTACGGCTGTTGTGAACTATACCGCTGCAGCGGCAACCGATCGGGGCCGCAAACGCCCGTCAAACGAAGACGCATTCGGCTTCTCCATTGAGCATGGAGTCTACGTCGTGTGCGACGGGATGGGTGGCGCAGCGGCTGGCGAGATTGCCAGTTCCGTTGCGGTTGAAGAGGTGTTGCGTCTGTTCAGTTCCGCGGGACAAGAGGCTTTAATGCCTGCCATTGCCGAGGAAGCAATGGCCGCCGCCAACAAGGCCGTGTTTACGCGCGCGCAACGAAACGAAAATCTCAACGGCATGGGCACCACCCTGGTTGGCCTTGTGGTTCGCGAGCGCAACGTCTGGGTGCTCAACATTGGCGATAGCCGCTGTTATCGGCTCCGCGAGCGTCGTCTGGAGCAACTCACCCTGGACCATTCTCTAGTGGAAGAGCAGGTTCGGTTGGGGCGGATGACTTCAGCAGAGGCACTTCGATCGCCGCTGAAGAATGTCATTACGCGCGCCGTAGGAACCCAGAGCCAGGTTACGGCCGATGTTTTGGAATTGAAGGTCGAGCCCGGTGATCTTTTTTTGCTGTGCTCCGATGGCTTGACCAGGGAGCTACCCGACTCAACCATCGAATCCATCCTAAGGGTCGACGCCCAGCTTCAAGATCTTTGCACGCGGCTCGTGAACTCCGCGAAGAAGGCCGGCGGCCACGACAATATCACCTGCATTCTGGTGCGTGCGGGAGGCTAATCCCCGTTCGCGAAGAGTTAGCATGCAGGCTGATCTCGGTTGCGCTGCGGTAGTAATAAACGATAGATTTCTTGTCGGCGAGGAGCAAGCATGAGCATGGCAGGCGAGGTGGGATCCCTCTCCTTGGACCCAACGGAAATTCCACAAAGAAAGCTTCATACCGGGGCCAAGATGCCGGCGATCGGCTTGGGTACGTTCGGGTCTGACCATGTGACCGCTGACCAGGTTGCCCAGGCAGTGAAGGGCGCGGCAGCGGTTGGCTATCGTCATTTCGATTGCGCCTCGGTCTACGGGAATGAATCCGAGGTTGGAGCTGCCCTCGAATCCATCCAGAACAACGGTCTGCAGCGCGAAGAGCTTTGGATCACTTCGAAATTATGGAACGACAAGCACAGTGAAGAGGATGTAATTGCGTCCTGCCGCCAGTCGCTTGCGGACCTCCGCCTGGACTATCTCGATCTCTATTTGGTCCACTGGCCTTTTCCGAACTTCCATCCGCCTGGCTGCGACGTGAGTTCTCGAAGCGCAGACGCCAAACCGTACATCCACGACAGCTACATGAAAACGTGGCGCAAAATGGAAGAGCTGGTTGATCTGGGATTGGTGCGCCATATCGGTACGTCGAATATGACGATTCCGAAACTCAAGCTGGTGCTTCGCGACGCGCGCATCAAGCCGGCCGTGAATGAAATGGAGTTGCATCCGCACTTTCAGCAGCCTGATCTTTTCCGATTTGTAATCGAGAATGGCATTCAGCCAATCGGCTATTGCCCGCTTGGTTCCCCCGGACGCCCGGATCGCGACCGAACACCTGAGGACACCGCGCCTACAGAAGATCCGATAATCCTGAAGATCGCGAAAAATCATGGGGTTCATCCCGCCGCAATTTGCATCAAGTGGGCCCTGCGGCGCGGTCAGACTCCGATTCCATTTTCAGTGAATCCGCGTAATTACATTGCGAACCTGGCTGCTGCCGCAACCGATCCGTTGAGCGAAGAAGAGATGCGCGAGATTGAAGGAATCGATCGCAATTGCCGTCTCATCAAGGGACAGGTCTTTCTGTGGAAAGACGGGCAAACGTGGGAGGACCTGTGGGATCTGGATGGAGAAATAACCCCCCCGTAAGACGAGGCCGGGATCGTGCGCTTTGCAGAAATGATTGGAGTCGATAGATGCCGAAAGAAATGACCGCGGCGTTCCTCCCTGGTGACAGCACCGTGGAATTGCGGTCGGTGCCGGTTCCGGTCCCTGGCCACGGCGAGGTTTTGTTGCGGATCAAGGCCTCCACAATTTGCGGCTCGGACATTCGTTGCATCTATCACGAGCATCTTGGTAAAGGCCCTGAAGGTTACCAGGGAGTGATCGCAGGACACGAACCATGCGGCCAGATTGTGGAAACCGGCGAAGGCTGTCGCCGCTTCAAGACAGGCGATCGCGTGGTTGTCTACCACATCTCCGGCTGCGGCGTGTGTAACGATTGCCGTCGCGGCTACATGATCTCTTGCACCAGCCAGAAGTATCGGCGCGCGTATGGATGGCAGCGTGACGGTGGCATGGCCGAATTTATGGTAGCGGAAGAGAAAGATCTTATCGCGCTTCCTGATGAACTTACTTTCGCCGACGGCGCGCAGGTCGCCTGCGGGTTCGGCACAGTCTATGAGGGACTTGAAAAAATCGGCATCAATGGCAATCATGCTGTACTCATTACAGGGTTGGGACCAGTAGGCCTGGCCGCCGGCGCACTGTGCCGCAAGTTGGGCGCCAACAAGATCATTGGCATTGATGTGGTCCCGGTACGATTGAAAATCGCGATCGACCTCGGTCTCTGCGATGACGCGCTCGCGTCCGGCCCTGATAATGTTGCACAAGTGAGGGAACTGACAGGCGGCTTCGGAGTAGAGAGAGCAGTGGACTGCTCGGCTCACCCGGCAGCGCGAGCAACCGCGATTCGTGCCACGCGCAAATGGGGAAAGATTGTTCTTATTGGCGAAGGCGGGACTGTAGAGTTGAACCCTTCCCCGGACATGATTCATGATCAGAAGACGCTCTACGGCTCGTGGGTCACTTCAACATGGCTGATGGAAGAATTGGTGGAGCGCCTGGTCCGCTGGAACCTTCATCCCGCAGATATCATTACTCACCGGTTCCCGCTGCAACAAGCTGGCGACGCATACGCGCTGATGGCGTCAGGCAAGTGCGGCAAAGTTGCAGTTTGTGCGGACGAAGAGCTGGCTTAACCAGGAGCGAGAAACCGAATGACCGATTACACTCGATCCGCTGATTGGGAACGCAGTCTCAATAGCCTGCTCCCGCTCTTCGGCCATCGCAATTGGATAGTGGTTGCCGACTGGGCCTACCCCGCTCAGTCCAAGCCAGGCGTATTTACGATCTCTGCCAATGCAGATCAAATGAGCGTGGTGCGAAAGGTGTCGGAGGCGATTGCTACAAGCAAACACGTCCGCGCGAATGTTTACCTCGACAGGGAACTAGCCTTCGTTGACGAGAAGGATGCCCCCGGAATTTCAGCGTACCGAAGCGAATTAAATGCGTTGATTCATGGAGCGGCAGTCCAGCACCTCCCGCATCAGCAAATCATAGCCAAGCTCGACCAGGCAGCGGAAATCTTCCGTGTGCTGGTAATCAAGACCGATATGACCATCCCATACACGTCCGTATTCTTCGAACTCGATTGCGGCTACTGGGATTCCGATGCGGAGAAGCGGTTGCGTGAAGGAATGCTTTCCAACGTATGAGATCGCGGGGATCAAGGAGACAAGTCGACTCAAGGCGCATGTCGATCGTTGTCCAAGAAGAAAGGGAGTTACCAAGATGACATGGAACCGGCGGGAATTACTGCAATGGATGGGCGGAGCATGTTCCTCCCTTGCGTTACCTAGAATTGCCAAGGCGCAAATGCCGCAGGATGGTAACTTCCTGCCGACCAGGAAGTCACTGCAGAGTTATCAGATTCCCGATTGGTTTCGTGATGCAAAGTTCGGCATCTGGTCGCATTGGGGCCCGCAATCCGCGATTGAAGACGGGGATTGGTACGCGCGCAACATGTATATGCAGGGTTCGGATCAATATAACTACCACGTCGAGCACTACGGGCACCCTTCGAAGGTCGGATACAAGGATCTCGTGAATAACTGGCACGCTGAGAAGTGGGAGCCTGAACACCTGATGGGCCTTTATAAGAAGGCCGGCGCCAAGTACTTCGTCAGCATGGGCGTTCATCACGATAACTTCGATCTTTGGAACTCCAGGTACACTCGATGGAATGCCGTCAACATGGGGCCCAGAAAAGACGTAGTCGGTATCTGGCAGAACGCCGCGCGCAAGCAAGGATTACGATTCGGAGTTAGCGAACATCTTTGGATAAGTTACAAGTGGTGGGCAGTTAGTCACGGGGCAGACAAGACTGGCCCCCTCGCTGGTGTTTCGTATGATGGCGTTGACCCGCAATATGCAGACTTGTATCATGATGCCGATTGCGCAAAATTCATTGAAAAACTCGATTGGAACGACGATGGCATACCGGAAGCATGGCGACGCCATTACCTCGACCGAATGACCGATCTGATCGACAAGTATCAGCCGGATTTACTCTACACGGATGGGCATCTTCCCTTTGAAGACTATGGGCTGAAGATGGTTGCGCATCTTTACAACGTGAGCGCGGGACTGCATGGGGGCAGAACCGAGGCGATATACACAAGCAAGGAAACAAGCGATTGCGCCATCGGAACCTGCCTTTTGGATCACGAACGCGGAGTGTCTGACGGCATCGCAGCGAACCCCTGGCAGACCGATACATGCATCGGCCAGTGGCATTACATGCGAGGACAGACCTACAAAACCGCAAAAAAAGTGGTCGATCTGCTCGTCGATATTGTTAGCAAGAACGGAAACCTGCTGCTGAATTTTCCACTGCCTAATTCCGGCGAACTTGACCCTGACGAAATCATAGTTCTTGAAGGAATCACAGCCTGGATGTCCGTCAACAGCGAAGGAATTTACTCATCTCGTCCCTGGAAGATTTATGGTGAAGGGCCGTCCACAAAGGTAATAATTGAAACCGGCAACTTTAATGAAGACAAGAAAAAAGATCTGGTCGCCGATGATATTCGCTTCACCGCCAAAGGCAGTACGCTCTACGCATTTGTGATGGGTTGGCCCCGGAAAGAAGCCCTTGTGAATGCGCTCGGGCTGCAGAGCCAGCAGAATCCCGGTAAGATTCGCAACGTGGAGATGCTTGGACATGAAGGAAAGCTGAATTGGAAACAGGACAACGACGGTCTTCGGGTAAAGATGCCGGAACAGAAACTCTCTGATATCGGCATCACTTTAAAAGTAGCGTTTGTATAAAATGGTGGGTCGGTAAAGGCATCCATGCGCACTTGTTTTCTGCTGAAGGTCCGGGCAGATAAAGTAGGCGAATACAAACGGCGTCACGCTCAGGTTTGGCCGGAAATGCTGAACGCACTGCGCGAAACCGGATGGTGCAACTACTCGCTCTTCCTTCGTCCAGACGGGCTCTTGGTCGGATACCTTGAAGCTGATAACTTCGAGGAATGCCGCGCTGCCATGAAGAAGCACCCTGTCAACGCACGATGGCAAGCGGAGATGGCTCAGTTTTTCGAATCTTTGCCCGAAGGCGCCGCGGACGATAACATGCTTTCGCTAGAAGAAGTCTTCCATCTCGACTAGGTTTCCTGTCAGATACGAGGTTGAAATGAATATTGTAATCTTGGCTGCACTCTTGGCTCTTGCGATACCTGCCGTTGCGCAAAGCGAGAGCAAAACGGAGGTTTTCTCCGCCGCGGATATTCACGGTCGATTGACTCAACTCGCGGAACAGGCCAAAACCAGGGGAAGCAGTGGCTCCACGCTCGGCGAATATGGAACGCATGCCATCAAGCTTTCAGAAAGAACCGTCAGCGGCGGAGCCGAGATCCATGTGCATTTTGATGATGTCATGCTGGTGATGGAAGGGAAGGCGACTCTCATTACAGGTGGCACGATCGTCGATCCGCATAGTGCTGGCGAGGGGGAGTTATCCGGCTCCGGAATTCGTGATGGGATAACTCAAAATCTTGTGCCTGGCGACGTCGTTCATATTCCGGCAGGAACTCCGCACCAGTTGATTGTCGCGCCCGGCACAACATATAGTGCGCTGGTCGTCAAGATCAAAGAATAACGTCTCCGAAAGATTCGGAGCCGTTGCCAAGTAATAGAAAATTTCTTGTTTTCAATAGCCCTTAATTGCAAAGTGAGACTCCACGGGGCATCCAATCCTGCCCTATTTCGCTATAACGAAGCCCTCCGCAGCAGGATTGAAGTTGCGAGCCGCATATCTTGGTAGCAACACGGTCTCCAAATTCAGCCCACGTTTGCAACGTACCACTGGTAAGCCTGTTTCATGCCGACTTCGAAGTCTGTAGGGGCCGACCAGCCCAGCTTTCGAAGCCGGCTCACATCCATGACTTTGCGCGGCATGCCATCGGGCTTCGAAGTGTTCAGCGTGAAACTTCCTTGCCATCCAATCACGCGGGCAATGCTTCGAGCCAAATCCAGAATGGAAATTTCATTGCCAGTGCCAAGGTTCAGCGGCAATTCATCTGAATAGTTTTTCATCACAAACACGCAAGCGTCAGCAAGATCTTCTGAGAACAGAAATTCGCGCGTTGGCCTGCCACTACCCCATAACTCAACCGTAGGACTGCCTGCCATTTTGGCCGCGTGGATCTTCATTATCAGTGCGGCCACTACGTGTCCATCGTGCGCATTGTAACGATCCATAGGGCCGTACAGATTTGTGGGCATCACCGACACAAAATCGCATCCGTATTGGCGCCGATAAGTCTGGCACAATTGGATGCCTGCAATTTTTGCGATTGCATAGGCTTCATTGGTCGGCTCCAGCGGTCCAGTAAGAAGAGCCTCTTCCTTCATAGGTTGTGGAGCTAGTCGAGGGTAAATGCAAGACGACCCTAAGAACAGAAGCTTCTTCACACCCGCGCGCCAGGCAGCATGGATAACGTTGGTCTCAATAGCGAGATTCTGATACAAGAACTCTGCGGGGCGCGTCGAGTTGGCCATGATACCGCCGACGGCCGCAGCAGCCAGGAAAATAGCGTCTAGTTTTTCGCTGGCCATCCATTCTTCGACCCTTGCCTGACGTAACAGGTCGAGTTCGACTCGCGACGCCGTGACGATTTCGCAGTTCTCGCGTTCAAGGCGGCGAACAATCGCCGATCCCGCCATCCCGCGATGGCCCGCGACCCACACCCGCCGGCCGGCCAGTTCGAAGTTAGTCAAGACCAATCTCCCGTACTCGCGATTCTGCGGCAACCACCTTCAAGTCTGAATTCAACATGTCGGACACTAGTTCAGCAAATGTAACTGTATGCTGCCAGCCAAGAACGCGGCGCGCCTTCGATGCATCGCCCAGCAATAAGTCTACTTCGGTCGGACGAAAATAGCGGCAGTCGATCCTGACAAGAACCTCTCCTGTTGTCCCGTCGATGCCGACTTCATCCTCACCTTTGCCTCGCCACTCTATCTTCCGATCAACATGGGAGAAGGCCAATTCAACAAATTCGCGCACGCTATGCGACTCGCCGGTCGCCAGAACATAGTCGCCCGGAGATTCTTGTTGGAGAATGCGCCACATCCCTTCAACATAATCGCGCGCATGGCCCCAATCTCTTCTGGAATCCAGATTCCCAATATAGAGCGTCTTCTGCACTCCCAGATGGATCCCTGCGACCGCACGCGTGATCTTGCGCGTAACGAAGGTTTCACCTCGGATCGAACTCTCGTGGTTGAACAAAATGCCGTTCGACGCGTGCATTCCATAGGCCTCGCGGTAGTTCACCGTGATCCAATATGCGTAGAGCTTGGCAACGGCATAGGGGCTGCGCGGATAAAAAGGCGTCGCCTCGGTCTGAGGCGTCTCCCGTACTTTGCCGTACATCTCAGAAGTTGAGGCTTGGTAGAAACGCGTTCTTGAACTCAACCCGAGGATGCGAATCGCCTCCAGAATGCGCAAGGCCCCCGTCCCATCGGCATTCGCTGTATATTCTGGTGTCTCAAAGCTCACCTGTACATGGCTCTGCGCCGCAAGGTTATAAATCTCGTCCGGCTGAACATCCTGTATCACCCTGATCACGTTGGTGGAGTCGGTCAGATCGCCATAATGAAGTCGAAAATTACCATTCGGATCGTGAGGATCTTGATAGATATGATCGATGCGCCCGGTGTTGAACGACGATGATCGGCGTTTCAATCCATGGACCAAATATCCCTTCGTCAATAATAGGTCGGCAAGATATGAGCCATCCTGCCCGGTGATTCCAGTGATTAATGCAGTCTTTTCCATCATTAGGTATCTTCTTTCGAGTCCGAATGCTACGGCTTGTTGCGTAGGTAAGCGGTTGTCACGCCGACTTGCAATTTCCCAGTCCATCTCGAATCTTTCCGTCAGTGAATTCAAAACGAAGCGTTCTGAGGGCTTGATCGCATCTGCTCACTGCTTGCTCGCGATTCTCTCCGGAAAAAAGAATGTGTCCATAGCGGTCGAGACTTGAGCGGATAGAACGAACAATAAAGCCTTCTTTCAATTCCCCTTTTTTCTCCGATGCAGCGTAAATCAGTTCTGATCCCGGCAATCGGCAAATTGAATTCAGCCCGCGGACTTCGCGCAATCTGCCGGTTCGCTGCGCGTTGAAATACCGTATGCACGATCCTCTCTGAAAGAGGTGAGGCGGATCGACGCGCTCCCCCAGAGAAAGCAGAATCGCGGCGCAAACCATGTTCACCCCCGTTGCGAGAGGCGTTAAATGCGTCGCAATCCGGTCGCCCCCCAGGCGAGCGCCGATCTCAATCAGCTGCGGCCCAAACGGGGAAAGCTTCACTTCTGCGTGAAACATGCACCAGGTCAAACCCAGGGCCTGAACTCCCAGCGTGACCGCGCGATGGATTTTTGCTTGGGTGTCTATAGGGTGCTTGCTTGGCTGGCAATGTCCGGATTCAACTGGATGTTGTCCAGGAAAGACAGACTTATCGGTAATCGCTATTATCCTGATTTCGCCGTCGGTGCAATATCCCTCGACACTGATTTCTTCTCCATCGATCCATTCCTCTACCAGCAGTGGCTCCGTCCCTTGATGTCCGCGACATTCTGCGAATCCATTCTGCAGCTCCGCGTCGTTCTCAACACGGTAAATTCCGCGGCTTCCCGACCCGCGACCTATCTTGATTGCGAGCGGGTAACCGATTCTTCGGGCCGCCGCCAAAGCTTCTGTCTGTGAATTGACCTGAACGTTTTGCGGAGAAGGCGCGTCGTGTTCTTGGAAGGAACGGCGCATCAGGCGCTTATCGGTAGCATTGCCGGCGGCGATGTTCGACAGCACCGGTAAACCGAGTGCCTGACCTACGGCTGCCACCGTGCGCACAGGAGCATCGGTACAAAGTGTCATGACTCCGTCAATGCGCTCGTTCACGGCGATTTGCAAGACGCGTTTAACATTGAGAATATCCACCACATAATACTTATCGCAAAGCTGCAGGCCAATGGCGTGCTTATTCTGATCCAACGCTATGGTGCGGATCCCAAGCTCGCGCGCCACCTGGATAGCCGGCAATTGCAGCGGTCCTGCGCCCAGAATCATCACGCTTGCGCGCAAAGTTGCTCCCTCTTGGGGCTCTGATCGTTACCGCTATTGTCGTGTGACGAAGCGATCACAGCACGTACCATGCTTAGTTTCGGATACGTGCGGAAATCGCGGATACAAAGTCTGGAACGGAACGTAGCGAAGTCATCTCGCTTAGAGAAAAGCGAATATTGAATTCTTCCTCGACGGCGAGAATCAGTTTCAATTGCGCTAGGCTGTCTCCATCCGAAACATCGTTGTTCGGTAGGAGTTCTACAGAGTCTAACTTCGGTTCACTCAGTACATCGCTGACAATCATTCTGAACCGATCATTAATACTCAGAGCATCGACTTTCATCGGGTTACCGGCTTTCACGATTTATTAATGGGCTGGGCGGCGATTTCAAAAACATTTCAATAATCAGCGGCCCATTTGTGCATCGTCATCTTTGCGTCTCTGGGAATTACTGGTTAGTACATAACAAGCGCTGAACGCGCTTCTGCATGTTGTCGAACGCGATTCGCCATTCCGAACTCGCAATATGCATTCCCACCAAATGCATTTGCCGGCCATTCACCCTGTGATCACGATCAAAGGATGGGTACAGTCTCCAACCGTTTTCCAGGTGAAGCCGAAGTGTGGACATATTCTCTTGAATGACCGCGCAGTAAAGGTCCTTCACCTGAAGTATTTCGAAGGCGAACGACATCGTCAGGAACTCCACAGCCAGCGAAAAGACTCGCCGGCCATCCGCAGGCATGATGAACCTTCCTAACTCGCAATGCTGCGCGAATGCAATGTCCGAAAGGCTGATGTTTCCTCCAAACTCTCCTGCGATCAAGACGACGAAGTCAAGAACGTTCTGGGTTTTATGGCGAGATGCCATCCAACGCTCGTGCTCTTCTATCGATATGTCAACCTTGTTGAGGAATGCTCCAACCGCGGGGTCACCGCGCAACTGAACCATCTTCGTGCTGAACCGCGAATCAGCCAGGACAAGACAACAGGTTTCCGTGCCGTATTGCAGCGGCGCCTTCGGGATTCGAAACTCGTTCAGAAAAGTGGTCATCGGCGTTTGAGGAGAGCTCTTAGGAACGCATCGAATAAGTGTCCCCGAGGCGGGGAATACCGCTATCATCCGGATGGTTAACGCCGGTAGCTCGCAAAATCATCAAGACAGTTTTCATCAGGATGCGAAGGTCGAGGAAGAGAGTCAGGTGTTCGGCATATTGGGCATCAAGCTCTCGTCTGATTTGGATCGGGACGTCGTTTCGTCCATGAATGACAGCTAACCCCGTTAACCCAGGACGAACACGAAGCCTTATGGTCTCACTCCTGGATTGCCAATGCCTGTCCGAACAGAGTTCCGGACGGGGGCCTACGAGGCTCATGTCCCCTAGCAGGACGTTCAAAAACTGCGGAATCTCGTCGCAGCTCGTCCGCCGCAAGAAGTGTCCGATCCATGTAACTCTGGGATCGTTTCGTGAATTGAATGTCGTACTATCCGCGTTGCGAATGTCCACGGCGTCGATGAACATGGTACGAAGCTTGAATATCGAGAATGGCCGGCCATCTTTCCCCACTCGCATTTGAGCAAAGAGAGCTGGCCCCGTCGAACCCAGACGGATCACCACGACAAACAGGCAGATAAACGGCGATGTCAATAACAGCATGACTATGGAAACGAAGATATCGATTCCCCGCTTCATGATCGTCTGCAAAGGTTTCATCATTGGTTGCTCGAAAAGATCGCGGTACCAAGCGACCCATGCTCAATACATTTCCATGAGCACGATGGTTATTGTCTTGAAGCGTCTGTGCCTGGTAGAGCCGGGCAGGGATCGGTCAGCCCCTCGCTGCTTTTTCCACGATCTGAACGACCTGAGGGAGATTGGAGCGGCTCGTGAAATTGCGAAGTGCATAAGCCCGGCCTGCCAACCCCATTCTGTGCAATCGCTCTGTCGAAAGTTGACTCATTGCCAGAATCGCCTGCGCCATTTGGTCCACAGAATCCGGCTCAACAACTTTTCCTGCCCCGGCATTATGCATCGCAAGAGCGGAGTCCGATTCCTGCAATACCGCCGCAACAACCGGCCGACCGGAGAGGAAGTACGCGATAAGTTTTGAGGGAATCGAATGAAGAGACTGCTTTCCCTTTGTGGGAAGTAGAAGTACATCCGCCATCGCCAGCACCTGCTCGGTTTGGTCGACTTTCCATGGGCTGTGAATCAGAACGTGATCCAGCTGTTGGCATATCGCTTTCTCACGACATCTGCGCAGGCGCGAACCTTCGCCGGCAATTACAAGGTAAATGAGCGCGTGATTGGCAAGTTGTGAAAATACGTCTACTATCATCTCGACATTCGATGCAACCCCGATATTACCCGCGTACACAGCCACAAATGCATTGGCGGGAATTCCAAGTTCTTTACGCAACTCAAGCGGATCCCCCGAACCCCTTTCAGAAATCTCGTCTCTCCCCCAATTGGCGACGACATGAATGCGCTCTGTTATGATCTGCCGGTCAAGCTTGTAGAGCCGTCGAAATCGGTTTCCGGGAACAATCACTTCAGTGGCGAATTGTGCGATGATCCGGTCGAAAGCGCGAAGCGTACGATAGAGCCACCCTTCTTTTAGGATTCTGCCTTGCGATTCGAGGGATTCTGGATACACGTCCTGCACGCTCAGAACGACTGGTATCTGGCGCACCCATGCGACCGCCATAACTATCCCAGTTGCAAGCAGCGCCCAGGTGTTCGAGTAAATAACATCAGGGCGAGAACCAAACAGAAGACGCAGACCGCAGGTAATGCCGAAGGTGGCGTTCTCGAGTCCTCTGCTCACCATGGTTGATTGGCGAGAAAAAGTGCTGAAGCAGTGTGTAAGGGTCTGGCCTTGACTGACATTTGAGACCGAATAAAGCGCCCGCCTATAACCTTTGAAAATACGACCCTGGGGGCGGTTCGGAAATTGCGCCAAAACATTCACCAAATGTCCACGCGCCACAAGTTCGCCCGCTAGCTGCGCGCTGGTTTGTGCCGAAATTACAGGTTCGGGTGCAAAAACTGCCGAAACAATGACTATATTCATTGATTTCTCAATTCGCTCGGCCAGAGCGAGATCTAATCTATCCTTGGTCCCCCTGATTGGCGACGTTATCGGTATGACGCATTCCGGAGGATTGCTTTGAGGGGTTATGGACGTGAATTAGCCTATCTTTCCCTGGACATCTCGCTTTTCCTGAGTGCGCCAAGCGAGTGAGAAGAAGTGTGCGGATCCGTTGGGCGCGGAACGTGGTCCCCCTCAGCCAAAGCCTTGTTCCGTCGTCGACCTATAAGGGCCGGATGCGCATCCCTATCAGTACGAGCTTGCAGTTTCCGCAGTCTGAACCGCTCGGTAAAATCGGATGCATCCCATATCTGCCGACGAAGATTGGTTGCGTTGACGTAAGCGTGAAATTCAAATTCGCCGGATGAAGCACCCCAAAATGAGAGCCGGCTATCGCTCTTAATCCCCTTGGTTGAATTTGCGCCGCTGGTTATATCCGTTGGCCGTTGCTCCTCGCGGCCTGAGTCAAGAGCGCCCGTGTTTTCGAAATCGTCCGTCAGAGGCGCAAAGTTGCTGGCTGAAGAATCTGAACTTGACTCTGTCTGGCCACCGGCTTGATCGAGATAATGCGCCTCTCCCGTGGCGCTAACACTCAACGCCGGTGCAGACACCCAACCAGTTCCAGGGATGAAGGACCCGATCGGAATATCGTGGACTTGCGCGGGCAATAGTACCGATTGGCGCGGATCATACTTTTCGGCAACTGGATGCGCCAGTTGTTGGCCTCTTGATCCTGTGATATTCGAACTCCCCTTTCTACGTCCATTCACTCGATCGACCTTGCTCTCGAACGGACGGACACCCAGGTACTGTTGGCTTGCGTCTCTCGAATCTATCTGGTTGGACTTAGGCTCCTGTGCTTGAGCTCCCGATAAGGAAGCAAGCAGGAATAGAAGGATGGCCGAATATAAACCATGAAGATGCACCAGGCGCTTCCGTACGCAGTATTGTCTCAACAGGTCACATTCCTCCGAGATTTAGAGCTTAGAAAATGGATTTAAGCCGCAAGCTAAATCGAGACGGTCACCGGTGCTTGTGCGAGAAGAGCGGATCACTTGTTTCTGCCAGGTTGACCGAGGATCGACTCGTAGTAGTCGCTGATTGAGGATTCCTGGCTTTCCCAGGAGTATTGATCGAGAAATGCACGAACTCCGTTTGCTCCCATGCTCCTCGCCAGTTCACGATCATCGAGAAGCGTGAGTATCGCTTCAGCGAAAGACTCCGGCTCCTCAGGCCTTGCAAGCAGTCCCGCATTGTTTACCCCAACAACTTTTAGCTGATGGGGCAAGTCGCTCGCTACAATTGGCAGTCCAGCGGCCATGTATTCGAATAGCTTTGTGTGGACGCCATTGATCTGTTGGGCGACCCTCAAATTGGGAGAGATGGCGATGGTTGCCAAGTTTAAATTGTCCATGATGCTTTGCGGGCTGACATGAGGAAGAAGCTTGTACGACTCACGCAGCCCAAGAGAATGTATTTCCTGATCGAGTCGTATTCGTGTGGCGTCGCCGCGGTCGAAGCGATCTGTGGCATAGAAAACGACATCGTTCCGACGCTTATGAACGATCGAAGCGATCTTGAGGTAGAGAAAGCAACCATTGTTTGGGAGCTGCGATCCGGTAAAGATGACGGATGGTAGCCTGGACCCGTAGTCATCTTTCACATGTTTGCGTAACTCTGTCGACGCATAGTTCATTACATAGTGCTTTCGCAATCGCGGCCCGAACAGGTCTCTTTCTTGCGATTCGGCGACCAGAACCAAATTGCGGATCAATTGAGCGCATGCTAACTGTGCCCAGCGAACCCCAAAAGATAGGGGGCGGCGGAGAATCGGATGGATCCACTGTCGTTCAAGAATCTCAAGAGGATAATTCTCATGGATGTCATAGACAACAGGCTTAAACAGCGCCAGGAAAGTCATCCAAGGCAAGATATCCAGATCATGAAAATGAACGATGTCATTTTCGGTCAAGACTGGAATGAGGCGACCGAGAAGGCGCGTTGGAAGTTTCCATCTCTCAGAACGCGCAGAAGCCCGGGTGAATGTTCGAAACAGAATCTTATCCAGGACCTCTCCGTCGGGAATCTCCCATGGGCATATGAGCGTTACTTCATGGCCCATCTTTACAAGAGAGTTCGCATACTTCCAGATCCTCGAATCGAAATCCCGGTGAATTGAAGTGACGATTGCAATCCTGTACTTACTCCCCGGGTAGTGGCAGCTCTTGCTTGATTTGTCTTCCATTGGCGGAATCATCGCTCAGGATCGGCTTTCCAACGCTTGAACGATTTGTTTCGCCGCGGTGCCGTCTCCATAAAGCTTGGTTGTCCAGTCCGGGGTCGCCTTCAATGCGATTCGAAATACTTCCGAAATCGATTCAGAGCACGGGTCAGCTAGAAAGTTGAATCCATGTTCCACAAGCTCTGTCCATTCGGTCTCAGTTCGCATCGTGACGCAAGGCACCGAGAAAAAGTACGCCTCCTTTTGGACGCCCCCAGAATCCGTTGCGATCAGCGCGGCGTTCTTTTCGAGGTCAATCATATCCAGATATCCGAGCGGGTCAGTAATTGTGAACTGGGGTGTGCTCTCCATGCCGATGCCCGAGCTCAGAAGATGGGACGCGGTTCGAGGATGCAAAGGCCAAACTACACGGAGCGTCGTAGAAAGCTGTTTGAGAGCATCTGCTATGTTGCGCAAACATTTTTCGTCATCGGTATTCTCCGCTCGGTGAATAGTCGCCAAGCAATACGCTTTTGCTTCAAGTCCAAGACGATGGCGAAGGTCGCCTCGTGCACGGGAAGCGTAAAGGAATGCAGCGTCAAGCATCACATCCCCTGACCGTACGATCCTGCGCCGGAGACCTTCACGTTCGAGATTGTGGCACGCGGCAGCAGTAGGGGTGAAGAGGATGTCTGAGGCGTGGTCAGTAAGTATTCGATTCAATTCTTCGGGCATTCGGCGATTGAAGGAGCGGAGTCCCGCCTCCACGTGCGCAATCGGAATGTGGAGTTTAACGGCTGCGATTGCCGCGGCCAGAGTGGAATTGGTGTCGCCGTAGACTAGAACCCAATCGGGCTCCTCCTTGATAAGGATTGTCTCGATGGCTTCCATCATTCTTCCGGTCTGTGCCCCGTGAGTCCCGGATCCGATCGCCAGGTCATACGCAGGCTTGTGGAGTTGCAAGTCCTGAAAGAATACGCCGGACATATTCTGATCGTAATGTTGGCCGGTATGCACAAGCACTTCCGAAATGTTGGAGGATGCGTGTATCGCACGGCTCACAGGCGCAGACTTGATGATCTGCGGTCGAGCTCCAATCACGGTCGCAATCTTCATGACCTACATCCCTGGCGCTTGGCCCATCGTGTACCTGTTAGTGTGCCCAAACCGGGCGGGCAAGAGAGGTTTCGTGGCATAAGGATGAAGAGAACTATCCAGGCGAACAGTCCGTTTCCAAGGAGTGTTGTGAAGAGGGACACATTTGTTATGGACAGAATTATCATCGTCAATGCGGGAATAGAGAATGCCAGAGGACACATTCTAGCGGAGGAATCCAAACCCCAGAAAACAAGTCCGCATAAACCACCCATAAATGGAATTCCAACCAGCCCGAAGCCCGCAATGCCGTCCATCGCAAAGAGGTTCGCATTGGCGTTTGCGTAACCGAACTTGCTCTTCCGGCCGAAGAAGATCCCAACCTCTTCGCCCAATGGTCGTAAGTACGGATCGGCAACGAACAGGTTGATCCCGCTCACGTGACTCAGGTAGGTGTGAGGGCCTGTACCGAAGAAATATTGATATTCCCCAGTTTCCGCACCGGGAACGGCAAAGGTGCGAACAAGGATGACTGAACCAAGGTTGAAGAGTGGGCCGGGTCGCGACTTGACCAGGAACGGTGTGAGGATCAAGAAGACTGCCGACAGGGAAAATAAAGTCTTCGGCACCCAACCACCGCGATCAAGTTTCATGGTTATGTAGAGCGCGACCAATAGGACTGGTGCAAGGATCAGGGCTTTCCCCGCCGCTGTGGAATAGAGTGCAATCTCGCCGAACATCCCAAGCGCAAAAAATAGTTTCAAACGCGCTCGTAGACCGTAAGCCATGAGAAGGGGGTTGATGACGAAACCGAGAAACTGGCTTATATAGCCAAAGGCCGCGTGGCCTCGAAGAAACTCCTTAGCTGGGAATCGAACCGAGTACACGTCCTGGATCCCAACCAAGTGCAGATTGCCCCGAAAACCGTATAAGACCGAGGCGTGGCCGACAAGGTACAAAGCCAGGATCACTCCCCAAAAAAGCCGGGGGTTGACCGGGTAAACTCTAATCTGAAAAAGTTCGATCCTGCAAAAGATTGCGATGATCAACATTGCAAGGGAGAGGCTGACCTGGAGCGCCAAGAGTTCCGATGCCTCGTTCAATTGCAGGTAAAGCGGAATGAAGAGACCGGGGATGTATGCAGTGAGGAATAGAAACCAATAGAGCACCTGACTTGGCCGACGGATCCTCAGCGGCGAACAAACGCAAACGATCCCGGAAAGAATATAGCCAATGACGAGCAATGAGAAGCGGGGCTGATTGAACGTAAACCCCTCATAACTCCAGACCGGTGAAATCCATTCTTCGTATGAAAAATTAAGAGCTGCGCAGAAAAGAAGCGTGCCGCCGATCATGATCACACGGAGAAAAGGCCGGAATGACCTGGACCTTAACTTCGCCGCGCTCGACCGCTCAATTGCTTCCATTTGAAGTTATCTCTGGTGTGCTTGTCTATGCCGCCGCCTTGGCGGGCGTTATGGACGCAAATTGTTTCATGCAATGTCCAATCGTGTAATACGACTGCGTCCAGTGAATGCAGTACATAGCGGCCATTGCAAATCCATAGCTGATGACTGCAATGCGTACACCGCATCCCAGTCGGAATGGAATTGCGATTGCTGCTACAGTCAAGGCCAACCGCGATGTATCCCAAACAAGCTGAGTGCGTTGACGCTCCAGAACTAATAGAGTCATCGTCACTGGAGAATCAATAAAGCTTACGTAAAACATCAAGGCAAGGTAGCGCGCATACTCGCCGGCTTCACGCCAGGGATGCCCAAAGATCTTTTGAAAGAGCCATGGGGCCGCAAATACGAACAGTGCACATGGCGCAAGGCCGAAATAAAGCATCCCTTTGCTGGTCCTCAGAAACAGGTGCATAAGTTTACTCGGATCTGAGCGCGAAAGGCGCGCTGTTTCAGCCGTGAATACTTGCAGTAGACTCATCCCGATCAAAGCCGTCGGAACGCCCATCACGCGATTGACCAGGGCAAACCATCCCGTGTTCTCAGCACCGTAATATTGCGCCAGAAAAAGGGACGGCAACGCAAGTCCGGATGAATTGATCAGCGCCCCCCAGACTGAAATCAATGGATATCGCCGATAGCGCATCGCATAAGTCGCCATACGACGGATGCGGACGTTACAAAGTTGACCTCGATGATCTCTCCACAAATCCCGGATAAATCGGCTACTCCCGCTAATTCGTCCAATCGAATCGCCCACCAGAAGTCCGATTGGTCCATGGGCCAACAGCCCCGCGCCAATTTGCGTTGTGACCTGGAGCGTGGCTTGCATGAGCTTGGATTTTGCAATCTGCTTGTAGTCGCCTCGACGAACCGCCCAAAAATTCAAGACCTGGTAGATGCCGCCTCCGAGAATGCTTACTGGAAGGAGCCACAATGACGGCCGCAAGGCACGCATGCTTGAAGGAAGAATCCAGTAGTACTGGAGTCCGAATACCAAGCCAATACAAACAAGTGTTACGACCGCTACGCAGGCGAGGGCAAGTACAAGCACATCTATCGCCGCCTGCTCGTCGTCAGGTAAAAGGATTGCGACTTCGTACCTTCCAGAGGCCGCAACGACCGTCATGCTCATCAAGGAGATGAATATCTGTAATATCCCGAATTCTCCCGGAGTGTAAATCCGTGTGAGAAGTGGGGATGCTAGAATCGCGAGCGATTGTGCGGCCGCGGTTCCACTGACGAGAAGGCAGACACTACGCGCGATTGAACTCCTGGGTAGCCAGCGATCAAGAAACGCGGACAGACTGTACCTCGGCATGCGGTTCTTATCCCTGCACCTTTGCTGGCGCTGTTGATCGGGAGCTTTGTGGGGAAAAGAAACCGAATTCGAACCAACCGTCGGCTCGACTGATGGCGTTGATTACACACCCTAGGATAGACGGGTTCGCGGCATAGAGGAGCTCATAGGTTCTGCGAAACCCCTTGCGCGGCGTAATCCCGAGCCGTGAAACGAGGATGATGTTGTCCGCCCACCGAGCGAGCAAAAGTGGATCAGGGGCTAGCAGGGTCGGAGAACTGTCGAAAATGATATGAGCATATTCTGATCTCCATTCGTTGACGATTGTTTCCATCTGTTTCGATCTGAGTAGCTCTGAAGAATTCGACATACTGCGGCCGGATGGAAGGATATGTAGACCGGGTATCGCAGGGGAGATCAGCAGTTGATCGTGCCAGTCAGCCGATTGTGAGAGCGCGCCATAAAGTCCGCCGGTGCTTGCGAGGCCTAATGCCTGGCAAATCCCATCCCCTTTCCGGGCGCTGTCGATCAGTAGTACGCGAGCGCCATTCTGACTAAGGTTTGCGGCAAGATGGATACTAATAGTGGTCTTGCCTTCTCCTTGAACCGCGCTCGAAATCAGCACGATCTTCGAATTGTTTATTTCCGTTGAGACCAGCAATCTGCTGATCAGTGATTGGATTTCGTTTGCGGCTGTTGGATACGATTGAACCCAGGATAGGCCTGGGTGTTTGGACGATCGTCGTTGACCAAAGTCGGCGTTAGTATCCACGGGCTTTGATTTACTGGATCGACATCTGTAAAAGAACCCAAGAATTGGAAGAGCTGTTAAAGTAAACACCTCGTCTGCAGATTGGATAGTAGGATCGATCGTCGACCATATCAAGGCGAAGACAACCCCGCTCGCGGCTCCAATTCCAAGAGAGATTATGAGAGCCAATCCTTTCTTGGGTTCTATGGGGTCGGTCGGCACGGTGGCGGGATCAACCACGTCTACTGTCGGCGCTTCTAAGCTGGCTACAATTCCTGCTTCTTTCTGTTTCTTTTGTAGATCTTCGTAGAGTTCGTTCCCCGATTCGACTTCGCGCTTGAGAATGCCATATTGATCGAGGCCGCCGCTCATATCGCCGGCTAATTGTTTCTGGTGCTCGAGGGCGACACGAAATTGCTTTTCTGCTTCTTCTGAAACTTGGTATTTCGCGCGAAAGCGCTCTAGAATCTCGGCAGTTTCTTTCTTGAGAGATTTATTCACCTCCATGAGCTGATTTTGAAGTTGCATCAAAGGGGGATAATGCGAGCCAAACTCCGCTGTGGATTTTGCGAGCTGATTTTGCAGGTCCGCTTGCTGCGCCCTCAAAACCGGAAGAACACTATCCGGAACGATGGTACCAATCAACTCAGGATTACCAGACTGGGCCAAGCGAAGCTGAGCCTCATCCAGAATTCGGTTCGCCTCAGCGTCCGTCAATTCCTTGCTCAAGTCGTCCAGCCTGGTGAGAACGAGGTTGTCGTTCTCGTTAGCACCAAAAATTCCAGTTGTCTTTTGAAAGTTGGATAGTGTGGACTGCGATTTATCGACTGTCCTTTTCAAGTCGTCGAGTTGGTTGGACAACCAGCCCGATGACTTGAGTGTGTCGTCAAAACGAGTTTGAAAAACGCGAGTCCTATATGCGGTCACCAGACGATTCAAGATGTCTGCTGCCAGCA
>Ga0302319_10003362_pt1 | contig 33585 bp, 28 predicted proteins | sample Bog_T0_2_FD_203319 | JGI IMG/M metagenome (GOLD analysis project Ga0302319, IMG submission 203319) | Peat permafrost microbial communities from Stordalen Mire near Abisko, Sweden - Bog_T0_2 | ecosystem: Environmental > Terrestrial > Soil > Wetlands > Peat | place: Sweden: Abisko, Stordalen Mire... | reverse complement strand
GCGCAAGAGGGCGGCCGGGAATCCGGCCGCGGGTTTGAGGGCGCACGCTCCCACGTGTGAACCGAAGCCTGAAACTCACGCCAGAGCGCCTGACGCTTGGCGGGAGTAGTTCATAGCACTATCCGCGACCTCAGCCGCATCCGCTTCTTCGGGGACGCCGAGGCCGCCGTCGGCCGTTGCGTCCTGACTCCGGACTTCCACAAGGGCGCAGGCATCCCGGTCGGGACGGTGCTCGGCACCAGCGGCTTCGTGCTGCCCAGGTGCGCGGGCTCCGATATCGGGTGCGGGCTGCGCCTCGTTGCCACGTCGCTGACGGTGGACGAGTTCGATGCCATCGGGCCACGCCTGGATGCCGCCCTCCGCCACACCTTCTTCGAGGGCGGGCGCGACATCGCCTTCGACGAGCGGGGCCGGGAAGCGATCCTGCGCGACGGTGCGCCCGGCGTCCGGCCGCCAAGCGGCGGTGGCGGCATTTGGCGGAGCCTGGATCCGGCCACCCTGGAGCGCGACCTCGCCCGGACGCACCTCGGCGGCTCATGGCCTACCAGGGACTGCTGGGCGTTCGGCGACTATGTGCGGGGCAGCGGCGGGATCAGCCGGGACGCCGCGATCGGCAGCATTGGCGGCGGCAACCATTTTGTCGAGATGACCGCCACCGACGAGTGCCTTGGCCGCCGCGCCTGCTGGGACTGGGGCCTGCGCCGGAACTGCGTGAACGTGATGGTGCACACCGGCTCGGTCGGCCTGGGCGGCATGGTTGGCGGCCATTTCACCGACCTGGCGCGCAAGCTGCATCCGCGCGGGATTGCGGTGCCATCGCATGGCTTCCACCCGCTGCCGACGGTCGGGCCGCTGGCGGCCCACGGAGAGGCATACATGTCCGCGATGGGCCTCGCGGCCAACTTTGCTGTCGTGAACCGGCTGATGCTGGCCGCGCTCGCCGTGAACTGCCTGTCCGCCTGCGCGGGCCGGGATATTGGCGCCACCCTGGTCTATGACGCCCCCCACAATCTGGTGTGGCGCTCCGGTGGCGGCTATCTCCACCGCAAAGGCGCCTGCCCGGCGGAGATGGACCATGCTGACCCGGTGTTCCCCGGCGGCCATCCGGTCATTCTCCCCGGCAGCATGGGCGATGCCAGCTACGTGCTGCGCGGCATGGGCAGCGCCGGGAGCCTCTGTTCGGCGCCGCATGGCGCGGGGCGGATTGCCGCGCGCGGCGAAGGGCGGCGGAGGGACGTGTCCGAGATGGCGAAGATCCGTGTGGTGACGAAAATCGACCCCGCCCGCGTCCGCCGCGACATTGCCGACGAGCTGCAGCGGACCCTGATGGAGGAGGCGCCAGGCGCGTACAAGCCTGTGCTGCCCGCGCTCGACACGGTCGCCGGCGCCGGCATCGCGGCGGCGGTGGCCAGGCTCAGGCCACTGCTGACGGTGAAGGGGTGAAGGGCTGCAGGGATCCATCCGCGCCAGCCATAGCGCCCCATGTGACGCCGGGACGTGACGTGGTGCCGCTATGGCTGGCGTTGAGGCTTGCCCTGAATATGGGGCATAATCAGAAGCGGCGGCGCGGGATTGCGAGGACATCTACCCGGGAATGGCTGCCCCAACCCTCCGGCTCTTCGCCATCAAGGGGACATTCTCACTTTGCAGAAAGGGGACATTCTAACTTTGCGCTAACACGTTCGATTTCCGCGTCTGCCCGGTCATCCACTTCCACAAGCCTGCGCTCTTCAGCGCCGAGCCTTCTTCCTGCGGCAACCAACTCCATGCGCGGGCGGTCAATCTCCGGATTGCGGGGATCGGGCAGGATCCGGACGCAGTGGCCGAGCACGCGGGAAGCCGCGCGCTCAAGGACGCGCGCGGCGAGTCTCACGAAAGCCGCCAACCGAGGTAGAGCATCCAGAACAGTGCGCCAGTCAGGTAGCCGCAGACCAGGCCTGCCCGGTAGCCGGACAGCCAGGGCCGTCACTTGCACGCGGCTTGCCGCCAGCGCCTGCGGGCCGCAGGTGCCCCCTGGCCTGCCCTCGTGTCGATGTATCCAGCCGCGTCGAGGGGCGCGGTCAAGAAGCGCTCTTCCGCGGTCAGAGGCTTGCCTGTTTCCATGCGCTTTCTCCACGCCAAGACGCCGCCGATAGCCAGGACAGGATTGCCGCCAGTTCATCCATTGAGGGCGGCCTTCGCGGCGCAGGCGGCCCACTGCCTGCCATCCGCCGCAGCGTCGGACTGCGCCTGATCGCGGCCGGCGGCGATGCCGTCCAGCACGGTGCGCAGCCGCTCCACCTCGTAGGCCAGGATCTCCTCATCCGGCGGAGGCAATCCGGACTCGCGGAGGCGCGCCCGCTGGCGCACAAGGGCCAGCGCCTGGCTGACGGAGTGGCCGCGCGGCATCGCGGGAATCGGCGGCGCCAGAGGATTACGGCGTTCCATCGGAGCGCTCCATATGGCGGCGGAGGATCGCGGCCAGCGCCCCGATTCTCGCGGCGCCATCGGCCGCTTCCGGCGGCGGCAGGCGCGGGCGGCCGATCATTGTCCGGCGGTAGGTCGCGAGCGCCACCTGGTGGCATTCATCGGCCGCCGCCGCAGGGCGTGGCGTGGGGCCGTCCTGCCGTTCAACATGGCAACAGCGTCGCATTCGGAAGTCTCTCCAGCTTCGGGTTGCCTTCGGCAGCGGGCTTCCCTGCCTGAAGGCAGGCAACCAATGCTTCGCACCTTGCGCCGCCGTTTTTCGGAAGTCAAGTTTTGCTTGTGGATGTCAGGCGCTTTCTTTCCTGCAACGGAACAGCGAAAAGTGGGGCTTCCCCTACATGTGGCGGCAGCCTGAGACATCCTGACAGGCGTCACCGGCGACGGGGACCTCATCGAGCGCGATCTCCGACCCGTCAGGATGGGTGTAGGTGTTGCGGAAGACACCAGGCTGCACCAGTCTGGTGTCGCTGCCCTGCTGCACGATCACCGCGCCGTCCCAGAATACCTGGGGGGAGGCCGCCGGACCCAGGAATTCACCGCTGCCGGCCAGCCTGACGGCCCGGCAGATGTCCCTGCCGTCACGGGCATACCGCCCGGAACCGCCGCCTGCATGTCCCACCGGATTCATCGTCGTCCAGACGGTCTTGGTATCGGAGTTGTAGACGTCGTCAAGGCCGAAAGCCTCCCAGGCATACGCCAGGGCGTCCTTGAGGCCGCCAAGGCGCCCTGAGATTGCCGCGGCCTGATCCTCGGTAACCTGGTTGATGATCACCACCCCGGTGCCGTCGCCGGGAACCGCCTGGACCGATCTGTCCGTGGGATTGAAGAAAACGATGCCACGCTCTCCGATCGGCTTCCCTTCCCAGTCGGCAATAGGCGCCCCGGCATTCCTGTGGCCGGCCGGGTAGACCAGCGGCTCGCCGCCGCCCTCCAGTGGCGGGACAAAAATGACGAACTTCTGCGCGGACGAGATGACCGGCAGACTGTTGCCTTCCGAGAAATCCAGGTCATTCCTGGTGTATGTCTGCGTCATGGCTGATTTCCCGCTGCGCGGCCAAGTGTGGACTGGATTCCCGCAACCAAGGCTTCCGGCGCTGGGCTGTCGCCCCCGGGAAAGGAGAACCGCCGCCATGGCGGGGATGCCTGGCCAGGAAGCGACGCTAAACCAGGATAAGACCAGCCGTCCGCCTGGCGCCACTGTCTTGCGGGAGTTTTCCTGCGGATTGGGGTGGCGCGGACGTCAGTCGGCGCGTGGTGGGCCACGGGCCACCGCCGGAACGCGCTGACGGTCAGGGCCATGGGCACTCCCGCCGCGGAAAGGGATGGCGTGCCCGGACCTGGTGCCATGGCCGCCAGGTCCGCAGCCGGATCGTTTGCTTGCGACGGCGAATGGCATCCTGCTGACGGCGCGGGGAGCAGAAGGGCGCGGGCGGCCTTGCCTCGATGCACGTGCGCCGGCGCTGGCATTCCGCGGCGGTCGGCACGGCCGTCGGCACGGCGCCCGCCGCGCGCCCGGGATGCATCCCCCCCTGCCGCAGCCCATGTGGCGCGGCCAGGCGGAGGCGGTTTCGCAGCCAGCTTGATCCCGGGGCGTCCCGCGGGTAAAAGGCCACCCCGCAGACAGAGGAAACTGCCCGATGCTCACTGAAGCCCGCAAACGTGACGTGATCGCCCGTGCAGCGGCGGCCGGCCGTCAAATGGCGGGCCGCCATTCTTCAGTCCGCCTCACCCACTTCCTGGATGCCGGGACGCTGGCTGCGGTCAAGCCGGACGAGCCGGATCTCGACCTGGACCTTCAGAACCGGATCACCCGGGCGACTGCCACCGAACTGCTGCGCAGCGGCGTCGATGTCACACTGCAAATCGTCGACCGTGACGCGTACTTCGCATGGCTGGAGGGACGGGCGAACACGGCCGAGGCGCGGGCGTCGTTCCGGAATCCCTCGCGGCAGATCGGCGGCAGCGGAGTAATCCGGGAGCTTGGCTTGGATCCGCGCACCCTGAAACAGGGTCCCCGCGCCGGGCGGGGTGCGGGCGGAGGCTCGCCGGAGGACCGTCTGGTGCGGGCCTTCCTGGACGATTCCGATGAGATCGACGACCTCGCGGAAGATCTGATTGCTGCGGACAGGCATGGCGTCATCGACATGGCCGCCAGCAGGATTGCCGCTCGCGGCGGCTCCGAAGCCGTGAAGAGATTCAACGAAGCCCTGACCTTCCTTGCGGAAACGGACGACGCCGGCGCGCGCGGCTGGGCCGAAATCTCGGTTGTCGTAGCCGCCACGGATGGTGGAGTGTTCCCCGACGCGTCCGCGGCTGCGGACGGCTTGACCGGTTGCGGCGCGTTCCCGGACGGGGCAGCCTTTCTTCCGGAATGGCGGACCGTCGATGCGGTCCTGTCCCTGCACCCATGCAGCCTCCGGCGTGTCCTGGGCGACCTTATCGCGGGACGGGAACCTGCTGACCTGCCGCCGGCAAAACCTGGAGCGGTTTCGGTCTCCGGGCTTCTCGCGCTGGTCGGGGTCGCTTTCGGTTCGGACGGGGATGACAGCGAGCCCGAAGATGAGGACCGCTACGAGAAGGAATTCGACGAAAAAGAGAACGCCTTTGACAGATGGGCCGATGGCCGGGCGGCGGCTGTCCATGGTCTGGTGGGCCTGCTCCATCCGTTGCCGCCGTCCGAACTCGCGGATGAGATCGACTGGTTTCTGGACGCGTGCGATGACGTCGCAGACAGCTGCCCTCCTGTTGGCCTCATGGAGATCCGCGATTTCGTCGGGATGGCGCTGGCGGAGGCTGGCGGCGCAGATGGCGTCTGCCACGTCGTGGTGACGCCGGATGGCGGTCTGGATCTGACGATGGCCACCCGCGCCGGACGCATTCTCGACACCCGCACGGTGGCGGGGTCCGATCTGCCTGCGGAGCCGTCCGCCGTTATCCGGCAAATCCGGGAGATCGCCGAGGTGGTTGTGGCTGGCCCTGACGCGGGGCCTGGTCCAGAGCAGGTTGCCGTGAAAACAAGGGGCGGACCATCCGAAGCCCAGGCGTCAGGCAAGCCTGTTCTGCGTTCCCTGCCCGGGGGGCGCTCCTGATTACGGCGCTGGCATCCTGGCGGGCGGAGATCCCCATCCCCCATGTGTCAACGGCGTGCCCCGGCCAGGAAGGGCGCTATGCGGGCAGCCGATTGGCTGCCTGCATAGCGCCCGCCGCTGAACTCCCTGCATGCCAAAAGCGAGGCAGTCGCGGATTTCGACAAGCTTCGCCTCCGAGTCCCGGTCCTGCTGCGCGACATCACGCTCGATAGCCATGACCTCGTTCAGCGTGTCGATTGCCTGTTTGGCGACGGTCGCCAGGGTCGCGATGTTGCGCTGGTCGGTGCCGAGGCCCCTCGCCGCTGATACCGCCACGTCATGGGAGCCCTGGGATGCCAGGATGGTCACCCGCCGAAGCAGCCATCAAATTCGGGATCACGACCAGCAAGCCATTGGCAATCTTCATGATGACGCGGCGCAGTGCGGTCATGCCCAGTGCTCGGGGCGCATCGAAACCCTCTGCGGGCAAACCGGGTGTTCGCCGGACACCCCGCGCTGCGCACCGGAATTCGTCAGTCGTCAATCGCCATCGTCGTAAGCTGGATACTGGTCGCCCATTTCTCCCTTTGACGCTGTGATACGCGGGTAGGTCAGTCCGTGGCCCTCATCCGCCACCGACCTGACTTCGAGTTCAAAGCGGTAGTCTTCGCCGTAATCGAATAGGAACTGCATCTTCTTTCCTCTGACGCCGAAGGCGTCCCGAACGCGAGAATCCTTGACACCTTGAAAGTGGTAAGGTCCCTGGTATGGAACGCCATCCTCTCGGCTCAGATCAAAGAATAATTCGTAAGCCTCGGCACTTCCCCGAACGCGGTAGCCAAGACTGCCGTAGAAGCCATAACAATGGTCGCAATCCCACCCGAACGCATCTACGATGCATTCGGCAACTTCGTCAAGGAAAGTGTCCATCCCGAATTCGATGTCACGATAGATGCGCTTGTTGTGCATCGCTTTTACGCGGATGGTAGCCACGCGCGGATCGTGGAAATCCGGCCCGTCACAATCAAACGTCCCTTGTTGAGGCCGTTGGTCTTCTTCCATAACCTTCCTCCATGTGGACAGCGGGTTGACGTTGTGGGTGGGAGACTCCGGCAGTCCGGGAACCCACCGCGGCGCCTCCACTCTCCAGCGGCAACAACAATCCAGGCCGCAACACCGAAAGCGCGGCAATCGCAGATCGCCCGAACCTCGGGTTTTCCTGCAACCAGAAGGAGCGTGGCACCGCCAAGTTGATGCCGTCAAGGAAAACGTGCGGATGCTCGTTGCGGCGAGAGAATCTGGAGGATCGGTCCATGGAAGGCGCCGGGCTGCGGCTGATATGGCTGTAATGGCGGCTGGATGGGTGGTCTGGGTGGTCGGGGCGGTTGGACTGCCGCTCCGCCAGCGTTACCGTTATATGGGCTGCCCGGTGCGCCCATCCCGAGGGTATCGCCATCGGCGCTGCCTTCGATGAGAGCCAGCAGGCCGGCTCGACGATCAGCCCGACCGCCTCGTGGGCGTGAAGCTCAGGTCTGGCGGCGAACCCGGCGGCTTGCCGGGGAAACTGGTCGATGACCGCACGGTGGTGCGCACTGGCATCCTCGGCCATGGGAGCGGTCCTCCGAATGTGACGCCCAGCTTCCCCAGACGGCATCCCGCGCGCAATCCCCATACCCGCCAAGCGGCAGCCCGGCAAATGCGGTGATCGCCCCCCCCCGCGTGCGCTCCGGCCGCGCGGCGGGTCTACGCTGGTGTGTCAGATGATCCGGAACCGAGCCCGCGCCCCCTTGGATTCTGTCCATTCCAGGCGCATTGCAGGATCTGTCCCCGGCGCGGCTGCTTTCCTCCGGATCGGCGGACGGCGCCGGAAAACTGACGGTCACTGCCATGCGCCCAGGACGCAAGCCGCGGCAAGGCCGCATTCCTGGTCCGCGGGCGGATATCCCCTGGTGCCGACACCGCACTGGATTTCTTCCCTGGCCTGTGCCAGGATGGCAATGGTGCCGTTGGACGGATTCTGGCGGTACCACCGTGAAACCAAGCAGGGACTAAATGACGCCCGCCGTAATCCACCGTATCTTCGGTGACTGGCTGCATAACGGCTACATCGACAACCACAACTGCAGCCGAGCTTTGGAGTTCGCAATCGTTGAGGGACGGCCTTACGTCCTGGCCGCCTGCGATCGGCCTGATCTGGATGCGCCCATCATGGCCACCCGAGGGATGCTGGCCTGGGGCGGGAGCATGACCTTCGCGCCGGATCCCGGCGAAGTCGAGCGCGTCGGCGTGTTGTTCCCGGCGGACCAGCCCCCTGCCAGGCTGGCCGTCTGACCGTTGTTGGGGTAGCCCGGAAATGGACTGGCCGCCTCCGGTGAGCAGGTGTCGGGAATCCGGCGCCTCCCTCCCTGGGCTGCCGCGTCCGTCATCGACATGGACGCTGCACCAATCATGGATGACGGCCATGCAGGAAAACTCAGGTTTGCGTCGCGGACTCAAGTTTCCCAGCATGGCCGGGAGGCGGCTTTTCCGGCGCTGGATCAGGCGCGGCAGCCTCCGCGCCGACGGAGGCCGAACATTCCCAGGACGGCCAGCGCAAATCCGGGCAGGGTCCCGGCGAGCGCTGGAAGCGGGACCGCGCCCGTCAGGGACGTCAGGGATTCCTGGGTATTCCCGTAGGACACGAAGAAGACCCGGTCGGTGTCGGTGGTTGGCGTCGTTTCCGAGAACACGACCGACGTGAAGGTGTAGGCGCTCTCCGTGTCGATGTTGAACCAGGCATAACCGCTGGCTGACGCCGAACCCGCGAGTTGGCTTGCGGTGAGTGTTCCGAGGACCATGCGGCCGCTGTAGAGGGTGACGTTGAAGGGATCGGCCGACCGCGTCAGGAAGGACAGGTAGCTTTCCGCCGCCGGCGGTGTCATCGTGATCGAACCGCCTTTCGCGCTTTCGAGGTAATTGGTGGTCGGCATCCCCGGCGCAGGCGTCAGCGTGCCTCCAGGGCCGACACCCCATCCAGTGGTGGTGTCGAGGCCGGTGAGGATGGCGCCCGGCAGCCCGCCGGCGTCGCCGGTGAACGCTGCCGCGGATGCCGTGAAGGCGATGGTGCCACCCGACCATTCGGGCTGCGAGAACACGACCGGGGTGACGGATACATCGGTGTGCTCACCGACCAGGTCGGTGGTCCACAGCAGGGCACCTGTCTGATTGACGGCGGCCCCGGCGTGGCTGGTGGCTGCCAGGCAAAGGATGGAGCCGGCAAAGGCGGCGTAAAGCTTGTTGAAGTTCACGAGGTTTTCCTTCGTGGTTCGGTTTTTCGGTCCTCTGGAAAAGGCTACCATACGACCATACGGGGATGGCGGGATCCTAGAGTGCCGCAACGCGGCCAAACGCGGCCTTCCCTCCTCGCCGCCTGCATGGCAAAGGCGGCCTTGTGCCGTCTTGCGGCATCAGCCCAAGATGGGTGCCACCAACGGCCGACGGACCGCATGCCACGGGCCAAATCCGTCGCGGAAAGCCCGCTCCTCCCGGCGGCACCCTCCCTTCAGGCCCGAAGGCTTCCTCGCCGGCGGAGGCCAAACATCCCAAGGGCGGCGGCCGCCAGCCCTGGCAGGGTTCCTGCAAGCGCAGGAAGTGGCGCCGGCGCTGAACCCAGGGATTCCGCCGAGGTCCCATAGGAAATCTCAAACACCCGGTCGACAGCGGTGGTTGCGGTCGGCGAGAACACGGCGGTGGTAAAAGTGCCTCCGTTCGCGACGTCGATGTTAATCCAGGCGTAGCCGCTGGCCGCAGCAGCGCTGTCAAGCTGCGCCGCGGTGATTTCTCCCAATGAAGTGCTCCCGCTGTAGAGCGTCACATTGAACGAGGAGGTGCTTTGCGTCAGGAAGCCGAGATAGGCGTCTGACAGCCCCGACGACTCCACCGGCGTCACGGTGATCGGGCCGCCCTCATAGCTTTCAAGGTAGTTGCCGGTTGACGCCAGTCCAGGGGCGGGCGACACCCACCCCACATATGCGCCGTTGCCGATCCAGCCTGGGTAGCCACTGCCTCCGGCGAAATCCACGGTTCCGTGACCGGTGCCGTACTGGGCGTTGAAGCCGTTGGCGAGGTGATAGGCGCCCCATGGGTTGGTGGCTGTCACCGAGGCATCGGTGGCCAGCCCTGGCAGGTCGGCGGTCCACGCCAGGTTGCCTGCCTGGTTGATGGTGGCCTTGGCCTGGGTTGTGGCCGCCAGGCAAAGGGCGGCTGCGGCAAAGGCGGCGTAGAGCTTGTTGAAGTTCATGAGATTTTCCTTCATGGTCCAGGATTTCCGGTCCTCCAGCGAGGTTACCATGCGGGGATATCGAGACCCAAAGGTCACCCGCGGCGTGCCGCGAACTTTTTTGGCCGCCTCGCGGGGTTGTGGCCACCCAAGCCCAGCTTGCGTTGTCAGCCAGGCGTGGCCACCCGGCCTGCGGGCCACATGCCCGGGCGCGATCCGCCGGGGAAAGCTCCCCCGGCGGCACACTCCATTCAGTTGCGGCGGCCAACGCGTCGGCGGAGGCCGAACATCCCCAGGACGGTTGCTGCGAACCCAGGCAAGGTCCCGGCGAGCGCGGGAAGCGGGGCGCCCACGGTGGGCGTCGGCATATTTTTCCTTGCTGCCTTCAGACCCGGGGCCGCCCCTGGCGTCTACGGTTTCGGTCCGGCCCCCGGAAGGCTGTCCGGGAATCCGGCCTGCACGCAGCGGGAAATCCGGAGGATGTCCCCCTCCCCGACGCCGTGGGCCGCAAAGTGATCGCGCCAGCCCGCGACGGCCTGCCCGACTTCCCGGCAGATTTCCTCGGCTTCGGGGCGAGCCAGGCCGAAGCTGCCGCAGCGGCTCAGGACGTTCGCCAGCGTGGCCATGCCGCCCATCACGCCGAGGTCGATGGCCTGGTAGCCGTTGCCGTCCGGGGTTGGGAGAACATCGAAAGCCGGGGTGAGCCGCCACCCGCCGCCGTCCCGCAGCAGGCCGTGGTTCTTCATGTGGTCGTCCTGGTTGCCGACAGCAGTATTGAAGGCCATCCGCCTGAACAGCTGGGCGAGGTCCTCCGGAGGACAGCCAGCGCACCGCATGCGGTCGGCGATTCCCGGATAGCCGCCCGCCAGGTCGGTTTCCGCCAGCCCGAGGAGGCTTTGCGCCGACAGGTAGGGATGCCTGACGCCATCCGGTTCGCGGTCAAACCGCCGGACCAGGAGCGCCTCGCGCGCGCCCAGGGAAACCACCCGCGTCTCGGCGGCCTCAATGCCCGCGGCGGCCGCGAGCGTCATGGAGGCATGCTCGACCCGCACGGCGTCCACCGTGTCCTCATGCTTCCGGAACTTGGCGATCCACTCCGATCCGTCTTTGAGGACGACCGAGCACTTGGGACGCGCGCCGCCCAGGCTGGTGCCCGTGGCCATCAGGCGGATGTCCTCCTCCACCTGGTGGCCGGCGTCAAAGCGGGCCATGGCGGCCTCGAGCGCGGCGAGCTTCCGGACGGGGACGTCAGCCGGGAAGAGCATGGGCTCCACCGGGGTGGGGCCGTACGCCAGCGCGCCCACGCGGTCATCCGCGCCGAGGATCAGGCGGTCCAAATGGGATGGCAGCCGCAGGCGCCTGGGGTCATCCGTCCCGCACCCAAGGAAATCCGCCAGCATCCGGCCGAAGCGGGCGTCGAACAGCCGCTGCCCCCAGCGGTCCGGCAGGGAATCCATGAATGCGCCATGGAGGACCGCCTTCGTGACTGGGGCTTCCGTCAGTGGCAGGTTCACCGGGTCCAGTGCGAAGGCATCCTTCCGCTCACGCCAGCTTCGAGCGTAGGTGAACGTGGCCTGTGGGCGCCCCGGCACAGGGCTGGCCACCTGCACCCGGCCCGCAACCGCCCATCCGCCGCCCTCCTGCACGAAAACGAACGCCTCCGACGGCTCGCGGTCAATCCGGTATGCCTTCTCAGAAATCGTCGTCATGCCTGGCCCTCCGCCTGCGTGGCTTGTGGCGGGCTTCCTCCGCCAGGCCCACCGCGTCCGCGTCGGGGTCCGCCACCGCGCCGAGGTCCCCGGCCAGGCCGAGGACATACAGCGCTGTGACGTAGACACCGGCGGAAACCACGGGGTCGCCCATCTCCATCTTGCGCAGCGTCGGGCAAGAGACGAACACCCTCTCGGCCATGTCACCCGCGGTTATGCGGCGGCGCCGCCGGGCCAGCTTGAGGCGTGCCCCCAGATCCTTGAGGCCAGCCTCCGGCACGGCAGGAATGCCACGCAGAAAACGTCTGGTATCCGGCATTTGGTGGTCCCCATTCCCTTGGCAGGTGGCATCTTAGAAAAGATGATTTCAATTTGCAAGGGATTCCGCATCGCGGAGGCCGCTGGCTGAATGGGAGCTGAGGCCACGGCGGACGATCCATTTCCGCTTATGCATCGTTTCATCACTCCGGCCTGAAATCATGGAGAATGATGAAACCATTGTTTCTATTGGCGTTTTCCGGCATTGTTGAGCACATGCCCGGGGGATTTCCCTGGCGCTGGCGGTGCCCTGTGGCCAATCCGCCCCGCGAACGCCGTTCAGCAGGGCTCCGTCAGGCAGAACCTGAGCGCCAGGTCCCGTGTCAGGGCGCCATCCGATCGGGGATGCCCCGTCCAGCAGGGTTCAATCTGGCGCCACCAGGCCGCTTCATTCTCCGTTGCCAGCGCGCCGAGCGCCCGCGGCAGTATCATCGGCGGTCCCGTCTATTCGTAGATGGTGGCGGCCCGCAGCATCGCGGCAACCAGCCTGTACGGAATTTCCCCGGCCGTGTGGCCAGCCAGCGAATGATTCCGATGACCCTCAAACGCGGCGGCCAGCGCCTCAAGGTAATCGTCCAGGGTTACGTTTTCCCAGCCGCCGGGGTTGTCCGCCAGATCACGGCGGAGGCGGCGGATGAAATCGGCCATCCCGGCCGCGCTGTCCGGCATCTGCTTGAGTGCGGTCTGCCTGATCTGCCGCAAATCCATAGTCATGGCCGCATCCCCAACTTTCGGGTGCCATCGGCTGGCGCCAAGCCGTCCTTCCGGGCACCGAGGAGGCCAGGCAGGGGATTCCCGCCCGGCCCCAGTCTGCCTCTCAGCGCGCCGGCATGCCGATGATCTGCTTTCCCTCCGGCGCTGTCATTGTGTAGCCGAAGTGGATCCGGCGCTCCTCGCCAGGCTTGCATGGGAACGTCCAGGCGACGGTGCCCTTCCTGTCCTGGAAGTCCTCCGCCGTCGGCTGTGGGTCAACCGCCATCTCGACCTTGAGGTCATCATCCCCAGACACTGGCAGCTGGTCGGTGACGGTGATTTCGATCGGCGCCTTGTGGAAACTCTTAACCGCGAACATGGAAGCCCGCGATATCGTCGTCTTCTTCCCGCCGATCAGGTAGCCGTCCTTGCCGCTCCGGTCGCCCTGCGGCTCGTAGGTCACCTTGATCTTGTCGTCCGGGCCGAACGACAGGGAGGTTTCCTCTCCCGGGCGGATTGGCGGCAGCTTTCCCAGGCCGACGAAGACGCCGTCCAGATAGAGGGACACCTTGCCCGGCAGGAGGGGTTCGGCGGCCGTGCTGGTGAACTTTGCCTGCAAGTAGGCCTTGGCCTCGGCCTTGGGCACTACCAGGCCGGAAAGCACCGCCTGCTCTGGGTTGTCGGCAATCGCCACCTTGCGCTCCGTCCCGTCCGCGTGGATTGTGGCCAGGCCCGGAACGCGGTAATCGGCGGTGACGCCTCCGGTCTCCAGGACAGCATGGACGGACCCGGCTGGGATGACGGATGGCGTCGGCGCCCCGGCTGGCGCGGGAGCCGCGGCAACAACGGACATCTGGTCCTGGATGGCTGACAGCCTGGCGCCCATGCTGCCGGCCATGACGCCACTGATGCTGTCCCCGGCGTTGATGGGGGAGGCCTTTGCGGTCCCTATCAGCCTGACGTGAATGGGTTCCAGTTCCGGAGGCTGTGTGCCCGCGGACGGGCGGGCTGTCGACAGTGTGAGGGCGACGCCATTCCAGTCCTCGCCCGTTATCTGGGACACCACGGCCTCCTGGCTGAGCACCATCCGGCCCGTGCCGGTCGCGAGCCTGGCGTCGTAGACGGGATGCCACGAAGCCCCGGGTGTCCGGTAGGTCACCACCAGGCGGAACCGCGCCGGCGCGTCTGCGTGGACAGCTACCGCGATATCCATGGAGCGCCCAAGCTGGTTTTCGGAGACCGCGGCGCCGACGAGTTCTGACTGTAGCCCGGCGTGCTTCTGCTCAAGGACTTGCCGCTCTGCCCGGGCGGCAAGCAGACCCTGCTCCGAGTCGGTGATGCCCTCGCGCACCAGGGTCCATGCTTCTTTCCATGCCCGCGGGTTGTCTGCGAGCCTGGAATCCGGCGTGGTCGCGGCGGTCACCCCGGAGGACGGCAACGTCTGGGCCGCAAAGCCTGGCTTGACCGAGGCAGCGGCCGGGCCGGGCACGATGGCGGGCTGTGGCAGCGTCCGCACTCCGCCGGAAATCCCGGCCAGACGGAGGATCGTAGCCTCCTGTGCCCGGAAACCGGCAATCCTGACGTCAACGGCAGCGATCCTGGCATCCGTATCGCGTATGGCCGCCCCGATGTCTTCCAGGCGCCCATCGCCGCCGACAGGCACGCTGGTGTGCTGGCGGGTTTCCACCGCTCCGATCAGGACCACCGTGGTGGCCTGGCCGCTCGCGGTGACGCTGTCGCGGGCTGTCCAACGCGGGATGCCATGCAGCACGAGGACACTGTCCCCTGCGGGCAGGTCAACCTCCCCGGTGCGGGTGACCGTCGCCCCGTCAGGGGAAACCGTGACCGCTGACGGCGCGGACGTGACCTCGATGGGAGGCGGATCGGCTGCGAAGGCACCCGGGGCCGCGGCTATCGCGGCGGCTGCGAGACTGGCGGCCAGCATGCGGTTCATGTTATTTGCTTTCGGATTCGCCGGAACGGAGCCTCCGGCCGCAGGACGATAGCACAAATGGCCGAAGGAGAACCACAATAGGATTCCAGCGGCCGCCTCCAGGCAAAAAAAGGGCGGCGCTTGCGGCGCCGCCAAGGTTGGGGAGGAAACGTCCAAGAGTGCAAGCACATCGGCGTAGCCGTGTGCTGCGGATTACAGCCTAGCTGCGCGCCAGGCCGGGCGCAACAAGTTTTGCTTGCATGGCTGCCATACGCCGCCTGGGTATCCCCGGACCGGACGACATTTTTCTTTGTGATGGGCCAAGAAGGGAAGTCGGCGGCACGTCGGTTTTGCGGGGAAGGTGCCATGACAGCCCGCTTGCGCCATGCCCTGCGCCGGGGGAGGGGCGCCTGCGCCCCATGCCGAGCCGGGGACACCACTTCCGCTATTTTCCTTGTCGGCGCCCGTCCAAATCATTTTTTTGAAGACCGTTGCGGTGAGGCCGCGCGTCTGGTATAAGGAAAACAAACTGCGGCAGATCCGTCCGTCAGGCGGGCGTCTGTCCCAAACGCGAACCATTAGGGAGCCAAGCACATGACCAGCGCCGTCAGCCCCAATTACATTACGGTATCCCAAAGCCTCACCGGGCCGGTGCAGGCGTCCGCGGCCCTGCCACTTGCCGGGCAGTTCGCACTGTCGCCTGCCGGAGCCATCGCTCCCCTCCCCCTGGCGTGGGGCTCCGTCGCCAGCTCCGGAACGGCAATCTATGGCTCCGGCGCCTGGGACCTCGAGATCTACGCCAACCCCGCCTACGGCCAGAACTTCTCCATCACAAAATTCGCCGCAGTGTCGGTCACTGACGAGGTGGCTGGCGGCACCCTGAACCTCACGGTCACCGGCGTGCCTGGCGGCGTGCACGCTTACGGCCAGCACGGCGGCAGCACCCTGGTCCTGGCGGGGGCACCTGGAGTTGTCACGGAAACCGGGTTCGACACCGTGACCGACAGCAGCACGTCGGGAACGCTGGCGCTGCAGGCGGCAGGGACCGGGGCGCTGACAGTCACCGACTCCGCGGGGGACACGCTGGCACTGGCCGCCGCGGCGTCCACCGGGCTGGTCACGGCCATCGGCTTCGGCACCGTTGCCGACACGAACACCTCGGGCACCCTGAATCTGAAGGCGGGCCCGGCGCCGATGGCCGTGACCGGCTCCGGCGGCGACACGCTCGCGCTGTCAACATCGGGCGCACCCGTGACCGTCTCCGGCTTCGGGTCCGTGCTTGATTCGGATGCTTCCGGGACCCTATACCTTGTGGCGCGGGCAGGCGCCGCGTTCGTCTCTGGCGGCGTCGGCGCGACACTTTCGCTGTCCACATCCGGCAACACCGCGCCGGTGACGGTCTCCGGCTTCGGCGCCGTTGTTGATACCGACGTGTCTGGCAACCTCGCGCTCGCGGCTTTGGGTGCGGTGACCGTTGTTGGCTCGCCGGGTGGCACGCTCTCGCTCAACGCGCCAGGAACCGCTCCGGTGACGGTCAAAGGCTTCGGCTCCGTCGTCGACACCGCATCGGCGGGTGTCCTGAATCTGATTGCCACCGGGCCGCTTACGGTCAGCGGCCCGGGCGGTGGCACCCTGGACCTGTCCACGGGCGGAAGCGCCGCCCAGGTCACAGTCCGAGGCTTCGGCACCGTGGTCGACACCGCAGCCTCCGGGGTCCTCAGCCTGGCGGTGACCGGGCCGCTGGCGGTCTCCGGCTCTGCCGGGGACACGCTGGCGCTGGCTGGTGCCCCTGCCGGGGTCGCAAGCCCCCTGGTGACAGTCAGGGGATTCGGCTTCGTCACCGACATCGCGACAACGGGAGCGGTCAACATCGTGGCAGGTTACGGGCCGCTGACGATCAGTGGCCAGTCCGGCGACACGCTGTATCTGTCCACGGCGGGAAGCAGCGCTCCCGTGACCGTCAATGGGTTCGGCACGGTCGTGGACACGGCTGCATCGGGGGTTCTCAACCTTGTCATGGCCGCCTCCCGCCAGGAAGCTGTCATGGGCTCCTCCAACGACACGCTGTATCTGTCCGCCGCCGGAGCTCCGGTAGCGGTCGCCGGTTTCGGAGCCGTCGTTGACACCATGGCATCCGGGGTTCTCAGCCTCGCGGTCGCCACGCCGCTGACCGTCATGGGCTCCGCCGCCGACTCGCTGTATCTGCTCAATGGCGGAGGCAGTGCCCAGGTGACCGTCGCCGGCTTCGGCAACGTCCTTGACGCCATGGTATCGGGGGTTCTGGTTGACGCAGCAACCTCCGGGGTTTTCAACCTCTCCGCGCCAGGGCCGCTGACCGTCATGGGCTCCGTCGGCGACGAGCTGGCGCTGTCCGCTGGAGGGGGCACAGTGACCGTCGCCGGCTTCGGCACCGTGGTGGACACTGCAACATCGGGGACCCTGAGCCTCGCGGTCAACACGCCGATGACCGTCGTTGGCTCCGCCGGCGACACGCTGGCACTGTCCGCCGCCCCGAGCCACACGGTGACCGTCAGTGGCTTTGGCAACGTGCTCGACACGGCAGCCTCCGGGGTCCTCAGCCTGGCGGTTACGGGGTCGGTGACCGTCACGGGCTCTGCCGCGGACACACTGGCGCTGTCCGGCACACAGGGCTCCTTTGCAAGTCCCCTGGTGACCGTTGCCGGATTCGGATCGGTCGTGGACTCCTCCGCGTCCGGAAACCTGAACCTGGCGACCGGCCAGACGGCGACGGCGGTGTCAGGCGGAGCCGGCGACGCACTCACCCTGCAGGTGGCTGCCGGAATCGCCACGGTTGCCGGGTTCGGTGCGGCAACCGTCAACCTGGGGGCCGGGTCCGTCTGCCTGATGTCCTCCGGCGTCGGCAGCGCGGGCAGGCCGGAGTTCATTTACGGTGGCGTTGGCAGTGCCACCGTGGATGACACCGCTGTCTCCGCGGGCACGTCGCTCACGTTCGGCAGGGGTGCCGACACCGTGATCGGCGGCTCCGGCGCGAACGTCTACAGCCTGCTCTCGGCGAATCTCGCAGGCGTGGCCGACATCATCAAGGACCTCAAGGGGGCTGGTGGCCTGCGGGCACCCACGGCCACGTCACGCGACCCGTTCTCCATGCCAGGTGCCGACAGCCTCGACATCTCGTCGGCGCTCCGCGCCCGCACGACGGTTGCCAGCTCCTCCATTGGCACCCTGGTCAGCGTTGCCGGCGGCCAGTCAATCCTGCTGGCCGGCACGCAGGGCTTCGTGGCGGCTGACATCCACTGGGTCTGAGGCGGCCTGACCTGGCGGTAAGAAAAAAATGGCGGTCCACGTCGGGCCGCCGTTCTTTTGCCGCGTCCGCGGGACAGCGGCTTTTTTGCCGATGGCGGCAGCGGCCCATCCAGGAACGCATGGGGAATGGCCCCCGCCCGTGGCTGTCACGGCAAGACAGGCCAGCCTGGCCGCGAAATGGCTCTTGCGAACCCTGGCGGTTTCAAATATCTTTCCTTGCGTTTGCCGCCGGGGCCGGAGTGGTGTTGACCTGTCGCTGGACATGATACAGCGGCGCCGGTGTCCTGTTCCCGCGCAGGGCATGCCGGAGGACGCCCTGCCGGCCACCGTGACGCTGCGTTCCCTGCCAACTGTTTCTGAGGCGCTTCTGATGGACATGTGCACGCCCACCGGGTTCACCCCAGCGAGGGACCAGGACTTCACGATGGTCTCGAGAATGCTGGCCGTCAGCACATCGGTTCCGTTCGCCATGGTCACGGACGGCCAAATCGGCCTGGCCAATCCGGCGTTCATGGACATGTTCCGCGCCGACGGAGGAATCTCAGGGATGCCCATGGCCGGGCTGCTGGACTTCCACAGCCGCGCCCCGTTTGCCGAACTGCTGGGTTCCCACGCGAGGCCGCCGCTGACATTCCGCGGCCGGGCCGTCCGGCTCGACGGCACGTCATTCAACATCGAGCTCCGGCTGGTCCGGGAAGTGATGGACGGCGTGCCGACAATGATCGCCTTTGCCGAGGATGTCTCGCTCAGGCATTTCGCTGAGCGCCAGCTCAGGTGCCTGGCCTACACCGATGCGCTGACCGGACTCCCGAACCGGGCGTCCGCCACCGACCGCCTGCGCGACGCGATCGTCGCCGGAAGGGAGGACGGCACCAGGCTGGCCGTGATCATGGCCGACCTCGATGGCCTGAAGCGGGTCAATGACACATTGGGACACCAGGCGGGTGACGCGCTGCTGCAGGTGACGGCGCAGCGCTTCCTGGCGTGCGTCCGCGGCAGCGACACCATGGCAAGGCTCGGAGGGGACGAGTTCTGCGCCGTGCTGCCTCGAATCACGGAGAACGGCGCGGAGAGGGTCGCCGCCCGTCTCGTTGACGCGGCGCGCCTGCCGATTCTGATCGATGGCAATGAAGTCACGGTCAGCGTCAGCATTGGGATCGCGCTTTGCCCGGATCACGGATCCACAGTTGACGACGTCATCGGTGCGGCGGACACCGCCCTGTATGCCGCGAAACGGGGTGGCCGTGACCATTTCGGATGGGCCCGCAATTCCGGCAGCCAGGACGGGCTCTCGATGCCGCTGATCACGTGGTGCGCCACCCATGAGGTTGGCATCCGTGAAATCGATGCGCAGCATGAGGTGCTCGTGGCGCATCTGAACGGCCTGGCCGCCGCGTTGAGGCGTGCGGAGGCGGCGCCGGACGTTTCCGGAAAGCTGGCCGACGCATTGGCCTACGCGCGCACGCACTTCGCTGCCGAGGAGGCGCTCATGGCGAAACATGGGTATGCGGAGAGCGAAGCGCATCACAGGCGCCACGCGGCCCTTCTCGACGACATGACGAATTTCCTGTCCGGAGGCAGCTCCCACAGCCTCAGCCTGACAACCAGGTTCCTGCAGGAATGGATCCTCAGGCATCTGGACGGCGACGACCGGAAGCTGGCACAGGCGCTCATCGCCAAGGGCGTCAGCTGAGCGTTGGCGCCATGCCCGGAAAGGCCGCGCAAGCCCCGCATCGGCGCGGATGGCACGGACAGGTGACTGCCCGCGCTGCCCGCGCCGCCCGCCGCCCGTTCGATTGGACGACAGGCAGCGCCCGAACGGGGGAAAGGTGTTCACCGCGCTGACGGACGGAATGAAGATGGACGCTGACGAGCATTCAGGCGAAACAATGGCCGCCGCTGCGATGCTGTGCCAGGATGAGGAACTTGTGAAACCAGGCTCTTGTGGGCTTCCTGAACTAGGAAGCTCCTCCCTTTAGGGCGGAGAGCTATTCACCTGTCCTGTTTGGGGCGGCATTTTTTCCGAACTGTCCACAGCCGGAGGATGATGGGCCGTCATGGCGGCGGCAGATGCGACCGGATCATCCCATGCCGACGCCCCGGTCGTTGGCCTGGCGGGTGCACTCGGCGGCCAGGGATGGCCAGGCGTCGGCAATGGCCCGGTAGACCTTCGCCCTGATGATATCGACGGCATCCCCGATGCCGACGCGGCCGGCAACAGCCTCGAGTGCGGTGTCGTAGTGTGTGCGGTGGTGGCGCGCATAGTTGACAGCCCACCGGCCGCGCGTCGCATTATCGGCATCGGAGCCGTCCCGCCACTCGCCAGAGCGCGCATTCGCCTTCCAGTGGGCGAGCGACTTCCTCATCAGCGTTTCCAGCGGAACATGGCTCACTGTGACCACCATGGCGCGGATTTCGGCGATGAGCTCCTGTCGCCGCACATCGGCCGCCGCCTTCGCGGACTTGCTGCGCCGCCCCGCCGCTTCCTTGGCCGCATTGAAGGCGTCCGTGGTCTCGACAGCCAGAATCCTGTGCAGCGCGTAAAGCTTCACAGGCGCACCAGACCGATAATACGGGTTGCGCGCCAGGCTGTCAGGTTCCCCCAGAAAATCGCGGACCAGGGCTGGCGTCCAGCCGCGGGCCTTGACCGCCGTAAAGGAAACCAGGTTATCGCTCATGCTCGTCTCCGTTTGCTTGTGTAGCAAGGACGATATGCCGTTGCCTTGGCACCGCCACGCGCGCCTGTCCGCAGTCCGGCCCTGACTGCCGCCGGGACATTGTCGCCTGGCTGGCGCTGGCTGGCGCTGGCGGGAAAGACGCGTAACGTTCGGCGGCTTCTAAGCCTGGCAACAAAAGACGTCAAGTCTGTATTTGCCATGCAGACTTTTGTCTGTTCCAGCGTCGTGGCATGGCAGCAGTAAGCGTGTGCAATCGTCTGGCCCGTCCGGCCATGGGCCGCAAGTCGTCGGCCGATGCAGGCTTGCGGCATTACCGCCGCATCTCCGGCCTGCCTTGCGGGGACCGCCGTTTCCGGGTCCCGCGCGGTGATCGGATCTTTCCCGCGTAACCCGCCAGGGTGCTCGGCGGCGGCCCGCGTGGCAGGGCGCATCCCGCGGCCATACCTGTTACAAAACCTCGCATTTGGACAGATTCGTGGTACCGCGGGGGTTTTGACACACGAATATGTCCAAATGGGGCGGCTCCCTTGCCTGCCTCGGCGCCATCATCGGGTGAACCGAAACGGCCGGGCCAGAAGCGATGAAGGAAACGCAACACGACCGGATTCTGAACCTGCTTTCCGGCGGACGGGTAGCTACCCGCGCCGAGCTCGGCAGGTCGGGTTTCAGCCAGGCGGTCATCCACAGAATGCTCGATGCCGGCGTCCTTGAGCGGACGGGGACATCCGGACTGCGGATTGCCGGCTGGGCTGAGGAGGATCCTTGGGGAAGCATGGCTGCCCGCTGGGGTCATACCGGAGTCATCTGCTTCCATTCGGCGGCGCGCCTGCACGGGCTGACCGACCTGACCCCCGATCAGTTCCCGGTGCGGGCGGCGGACGATGGTGCCGGGCCCAGCGGAAAGCACTTTGTTGCCCTTCCTCCCGGTTACAGCTGGCGGACAGGAAACCTCATTGAAATCGTCCGTTGGCCGGAGGGCCCCCTGTTCGCGACCGGGGTCCGTTGGGAACAGTTCGGACAATACCGGATGCGGGTGACGGATCCCGCCAGGACGGTGTGCGACATGTTCTCTTCCCGTTGCCCGGTATCGGAGAACGGGCAGTACGAGGCGCTCGGACGGCTCCTCGACAGTGACGGTGACGATGGCGCCGCTCTCGTCACCCGGTATGCGTCCGCCCTCGGGCTGGATGGACAGGTGGAAGCGGCGGTGGCGGCAGCAAAGGCGGCGCGCACATGGACAACGAGGAACTTGCATCCCTGATTTCCGCCGGCACGGCCGTCTACGACCGCATCCGGACGAACGCAAAGAAAATGGGGCGCGATCCGCAGTTCGTGCGGCGCTGCTTCGTCTACCAGCGGCTCATCGAGCGGATCAATGCCTCCGAATGGCGGGACCGATGGCTGACACTCAAGGGCGGCCTCCTGGTGGTGACACTCGATCCGGGGATGGGCCGCGTCACCGACGACCTCGATTTCACGGCAAGCACGCCCGTGGTCCTGGAGGATGCCAAGGACGCCATGCGGACGATCTGCGGGATGCGTCCGCCGCAGATTGACGGGCTGACATTCCAGGTGGACGACGGGCGCTGCCGCATGATCTGGGAACAGGAGCACAGGCAGACCGCCCGCATCTACGTCACGGCGACACTTCACTGCAGATACAAGTCCGTAACAGACGACCTCAAGCTTGACGTGGCACATGGCGACGTCATGACCCCTGGCGTGTCACGGGTGGCGCTCGAACCGCTCTGCCGGGGTTTCGAGCCGCCCGTGTTCCCTGCCTATCCATGGGAGACGGTGCTGGCCGAGAAGCTGCACACCATCCAGCGGCAGGGCGCCGCCAACGGCCGGCTGCGGGATTTCTGGGACATCATCGCGATCACCCGCCGCCTGCCGCTGTCCGGCACGACGCTGGCCGATGCGGTGCGGGCGACCTATGCCTGTCGGGACAGCGCCATCGAGACGCAGCCGTTCGGCCTGACGGAGGCATTCGCCGATTCCAAGGCTGAGATGTGGGCGAACCTGCTGAAGCGTCCAGGCATGTCCAGGCACGCCCCGGCCGCATTCCGGGACGCCGTGGATGAGGTGGGGCGTTTCGCCTGGCCGCTCCTGGCGGCCGCCGCGAGCGGCACCGCGGCCGGCGTGGATTGGGCACCTGCCGGAGGATGGCAGCCTCCGGCAGGTGAGGTGGCCGCGCCGTCCGCCGGCCCACGCTGACCAGGCGTCGCCCCTGGCGGTTCGTTGCGGGCGGCAATGTGTGGCCGGCGGCGGACCGTGGACCACGGGCGGCGCCCTGCAGCGACGGTCTTTTTTGCGGATCGGACGGACGTGTGCCATGACGCTTGCGGGAAGCCTGCAACCGGAGCACGGGGATGCGCCTGACAACGTTCACGGACTACACGCTGCGCACGCTGATGTACCTCTCGCTGGCGCCGGGGCGGTCCGCCACCATCGGCGAGGTTGCCAATGCATACGGCATCTCGGCCAACCACATGATGAAAGTGTCCCATCTGCTTGCGCAGGCTGGTGACATCGTCACGTCGCGTGGACAGGGTGGCGGAATGAGGCTGGCCAGACGGCCGGAGGACATCAGCGTCGGCGCGGTGGCGCGTCGCACCGAACCAGGCCTTGCCGCGGACACGTGTTTCTGTGGTAAGGCCGGCTGCGTTCTGAAGGGAAAATGCGTCATCGCCGACGCGCTCGATGAGGCGGTCGGAGCATTTCTGCTGGTGCTCGACGGCTACACATTGGCCGATCTCGTCACCCCTGAGCTCAGCAGGGCGCTGGGAATTCCGGACCTCCCGGCGGTTGCCGGGAGGTGAGCCTGGAGGCCGCCCCATGCTGGTGTCGGGGACGGCTGGAACGGTTCCAGGTTTCCGGCGGGCCAGGGGAAGCCGCCAGATTTGACCGCAAGGAAATTTTGACAGGCGCCGTGGCCAGATACCGGCCTCTCCCGCGGGGCACCAGCCAAGAAGGAAGATGACGATGGGCGGCGGACTGTGGCCATTGAACGGCATGCGCGGGCAATTCCGGGTCTGGCGCAATGGCTGCGCTCCGAATCGCCAGCGCATGGAGGCTGCACAGCACGGCTTGTGCCAGGCGTTCCCGGACGGCTTCCCGATCTGGTGGTTCCCGGGCCGGACAACGCCTGTCGAAATCACCCGGATGATCCCATGCCTCACGCCTTTAATCGCAACCCAGGGCTGTGGCAATCGCTGCCCGTCAAATTCCTGGGCGTGCAATAAGATTGTGTCAGATCGCCGAGCAGTTCGGCAGCCCGCACAAACGAGGCCACCAATGTCCATTGCGCTCCATCAGCACACCGGCAGTGTCCGGGAGATGGCTGGCGGTTTTTTCGCCAGCGTCATTTCATCCATCAGGGAGATTCATGCCAGGCATCAGGCGGTTGCCGACCTCTCTTGCATGAGCGATCGTGAGTTGTCCGACATCGGTATCACCCGCTACGATATCGGGAGAATCGGACGCGGAGAGTCGGTCGGGAATTGACACCGAACGAAATGGCGGTGCCCAGGATTTGCGCCCGCACCAATGCATTGCCGACGGCAGGTCGGAATGCATTGCCGGCCACCCGTTGGCTGACATCCCGCGCCTTCGCGCCCGCGCCTGCCGCTGACTGAACGCATCACCGACCGCAGGTCCACGGCGGCATACCGCTCGCTGGTCCGTCTGCCCAGGGGCTGGCCACAGGGGCGGGCCACCCGTCTCCTTGCCGGGGCTGGCGCATGAAGTCCAGGCGTTGCTGGCTCATGGCGCTGTCGGCGGGCCCTCCACGATCTGCGCGAAGTCGTCGGGACGCAGCCACGTGGCGAACGCCTGCTGAATTTGCGGCGCGGTAATTCCAAGGTATCGCGCGGCCACAGTCCGCTCCGATTCGAGCGGCAGGCCGAGGTCGGCCTGGCGCAGATACAGCGACGCAATGGTCTCGACGCTCGCACGCTGCATCGGCAGCCGGCGGAGCAGCAGCGCCTTCGCCCGCGTCAGCTCCAGGCCGCTCACCGGAATCGTCTGCATGTCCCTGATGTCGCGCAGAACCAGCAGACGGGCCTTCTCCACCGAGCCGGCGTCGGCCCCGAATGCAACGGTGTAGCCTGCGCGCGTCCGCGTCCAATCCAGAGCACTGCTGACCGAGTACGCATAGCCCGAATTGATCCGCAGGTCGCGATACAGCCGCGAGGACAGGCCGTCCCCCAGAATGGCATTGCCCAGCATCAGCGTGTAGCGGTCCGGGCTGGCGATCGGAAGGGACACCGTCTCCGTCATGGACACCCGATCCTGCAGGCCGCCATCCTGAACGAGAGCCTGAGATGGCGGGCTGGGTCCGATTGGCGGCAGGTCGATTGCCGGCACCGGACCGGTTCCACGCCAGGCGCCGAACGTCTGTCCAACGACCCGGCGCGCCCGCTCCGGCGTCACGTCTCCTATCACGACGATGGTCGTCAGATCGGGGCGGAAGGTCGCGGCATAGTAGGCTTGCAGGTCAGATCGCTGCAGAGCCATCACCGTGGCGGGCGACGCGTGCCGCAGGGTCGGATCGCCATCAGGCACGGTCGCCCGGTTGAGAGCGCGCTCGTACAGATAGTCCGGTGATTGCAGAAGTCCGGCCAGGCTATGCGCGAGCTGGTCCCGGAGCATGGCAAACGCCTCGGGCGGGAACGCCGGACGCAGCATGTTGTCCGCCAGAAGCCGCATGCCGCGGCCAAACGCCGGCGTGGTTGTCTTCAGCCGGAAACTTTGGCCGGCGCCCTCCGCGGCGGCAATGTCGTCGAGCGCCCGGCGGAACGCCAGGCGATCCATGGATGTGGTGCCGTAACGGAACAGACCGCGCATCAGCACCGAAATGCCTTCCTTGCCCGGCGGCTCCTGAACCTTGGAAACCTCGCGGACACGGCCGATAACAGAGACGGTGCGGCTGACGTGTTCGGGCTGGACGATCAGCCGAAGTCCGTTCGGCAGCACGCTGACGTCGGGAGGGTCGACTGGCTCGGGCGGATGCGGGTCCGCCAGCGCAGACAGCACCCATGGCGGCAGGGCCACCGGGTGGTCGGGCAGGATGCTGAAGGATTCGGTGCCACCGAAACCGGCCTCGGACGCCTCCGGGTGAGCGGAAGTCCCCGGGGTGAGGATCACGGTGACGGCATGATCGGGGGCCAGCAATTGGCGCGCGAGCCGGTTGACGTCCGCCACGGTCACGGCGGCGTATGCCTTGGCCAGTTTCCCGGGCGATCGGGCTCCCTGGAAGGCAAGCGCCTCCGACCAGGTTCCGGCCAGCCCCTCTATGCTGTCGTTCTGGAAGGCGCGCAGCGCCAGTTCATGCCGCTTGGCCGTGGCCACCAACTCGGGCGGGACTCCGCCATGCGCCACGGCGGCGATGATGCGCCGCATGGCGTCCAGCAGCGGCGCCGGGTCGTCGCCCGCCGGAAAGGCAGACACGGCGGTGCCGAAGCCGACATCGGCCTTGGGCTGGCAGGAGAACTGCGCAGTCAGCGCACGGCCCGCCGGGACCAAGCCGTACAGGGCTCCGCGTTGGCTTCCCAACACGTCCGCCAGGATGTCGGCGGCGGGAAAATCGGGTTCCTTCAGCCCGGGCATGCGATAGGCAATGGTGACCAGGCCGACCGGGAAACCGGTCGGCAACACCAGGGTTTGGGGCTGTGGCGGACGGGTCGCGAAACGCGCATGTTCCGGCACCGCCCGGCGGGGAATGCCGCCGAACGCGGCCTGCACTTCGGCCAGAGCCCGGGCCGGCCGCACGTCGCCGGCGATGACGAGGACGGCGTTGTTGGGGGCATACCAACGCGCGTAGAACTGGCGCAGCAGGCCAACGTCAGTCCGTTCGAACGATGGCCGCGTCCCCAGCGCGTCATGGGCATAAGGGGTTCCCGCGAACAGGATTGCCTGCAGTTGCGCCGGATAGCGGTAGAGCGGGCTGGAGAGGAACTGCGAGACCTCCTGCTCGATGGCGCCCCGTTCCCGGTCCCAGTCGGACCCGTTCAGGCTGAGGCCGCCCATGCGCAGCGCCTCGCTCCGAAGCACCACGCCCAGGTCGTCCGCCAGCACGGTGTAGGTGTACTGGGTGACGGTCTCGGTCGTGTCGGCGTTGTAGGCGCCGCCCAGCAAAGCACCGAGTTCTGCGAGCTGGTCCCTGTCCATGCCTTTGCTGCCGCGGAACATCATGTGTTCGAGCGCATGGGCGGTACCCGGGAAACCCTCCGGCGAATCGTTCGACCCGGCCAGGTAGTTCATCTTGGTCGTCACCACGGGCGCCAGCCGATCCGGCACGATCACGACGCGCAGCCCGTTTGACAGGGTTGCGCGGAGCACGCCGTCCGTTACGGCCGGGGATGCGGCCGTAACGCAGGGGATCGCTGCCCAGAAAAGTGTCAGGACGCACGCCAGCGACCAGCCCGACAGGCGCTGTTTCAATATTCCGCTCCCGCAAAAAGCCAGCCGATGCACCCCAGCCAAACGGCGAAGGCCCAGAGGCGCAGTCACACATCGTGCCGGGCGAAAGCGGTTCGCTCCGTCAATCCCGGAGACCAACCGGAGACCATCGCGGTAATTGGAGCCGGATCAGCCTTGTTCAACCTAAATACATGCGTCGCCAGAAAAATCCGTGCGCGGCATCCGTTCGGGGCAATTTCCCAAGCCCATAATATAACGCGGTTGGGAATATGTTATTTGCTCGGCATAGCGGAGTAAATGTGCCGGTGGCATTTACGCCATCGTGCCGCTGAAATGCGCGAGCCGCCTGGTTGGCTGCGATCGGCGTGGATCACCTGTCGCCTGCTTCCCGAAGGAGATGCCACCGCATCACGATTTGTTGGGGTGCCGTTTTGCCGGATGGCCCGCCTGGCGCCATCCGCCGCGCGGGCGAGGTTGCCAAGCCGCCCGGTGGCCCTATAGATGGACCCAGCATGCATCGGCGTGGCTGTCCCCGGAGTGGGCGGGACGCGACGGGCACTTGGGGAATTGGCCATGAGCGCATCGGGCAGGTCTGTCACAATCCGGCTGGCCGATTTTGGCGGCTGCGCGGGCTTGCCGCTGATCGATGGGACCATAGGGACTCCGGCCGCCGACATCGGCAGGCTTTTCGGCGAGCTCGGGATATTCACCTACGACCCGGCCTACAGGACCACCGCGTCGTGCTCGAGCGGCATCACCTATATCGATGGCGAAGCCGGGGTGTTTCTCTACCGCGGCTATCCGATTGAGCAGCTGGCCGAGAAGTCGGACTTTCTGGAAGTGGCCCACCTGCTGATGTTCGGATGCCTTCCCACCGCACTGGAATTGAAGGAATTCGTGGCCGATGTCATGCGCCACAACATGGCGCACGAGCAGATTCACCAGTTCTACAACAGCTTCCGCCGCGACGCCCATCCGATGGCCGTGCTCGGCGGGGTCGTCTCCGCGCTTTCGGCATTCTTCCATGACAGCCTGGACGTCGACAACCCCGAAGACCGCCGGATCAGCGCCTTCCGCCTGATTGCCAAACTGCCGACCATCGCCGCGTGGGCGCACAAATACTCCGTCGGCGAGCCGTTCATGTATCCGCAAAACAACCTGGGATACGCTGCCAACCTGCTGTACCTGTTCCATGCCGTACCGGCCGAGCCATACCATGTGAATCCGGTGCTCGCGCGGGCGATGGACGTGCTCCTGATCCTGCACGCGGATCATGAGCAGAATGCCTCGACCAGCACTGTGCGGCTGGCCGGTTCGTCCGGCGCCAACCCGTTCGCATGTATCGCCGCCGGGATAGCCTGCCTTTGGGGGCCGGCGCACGACGGGGCGGCCGAGGCTGTGCTGTCGATGCTGGACAGGGTCGGCCATGTCGGGAACCTCCCGCAGTTCCTGTCCGAGGTGAAGCTCATGGGCAACCACGTCACGCTGGCTGGTTTCGGTCACCGCGTGCTCAGGAACCACGATCCCCGCGCGAAAGTCATGCAGCGCGTCTGCCACGGGGTCCTTGCCGAATTGGGCATCAGGGGCGATCCGGCGCTCGACATCGCCATGGAAATGGAGAAGTCCGTCCTCGGCGATCCGTATTTCGTTGACCACGGACTCTATCCGAACCTCGATTTCTATTCGGCTGTCACGCTGAGGGCGATGGGATTCCCCCACGGCATGTTCGCGGCGCTGTTCGCGGTCGCGCGCACGGTGGGCTGGGTCAGCCAGTGGCTGGAAATGATGGCGGATCCGGCGCGGCGCATAGGTCGGCCACGGCAACTGTATGTCGGCCATCCGCGCCGCGATTACGTGCCGGTCAGCCAGCGTTAGCCGATGCGGTTTCCGCACTGCCTCCGGAGACAGGGCGGGAACCGCGGAGGGAGGCTTGGACGAAGGGATTCGGGAATGGCGGCGCCAGCCTGGAGGTCAGTGCCACCGCTTCCTGGTCCGCCGCAAGCGGCACCAGCCCGGCGGAAGGTTTGGTTCCCGTCCAAAGCTTCCCGGATCGCGGCGCCTGACTCCCAATCAGCGGGCATCTGACTTCCAATAGTCCTGGCTTCGTGGATGCCATGTCCGGGCGTTTATGGCGGGGATGCTGCGATCGCAGGGTTGGCTTCCCTCGGCAGGCTTGTGCCATCGCGCCCGCGTGCGCGGGAAACGCTCTATGGCGCTGGCACTGCGGACAGACAGGTGGCCTCGGCCCGGCACCAGATGTGCGCCGGGAGCAACCTCCCGGTCATCTACCCAATGGACGCAGTCATGCCAGCTATGGTTGTGCCGCATGCGCAAGCATGCACTCGCCGCTTGCATACCTCACAACTTCGTGATATCACAACTTCGTTAGATCGAAGGGATAGGCGATATGCATACCCAGTCAGCCCACGGCGCGACCCTCCTGCCAGGCGCACTCCCGATGCCAAGCCTGGACGTCGAGTTCCTTGCCCGCGAAGCGGCATTCCTCGCCGTCGGCCGGATCTTCGACGAACAGAACATCAGCAGCCAGGACGACGTTGATCTGCTCCCGGCATACGACGCATGAACTCCGATGCCCCATATTCTGCTCCCAATCCTTGCGTTGGTAGGGCTCCGTCCGGTGGTGTCGGTATTCGACCCCCCGGCGAGACTGCCAATCGCTCCCCCTGAGCCTCCGTCTCCGGAGCAGGATGAAATCAATCGCATGTTCGAAGCGCTGCTCAGCGCATAAGTGACAGCCCTTCATGGTGGCGCGGCAAGCCCATGGCCGCCTTTCTGCCGGCTTGAATTCCAGGGCGGCCTCAGCCGGGCGAGCCGTCATTTCCTGTGAGGCGTCGGCTTGGCTGCCCCGGGCCGACAGACGCCCTGTGGGTTGCCAGGCGTAATTGACGCCAGCGCTCTCCGTGCCGGAAAGCGCGGCCAAGAGGGCGCCATGCGGCCATTTCTCTCTCCCGTAGGACTACGATGACTGGCATCACGGATTTCCGCCAATGCACTGTCCTGGTGCTTGGCGATGTCATGCTTGACCGTTACGTTTCTGGCGACGCCATCAGGCTTTCTCCGGAGGCGCCAATCCCCGTGCTGCGCTGGCAGGGCAGCCGTGACGTCTTGGGTGGCGCCGCCAACGTCGCGAAGAACGTGGCATCACTTGGTGCGCGCGCAATCCTCATCGGTGTGGTTGGAGATGACGGGGACGGCGACGTTTTGGAAGCAGCCGCCAGCGGGTCCGGATCGGAGATCTCTGCGCGCCTGACACGGGCGGCGGGCCGCCCGACGACGGTGAAAACCCGCTTCATGTCCGGCCAGCATCAGATCCTCCGGCTTGACCGGGAGGCGACCTCGCCGATCAGCCACATTGAGGCTGAGGCGGTCCTTGATGCGTTTGGCGCGGCGCTCGGGGAAGCTGACGTGGTTGTCCTGTCGGATTATGCGAAAGGCGTGCTCTGCGACGGGGTTCTGGGCCGTGCAATCCACATGGCCGGGGCGGCAGGGCTTCCCGTCATCGCCGATCCCAAGAGGGCATCGTTTTCCGCGTATGCCGGCGTCAGCGTTCTGACTCCAAACGAGGCGGAAGTCGCGCTTGCCACAGGTGTTCAGGCAAAAGATGACGCCGGGGCCGAAGAGGCGGGCCGGCTGGCCCTTGATGCCAGTGGCGCCGGCGCTGTCCTGGTGACCCGCTCGGAGCGGGGCCTCACGCTGGTGCGCCGTGGTGCCAGGGCGCTGCACCTGCCAGCCGAAACGCGGGAGGTGTCGGATGTGTCCGGGGCTGGCGACACGCTGGTTGCTGCCCTGGCAGTGACCTTGGCGGCTGGCGGCGACCTGCCTGACAGCGCGGCAATCGCTAACATGGCCGCGGGAATCGCGGTCGGCAAGCAGGGGACGGCTTCGGTCACCTGGGAGGAACTGTCGGCCGCGATCCACCGCCACAAAGTCAGGGAACTCGATTCGAAGACCTGCACCATTGGGCAGGCAACTGTACGGATCGCGGCGTGGCGTGCCGAAGGTTTGCGTGTCGGCTTCACCAATGGCTGCTTCGACCTCATCCATCCCGGACATGTCAGGCTCCTGCGGGAGGCAAGGGCCCGCTGCGACCGCCTGGTTGTCGGCCTCAACACTGACGCATCCGTGAAGCGGCTCAAGGGATCGGCCCGGCCTGTGCAGAACGAGGCGGCCAGGGCCACCGTCCTGGGTTCGATGGCGGCCACCGACATGGTAATCCGCTTCGGCGAGGACACCCCACTGAGCCTGATCGAAGCAATCCAGCCGGATGTGCTCTTCAAAGGCGCGGATTACCGCCCGGATCAGGTCGTTGGCGCTGGCTTCGTGCGGAGCCGGGGCGGGTCGGTTGTCCTGATTGACCTGGAAGATGGCATGAGCACCAGCGACATCATCAGCCGGATGGCCCCTGCCCTTGCGGACGCGGCATAGCCGGAGGCCAACCGTTCCGGCCAAGCTGCCGACCCCGTCCCACAGCAAGCTGCCCGGCGGAAGTCTCCGGGTGCCCGTCTGTCCTCAGGCCGCCGCCTGCTGTGGCAGGTCACCTTCAACCGCTGATGGCCGCATACCGTCCGGAATGAAATCGAAACCGACCGGGCGACATCCTCCACCGGCTGATTTTCGCGCCGCCATGGCAGCAGTCTCCCGCGAAGAAAGGGCGGCCCCAGCCGTGGACAAGCAAACTTCCGGCCCATGGGGAGCCTGGATGGGGCTGCTGGTGGGCGGCGGGGCCGACTTCATTCGCCGAGGCAAGCTTCGGGCCGCCTGACGGGCTCCGCGAGGCCCATAGCACCCCAAAAAAAATATGCAAACCTCTGGTGTTTGTCCGTCCTCTATGCCCACCCTTGGATATCCGCCCGCGCAGGCAGGCATCAGGTTCAGGAGGACGGCCGTCGACCCGCTGCTCGTCAGGTTCTGGTCCGACACCGAGCCTGCCGCGGACCAGTTTGCCGCAACCGCGGCCAGGGAAGCGGCTGGCGGGCTCGCGTTTCCGCTAGGCGACGCCTTCGCGAGGCTCCGCGACGCAGGCAATCCCAGGCGATGGAAGGATGCAGTGGGGAGGTTGCGAGCGCGGGCGTGTGTCAAGCGCGGCCCTGAAGCGTGCCGTGCGGACTTCCCGGGCGTTCGAGGACGCCTTCCAGGGGCATCTGGGGCACCGCACCGTGCGGATTGGCCATCTCGTCATGGAGAGGCTGGCCGGCCTTGGCCTCCCCGAGGCGGCTCTGGCATCCGCCGCCAGTTCGGTGGCCAAGGCCTTTGGCAAGGCCGAAGGCACGGCGACGGAGACAAGGCAGCTTTCGTTTTTCTCCGACGCCGAAATCGCCGCGGCCGCGGCTTTGGCCGAGCGCGTCGCCAGGACCGGCACGGAGCCGACCGCAAAAGACCTCGAGGACGTGCTGTCGCCGTGCACGTCAGCAGTTGACATAGCTCTGTTTGGGCGCATGTTTGCCGACCGTGGCGAGATCCGGATGACTGCCGCGGCCGAAGTTGCCCATCCGTTCACTGTCGACCGCGCCGCCCTGGAGTCCGACTACTACGTCGCCAAGGACGACCACAAGCCTGCCGAGGAAGATGTGGGGGCGGGCTTTATCGGCGAGCAGTTCTTTGTTTGCGGCCTGTTCTACGGCTACGCGCGGATTGATCTGGGGCAGCTCCGGCGCAACCTCGCCGGTGACTGGAACCTGTCGGTGAGGGCTGCGAAAGCTTTTGCGGAGGGCGTCCTGAAGGTGTCGCCCTCCGGCAAGAAGGCGAGCTTCGGCACCAACGCCCATGCGTCGTGGGCGATGGTCGAGCGGGGCGCGGCGGCGCCGAGAAGCCTGGCCGCGGCGTTCCTGAAACCGGTCAACGGTGGGGATCATCTTGCCGAGGCGATCAGCCGGGCAGAAAGTCTCGCCGAAGCGATGGACACGGCTTACGGGGAGAAATGGCTGCGCAAGTCAATGGATGTAGCCCACCACGATCCGCGAACAGATCCGAGATGGTGGCCGGAACGCACCGAATCCGGGCCACGAATCGGCTTGACGGCCGCCAGCGGCGGCCGTCACCTGGTCAGTCCGGGCTGAATTTGGCGGAGCCGGGCGGAAACGCCGCGGAAATGGGCGTGGAGGCTGTTTTTCCTTGCTGAATAGCGGCCGGACAGCGCCGACGGCGCGAATTCCTGGCGCAGGACCCCCGCCGCCTCTCCAAAATCGGCGTTTTTCAGCGTGTAGGTGTAGTGGAAATGCCCGCGCGGGCGCCTGACGCTAGCCGGACGGCGCGGCGGCCAGCGCCAGGATGGTCTTGCGGGCGGCCAGAATGGTCTGCAGCGTCTCCGCGTCGGCGGCGATGCGGATGACCAGCCTGCGCGCATGGCTGATGACGCGTCCGGGCAGGCCAATCAGCCGGAACCGCAGCGCCTTCATCCGCCTGACGATCCACTTGTCGCCCAGCACCAGCCGCTTCATCACCGCGTTCAGGTTGTGCGACAGCAGCGTCAGCGCCCACCACGCCGCGTTCGCGCCGAACAGAGCCGACGGAAGCTGCCCGCCGGCCAGATCGCTCTTCGCCACCGAGTGAACTTCCTCGCTCTTCCCGCAGCGCTCCCGTGACCACAAAATCACCTGGTTGCCCGGATCCTTGCGGTTCGTCACCAGCCCAAACAGCTTGTAAACTCCCTTGGAACCGAACTGCTGCGTCTGGAACGGCAGTTCCGGCTGGTCTCCCAGCGGAAGCTCCTCCATCTTCTCCCGGATCGCGATGA
>Ga0302319_10003360_pt1 | contig 33586 bp, 23 predicted proteins | sample Bog_T0_2_FD_203319 | JGI IMG/M metagenome (GOLD analysis project Ga0302319, IMG submission 203319) | Peat permafrost microbial communities from Stordalen Mire near Abisko, Sweden - Bog_T0_2 | ecosystem: Environmental > Terrestrial > Soil > Wetlands > Peat | place: Sweden: Abisko, Stordalen Mire... | reverse complement strand
GCTGGGCCGACGCCTACGAAGAGCGCACCGAACAAATCCAGGCCGAAGCCGACGCCGTCGCCCAAGCCACCGCCGCCCTCCAAAAAGAGGGCCTCACCCCCGAACAACTCCGCAGCGCCCTGTTAAACCGCATGTCCACCCGCGCCCTCGCCACCGGCGATTACAAACTTGCCGCCCAGGCCCTCAAGTTGGATGCGCAGATTGAGCGCAGCCGCCTGGCCCTGCGCCGCCTCGACCTCCAAACCCGCCGCGCCCGCGCCCTCGAAACCGAGGCCGAAAAATATGCCAACATGCCCTACGAGGAGGCCGTCGCCAAAATCCGCGAAGAACTCGAACGGCCCGGCGGCTGGTAATCATCCAGATGCTCATCCTCATCCTCATCCGAAAAGGACAAAGGACGGCGGAATCCCCACCGCATGCCCCCATCACGCATCACGCATCACGCATCACGCATCATTTCCGCCCGAAATATCACTTTTTTACGGATTGAAACCTCACCCACAATGACCCAACGCATCGTCGCCAACCAGTGGGTGGTAGGGCGCGTCACTCCGTGCGCGCCGCTATTGACATCCAAGTCCGCAAGCCATCCCAATCGCCACCTCCCCACTGCTTTACTGAACACTTGATCACTGAACACTGAAAACTCCCCACAAAACCCCCGAAATAACACATTTTACGCTTTGAAACCGCCATGAACGAACCGCAAGCATGCCCACCCTCAACGCCACGGACATTCGTCATTGGTGCTTCGTCATTGGTGCTTCGTCATTCTTTCGTCATTTAACCTTCGTCATTCGTCATTCAGGAACCCTGCGGCAAGAAGCTGGCCTTTCCCTGCCTTCCCGCCTAAAATCACGGGAGTCTGTATGACCGACAACGAATCAAAATATTGGGCGTTCCTTTGCCTTAGCCAGCAGGACAATTGCGAGCAACGCCCGGACAGCCAGGAGCGCCACCGTTGCTGGGGCAATTGGTTGCACGACGTGCTGCGGACGTTTTCCGTGCCCGCGGATTTCGCGGGCCAGGTTAATGCGCATGGCGAAATCCTGCCGGCCCGGATTCAGCCCATTTTCCAGGACCAGGAAGCGCAGCCCGACAATGGCCAATTGGACGAGCCGGTCCGCCAGGCGCTGGAGCGGTCGGACAGCTTGATTGTCGTCTGCTCGCCCCGTTCGGCCCGGAGCCGGCATGTGAACGAAGCCGTGCGGTATTTCAAGCAACTCGGGCGCGGGAACCGCATCCTGCCCATCCTGATTGCCGGGGAACCCTATGCCAGCGCGCCCGAGACTGAATGTCTGGTGCCGGCCTTGCGCCATCCTTTGAAGCCGGACGGGACGCTGGATGCCAGCCGGCAGGAACGGGGGGCCATTTTTGCGGATGCCCGGCATGGTGCGGATAAACGGGAAATCCTGGTAAACGATCAAAAACTGGTGGAAACCGAGCTGGAAATTGCCCGGGTCAAACTGCTGGCCGGGCTGATCGGGGTGGGGTTCAATGGCTTGTGGCAGCGCGAGCAGGCGCGTCGGTTTGCGGAGGTTCAGAACCAGGCCCGGGAGGCACTGGAACGCGTGGCGCATTGGGAAGCCCGGCGGCCGGCGTCTGACGGGCAGGTTCCGGCCCCGGCCGCCACGGGGGATTCCCCCGCGCCGGTGCCGGATCCGGAGGTTCTCAATCAATTGCAGGAGGCCCGGGAGCAGGCGCAAGCCGCCCGGCGTCAGGCGGCGGAGGCCCAGGCGCAACTCCAGCAGGCGCGCAGCGAGGCGCAGGCGGCCCAGCAGCAGGCGTTGCGGGCGCAGGAACAGCTCCAGCAAGCCCGGAGCCAAGTCGAGGATGCCCAACTGCAAGTGCAAGCCGCCCACGAGGAATTGGAGCAAGCGCGCAGCCGGTCGAAGGATGTGGAATACGAAAGCCATGCGCCGGACTCGGCCCCGGCGTTGCAAGCCCTGCTCGATCAGGCGCAGATCAAACTGCAAGGCGCCCAATACGAAGTCTTGGAGGCGCAGGAGGAACTTCAGGCGGCCCGGAACCAGGCGCAGGAAGCGCAGCGCCAGGCGCAGGCGGCGCAGGCGGAGTTGCAACAGGCGCGCAGCCAGGCTGAGGCAGCGCAAACCCAGGGCAAAGTCCCGGACCCGAATCCGGCCTTGCAAGCGCAATTGGAGCAGGCGCAGCTCCAGCTGCAAGCCGCCCAAGCCGAAGCCTTGGCGGCGCAGGAGCAACTTCAGCAGGCACGGAATCAAGCCCAGGAAGCCCAGCATCAGGCGCAGGCGGCGCAGGAGGAGTTGCAACAAGCGCGCAGCCAGGCTGAGGCGGCGCAAACCCAAGGCAAAGTCCCGGACCCGAATCCGGCCTTGCAAGCGCAACTGGAGCAGGCGCAGCTCCAGCTGCAAGCCGCCCAAGCCGAAGCCTTGGCGGCGCAGGAGCAACTTCAGCAGGCACGGGATCAAGCCCAGGAAGCCCAGCAGCAGGCGCAGGCAGCGCAGGAACAGCTTCAACTCGCGCGGGTTCAGGCGCAGGAAGTCGAGACCCGATCCCAGCAGGCCGCCAGTTCCAATCAAGCCGTTCAAGCGGAGCTGCAACAGGCCCGCAATCAGATTCAGGAGGCCCAATACCAGGTTTTAGAAGCCCAGGAACAACTCCAGGTCGCGCGCAACCAGGCGCAGGAGTCCCGGCGTCAAGCCGAGGCGGCGCAAAATCAATTCCTGCAAGCCGCGAACGTGGATCAGGAAATCCAAAACCAACTGCAACAGGCGCAGAGCCAGGCGCAAGCCGCCCAGGGGCAGGTGCAGGAATTGCAGAGCCAGCTGACGCTGGCGCGCGACCGGGTGCAGGAAACCCAGCAACACGCCCAGCAACAAGCCCAGGAAATCCAGGCACAACTCCAAGCCGCGCAGAGTCAGGCGCAAGTCACGCAGGCGCAATTGCAAGCGGCCCACAGCCAGCTGGAGCAGGCCCGCAGCGAGGTCCTGAAAGCCCAGGAGCAAGCGCAGCAAACCCAGGCCCAGCTTCAAGCGGCGCGGGACCAGGCGCAGGCGGCTGAGGGACGCGTTCAGGAAATCGAAACTCAGATCGAACAGGTGCGCCGTCAGGCGCAAGCCGCCGAACAGCAAGCAAAGGAAACGCAAGCTCAACTCCAGGAATCACGGAATCAGGCGCAAGCGACGCAGGCGCAACTGCAAGCCGCCCACAGCCAGCTGGAGCAGGCGCGCAGCGAGGTCCTGAAAGCCCAGGAACAGGCGCAGCAAACCCAGACCCAGCTCCAAGCAGCCCGGGACCAGGCACAAGCCGTTCAGGGGCAGGTTCAGGAAGTCCAAAGCCAGCTTCAGCAGGCGCGCGACCAGGTGCAGGCCGCCCAGCAACAGGCGCAGCAAACCCAGGCCCAGCTCCAGGAAGCAAAAAATCAGGCGCAGGCCGCGCAGGGGCGGGTTTTGGAAGTCCAAGGCCAGCTGGAGCAGGCCCGCAGCCGGGTGCAGGCAACCGAGCAACAACTCGCGCAAGCGTCGAAGCAAGCCCAGGAAGCCCAGGGGCGGGCGCAAGGGAGTCAAAACGAAGTCCGGGAGGCGCAAAACCAAATCCAACTGGTCCGCCGTTTAAACAAAATTTACGCGCTCCTCGCGGTGCTGGCGGCGCTCGCAGCCGGCGTGGCCTTGTGGCCGCGCAAGCCCGCCGAACAAGCCCAGGCCAAGCCTGATATCACGGAGGCCAAGCAGCCCGAGGTGGCCCCCGGCCAGATGGACCCAAACCAACTGCAACAGGCGCTGCAAAAAGTGGGGGGAACCTGGCAAAAGGCGAACCGGACCCTGGAGGATCTGGCCGCCCAGATTCCATCGGTGGAAATTCCCGAGGCGCTGAGGACGTCCTCCGCCATTTTGGATGACGCGCAGCGCAGCCGTTTTCAGCAGCAGTTGCTGGTCCGGTTGGCCGGGGACAATCCCTGGTCGGCGATGACCAACGCCAGCGCCATGGAGGGGAAAATTGTGAACGCCGATGGGGCCGGTGATTCCCCGCTCTATTTTCAACTCGCCGTGCTGGATGCCTGGATGAAGACTGATTTGCCGGGCGCGCTCGGCTGGGTGCGTCAGTTGGCGGATGCGGAATCGCAGCGCCGCACGCTTGATAAAATCCTTCCCGGTCTGGCCGCCAGCAATCCGCAATCGGCGCTGGCGCTGTTGAACGACCTGAAACCCGTGCCGGGCGAAACGAACTACGCGCTGCTATTCCAGAGCTGGGCCACCAACAATCCGGCGCAGGCGATGCAGCAATTGCCGCAGCTTCCCAACCGGGATTGGGCGGACCCGCTTCAGGCTGTGATTCTGTCGGCGTGGGTACACCAGCAGCCCGAGGCCGCCTGGGACTGGGTGAAATCCCTGCCCGAAGGTGCCCGGCGCGATGCGCTCACGGTCCGGTTGTTCCGCGATTGGCCGGCCAGCAACCTGGAGGGGGCCACGACCGCCTGCCAGCAATTGCCCGATGGCACGGTCAAGGAACAAGCGTGGGAAAATATCCTGAACCAGCGGATCACGAACGATCCCGCCGCTGCCGCCGGGTACGTCACCAACCTGCCGGCGGGCGACTACCGGCAAAGCGCCCTGGCCGCGCTCTGCCAGCAATGGCCCAACACCAGCACGAATGTCCCCGAGATTCTGGCCTGGGCGCAAGCCCTGCCGTTGCCTGCCGAGCAGGTGGCTGCGGGCAGGCAGATCATCGCGGCCTGGGCGCTCAAGGATCCGCCGGCGGCCATGCATTTTGCTGAGCATACTGCCGGGCTTCCCGATCCGCATCCGGGGTGGTCGGGCGAGGCGTTCGGGATTATCGCCGCCGTCTGGGCGCACAAAGATCCCCAAGGTCTGGCGGCCTATGCGCAGAGCCTGCCGGCGGGCGATGCCCAGACCCGGTATTTGACCGCCGCGGGCCGCGAATTGGCCAGCCGCGATTTGCCGGGAACGGTGGAGTTGCTCCAGCCGTTAACCGATGGCGCTTTGCGGCAAAGCATTTTGGAACAAGCCGGCCGCAGTGGCGGTCAGACCCGCCGGCAGCCGACCGCGCAATTCATCGCCGCCATGCCGGCGGGCGACGACCAGAAAGCCGCCCTCAAGGGATTGCTGGCGGCCTGGGTTCCGGCCGATCCGGAAGCCGCCGTGAATTGGCTGTGCGCGTTTCCCGAAACCAACGCCCAACCGGAACACGTGCAGGCCATCCTTAAAACGTGGGCGCAATCCGAACCGGCAACGGTGGCCCAATGGCTGACGAATCAGCCCGCCGGAACCGTCAATGAAGGCCGGATCAACGCCTTTCTCGCCGGCGCGCTGGAGAAATATCCCGACTACGCCGCGCAATGGAGTTCCGCCGTGACCAACGAGCCCCAGCGGCAGGCGTATCAAGTCCAGGTGGCCCGGCAATGGTTGAAAAGGGATCCCGCCGCCGCCACCAACTGGATCAACAGCCTGAATTTGCCGGCCGCAGCAAAGGCGTCGGTAACAGCGCCGTAGAATGAACGGCCGGATGCGTTCGTGGTTGACATGAAAATTAGGGCGCGCTTACAGCGCTGGATTGCGCTTATGGCACCGGACCCAACCCGGGGCGCTGCCCAGGGCTGATATAGCACGGCCTTTCAGGCCTTCGATTTGCGCCGACATTCTGGAGGACCCTGCCCCTTCCTGCCTTGTCAATCTTCTGGCGTAGGCGATATTATGCGCGCATGAGCGTGACCGCTGAAAAAGTCGCTGAAGTGCTGGCCCTGCCGGAACAGGACCGGGCGTATCTGGCCCGCCAACTCATTGCCAGCCTCGACGATGTCTTGGACACCGACGCCGAGGTGCTATGGCAGGAGGTCATTGAGCGGCGTTCCCGCGAAATGGCCGGGGGCCGGGTGGATACCCGCCCGGAGGAAGAGATTATCCGGAGCATTCAGGCCAAGCTTCATGCACATCGTCAGACATCCTGAGGTTCCCCAGGAGCTGGAAGCCGCAGCGCTCTGGTACGAGGACCGCCAGTCGGGTTTGGGGGGTGATTTCCTCGAGGAATACCAGGCTACGCTGGGCCGAATCTTCGACCACCCGGAACGCTGGCGTAAAATCCGGGGAGGTAATCGCCAGCTCAACTTTCAGCGCTTTCCCTACGCCATCGTTTACAGCTTGGTGATGATTTCATTTATCTCAAAGCTGTGATGCACCTGCGCCGCCGTCCATTTTACTGGCAGCACCGTTGAGGGTTGGCCTTGATGTTTGTTCCCCATTCGTCATTTCCCCCGCATCATTTTTTCGTGTGTTTCGTGTGTTTCGTGGTTAAATCAGCCCCATGAATGCCGCATCGCCCCGTCCGCCCCGGATCGTCTGGGTGGCTTTTGTGCTTTTCTTCCTGCTGCTGGCCATGGCGTTTCTGCTGTGGTTCGTGAGCGTCGTGCGGAAGGTGGAAGCGCCGCGGCTGCCGGTCATTGGCCGGGTCGCGGATTTCGCGCTCTTGAACCAGGCCTACGCGGCGGTGACGCTGGCGAATCTGACCAATCATGTCTGGGTGGCCGACATCATCTTCACGCGTTGTTCCGGCCCGTGTCCGCGCATGACCAAGCAGATGGCGGCCCTGCAAGGCATGTTGCCCAAAGACAGCGACGCGCGGCTCGTGACGCTCACGACCGATCCGGATTTTGACACGCCGCCCGTGCTGAAAAAATACGGTGAACGCTTCGGCGCGGATTTCCACCGCTGGTCGTTTCTGACCGGCACCAAGGCGCAAATCGCCGCGCTGGCCAGCGACAGTTTGAAGTTGAGCGCGGTGCCGGTGAAAGCCGCCGACCGCCAGAGTGACTCGGACCTGTTCATTCACACGACGATTTTTGTGCTGGTGGACAAGCACGCCCAGTTGCGCGCCAGTTTTGAAACCGGCGGCGACGGCGTGGATTGGGCCAATGTCGTCCGGCCGAAACTGCTGCGGGCCCTCCAGCATTTGGAGAACGAACCGTGAGACTTGGGACACTTTCCCCGGCTCGACGCCCAAGGTTTCAAAGGTTTCAGGCTTGCTGTCATGCTGGCTTGACTGATTTCCGAACCTGATTCACCCTTGGTTCGCCAAGCATGACCATTCACGATTTGCCCGCCGTCAACGCCACGCTCAACGGCCTTAGCGCCTTGTTCCTGGCGCTCGGCTTTGTGTTCATCAAGCGCGGCAACAAAATCGCGCATCGGAATTGCATGATCGCGGCTTTCTGCACCTCGATTGTCTTTCTGGGGTGCTACCTCACTTATCACACCTGGCTGGGGGTGGTGCTGCATCAAGGTCCCACGCGCTTTGAGCATCCGGAATGGTTTCGGCCCATCTATCTCGCCATTTTAATCAGCCACACGCTGCTGGCCGCCGCCATCGTGCCGCTGATTTTGATCACTTTGAATCGCGCGCGCCTGGAACGCTTTGCTGCGCACAAAAAAATCGCCCGCTGGACCTGGCCGCTGTGGATGTACGTTTCCGTCACCGGGGTGCTGATCTACTGGCTGCTCTACGTCAAGTTTCCGCAGAATCAGGGTTGAACCAAGGAACCAAGACCGATCAACCACGAAACACACGAAACACACGAAAACCAGCACAAAATGAAGCGGCTTCAGTTCGCGTGTGTTTGTGTATTTCGGTATTTCGTGTATTTCGTGGTTAATCAACTTCAACTACCGCGCGGAAATTTCCAACATGCGCTCCATCGGCAGTCGCGCGCGCGCAATCACCTCCGCCGGCAGTTCCACGCGCGGGGCCAGGTGGCGCATGCAGTCGCGCACCTTTTCCAGCGTGTTCAATTTCATGTATTTGCACTCGCTGCAACGGCAGTGGTCCGTGGGCGCCCGCTGCACATCGTAGGTCGGCGCGCACAAAAACTCCTTGCCGGGACATTCCTTGGCCAGGCGATGGATGATGCCCGATTCGGTGACGATGACAAACTGCCGGGCCGGACTGCGCTGGCAATAAGTGATCATCTTCTCGGTGGAAGCCACGACGTCGGCCAGCTCGCGCACCGCGCGCAGGCTTTCGGGATGCACCACCACCTTGGCCTCCGGGAACTGCTCCCGCAGTTTCAGGATGTGCTCGCGCTGGAATTCCACGTGCGCATAACAATTGCCCTTCCACAACGTCATGGGGCGGCCGGTTTGTTCCATGACCCATTGGCCCAGGTTTTCATCCGGCACGAAGAGGAGGTCGCGATCCTTCGGCGCGGCGGCCACGATCCGCTCCGCGTTGCCGCTGGTCACAATGACGTCGCAGAGCGCCTTGACGGCCGCGCTGCAGTTAATATAGGCGATGGTCCAGAAATTCGGGTTGGTGGCCTGCAACGCGGCGAGTTGCTCCGCGGGACAGCTTTCCTCGAGCGAACAGCCGGCGTTCTTGTCGGGCAACACCACGATTTTGTCCGGGTTGAGGATCTTCGCGGTCTCCGCCATGAAATGCACGCCGCAGAAGACAATGACGTCGGCGTCCGTTTTGGCGGCCTGTTGGGCGAGCCCCAGGGAATCGCCCACAAAATCGGCCACATCCTGGATTTCGGGCACCTGGTAATTGTGCGCGAGGATGACGGCATTCAACTGCTGTTTGAGCGCGTGAATCTCCCGGGCCAGCGGCTCGAACCGGGCTTTGGCCAGCGCGCCGCGCGGATGAATTTCTGCGAGATCAATCATGCGGGAAAGTTACCGTCGCGAGGTGCCAGCGTCAAATCGCATCAGTTTGAAAGCGGCTTGTCAGGGAGCGGGGCGGCAGTTATCCTCGGCCCATCATGGAAAAAGTTGTCATCATTGGTTCCGGCCCGGCGGGCTGGACGGCCGCATTGTACACTGCCCGGGCGCAATTGACGCCGCTGGTGCTCACGGGGCGGCAGCCCGGCGGGCTGCTGACGACCACGACGGTGGTGGAGAATTTTCCGGGTTTTCCCGAGGGTGTGGATGGTTATGAGCTGATGACGCGGATGCAGAAGCAGGCGGAGCGGTTTGGCGCGCGGACCAGCTTCGGCATTGTGGATGCGGTGGATTTTTCGCAGCGGCCGTTCAAGCTGGTGGTGGATGGCGAGCCGCTGACGGCGCAGACGGTGATCATTGCCACCGGCGCGAGCCATAAGCATCTGGGCGCGCCCGGCGAGCACGAATTGGAGAACAAGGGCGTCACGTATTGCGCGACGTGCGATGGGGCGCTGCCCTTGTTTCGCAACCAGCCGCTGGTGGTGGTGGGCGGCGGGGATTCCGCCTGCGAAGAGGCGCTTTATCTGACGCGGTTTGGCTCGCAGGTGCATCTGATTCACCGGCGCGACAGTTTGCGGGCGTCGAAGGTGATGGTGGAGCGCACGCTGGCGCATCCCAAGATCAAGCCGGTCTGGGATTCCGTGGTGACGGAGGTGCTGGACGTGAAGCAGGACAAGGTGACGGGGGTGAGGCTGAAGCATTTGAAGACGGGCGCGGAATCGGTGCTGCCCTGCGCGGGGGTGTTCATTGCCATCGGCCATGTGCCGAACACGGACTTGTTCAAGGGGCAGATCACGCTGGACGCAAATGGTTTCGTGGTGCCGCAGCAGGGCATGATGACGAATGTGCCGGGGGTGTTCGTGGCGGGCGATTGCGCGGATCATGTTTATCGCCAGGCGATCACCGCGGCGGGCGCGGGTTGCTCGGCGGCGATTGATGCCGAACGTTTTTTGACGGCCAACCCCTGAATTATCGCGTCATGCTGGAACCTTTGACCAACGCGCAGATCCGCAAATTCAAGGCGGCGGCGCAATTGATGGAGCCGATGTTGAAAGTGGGCAAGGCCGGGCTGAGCGAGGGATTTATCCGCACGGTGTCCCAGACGCTGGACCAGCACGAGCTGGTGAAGATCAAGTTTGCGGAGTTCAAGGAGCAAAAGAAGGAACTGGCCCCGTTGCTGGCGGAGAAAACGGCGAGCCATCTGGTGATGCGGGTGGGGAACGTGATGGTGCTGCACCGGCCCAAGGCGGAGGCCGTTCCGCCAGCGATGGACCCAGACAAGCACGGATAAGAAACCGGGGGGGGGATCCGCGAATCACGCGAAGCGGCGCGAATTTCGCCGAAACATTCTGAAAAGAGAAAGCCGTCGTGCAAGCCCAATCAGGCTCCACGACGGCTTTCAGCTCCCCCGTCCCCGGTTTGGCGGTTTGGCAACGACCAAGCCGGTAAGAAGCTCAACCCAAGGTCAACAGGATTAAGAAGAGGACTATCTACTATTAATAGCAAAAAAGATGTCTGGCAGTCAATATAATTTCAGGTAATTCACATATTCTGGTTTGGTTTTCGCTGGGCGGATTCAGCGGTAAAGGCCTAACTAACAGCCGGTTGAAATAATCGCTTGGTGAGGGCACCGGACCTACAAAATCGTTGATATCCATGGAAATCCTGTAGGCCGGGTGCCCCCACCCGGCGGTTTTTGGAATTGTTTAACAGGCGGCTAACTAACTCAGCCGTAACGATTCAGTAAAAAAGAATTTCAACCACAGATGGACACAGATAAACACCGATGAAGAAATGTCAGAACGTCGTTCTGGCCCGGATTTTCGCCGGTCACTAAATGATGCGATTTACGTGGTGCTGGAATACCACGCTATTTATCCGTGTCCATCTGTGTCCATCTGTGGTTAAAAAATCTTTTACTGCATGGATACGGCTAAGGACGAACGCCAAATTGGTCCGCAGGGTGGCGGTCCCGCCCGCCGGATGTCCCCACGCGTTTGCTGGCAAGGTGGCTGCGGGACACTGATCTTGCGGTCCGGGGAACCAGGCAAATTTGTTCCATGGCGACAAAGTTGCCTACCCGGCAGGGGTGATGGGGGTAACATTTGCCTTCCGGGGGCGAAATCTGCGTGAAACCAAGGAAAATTGCGGGTGGCACAGTCGTTGCTACACGCTGCGTGTATGGAAGTCAGCCTCTACTCAGCCGCCGCCGCGATGAACGCGACGGAACGATGGCAGGATATGGTGGCGGACAATTTGTCGTCCGCGTCCATTCCCGGCGCGCGGCAGCAGGTCATGAGTTTTTCGTCGGTGCAGGCGGGGTTGGCGTCCACGCAACCGGGAGCGGCAAACAATACCTATGTGATACCCTTTGCGGGCGCGTCCACGAATTTCACCCAGGGCGAACTCAAGGCCACGGGCAACAACCTGGATGTGGCGCTGGACGGCCCGGGCTTTTTCGGGGTGCGGATGCCGGATGGCTCGACGGCCTACACGCGCGATGGTGAATTCACCTTGAACAACCAGGGGCAACTGGTCACCAAGCAGGGATATGCGGTGAACAGCAGCGGCGGGACGCTGGCGTTTGATCCGAACAATCCGGCGCCGATTGACATTTCCGCCAGCGGGGAAGTGAGCCAGGGCACGGATATCAAGGGGAGCATCGCGGTGACCGAGTTTGGCAACCTGAAGGCGGTGTCGCTGGGCAACGGCGGCTTTTTTCAGGCCGGTGCCGCCGCCCGGCCCGGGCCGGGCACCACGACGAATGTGCGGCAGGGTTTCGTGGAGCAATCCAACACCTCGCCCACGCTGGCGATGGCCAGTCTCATCAGCGCCATGCGGATGTTTGAGACGAACCAGAAAGTCATGCAGATGCAGAGCGACCGGATGAGCAAAACCATCACGGATTTGAGTGGCACCACCTGATGCCCGCGCACCGGCGATCCAACTTTATTGACGTATGTTACGAGCCTTATATTCCGCCGCTTCCGGGATGCAATCCCAGCAGATGAATCTGGATGTGATCTCCAACAATCTGGCGAATGCGAACACGACGGGCTTCAAGGCTTCCAAACTGCAGTTTCAGGATTTGCTGTACGAGAATTCGCGGGAGGCGGGTTCGCAGCAGGGCGGGGGCAACGTTTTGCCGGCCAGCCTGCAAATCGGCCAGGGCTCGGTGCCGGTGGCCACGGAACGCTCGTTTTTGCAGGGGGACCTGACCCAAACGGGAAATAATCTCGATCTGGCGATTCAAGGCCAGGGCTTTTTCGAAGTGCAGATGCCGGACGGCACGCTGTCGTACACGCGGGATGGTTCGTTCAAGACGGATTCCCAGGGGCGCGTGGTGACGAGCGACGGCTATCCGGTGCAAGGCGGTTTCCAGACGGTGCCGACGGGAACGACCAGCATTTCCATCACGGCCAGCGGCGCGGCGACTTACACCACGGCGAATGGCACGACGAATTTTCAAATCCAGCTGGCGCGGTTCACGAATCCGGCGGGGCTGGATGCCGTGGGCCACAATCTGTACAAGGAAACCAACGCGTCGGGCACGCCGGAACTGGGCACCCCGGCGGAAAATGGCTATGGCGAGGTGCAACAGGGCTCGCTGGAGCTCTCGAACGTGAGCGTGGTGCAGGAAATGGTCAACCTGATCCTCGCCCAGCGCGCGTACGAGGTGAATTCCAAGGCCGTGCAGGCGGCGGATCAGATGATGCAAGAGAGCAACAACCTGCAACGCTAATGAACCTGCATTTAACATTTCAGTCGTCCCGGATCCCGCCGATGAGAAGCCTGTCGGCACGGCTGTTCTGCTGGGCGCTCGCGCTCCTGTGGACCCTCCTTGGCGGCCACTTCTCCTTAAATCTTCGTGCTGACGAAGTGCCGTCCGTTCAAATGCTCGCCGCCGCGCCAGTTTGCGGCGACGGCATTTTTTTGCCCCAGATCTTCACTTCCTCGCAACCACTGCCGGTGCTCCGGTTGGGCGACGCGCCGGCTTTTGGCAAAACCCTGATTCTTACACGCGCGCAGGTGTGCGGCCTGCTAGCCGCCGGTGCGCCGGGCGTCGGGACCAATTTCTCCGGTCCTGACGCCATTAAAATTTCCCGCCGGTCCCGGACGTTTGGCGAATCGGACCTGCTGGGGTTGCTGACGGCGACGCTGCAACAGGAGTATGTCAAGGGCAAGGGGCTGCTGGAGTTGCGGCTGTCCCAGCCCTGGCACACGCTGGAATTGCCGGACGAGCCGCTGACGCTGGAGGTCACCGATCTGCCGACGGCCGGGGTGACGCCCGGGTTCATGGTGCGCTTCACGCTGCGCACGGGGAATGAGCTGCTGGGCAACTGGACGGCGAATGTGAAGGCCTCGGTCTGGCGCGAAGTGTGGGTGGCGAGCGCGCAGTTGAAGCGGGGCGATGCGGTCGCGCCGGAATTGCTGTCGCGCGAGCGCCGGGATATTTTGAGCGTGCATGAGTCGCTGGCGGATTTTGCGGCCGGCAATGACGCGCTGGAGATCAGCGAATCCGTGCCCACGGGTGCCGTGCTGCTGGCGCACATGGTCAAGGCGCGGTCGGTGGTGCATCGGGGGCAGCGGGCCGAGGCCTTGGTGCAGGACGGCATGATGAGCGTGCGGACGCAGGTGGATATTCTCGAGGATGGCGCCCCCGGGGACACCGTGCGGGCGCGGAACGTGGTCACCCACCGGGATTTGTCGGGCACGGTGCTCAATCAACGAACGATTTTAGTATCATTATGAAAACCAAGCTTACTCTCGGACTGGTGCTGGCCTTCGGCTGGCAAATCGCGGCGTCCGCCCAGTCGTTGTGGCAGGATGAAACGGCGAAGTCGATTTATGCCGACAAGCGCGGCGCCGGCGTGGGCGACATCATCACCATCGTGGTGCAGGAAACCACCACGGCGACCAAGAACAACGAGACGAAAACGGAGAAGAACTCGAGCTGGACGGCGGCGATCTCCTCGTTCCTGTATCCCGGCTTTTTGCAAAACAAGGGCTCCATGCCGGCGGTGCAGTACAATTCGGATTTGAAACATGATGGCAGCGGGGCGATCAACAATTCCGAGGCCATTGTGGCGCATGTGGCCGTGAAGGTGATGGACGTGCTGCCCAACCACAACCTGGTGGTGGAGGGACGCCGGGAAACCTCGTTCAGCAGCGAGAAGCAGACGATTGTGCTGCACGGCATCATCCGGCCGGAGGACGTGGGCTCCGATAACACCGTGCTGAGTTATAACGTGGCGGATGCGACCATCTCGATCACCGGCAAGGGCACGGTCACCGATGCGCAGCGCAAGGGCTGGTTCACCCAGGTTTTGGACAAGGTCAACCCGTTCTGATCATGTCTTTTGTCATTCAACTTCGTCCGCGTTGGTTGCCAGGCGACGTCCCTGGCGAACCCGCAGGCCCGGGTTGGCAGGCGGCGGCGCGCAGCGGACTGTGCGCCCCACCCCCGGCGGGGCGGCGGATTACGTTCGGGCTATTGCTGCTGTGGCTGCTGTTGCTGGCGCTGCCGGCGCTGGGGGGGGTGCGGCTGCGGGATCTGGTGATGATTTCCGGCGCGCGGGACAACCAGTTGGTGGGGTACGGCCTGGTGGCCGGGCTGGCGGGCGACGGGGACAAAGACCAGATTTATACCAAGCAGACGGTGGCCAATTTGCTGATGCGCTACGGGATCAACATTCCGGCCGCGACGATTTCCGCCAAGAACGTGGCGGTGGTGATGGTGACGGCGGACATCCCGCCCTTTTTGAAGAACGGCACGCGGATTGATGTGACGGTGGCCTCGATGGGGGACGCGAAATCGCTTTCCGGCGGCGTGTTGTTGCAGACGCCGTTGGTGGGCGCGGATGGCAAGGTTTATGCCGTGGCGCAGGGCCCCCTGGTCCTGGGCGGGTTTGCGGCGGGGGAAGGCGGCGCGGGCGGGGCGACGGTGACCAAGAATCATCCCACGACCGCGCAGATCATCAACGGGGCGCTGGTGGAGCGGGAAATCCCCACGCAATTTGTGCATGACCACACGGTCGAGCTGCTGCTGCGCGATCCGAGTTTCAATTCGGCCTCGGCCATGGCGGCCGCGATCAACGAGGTGTTCACCAACGCGGCGATGGCGGTGGATTCCTCCACGGTGCGGGTGGCGATGCCCGACGGAACGGAGACGGCCCCGGTGGATTTCATCGCGCGGCTGAACCTGATCGAGGTGACGCCGGACACGCCGGCGCGAATCATCATCAATGAGCGGACGGGCACGATCGTGGCCACGGCCGCGATTCACATTTCCAGCTGCGCGGTGGCCAGCGGGAACATCACGATCAACGTGGCGTCCACGCTGGATGTGTCCCAGCCGGAGCCGTTCAGCAAGACGGGCACGACCCAGGTGACCCCGCGGACGAGCACGAGCGTGACGGAGAACAAATCCAGCATGGTCACGTTGCAGGAGCTGCCCACGGTGGAGAAGGTGGCCTCGGCCTTGAATGCGCTGGGGGCCACGCCGCGCGACATGATGTCCATTTTCCAAGCCATGAAACAGGCCGGCGCGTTGCAGGCCGAACTGATCACCCGCTGATGCAAATTTCCGCGATCCAACCCCATATCGACGCGAGCCACCTGAGCCTGGAATCGCTGGCGGGAAACAAGGCGGTGAGCCAGGACCAGAAGATTGCCGAGGCCAGCCGGCAGTTTGAGGCAATCCTGCTGCGGCAGTTTCTGGCGGAATCGCAGAAGCCGGTGATCACCCCGGAGTCCACCGACGATTCGAGCACGGCCGGCATTTACCAGGACATGATCACCAACCAGCTGGCGGACAGCCTGTCGCGCGAGGGCGGCATCGGGCTGGCCAAGACCTTTGAACAGCAATTGACCCCCCACACGTCTGCGAGCGGAGCAGGCCACGTTTCCCCATGAAAGAGCTTTTGTTTAATCTCATTGAAGCACTCCGCGAGGAGCTGAAGCAATACGGCGAGATGCTGGCGCTGCTGGACCAGCAACAACAACTGGTGATGCAGCGGCAGGTGGCGGAGCTCCCGGAGAACGTACACAGCGTCAACGCCCAGGCGGGCGTGATTGCCGCCGCGCGCCAGGAGCGCGAACAGCGGCAGCGCCATCTGGCGCGCCTGCTGGTCCTGCCGGAAACCGCCGGGTTCACCGCGATGATTCCGCTGCTGCCGCCGGATTACCGGCCCCTGGTGGATGCGCTGGTGCGCGAAAACAACGAGCTGCTGGTGCGGGTGCAGCAACGGGCGCGGCAGAATCATCTGCTGCTGAGCCATTGCGTGGAGCTGATGCAGCAGTTGATCAATTCGATCTTTCCCAGCATGGCCCCCACGACCTACGACGGCACGGGGCATGTGCCGGTGGCGGCGGTGCCGCCGCAACCCATTTACCAGGCGGTTGGCTGAACCTTTAACCCATTTTATTATGCTTGGAATATTTGGCACCTTGAATCTCGCCTCGCGGTCCATGCAAACGCAGATGACCGGCGTGGAAGTCTCCGGACAAAATCTGGCGAATGTCAACACGACCGGTTATTCGCGCCAGCGCGTCCAGATCGCGACCACTCCGGACCTGACCACGAGCATCGGACAGGAAGGCACCGGCGCGAGCGCGGTTTCCATCCAACAACTGGTGAGCAACGTGCTGAACAACCAGATCCAGTCGCAGTCCAGCACCAGCGGCTACTGGAATTCGCAGCAGAGTGCGCTGCAGGGTGCGCAGGATGCGCTGGCGGAATTTCTCAGCGGCTCCTCGGCCAGCGGCAGCACCAGTACCGCCTCGGACACGTCGGGGACGGGGTTATCCACGCAGTTGAACAGCTTCTTCTCGGCGTTCAGCGCGTTGTCCTCGTCGGGTTCGACGAGCAACCGGCAGGCGGCCATCAGCGCGGGCCAGGCCCTGGCGGCCACCTTCAACAACCTCGACACCCAGTTCGGCAACCTGAAGACCTCCCTGAATTCCTCGCTGACCAGCGATGTGACCTCGGCCAACAGCTTGTTGACGGGCATTGCCAACTTGAACGGGGAGATTTCCACGGCGGAATTCAGCGGCGGCAACGCCAATGACCTCCGGGATGCCCGCGAGCAGGACCTGGAAAATCTGGCGCAATTGACCTCCGTCACCACCAGCACCGGGACCGGTGGGGCGGTGAATGTCATGGTCGGCGGGCAAACCCTGGTTTCCGGCAACACCGTGAGCGACAACCTGCAAACCTATGACGCCGGCAACGGCCAGTTGCTGGTGCAGACGATGGCGGGCGGGGTGAAGCTGACGCTGACGGGCGGTTCGATGCAGGGGACCATTGATGCGCGCGACAACACGCTGGCCACGATGCAGAGCAGCGTCAACTCGCTGGCCAGCACGTTGATCAACCAGGTTAACACCATCCATAACAGCGGCTACAATGCCAGCGGCGGGACGGGCAACACTTTTTTCACGGGCTCCGGCGCGGCGGACATCGGGGTGAGTTCCACCCTGACCAGCGATCCCTCGCAGTTGCAGCTTGCGAGCAGTTCGACCACGACCGGCGACACCTCGTTGGCGCTGAAAATCGCCAACCTGGCTTCCGCGGCGCAATCCACCCTGAACAACGCCACTTTCGGTGACGACTACGATTCCACCGTGGCCGGTCTGGGCAGCGCGCTGAACACGGCCAACACCCAGGTGACCGACCAGACCCAGGTGACCAACATGCTCGCCACCCAGCGCAGTTCGGTCAGCGGCGTGAGTGTGGATGAGGAAATGACCAATTTGATGACCTTTCAGCGGGCGTATCAGGCCTCCGCCCAGCTGGTGACGACGGTGAACACCATGATGGGCGATCTGCTGGCGATGAAGACGTCTTGAGGTTTATGCGCATTGCCACCGGCTCTTTTACCAACTCGATGCTGGCCCAGTATAACAATCTGGTGTCCACGGAGAGCAATTTGCAGAGCCAGGTTTCCACCGGTTTGGCCGTTCAATCCGCCTCGGACAATCCCACCGCCATGCAGGATACCCTGGGCGACATCGCCCAGAAGACCGCGCAAACCCAATACACCGCCAATATCACCGCGTTGCAGTCGCGGGCCAACGTCATCTCCGGCTCCCTGTCATCGCTGCAAACCATCACCAGCCGGGCCGGGGAGCTGGCCACCTCGGCGGTCTCGAGTGACACTTCGAGCGCGACCTTGACGACCTACGCCGACGAGGTGAACAATCTGATCGGCGAGGTGGTGACTGCCGCGAATGCCAAAGATCCCTCGAGCGGTCAGTACCTGTTCGGCGGCACGGCTTCGGGCTCCGCGCCCTATACCACCACCACGGATGCCAATGGTAATGTCACGGGCGTGACCTACAATGGCAACAGCAGCGTGAACCAGACCCAGATTGGTGATGGCCAGACGCTTTCCGTGGATATTCCCGGGGAAAACACGGGGACGGGGGGCGCCCGCGGATTGATTACCGACAGCCAGTCGGGGGCGGATTTGCTGAACCATTTGATCGCATTGCGGAACGATTTGACGTCCGGCAACACCGCCGCCATCACCACCGACAGCGCGAATTTGCAGAATGACGAGAACAACATCGCCTATCAGGTGGCGAATAACGGGGTGCAGCAGAGCCAGTTAACCCTGGCGGCCAGTTATGCCAGCAACCGCACCAGCTCGCTCAACACCATGATTTCGAATTCTTCGAGTGCCAATTTGGTGAATACCATGGTACAGTTGAATGCCGCCCAGACCGCCTATCAAGCGGCGCTGGAGAGTGGCACCAAGATCATGCAGCTTTCGATTTTGAACTACCTTTCATGAACACCGCCGCACCATTTGGGTCGGGATTCGCCGGGAATGGGGAAATTTTAGCCCAGCAGGTGAACTTTTTGCCGGTTGAGCCGGCTTGGCGGCGGGTGAAGGGGGGCATTCGTGCCGTGAAAACACACCATTTTGCCGGGTTTCCGGCGATTTTAAATATTAACCAAAAGAATTTGACGGTGGCACAGCCGTTGCTTAAGGAGGCTTGCGATGAAATGCGCTGAAATGATTACCGAAACACCTGCCGACATCCGGCGCGACGCCGTGCGGATGCCCAACGGCATGCTGGGGTTCGAGGAGATCAAAGATTACGTCTTGTTGACGAATCCCGAGGAACAGCCCTTCGCGTGGCTCCAGATGCAGGATAATTCCTCGCTGGCGTTCGTGGTGATGGATCCGTTTGTGGCGCTGCCGGATTACCAGCCGGACATCCCGCAGATGGACGTGGATTTTCTGAAGTTGAAGCAGGCCGATGATGCGCTCCTGATGTGCATCGTGACGATTCACGATGATCAGCGGGCGACCGTGAACCTGAAGGGGCCGATTGTGATCAACCGGCACACGCACGTGGCCAAACAAGTTATTATCGCCAATGCCGCCGCCTATTCCGTGACGCATCCGCTGGCGGCGGAGGCCAATTAACATGCTCATTCTATCTCGAAAACTGGGTGAGAGCATCGTGATTGACGGACGGATTCACGTCACCGTGATGCGGGTGGAGGGCGAAGTGGTGAAGCTGGGCATTGCGGCGCCATCGGAAGTCCCGGTGCATCGCAAGGAAGTCTATGAAGAGATTCAGCGCAGCAACCAGCAGGCGCTGACCAAGCAGAGCACGCCGCTGCCCAAGCTGGCGGGCCGGTTGCCCAAACCGAAGGCCGCCGGGATCGCCACCAGCGTCAGCGCCACCAGCGCCACCAGCGCCAGTCCGCCCTGAGGCGCGGACTTTGAAAATTTTGCGCCCGCCCCAGGCGGCGGGTGCGTCCGATGTCCAGTGATATTCGTCAGCCCCTAACCACGGTGAGCGAGACCACTGGCTCCTTCCCCGGGCGGGCCGCAAGGCCCGCCCGGTCACTAATTACACAATCCAATCTGCGCCGACAGGCATTTAAAAGGAGCTGGCAAGCATGAATTCTCCAACCCCATCCAACGGCAGCCCCCAACCTTCCGCCGTGCCCCGGACCGAACGGACCTACACCGACAACGGTTTCTGGACGCCCCAAACCTTCATGCTCCAGGCCATCCAGCGCTGGTTTTTCTCCCGCGAACTGCCGCCGGCAGAGAACGCCCTGAGCATCGACCATAATCCGACGCTGGACGAAATCCTGCTCGCCTGCTGGCCCGGCCTGCGGATCCAGCGGGCCATCCACCCGCAACACGACGCCCAGCACCTCGTTAATTTTGCCGACGGCCAATTTGACGTCGTTTATTCCCACCAGGTTTTGGAGCATATTCCCAAACCCTGGCTGGCCGGCCAGGAACTGGTTCGCGTCTTGAAGCCGGGCGGTTTGGGATTGCACACCACCTGCGCCTTCAATCCCCGGCATGGGCCGCCCGCGTTTAATGATTACTACCGTTTTTTCCCCGACGGCCTGGCGGAGTTGTTCCCCGGAGTGGCCCTTCTGGAGAAGGCGGGCTGGGGAAACCGCGAGGCTTTGATTTACAATCTCGCCGTGGATGACGGCAACGGCGCCCTGGGCGGACGGCGTTTCCATCCCGTGGTGGGCCAGCGCAATGATCCGACCTATCCCTGGCATACCTGGGTTATCTTTCAAAAAAAGCTGGAACGAACATGAGCATCCATCACCCCCCCGGAACCCGGAGCCGAAACCTCGTCATTTCCGGCACGAACTTTTGGAATCCCGGCGATGATTTCGTGCGCGATGGCGTCATTCGCATCCTGCGGAATGTGTTTCCGGGCGAGGTGCTGAATTTTTTGTTTTATAACTTCAACGCCGATTTCTTCCCCCAGTCCAAATTCGCCGGCCTCGCCAATTATGCGGCCCAGGGCGACCTGGAAAAGTACCGCGACGCGGTGGATAATGTGGTCATTGCCGGGCTTTCCGCCGGGGATGAAATCAAGGATCTTTACCGCTGGATCGTGGCCAACCGGCTGGAAGACAAGGTCTGGCTGCTGGGGGCCGGGTACGAAAACGGCTACGCGGAACAGCATGTTTCGCAGGAACCGGAGGCCACCATCTTCCGCCAGGCGCGCATCGTGACCGGACGCACGGCCAAGACGCCCGCTTTTATTCAGGCGGCGGGCATTCCGTATCATCATATCAATTGCCCGGCGATCCTGTCCGTGCCGGCCGTGAAGGCCATCGCGCCCGGCCGGACAATCCAGCGCATCGGGTTTTCCATTCAACTGCCGCCGGGCGAGGGCCTGGTCAACCAGACCTGCGCCCGCAGCCAATATGAGCTTTCGGTGACCGTGCTGCGCGAACTGGCCCGCGAATGCGCGGTGGAAGTCATCGCCCATCACAAGACCGAGTATTTTCACTTTCTGAAGCTGCTGCGCGGGGAGAATATCCCGGTGATTTTCTCGTCGTTTTACCAGGATCTCCACGAGATTTATCCGCGCTACGACCTCGTCATCACCACGCGGCTGCATGCAAGCCTGTTTGCCAACGGCCACGGCATTCCCGGCATCATCATCAACGACACCGACCGACACACGCACACGCTGGATGGCTTTTTGCATTCCACCTGGGTGAACCGCCGCGAGAAATTCGACCAGGCGCTGGCCCGCTGGCGGCAGGCGGATCTGGCGGCGGTGGCCAGGGAATCGGAGGCGTTCAAAGCCGGTTTGCTCGCGCAATATGTCGCCGCCCTGCGGCCGGTGGTGGACGCGGAAATTCAGGCGGCGAGTGCCCCGGCCATGCCAACTGCGGCGCCTGGGGCCACCCCGGCGACGGCCGAAACGCCTGCGCCCAATCCGCCAGCCGAGCCTTTGCCGGTTCACTTCTTCACCATTGTGCTCAATGGCCAGCCGTTTATCCGGCATCACATTGCGCAGCTGCGCCAACTGCCGTTCCGGTGGCACTGGCACATCGTCGAAGGCGTCGCGGAACTGAACCACGACACCGCCTGGTCCCGGGCCACGGGCGGCAGCATCCCGGCGGCGCTGCACCGCGCGGGTTTGAGCCTGGACGGCACCACGGAATATCTCGACGCGCTGAAACGGGAATTTCCGGATAACATCACGATTTATCGTCCGCCGGCCGGGAAATTCTGGGATGGCAAACGCGCGATGGTCAACGCGCCGCTGGCCAGCATCGCCGAGCCGTGCCTGTTGTGGCAGGTGGATGCGGATGAGCTGTGGACGTATTCGCAACTGGTCCGGACGCGCTTGCTGTTCCTGCTGCATCCGGACCGGCACGCCGCGTTGTTCTATTGTCATTATTTTGTGGGCGCGAAACTAGTCGTGACCACGCGCGACACCTATGGCAATTACTCCTCCGAGTGGCTCCGCGTCTGGCGTTATCAACCGGGCGACACCTGGGTGGCGCACGAGCCGCCCCGCTTGCATCGCGGGCGTCTGGACGTGTCGCAGTTGAACCCGTTCCGGCAGGCGGAGACCGGGGCGATGGGCCTGGTGTTCCAGCATTATGCCTATGCCACGGAGGCGCAAATCCGCTTCAAGGAAGCGTATTACGGTTATGCGGGCGCGGTGGCCCAATGGCGGCAGCTCCAGCAGGCGGAACAATTCCCCCAACGCCTGGCCGATCACTTTGCCTGGGTGAAAGATGAGGCCTTGGTGAACCCCGTCGGCACGCTGGGCATAAGTCCGCTGGCCCCGGCGGAATGGTTGGGGGCTCCGGCACCCCGGCCCGATCCCGCCGGCCCGGCCAGCCCGCTGGCGGGGGCGCAACGCATCCTGTTTGTCCGCACCGATGCCGTGGGGGATGCCGTGCTGGCGTCCGCCCTGCTCGAGCCGCTGCGCCGGCACTGCCCCGGAGCCCGGCTGGCGGTGCTTTGCCAGCACTATGTGGCGGAGTTATTCACCGCCTGTCCGCTGGTGGACTCCATCATTTGCTACGATGCCCAAAAGATGCATCTCGCGCCGGACCGCGCGGAGATTCTCGCGGAGATCGCCGCCTTCCAACCCGACGTCATCCTCAACTCCGTGCGCTCGCGGGACCGGTTGTCCGAGGAATTGACGCTCGCCTTCACCGCGGCGAAACACATCGCCATCGAGGGCGACAAGAACAACCTGGCCGCGCCCGAATGGCAGGCGGCGCGTAACTGTTATCAACAAATTATTCCCACGCCCGGGGCGCCCATGATGGAATTGGACCGGCATGCGGATTTTCTGCGCCAACTGGGCGTGGCGGGTTCGGACCGCGCCCCGCTCCAGCCCGTCGTCTGGACTTCCGTGGCGGAGGAAGTCCTGGCGGATGTTCTTTTCGCCCAGGGGAATCTGGATCCCCAGCGGACCCTGGCGCTCTTTCCGTTTACCCAGCACCCGTTCAAGAATTATCCGTCGTTTGCTGCCGCGCTGAAGGATTTTGCCGGCTGGAACATCCTGCTCTTCGGCGGTCCCGAAACGCGCGAGCGTTGCGAACAACTGGCGGGCGAACTGCCCGGCAACGTGATCAATCTGGCCGGCCGCACCAGCTTGCGCGAGTTGACGGCGCTGATCCGTCGCTGCCGGCTCCTTGTGGGATCGGATTCCTGCGGCGTGCATATCGCCTGTGCCGTGGGCGTGCCCAACGTCGTCGTGCTGGGCGGCGGCCATTTCGGGCGCTTCCTGCCGTACAGTCCGCTGACTTCGGCAGTGGTGCTGCCCCTGGATTGCTATGGCTGCAACTGGCGCTGCCCGCATCCGAGCCATCTTTGCATCACCAACATCGCGCCGGAGGTGTTGGCCGCGGCCATCGCCGCCACCCTCAAAGGGCCCAGCCCGAAACCCAGGATTTTTGCCCAAATGGACCAGCCCGGTTCCGTCGGTTCCGGCCTGCCCCAGGTCATCGCCAGAAGCTTCCCTGCCGAGGCAATTGATTTTATTCCGGTGACGCCGGGTGGGGTTGGGGCATTGGAACCAGGTCCTGGGGTTGCGGAAACGAATTCCGCCCCGCCGCGTCCGTCGCCGGCCGAGCTGTTCAAAAAATACGAGGCCCTCTTCCCGCAAGTCGAAGGCTGGCTGATGTGGGAAGCGGTGCAGGTGCTGGCTTTCCTTAACGCGGCGCAAGTGGCGGAAGGCATCAAGGGGAATCTCGCCGAAATCGGCGCTTACCAGGGAAAATTGAGCCTCGCGATGGCCACCTTCCTGGATCCGGCTGCGGAATCGCTCCTGGTGATTGACATCTTTGACGCCCAGCATTTGAACACCTCCCGCTCGGGGGTGGGGGCCACGATGGCGGCCTTTATCCAGAACTTTTTGAAGCTGGATCCGGCCCCGGACTATGTGCGGGTGTTCCGCAAGCGCAGCGACGCGCTGAAGCCGGCTGAATTGGGTCAAAACATCCGTTTTTTCAGCGTTGACGGCGGGCATTCCTGCGAGGAAACCTGCCACGATCTCGAATTGGCGGCGCAAACGCTTCATCCTTGCGGCATGATCGTGCTGGACGATTACTTCAACACGAACTGGCCCGGGGTGGAGGCCGGGGTCAGCGCCTATTTCCAGGCGCATACGGACCTCGTGCCGCTGCTGGCCTTCTTCAACAAGTTCATTTTCGTCCGGCGCGAATCGCTCGCCTGGTTCCAGCGGTTGCTGGCGACCCACGGAGGCGGGGCATTCTGGCGGGAGCACAACTGGATCGCCACCCGGCGGACCCTCCATGGTTTTGATTACCAACATCTGCGCGCCAACGTGCCGAACGCAGCGGCGGCAGTTCCGAATCCCGCAGTCCCCCGCAGTGCGGACCGGCAGCTGCCCAAAATCAGCCTCGTCATCCCCTCGTTCAATCAAGGGCAGTATATCGAGGACACCATCACCAGCATTTTGGATCAGGGCTATCCCAACGTGGAAATCATCGTCTGCGACGGCGGCTCGACGGATGCCACGGTCGAGGTGTTGAAACAGTACGACCAGCAACTGACGTTCTGGGTGAGCGAAAAGGACCACGGTCAGACCGACGCGATTAACAAGGGCCTGCATCGCGCCACCGGCCAGATTCTGGCGTATCTGAATTCCGACGATTTTCTCCTGCCCAACGCGCTGCATTACATCGCCCAAGCCTGGCAGGCGCATCCGCAGGCGGGCCTGTACACCGGCAACGGCCTGATCGTGGACGGCAAAAAGCTGAACCCCCGCCAGTACATGCGCGAGGTGGGCTACACCTACGAATCGCTGTTGCGGGGTTCGTGCTATCTGCTCCAGCCCTCGACCTTCATCAACCGCCCCGCCTGGGAGCGGGCGGGCGACTTCGATGTGTCGCTGCGGTTCGCCATGGATCTGGATTATTGGTTGCGCGTCGGCCGCGATTTCGCGGTGGTGCTCCTCAACGAGCCGCTGTCCGCCTGGCGCATGCACGAGGATATCAAGACCGCCAACGGCGGCCTGATCCGCTGGCACGAACTGTGGCAGGTGTATCGCAAACACACCCAGGACCAGATCACGCCGGGCTTGGTCGTGGAATTGTTTTCCATTCTCAAGAACCCGGTCATCAGCCAGCAACTCGGCATGGATATTCGCGGGCTGGCCAGCCAGGGCTTCAACGCCTTGTATGCGGAGATGCAAAAGACCATGAAGCTCAGCGATTGCGTGCCGGTGGGGCAGGGGACGATCTTCAAACCCGTGCCGCCAGCCGGTCCCGCGCCCGCCTTCCGCGCCTATCCGCCTATCGCAGCACCGGCGTCCCGCCTGCGAGTTCCCACTGCGGAAGCCGTCCAGGCGCCCAAAGTATCACCGCCGCCAGCCAGCTTGAAAACTGGCGAAACGGCTGCTCCAGCGGTGGTGCAAACCGAAACTCGCCGGCGGGATGCCTGCGCCACTAAAGCTCCGCGCGTGGACATCATACTGCAAGCCACCGGGGTGCATGCGTGGGCCGTGAATGGCGGCTGGGAAAATGCCGCGCGCCAGTTGGGCCTGCATCATCGCACGTTCCGTCCGCGCGCCGTCTGGACCGAGATGGAGCCGGCGCAGGACGATGGTTTGTTCGATTATCTGGCCAATCCGCAGGCCGAGATTCTGCTGCTCGCGGGGTTTGACTGGCATTCGCAGCCGCTCCACAACCATCCCCGCTGGCAGGCCCGCTGGCGGCAGTGTCCCGCCCGGAAGATTCTGTACGTGCAGGAATCCGTGCTGAACCACGAGAAGCTTTCGGGCACCAAGGTCATGGAGCAGGCGTTCCGTCGCGCCGCCGGCTTGGTGGATGCCATCATTTACACGGACCTGGCGGATCGCGCCCTGATGGAATCGGCCGGCAAGCCGGTGTTGTTCCAGCCGTTTGGCGTGGATGACTCGATTTTTGCCCAAAGCACGCCGTTTGCCGAACGGCTCGCCCGCGCCTTTTTCCGCGGTAAACACCAGCCGTTTGCCGGGCAGGCGTCGTCTTATGGCGACCGCCGCGCGCTCATCCAGCACTTGTTGGATCACAAAATGTTGGAACTCGTGCCCTACGCCGCCCAACCGGTGACGCCCCAGGATCTGGCCGCCGATTTCAACCGTTATCAAGTCGCGGTGAATTTCCCCTCGGTCTTTGCGAATCACCCCACGCGCATTTACGAGGCGATGGCCTGCGGTTGCGCGGTGGTGACCAATTTGACCGGCCTTGCGGAAATCGACCGGCAGTTCGAGTCTGGCCGCCATCTGCTTTACTATTCCACTCGCGAGGAACTGTTGCTGGCCGTGCAACGCCTCGCCGCCGACCCCGCCCTCGCGGCCCAAATCGCCGCGCAAGGCCGGCAGGAAGTGCTGGCCAAACACGCCCTCCGCCATCGTCTGGCCGAAGCCGTGGCGTGGCTAAATAGTGGCCCGGGCGTCCCGCCCGGCAGTTCCCAGGCAACCCACCAAAGTAATGGCGGCGCAGCAATAACCGTTTCCGGAGCGACCACTGTTGTCCCTAACGTCTCCGTCGCTTCCACTGCCCATCTTTCGGCCCAAGTTGAAACTCCCGGGCGGGATGCCCGGACCACTATTGCCATTGATGGCGTGATCTTTAATTTGCAACGCGGCCAGCCGCACGGCGTCAGCCGCGTCTGGCATCGCTTGCTGGAGCAGCTGGCCCAATCGCCGCTGGCCAGCCGCATTGTGTTGTTCGACCGCGACGGCACGGCTCCGGTCATCCCGGGCATTCGTCGCCGCACCGTGGCCGGGTACGACTATTATCAACGGTATGATGCCGACTCCCTCTGGTTGCAGCGCTGGTGCGATGAAGAGCAGGCCACGCTGTTGATTTCCACCTATTTCACCTGGGCCGAAACCACGCCCACGGTGATTATGTTGCACGACATGATTCCGGAGCTGACCGGGCAGAATTTGGCGCACTGCGAATGGCGGGCCAAAACCCGGGCGATCCAGAAGGCCATGGGCTATTGCGCGGTCTCGCAATCCACCGTGAATGATTTTCGCCGGCTCAACCCCCAACTCGCCGCCCGCACCATCCACCTCACGCCCAACGCCGTGGGCGATGAATTGCATCCGGTGGAGGCAACCGAGCGCAACGCTTTCCGGGCCAAATATGGCATCCGCAAACCGTATTTCCTGCTCGTGGGACATCGTCCGCATTACAAGAATGCGCTCCTGTTCTTCCGCGCGTTCGCCCAATTGCCCGATCGCGGCCAGTATGAAATCGTCTGTGCCGGTGGCGGACCGCAATTGGAGGAGGAATTCAAACCCTTCGTGCAAGGTGCCACCTGTCACGTCTTGCGCCTCAGCGATGAGGAGCTTTGCGCCGCTTATGCCGGAGCCCTGGCGCTCGCCTATGTTTCCCGCTACGAAGGCTTTGGTCTGCCGGTGTTGGAAGCCCAGAAATGCGGCTGCCCGGTGATCACCTGCCGGAATTCCTCCCTCCCGGATGTGGCGGGCGATGCGGCGATTTATGTGGGCGACGCCGATGAGGCCGCCCTGCGGCAGGCGTTGCTGGACGTGCAACGCCCCGAGGTGCGCCAGACGCTCATCCACGCGGGCACGCAAAACGTGCAACGCTTTTCCTGGGAGCGCACCGGCCAAAAACTCGTCGAGGCCATGCAGGCATTCAGCCAGGAGGCGGCGCAACTGCCAGCGTCGCCCGGCGATCCCATTGACACCCTCTGGCGCTTGATGTTCGTGCTGGACCAAGGGGATGACACCGCCCGGAAATTGAGCGTCCACCTGCGCACCATTGGCTGGCAATACGAAGCCTTGGAATGTTATCAGCGCGACCGTTTGGGCGTGGCCGAAGCTGCCGCCGCCGCGCTGTGGAATCAATTGGATACGCGCCAGCTCCAGCGGCTGGCCCCGTTGCCCGAGCTCGACAGCCTGACCGCGTTGGTGCTGGGCCTGGCCGCCGAGTTGCGCCGGGACTGGCCGAAGGCGTGGGAAGCCTATTCGCGCGGCCTGATGTGCCCGGCACCAAGCCTCCTGCGGTTCCGTCTGGCCGTGCGGGTGGCGCGCGTGGCCGCCAGCGGCGGGGATGCCGCCATGTCCGGCTCGGTCAAGCAACAGATCCTTCCCAAATTGCGCAGCGCCCTGGCCGCCACCGTCAATGCCGATGAAGAAGAACTCGCCGTGCTGAACTGGCCGCCCGTCGTGCCCGCGCCCAGGCCGGCGCCCCAGCCGGGCAAAACGCTGCTCGCTCCCGTCGTGACCGCGATCGTCTCCACCTTCAAGTCCGAGCGGTTCCTGCGCGGATGCCTCGAGGATCTGGAGGCGCAAACCCTGGCCGACCGCCTGGAAATCATCGTGGTGGACAGCCATTCGCCGCAAAACGAGCGCGCCATTGTCGAGGAATTCCAGCAGCGTTATTCCAACATCGTTTACATCCGCACCCAGGAGCGGGAAACCGTTTATGGCGCGTGGAGCCGGGGTGCCCGGGCGGCCCGGGGACGGTACTTGACCAACGCGAACACCGATGACCGTCATCGCGCCGACGCCTTTGAAATTCTGGCCCGCACCTTGGATGAGAATCCTGCGGTGTCGCTGGCCTATGCGGATTGCCTGATCACCTGCCACGAGAACGAAAACTACGACACCGGCCATCCCTCCGGCTGCTACCATTGGCTGGATTTCAACGCCAAGGATTTGTGGACCCAGGGCTGTTTTGCCGGTCCGCAGCCCATCTGGCGGCGGGAGGTGCATGCGGAACACGGCTATTTTGACGAGGCAATGATTTCCGCCGGGGACTATGAATTCTGGCTGCGGCTGGCGCAGAACCGGACCTTCCTGCATGTCCACCAGACCCTGGGACTTTATCTCAAATCCCCCACCAGCGTGGAGCATGCGAACAAAGATGTGGGCGCCAGGGAAGTGAACCTCGCGCGCGAGCGTTACCGCGATGCCATCATGTTTGGCAAACCGCCTTTCCGGCCCCGGCTCCCCGAACCCACCGTGAAAGTGGAAATCATGACCGGGGCGAGCCTGGTCGCGCCTGAGCCCAAACCGGCCCCGCCGTCGCGGACCCTCCCCGCCGTGGCCCGGATCGGCCGACTGGACGAGGCGCGCGCCTTGTTCGAGCGCAAAGATTATGCGGCCGCGTGGACGGCCACGCAGACGGCGCTGGCGTTGCGTCCGTTTCATCCCGAAGCCTGGCTGCTGCTCGCCCGGATTGCGCTCGCCGCTGGCGCTGGCAAAAGCGCGAAGCACTGCGCCCAGCGCGCCCGGGACCTCGCGCCCGGCTGGGCCGCCGCGAAACAATTCCTGAACCAGCCGCTCAAAGGCAACGCCAAACTGCCCTGGCTCCAGACCGCCGCCCCGTCCGCCCCGGCCAAGCCCCGCTTGACCGTGTGTCTGATCGTCAAGAACGAGGAACAATTCCTGCCGCAATGCCTGAAATCCATTCGCGGCCTGGCCGCACAGGTGGTCGTGGTGGACACCGGTTCCACCGACCGCACGGTGGAAATCGCCCGCGAATTCGGCGCGGAAATCCATGCCTTTGCGTGGTGCGACGATTTTGCCGCCGCCCGCAACGCCGCCCTCGAACACGCGACCGGCGACTGGGTGCTCGCGCTGGATGCCGACGAGGAACTGCCGCCGGACCAGCACGCCCGGCTGCGGGCGGACCTGCAGGGGCGCACGGTCATGGCGTGCCGGCTGCCGCTGACCAATGCCGGCCTGGAACACGAAGGCTGCAGTTATGTGCCGCGGTTGTTCCGCAATATGCCCGGGGCGTGTTATCATGGCCGCGTGCATGAGCAGGTCTTTGGCAGTCTGCTGGCCAACGCCGAAGCCTGGGGCCTGAACACCGCCCTGGGCACGGCGCAATTGCTGCACCATGGCTACGCCAAGGACCTCGTGTTCTCCCGCGACAAAATCGCGCGCAATTTGAAATTGCTCCGCGCCGCGCTGGCGGAGGACCCGGCGGACTCCAATCTCTTGATGAATCTCGGCCTCGAACTGGTGCGCTCGGGCGACCTGGCCGGCGGGATTGAGCAGTACCGCGAGGCGTTTGCTTTCATGTCCGCGCAGCCGCCGGAGAAGCTGGTGCCGGAATTGCGCGAGGTATTGCTGACCCAGTTCACCAGCCAGTTGTACAAGGTCAACGACCACGCGGAAGTGGTGCGCGTGCTGAATTCGCCGCTCGCGCGGCACGGCGGGCTGACCGGTTCCCTGCATTTCGCTTTGGGCCTGGCGCATTTTGAATTGAAGCAGTTCCGCGAAGCCGCCGATCAAATGCGCCAGTGCCTGATCAAACGGAAGCAGCCCTGCCTGACCCCCATCAACACGGATATCAACAGCGCCGTGCCCCAGCATTGCATCGCGCTGAGCGAAGCCCGGCTCGGCCGTTCCGGGGCCGCCGAACAGGCCTTTCAGGCCGCCCTGACCGAAACCGTGAACGTGGAGCCCGTGCAGCTGGATTACGCCCGCTTCCTGCGGAACGAAAACCGTCCCGTGGACGCCTTGCAGCAATTGCACAAAATCGTCACCGCCAACCCGCGCGACCTGGGGGCCTGGTGCGTCGGCGCGGAAATCGCCCTCGGCCAGGCCGAATTTCTGGAGTTCGCCCTGGACTGGACGGGCGAGGCGTTTAAAGCGCTGCCGGACAATCCCATGGTGGCCGTGCAGCGCGCCGAAGCCCTGCTCCTCGGCCACCAGACCGCCGCCGCCGCGCCCTTGTGGGAAAAAATCTGGCGCAGTGAACCCGACGCCCGCATTCTCGCCGCCCTGATCCTGTGCGAAATCGCCACCGGCCAGACCCCGCATGCCCCCGGTGCCGCCGCTGAGGTGGCCACCAGCAAGGCCTTCGTGCAGTGGTACCAGAAATTGATCGCCTTTCACACCGGCCCCTTGTTGGAACTCGTCAATGGCCGCCTCGAAAACCTCCTGCCCGTGCTGCCCACCGCCGCGCAAATGCTGCAAAACGCCCTGGCCGACGCGGAGCCCGCCACCCCCGTGGTGGCCGGTTGAGCCCGAACTCCGAGTTGCCCGGGGAGCACACGCGCCCCGCGTGTGGTTTTCCGCGCCCTCGCGGAAAACATCGAACGCACGAAACCGGTCCGGGTGATTTTCCGGCGTCCGCGCGCAAAGTGGCCGCACACATCAGCCACAACCGAGGCCCGCCGTGTTCCCCAACTCCAGAGACCCGGACTCGAAGCGGGCAACGAAATCGAAAAGACCTGCCGCGTGCCCAGCGCCTTAGCCCGGATATTTCGCCGGCAAAACCATGGCAAACCCTTGTAGCGCAGGCTTCCCAGCCTGCCGTATCGGGTTTCCAAACCTGCGTGCCGTGGCCTTTCCAACCCGCGTGCAAACGCATTTGCGCTTATGTATACATGGGGTTTTCGCATCTCTTTCAAAACCACTATGAAATCCGGGCTGACTAACTAAATCCAGCAACCGTGTCAAGCTGCGCCCGGTCCCGGCAAAACGCTTGATCAACCCGCTTGAAACTTTCGTTACCTTGTAACCATTCTCACCAGCCCATCGTCGTAGATAGGGATGTCGTTTATCGTTGTCAATCCGAGCCCGCCCCTGGAACCAAAGCCGGTCACTCCTTCGGACAGTTTGATTTCGCTGACCTTCCAGCCCCATCCTGGTGAAACCCTGCCCGAATTCAGCCGCCGGTTTGCCCGCGAGCTGAGCGGCTCCCCGGGCACCCCGCTGCACCTGCAGGCCTTTGGGGATTGCCGGGCCGGGGAAACCATCACCGCCGCCCTGCAAACTTGCTTTGGCCGCGTGGATTGGCCCGTCACTTGGGTGGCAGGCGCGGCCTGCGACAGCCAGCCCGTGGCCGGCCTCCAAGTCCACCTCTTTACCGGCCACGTGGACCGCCTCCAACTCGGACGGCAAGTCATGGGCTCGGTGTTCACCGATGGTGACGCCCGGCAATGTTTGATTGGCGGCATCCTGCCCGCCCCCGACCTGACCCGCCCGCAGCAGACCGCGCGCGCCATCGAACAACTGCAGGCCCTTTTAGTCCAGGCCGGCTTCGAGTTGACGGATGTCATCCGCACCTGGTTCTTCCTCGACCAGATTCTGAAGTGGTACCCCGATTTCAACCGCGCCCGCAACGGCATTTATTCCGGCCTCAAATTCCGCACGGGCTCGCTGCCCGCGAGCACCGGCGTGGGTGCGGCGAACCCCGCCGGCGCGGCGCTTGCGCTGGCCGCCTGGGCGCACCGCCCGTTAGCGCCGAGCGCCTATGCCAATGAAATCGCGTCCCCGCTGCAATGTCCCGCCCCGGCCTACGGCAGTGCCTTCAGCCGCGCCATGGAAACCTCCACCAACCAGGGACGCCGCCTGTTCCTTTCCGGCACCGCCAGCATCGCCCCGGCCGGCGAAACCCTGTGGGTGGGCGATGTCCGCCAGCAAGTGCGGTTGACCATGGAAGTCGTGGAAGCCATTTTGCACTCGCGCAACTTTACCTGGGCGGACCTCACGCGGGCGACCGCCTATTTCCGCCATCCCGCCGATGTCGGGGTCCTGGCCGACTGGCTGGGGACCCGCCAACTCTCCAGCCTGCCCGTGGTGCGCACCCAATGCGACGTCTGCCGGGACGACCTGCTCTTCGAGCTCGAGGCCGAGGCCGAAACCTGTTGCCAGCCGGCCAACAGTCTGGTAAAAAGCATCCCGTCGCTGGCTTGATTGCCAGCGCCCCACCAAGCGGGTGTGGTCCAATGGTAGAACGTGGGCTTCCCAAGCCTGAGACGAGGGTTCGATTCCCTTCACCCGCTCCATTGATAATCAACAACTTGCACAGTTGTGCAGGAAAAGTGCAGGAAAACGACGGGTTTTCAAATCAATTTTTTCAAAAAATGGCGGCACGGTTTTGCTGACGCAAAATCGGCGGTAATGCAAAGAGGGGTAATTCCGGCGAGGGAAATTTATTTTACCGTTTCAAGAAGGATTTGCGCGGCACAGGGAGGCAGGCCGGCTGAAGAAGGGCGTTTGAGGCGTTTGATGTTTGAAGGAAAATCTGGAGCGAGAGACTGAGACGGGTTTTGGGGAAGTGTTCGTCCCCCGTTCTGTTGATTTCGCCATTGAACGAAATCCTGCCAGAATACGACTCCCTGAACACGGGGGAAACCTTTCGTGTTGAACCATTCGCGGGCGACCGAATACGAGAGCCCCGCGAGAACGGCAAACTCCTTCACGTTTAACGCCTGGTCGAGACGGCGCTTTTCCAGAACGTCCGCGAGTTTGATCCCGCGCAATTGTTTATCGGTCGTCATGTTCAGCGGCATGTTCTTCCAGCAACTCAATCGTTTTGCGGGCAGAAAAACAAACAAGCGAACTGCTCGCGAATTCTGATACCGTGAAATCATTCCATTTCCCATTCGACTAAAAAAGTCAGCCGCACACTCCCGCGCGCATTTCCTAACCTAACTTCCTCTAAAAACCTTAAAAAGCCAACAAAAGGCCATTTGAGTAGCAAGTTACGTTTTCATAAACATTCACTATTGTCTTGCAATATCAGGATATACATGCATATATGGTAGCAAGTGTTTGTTCAAGCCACCAAATCCACGCGCAACGGCAAAACCTATGTCACCCATCAGGTCCGC
>Ga0302319_10003358_pt1 | contig 33627 bp, 35 predicted proteins | sample Bog_T0_2_FD_203319 | JGI IMG/M metagenome (GOLD analysis project Ga0302319, IMG submission 203319) | Peat permafrost microbial communities from Stordalen Mire near Abisko, Sweden - Bog_T0_2 | ecosystem: Environmental > Terrestrial > Soil > Wetlands > Peat | place: Sweden: Abisko, Stordalen Mire... | reverse complement strand
CTGTTTTGAGCCGCCGGGGGCGGGCATGGTTCCGGTCGCCCTTCGGGCTCCCTACACCATGTCCGCCCCCTCAGCCTTGTAGCGTATTGATTCCCAGCTTTGAGGTCACGAACTCAGAAACGGCGGGGTATTTATCGAAGCTATGGGCGTAAATAGCTATTATGTGCGCGACCTTGACCAAGTAGCGTGGGCATTAAAGCATAATCCGACCGATCCCAATTTGGGTGAACGATGGCAGGGAATTCAATCTTCCTTAGCAAATCAAGCTGCCGAACTAAAACGTATTGATGGGCAAATACACGTCGAGGCAGATACGCTTTTCAAGCTTTTCGAAATAACCAAAGAACAAAAATAATCGAATATCCAGACGAGTTTGAACTCGTCGGTTTGCAGTGGGTAGGTCAGGATAGCCCAGAATTTCCTTCTCGGTGAGCGGGAAGATGGGGTCTGATTTGTTCATCATGCGGCAATTGTGCGCCTGAAAATTGTCAGCGTCAATCCGTGTCCATCCGTGGTTGATTTCCAGCCTTCATTGACGCCGCCAGCTCGCGACGGTAACTTCTTGCCATGACCGATGTCGCAGAAATCCAGCCGCGGGAGGTGATGACGAAAAAGCGGTTCGAGCCGCTGGCGAAGGAAATTTTCGCGCTTAAGAAACAGCTCAACGCCGTCATCCTCGCCCACAATTACCAGGTGCCGGAAATCCAGGACGTCGCGGATTTTGTGGGCGATTCACTCGGCCTGTCCCAGCAGGCGGCAAAGACGGACGCGGACGTGATTGTTTTCTGCGGCGTGCATTTCATGGCCGAGACGGCAAAGATTTTAAGTCCCAACAAGATCGTGGTATTGCCGGACAAGGATGCCGGTTGTTCTTTGGAAGAAGGCTGCCCCGCCGACCAGCTCGCCGCATTGCAAAAATCGAATCCGAATTTCTGGACGGTCACCTACATCAATTGCAGCGCGGCGGTGAAGGCGTTGAGCGACGTGATTTGCACCAGCGGCAATGCGGTGAAAATCGTCGAGGCCGCGCCAAAGGACAGGGATTTGCTGTTCGTCCCGGACGAAAATCTCGGCGCGTGGGTGATGGAACAAACCGGCCGCAAGATGACATTGTGGAAGGGCAACTGTTATGCACACGTGGAGTTCAAGCGCGACCAGGTGCTGCGCTTGCGCGCGCAGTTTCCCGACGCCAAAGTCGTCGTCCATCCCGAAAGCCTGCGCGAGGTGCGCGACCTGGCCGACGCGGTTTGCTCGACGGAGAAGATGATCACCTACTGCAAAACCAACCCGGCAAAGCGATTTGTCATTGTGACCGAGTCGGGCATCATCCACCGGATGCAGAAGGAATGTCCGGGCAAGGAATTTCTGTGCGCGCCGGTGTTCGATGTGATGCGGATGCCGTCGGACAACTGCCGTTGCAGCGAGTGCAAATACATGAAGTTGAACACGCTTGAAAAGGTGCGCGACTGCATGAAAAAGCTCGCCCCCCGGATCGAGCTGCCAGTTGAAATTTTGAAGCGCGCGCGGTTGCCGGTTGAGCGGATGCTGGAGATTTCGGCACGGCAAGGGCGCGTCTGAAAAGCCGTGGCAGCCGACGCAGTAAGACTCATTATTTTCGGTTTGCGATATACGATTTACACCAGACCTTTGGTTGGCGGGTGATTCGTAAATTGCATATGCAATTTCAGTTGGAGCCTCGTCACCCCGGCTGCTACAAGTTTTAAAATTCCCGGCAGGGATTTCCCAATGTTACAGAACCCGGGTTTTGTCACCTAATTGTAACCTTGCCGCCGCATGGTCGTAACCTCGCTGTTTCATTGTGTCATTGCACTTTGAAACAACGACCATGAAAAAACTAAAAAATCATAATCACACAAAAGTCGCACTGTTTGCCGGAGCCGCAGCGCTCATGGCCCTCACCCCGAACACTCACGCGCAATCATCCGTGGACGCGCTGCTCAACAAGCTCGAGCAGAAGGGCATCCTCACGGTGGACGAAGCGAAGGAATTGAAGGCTGAAAACCAGCAGGATTCCGCCGCCGACTTGAACAAGGCCATGAACTCCAGATTCCCAACCTCGGACTGGATAACGAGTTACAAACTATACGGCGATTTCCGCGGTCGGATTGATGATCAAACCGGCATGGATGGCAACAAGACTTTCGCCGACCGCATCCGCTACCGCTACCGGCTGCGCGCCGGATTGATTGTTTCAATGAAGGACAATTTGGAGGCTGGATTCAGCATAACCTCGGGCGATACGGCACCGACCACCGGCGGTTATGGCGGCGGCGGCGGACAACCACTCTCGAACAACAGCACGCTTCAGGATAACGGCACGAAGAAGAATATCTATATTGACACCGCCTACGGCAAATGGACGGCCTTGAACAGCGATGGCTGGTTGCTTTCAACAACCATTGGCAAAATGTACAACCCGCTCCAATTCACGCCCATGGTGTTCGACCCGGACTGGACGCCGGAAGGCGCAGCGTTGCAAGGCGGCTACACCTTCAACGATCAACATTCCATCCTGGTTAATGGCGTGGCGTTTATAGAAGACCAGGAAGTCGGTGGCACGGACAAAGGATCGGTTCGGGCTCCGGCACTCTTCGGCGGGCAGGCAATTTGGAATGCGAATTGGACCCGGAGAATCGGAACCTCGCTCGGCCTCGGTGGCTATGCCATCGTCAACTCGACGAACCTCACGACCGCCAATGTGCCTTACGTCAACCAAGGCAACAGCCGTTCATCCGCCGGAGGTCTGATCAACGATTACACCCCTATCATCGCTGATGCCAGTGTGACCTATAAATTGGACTCGTTTCCATTATACCCCGGTGCATTCCCCATCAAGCTGTCCGGTGAATACATCAACAACGTGGGGGCGAATCAAAACGACAACAACAACCAGGGCTACTGGATTGGCATCATGTTCGGCAAATCCGGCAAGAAACACGCCTGGGACATCTCCTACCGTTACGAATATCTCGAAGCCGACGCGACGTACGATCAGTTGGTGGATGACGATAACGGAGCTTACTACCAAAACGCTCCCACCGGTGGTGCGCCTGGATATTATGGCGGCACGAATGTGAAAGGCAGTTTGATCAAGGCTAATTACTCGATAACCGACTCGTTGACTTTCACATTCAGTTGCTTCCTGAATGATTTGATTAATCCCGGTTTAAACGCCTCTGCTGGTGAATCCAAAAGCGGCGCCGTTCACGCGATGGCCGACCTGATGTGGAAATTTTAACCCGAACGTAACGTGATTAATTGACTCAAACTTATTAAATTCCGATCATGAAAAAACTGATTCTTTCCCTTCTGGGCTGCGGCTGCTGGCTCGCCGCGCAAACCGGAGCGCAGGCGCAATTGCTCATCAACGGCGCGGGCGCGACCTTCCCCTACCCGATCTACTCAAAGTGGTTTGACGAATACGCGAAGGTGGATCCGTCGGTCCGCTTCAACTACCAATCCATCGGCTCCGGCGGCGGGCAAAAACAAATCATCGCCCAGACCGTGGACTTCGGCGCTTCCGACGGCCCGATGAGTGATGAAAATCTCACCAAGGCCCCGGGCAAAATCCTGCACATCCCCACCGTTGCCGGCGCGGATGTCATCACTTACAACCTGCCCGGAAACCCGAAGCTCAAACTGGACGGGGAAGCCATCGCCAGCGTTTTCCTCGGCAACATCACCAAGTGGAACGATCCCAAAATCGCCGCGCTTAATCCAGGCGTGGAACTGCCGGATACCGGCATCATCCCGGTTCACCGTTCCGACGGCAGCGGCACCACCTTCATCTTCACTGATTATCTGAGCAGCATCAGCCCGGTGTGGGCGGATTCGGTGGGCAAAGGCACCTCGGTGAAATGGCCGGCCAGCATCGGCATTGGCGCCAAAGGCAACGAAGGCGTCGCCGGCCAGGTCAAACAGTTGTCGGGAGCGGTCGGCTACGTTGAACTGATCTACGCCAAACAAAATCAGATGCCTTACGCGGACGTAAAGAACGCAGCGGGTAATTTCATCACGCCGTCACTTGACTCGGTCACCGCGGCGCTGTCCACGGCGAAAATTCCCGACGACTTCCGCTTCTCGATGGTCAACGCGCCCGGCGACAACACGTATCCGATCGCCGGCACGACCTGGCTGCTGGTTTATGAAAAGCAAAAGGACGCCGCCAAGGGCAAAAAGCTGGTCGAGTTCCTGAATTGGGCCTTGACCAAAGGTGAAGGCATGGCCTCATCCCTCGATTACGCCTCCCTGCCGGAAAGCGTGCAGCAACGAGTGCTGGAACGGATCAAGACAATAAAATACTGACTTCGCTCCCCCGCCCCCTCATTTTATGGGCGCGAGCCGGACGAAGGGCGTAGTTCCTCCCGCTCTTCGTCCTTTTGACTTTCAAATAGACTGGTAGGGACGCGCTGTCGCGCGTCCAAGGCCGACCGGCAGGTTGGCCCTGCCTTCAGGATGGAGAAATGACAAACAGAAAATGAACGAGCAGGTGTCAAATCAACCGGCGGCCTTGCGGGCGCGCGGCGGTTCCCATTTCGGCGATCGCGCCTTCAAATGGCTCACGTTGCTCATGGCGCTGTCGGTCTTCGCGCTCATCGTGCTCATCGGTTACGAGCTGGCGCACGGCTCGAAGCTCGCGCTGCAAAAATTCGGCTGGCATTTTCTCGTCAGCAGCGACTGGGACCCGGTCAACGAACAATTCGGCGCGGTGCCGTTCATCTTCGGCACGCTGGTTTCATCCGCCATCGCCCTGCTCATTGCCGTGCCCATCAGCATCGCCACCGCCGTCTATCTCACCGAACTCGCCCCGCTCTGGCTGCGCCAGCCATTGACAATGTTCATCGAACTGCTCGCCGCCGTGCCGAGTGTCATTCTCGGCTTGTGGGGAATTTTTGTCATGGTGCCATGGCTGCGTGACCATTTGTTTCCGTGGCTGCAAAAAACCCTCGGTTTCCTGCCGCTGTTTCAAGGCCCGATTTACGGTGTCAGCATGTTGTCGGCCGGCATCATTCTTGCCATCATGATTGTCCCGATCATCACTTCGATTTCGCGTGAAATTTTGCGTTCCGTGCCCGGCCTGCAACGCGAGGCCGCCTACGCACTCGGCGCGACGCGCTGGGAAGTCACGCGTATCGCCGTGTTGAGCTATGCCAAAAAAGGCCTGTTCGGCGCGGTGATTTTGGGGTTGGGCCGCGCGCTCGGTGAAACGATGGCGGTGCTCATGGTCAGCGGCAACGGTATGCGAGTTTCATGGTCACTGTTTGCGCCGGTTTCCACTCTGGCCACTGGCATCGCCGGTCAATTCACCGAGGCGACGGAGGACACGTATATCAGCGCGTTGTTTGAACTAGGCCTCGTGCTGCTCGGTGTGACCGTGCTGGTCAATGCACTCGCGCAATTGCTCTTGAAAACCTTCGCCGGTCCGGGCGTTAAACCACAACAATGAGAAATGAAACCACGGATGCGAAAAGGTTTTCAGTTTCAAGTTTTCAGATTCTGAAAACTGAACACTTGAAACTTGAAACCCTGTAAAAAATGACCGCCCCCAACCACAACTGGCGCAAGTTCAAGAATGCCTTGATGCAGGCAGTCACGCTCGCATGTGCGATCTTGGTCGTCACGCCACTGGTGCTCGTGTTTTACCACCTGGTGAAGGAAGGTTTCAGTTCCATCAACTGGGCGTTCTTCACCCAATTGCCGAAATCCGTCGGTGAAAGCGGCGGCGGGATGGCCAACGCCATCGTCGGCACTTTCATTTTGCTCGGGCAAGCCGCCGTGCTGGGCGTGCCCATCGGTGTGCTCGGCGGTGTGTTCCTGTCCGAATACGGCTCGTCACGCCTCAATTGGTGGGTTCGTTTCACAGCGGACGTTCTCAACGGCGTGCCGTCCATCACCTGGGGCATGGTCGTCTATGCCCTCGTCGTCGTGCCGATGAAGGGATTTTCCGCGCTGGCCGGCGGCATTGTGCTGGGCCTGATGATAATTCCGCTCGTCATGCGAACGACCGAGGAGGTTTTGCAACTCGTGCCGAACGGCTATCGCGAGGCCGCGTTCGCGCTGGGCATCGCCAAATGGCGCACCATCGTGCAAATCGTCATGCGCACCGCGCTCAAGGGCATCGTTACCGGCGTCCTGCTCGCGCTGGCGCGCGTGGCCGGCGAAACCGCGCCGTTATTGTTCACCGCGTTCGGCAACCACTTTTGGACGCACAAGCTGACCGACCCCATCTCCGCCCTGCCGTTGCAAATTTTCGCCTACGCGATTTCGCCCTACGACGACTGGCACCGGCAGGCGTGGGCGGGCGCGCTGGTGCTGCTTCTGCTCGTTTTGTTCGTCAACGCCGGGGTGCGCGTGCTCACGCGCGACCGGTTCAAACGCAATGCTTGATTTTCCATGGCCGCCATCGCAAACAATATGATTGTGACCGCACCAACGCCACCCACCGCCGCGAACGTCACCGCGCTGGCCGTGCGCAATCTCTCGGTTTTCTTCGGCGACAATCATGTGCTCAAGGGCGTTTCGCTTGACATCGCCGCCCGGGCCGTCACCGCCATCATCGGTCCCAGCGGCTGCGGCAAATCCACATTTCTCCGCGCCTTGAACCGAATGCACGAACTCGTGCCCGAAGCGCGGATGACCGGCGAGATTCGATTATTCGGCGACGACATTTACGCGCCCGGCATTGAACCGGTCATCGTCCGTCGCCGCGTCGGCATGGTGTTCCAAAAATCAAATCCGTTTCCAACCATGTCCATCACCGACAATGTCACCGTCGGTCTGCGGTTGAATGGCTTGCGCGACCGCAAGCTGCTCGCCGGGCGCACGGAACAATCACTGCGCATGGCCGCGCTTTGGGATGAGGTGAAGGATCGCCTGCACGCACCGGCCATCAGCCTTTCGGGCGGCCAGCAGCAGCGGCTGTGCATCGCCCGCGCCCTGGCCGTACAGCCGGAGGTGCTGCTCATGGACGAACCGGCCTCGGCGCTCGACCCGCTCGCCACGTCGAAAATCGAGGACTTGATTCTGGAGTTGAAAAAGGATTACACGATTGTGATCGTGACGCACAACATGCAGCAGGCCGCGCGCATGTCGGATTTCACCGCGTTCTTTTATCTGGGCGACCTGGTGGAATTCGACGCGACCAAAAAGATTTTCACCAGCCCGGCGAAGAAACAAACGGAAGATTATGTGACCGGACGGTTCGGTTGAAAATTGGGCGGCGAACCAAATAAAGATTATGGAACATTTCGACATGGAGCTGGACGTGCTGAAGCAAAAACTGCTGACGATGGCGAGCCACGCCGAGACGGCGGTGAACGAGGCGCTCCAGGCGCTCACCCAGCGCGACCGCGACCTCGCGCTGCGCGTCAAGGACAACGACCGCGTTATTGACCAATTTGAAGTGGAGATTGACGAACTGGTCATCCAGTTGCTCACCAAGGCGCCGCTCGCCAGCAATTTGCGCCTGGTCACCACGGCGATGAAAATTTCCCAGAACCTCGAACGCATCGGCGACGAAGCATCCAAAATCGCCAAACGCGCCCGCGACCTGTCGCAGGAGCCCCCGGTGAAAATCGTCCTCGACCTGCCGCGCATGGCCGGTCTCGCGCTGAACATGCTCAAGGGCGCGCTCGACGCGTTTGTAAACAATGATCCCGCCGCCGCCCGCGCCCTGATTCCGCACGACAAGGAAGTGGACGCGCTCAATAAACAAATCCACGCCGCCCTCGTGCAGCACATGGTCGAAAACCCGGACACCATTGGCCGCTGCCTGCATTTGATGGTCGTGTCCAAAAGCCTCGAACGCATAGCCGACCACGCGACGAACGTGGCCGAAGACGTCGTTTATCTCTGCGAAGCCCAGGACATCCGCCACACCGGCATAAAAAGCCAGGCCGCCCCGGCCGCCGGCGCGTAAAACGGAGACCTTATCCGGGAAATATTACTTGCGCACCGGCTTTGTTTAGATGATAGTCATTTCGTTATTTGACGAAATAACAATACATGCGCGAATTCATGGCCATCACCAAGGCGTTGTCCGACCCGAACCGGGTGCGGATTCTCTTGGCGCTCCGGCGCGGCGAGCTTTGCGTCTGCCAGATCACCGAATTGTTCGGTTTTTCGCCATCCACCATTTCCAAGCACCTGTCCATTTTGCATCGCGCCGGACTGATTATGTCGCGCAAGGCCGAACGCTGGGTTTATTACCGGCTGCCGGACAAGGCCGCGCCCGTCGCCGTGCGCGAGGCGCTGGCATGGGTCTACAAATCGCTCGCCAAAACAGATGAAGCGGCCGCCGACGCGAAAAAGTTGAAACGGATTTTGAAGACGGACCTCGCTGTCATCTGCCGCCGCCAGAAATGCTGCTGATTTATGAATGCTCCCCTGCCCGTCCCATTGCCAAGCGACTCACTGCGCCAGCTCGTGCGCGAAGGCTACGCCAAAATCGCCCAGGACACCTCCGCCGGCTGCTGTAGTCCCGGCGTTTCCTGCTGCGGTTCCGCGCCGCAGGATGCGGACAAGCTGGCGCGCGAACTCGGCTACACCATCGAGGAACTCAAGGCCCTCCCCGAAGGCGCGAACATGGGACTCTCGTGCGGCAACCCCGCCGCGCTCGCGGCGCTGAAGCCCGGCGAAACCGTTCTTGATCTGGGCAGCGGTGGCGGTTTTGACATGTTCATCGCCGGCCGCAAGGTCGGTGCAACCGGTCGTGCCATCGGCGTGGACATGACGCCGGAAATGCTTGGCAAGGCGCGCAAGAACGTCGCGCATTACCGGAAGGAAACCGCCCTGGACAATGTCGAGTTCCGCCTCGGTGAAATTGAGCATCTGCCAGTGGCGGACAACAGCGTGGATGTCATCATCTCGAACTGCGTCATCAATCTTTCGCCCGACAAGCCGCAGGTCTGGCGCGAAATGGCGCGCGTGCTCAAACCGGGTGGTCGCGTGGCTGTTTCGGACATGGCATTGCTGAAACCGCTGCCGCCGGAAGTTTTAAAAATGGTCGAGGCGCTCGTCGGCTGTGTCGCAGGCGCGGCGCTGGTGAGCGACACCGAACGCATGGCGCGCGATGCGGGACTGGCGGACATTATGCTTAAATCCAAACCTGGCTACATCGAAGCCATGAACAATTTTGAAGACCCACTTTACCGGGAAATTGTCAAACGCCTGCCCGCGGGAACCAAACCCGCTGATTACATCACCAGCCTCGAAGTCCAGGCGCGCAAGCCATGAGCAGCGAAACCACACCCAAGCGTCTCGCATTCTTCGAGCGCTACCTGACCGTCTGGGTTTTTCTGTGCATGGTCGTCGGGGTTGCGTTCGGCAAATTCGCGCCACAACTCACGTCGTCCTTGAGCAAGCTGGAATTTGTCCAAGGCTCGCACGTCAACGCGCCCATCGCCGTGCTCATCTGGCTGATGATTTATCCCATGATGCTCAAGGTGGATTTCACCGCACTCGGCGGCATTGCTCGCAAACCCAAAGGCCTCGCGGTGACATTGTTTGTCAACTGGCTGGTGAAGCCTTTCAGCATGGCCTTCCTGGCGTGGCTGTTCATGCAACACATTTTTGCCGCGTGGATTGAGCCGGAAATGGCGAAGAATTACACTGCCGGCCTCATCATCCTCGCCGCCGCGCCCTGCACGGCAATGGTGTTCGTATGGAGTTATCTCACCGATGGCGATCCCGTCTATACGCTCGTGCAAGTGGCGGTAAACGACCTCATCATGCTCGTCGCGTTTGCGCCCATCGTGATGTTTCTGTGCGGCGTGGCCAACGTGATCGTGCCTTCAAAAGTGCTCATCACGTCGGTCGTGGTGTTCATCGTGATTCCACTGGCGGCGGGCTGGCTCACCCGCACGGCATTGCTCAAATCGCACGGCAAAGACTGGTTCGATCAAAAGTTTCTGCCGAAGTTTCATCTCGTGACCATCGCGGCGCTCCTGCTGACGCTGGTGCTCATCTTCGCGTTTCAGGCGGAAAATCTCACGACGCGCTGGCTGGCGGTGCTGCTGCTGGCCGTGCCGATTGTCATCCAGGTCTATTTCAATTCCACGCTCGCCTACCTGCTGATGCGCAAGCTGCGCGTGCCGCACAATATCGCCTCGCCCGGCGCGCTCATCGGCGCGAGTAATTTTTTCGAACTGGCGGTGGCCGTGGCCATCACGTTGTTCGGACCCGGCTCCGGCGCGGCATTGGCCACGGTTGTCGGCGTGCTTGTGGAGGTACCGGTGATGCTTTCCGTCTGCAAAATCTGCAACAAATCGCGCGGCTGGTATCAAGTAAAAATCAAAGTAGGAGACGAGGTAACGAGTCTCTAACTAAAATCAATTAACTGAAAATGAGACTCCTCACGCCGTCTCCTGCCAAAATGAAACCCATCATTCTCATCCTTTGCACCGGCAATTCCTGTCGCAGCCATATCGCGGAAGGCTTTCTGCGCCGGGCGGCCGGCGATTTGGTGAATGCCCAAAGCGCCGGCTCAAAACCGACCGGCCAGGTTCATCCACTGGCCATCAAGGTCATGGCCGAAGTGGGCATTGACATTTCCGGTCATCGCTCGAAACACCTGAAGGAATTTCTGGAACAACCGGTGCATACCGTCATCACCGTCTGCGGCAATGCCGACGCCGCCTGCCCGATTTTCCCCGGCCAGGTGAACCGCCATCACTGGCCGTTTGACGATCCGGCCAAGGCGACCGGCAGTGAAGAAGAAATTCTAGCCTGCTTCCGCCATGTCCGCGACGAAATGCGCCGAGTGTTCGAGGCCTATGCGGCGGGATTGAAGGACGGATCAGTGTAGCGTCCGGCCTGTGGCTGGATTAGTTGGTGCCCAGCACCAACGCTACACAAATTTCTCACCCGCTTTCAACGCGTGACCGGCTAGAAATTCCGCCGCAGTCAGCCGCCGCCCACCTTCGCGCTGCAATTCGAGAATGCGCAGCGCGTGTTGTCCGCAACCAATGACAATGCCGGTTTTGTCCGCCGACAAAATCTCCCCGGCCACGCCGGAGTTATCAACCACTTCGGCCTTCCAGATTTTCAGCAGATTCGGTTTGGGAACGCCGAGCGCCGACTCGGCACTTTTCGGGGCCGTCAAGTTCACGCCGGGCTGGTGCTCGGCGCTCCGCAAAAATGTGAAGGCGCCGGGCCACGGCGTGAAGGCGCGCAACCGGTTCCGAATTGTCCGCGCGGGCTGGTTCCAATCAATGCGGCCATCCTCCTTTTTTATTTTTGCCGCGTGACTCGCGCCGGCGGCGGGCTGCGGCACCGGCTGGATTTTCCCGGCGACATAATCGGGAATGGTTTGCGCAAGTAATTCCGCGCCGAGCAGCGCGAGCCGGTCGTGCAGCGTGGCGGAATCGTCCGCCGGCAAAATCGGCGTTTGGCGTTGCGAAACAATTGGGCCGGTGTCCAGACCCGCATCCATTTTCATGATGGTAACGCCGGTCTCGGTGTCGCCGTTGGCAATGGCCCATTGAATCGGCGCCGCGCCGCGATATTTCGGCAGCAGCGAAGTATGCACGTTCAGGCAGCCGTGGCGCGGCAAATCCAGAATCGCCGGCGGCAAAATCTGTCCGTAAGCCACGACAATGATGAGGTCGGGCTGCAAGGCAAGAAGTTCGGCGATGAATTTTTCATCACGGGCGCGTTCAGGCTGGAGCACGGGCAGACCCAGCCGCAGCGCGAGGGTTTTGACGGGTGATGGTTGCGGTTTAAGATCACGGCCTTTGGGCCGGTCGGGCTGCGTGACAACGGCGGCGATTTGAAATTTTGCCTCGCCCGCCAGCCCCTGGAGGCTGGCGCAGGACAATTCCGCCGTGCCCATAAAAAGGATTCGCAACGCCATCATGCGAACAGCCAAAGGGAAATTGCGCCCGGGCGAAAGTAAAAAGTTGAACGATCAATGTTGGACAGCCATGCGCGGAATGCCGGCGAGAACCCGGCCCGGCGTTTGGTCCGCGCCCGTTTCACGTACCTTTGGGCTTGATTTGAATCTCCACGATTTCGGCAAAGGGCACCATGATTTCCTTTTTCACCGGGCCTTGGCCGATTTCCACGTGCATTTCATTGGTGGCGATGCGCGTGATGCGCTCGACGACGTGCTGGGCGCGCCCGGTTTTCAAGGTAAGCTCCATGTTTTTTTCAGGTTCGCGCCGGATGAGGGCGAAGTAACCGGAAAATTTCGTCTCAAAAAACCGCCGGTTGAACGTGAATTGCCCGCGCTGAAAAACCTGCACCTCGCTGGGAGCGGCCGCCGGCGGCGCCCCCTGCCAGGATGCCTCAACGATGTGAATGCCAGACGCTGCGGGCGCTGCGGCGCCGCCCACGGCAAAAGTGTGCGCCGCAGCCGCCGGCTGCGCCACCGCTTGGGTGGTTTCAACGCGCCTGGGCAGCGCGAGAAAAATAATCGGCCCCAAAACCGGCAGCACCACCGACACACCCATCACCAAGGCCATCGGCTGCGCGCGGCAGACGGCAATTTCATAGGCTGCGTAAATGTTCGCCCCGTAAATCAGCAGCAACACGACCAGCCCGACGGACGACGAAAACAGGGCGCCGAACAAAGATCGTTTCGGTGGCAATTCCAGGCGCGACACGGCCGGAACTTTTACCTCTCCCTTTTTCACCCGGTTGGGTGGCGGAGTTTCAATGAACGGTTCCGCGAGCGCTTTAAGTTTGGGATTGTTCGCCAGCAGCTTGAGCGCGTCCTGGGAAAATTTCGTCCACGGCACGCGTTGGGAGTATTTGTCCACATCCAGGCGGAAAACGATGCCGTTGTCATTATACGAAATAACGTCACCGACCACCGACGTGCCGTCGGTCAACGGAAAGGTATCCGCCCCGACGGCGACCAGCAGTCCGCAAAGCCAGAAACCACAAATTGTCCAAAAGATTCTGCGCACAGGGAATTTTTAACAAACACCGGCGCGCCGCGAAAGCAAATTCAGCGCGCTCAGTCCCGTGACCAGCGGTTTGTCTTTCAGTTGCGCCCAGCGGCTTTCTTCCCCGGCAGTCCACGCCTCGGGATTCTTGCGCCACAACCAACTGCTGCGTTCCAACTGCGCCCGCGCCAGCGCGTCAACCCGCACCTCTTTTGCGCCGCACCCGATTTTACAGCGTCTTGAACTGCTGCCCGGTGGCATCCACAGGCAATTCAGGTGTCAGGTGACAACCGTTGAAAGTCTCTTGTAACGCACGAAATTGGTGGCCGATTTGGCCGCGGTGCAATCACCGGCTGCATCTACATAGATGCCCTCGATCCTGGAAGAGCCATCCTCCTCTTGAAACAGGGCCCAGCAGTTCAGAGGCAGGGACAATTCAGCATCGTCATCCATCTTAAACACGGCAAACCAATCATCGGCGGGAATGATTTGTACAATTTTTTCGTTCATATTTATGTGTGGTCACAGAAATATATGGCTTCCTTGGTGCGGTTGTCGAACCAGATTCAGTGGATTGGCGCAAACGCCAGTCGCACCTGACACACCCGCAATCGGGAAGCCATACGGTTACGCGGCTTTGCTTTTGAAACTCGCGCGGTCGTCCGCTTCCAGCCAGTCGAACGTGCTGCTCTTCTCCGGGTCCAGTCCGAGCTTCTTGCATTCCTCGGTGAAGAAAGCGCGCTTTTCAGGATTTTTCATCATGCTGCCGGCCTCCACTTCATCCGACCAGGCTTTGATTTCGGCCGGCGTTTTCTTTGTGCCGTTGGCCAGCAGCCAGGTGCCGACGTCTTGATAATTTTTCGCGGCTTGAACGGCGGTTTTGAATTGCGCGCCGTTGATGCCCTTGAAACTGAAAAGCACGTTGTCCAGCGGACAATCGTAATGATATTCGCCGAGCGTTCCGGCGATGCTGGCACGGCATTTATCCGTGGCGCGGTCGGCGATGACGAATCCGCCGGTGCGGTCACGCGGGCTGTGCGGGGCTTGTTTGGTCAGGTCTCGGTCAATGATGGGTGTTTTCATATTTTTTATTTTTTGGTGTGATCGTATCGAAACATTATTTCTTCATGGCGGTGACGTGTTGCAAATGCGCTTCCACAACGGGAATGGATTTATCGAGAAAGCTTTTGATGTCCGCGTCCCGCGTTGCGGCAGCTTCGGCTTTGAATGCCTTGGCATCCTTTTGATGGGCTTTAATCATGTCGTTGATATAGGCATCGTCAAATCCCGGACCCGTCAAGGCCGTCAAATTATCCACCATCGCCTGATGTTTTGCATCCAGGCTGTTGGGCAAGGTCACGCCCTTTTGCGCGGCCAACGCCTTCAGGTCGTCATTGATGGCCGTGTGATCCTTCACCATCATCCGGCCGAACGACTTGACATTGTCCCGCACGCCGCTGGTGGAGGCGAGTTCGCCCAGCTTCACCTCGGCCATGCCGCCCTGGGCGGCCGCCAAGATGAAGTTTGTGTCGGCCATGGAGAGAGTTGTTTGAGCCTTGGCGCATGGAACCGCAAAGAGGAATCCAAACGTCATCGAGGCCACCAATAATGGAATGATTGATTTCATAAGTTCGTTGAAGATATGGCATGAGCCCGTTCGTTGCCATGGGGTATAACCCTACCGGATTACGATGATTCCGGCTCTGGTCAACCCCTGATCGTCCTCGTTCTCGTCCTTCGTCCATCGACTCTCGACCAGACTGGCCGAAAACACACCCTCTCCCGCCGGTGGGGAGAACACCCCATGGCGCGAAGTCATTGCCGGCCCTACAGTTCAGATATGTCAACTGTCTTAATCCCGAAAATTTTTATGAAAAACGCTCATGGGTTGGTTTGGAGTTTGATCGTGATAGCTTTGGCGGCCGTTGCCGAAGGGCAACCGGCGGTCACCAGTATTCCCGCCGGCAGTTTGCTCGCACCGCCGACGGGCGATTATCTGGTGCTGTCAAATGCCACCGGCATCGTGCGGGTTCTGGATTCCAAGGGACTGGTATTGGAAAAAAATCTGGTCTATCTGCCGCGAATCCAGCTGGCTGATTTGTCGCCGGCTGAACTTCAGGCCCTGCTGGAAACCAAGATGGCCTATGCCAGCTTGACAAGCTTCGGGGCGGTTCCGGGGACAAATGTGCAAGGCGCGGCCATGGAACGTCAGCTTCAACGAATCTGGCGTGACGGGCGTTCCCTGGCGGAAAAAATGCAGACGCGCCTGGAAATTCTAGCTGACCTGCGCGAATACAATTACAACCTTGGCTTCCTGCCGGGGAGCGTGGCCGTCGCCAGTCAGTACAATGCTCAAGCCGCCGCCGTCAACGACCAGTTGAAGACCCGGGGCGCAACGGTGGTCGCGGCCGCCGCGCGGGTGGAATCAACCGAACTTAATCGGGCTGACGGGCCGGCCGGCCGGTTGGCGGAGCAGCAGGCCCAGGAGAATTATCGGGAATTGGTGGTGCGGGTGGAAAAGGCCAACGACCAGGCAAATATCGCAAACGCCCAGGCCGCCAACGCCAATAAGCAGGTCACGGATTATCAGGCCAATTGCGTCGCGATTTCGACCCGTCTGGCCGGCCTCGGCATCAATGTCCCCGGCGCCCCCACGTATTATCCGGTTCCGCCGCTGACACTGCAAACCGAAGTGGACGCGGAACGGAAGGCCAATTGAATCCCGGCGACCAAATGGTTTCAGGGCACAAAAACGGTTGCGCCGCGCCATGTGTTCCCGCAATGCGGAACGGATTAAAACCGCGAAATACGCAAACCACGCGAAACATTCAGCCGCGAAAAGACACAAAAAGCGCAAAGGTGGGGCGAGGCTACTGACGAGCCGATTTAACGCGAAAACTTCCGTTCCAATCGTAAATCGGGCCAAGAACTTCAGCCGTCAGCCTTGATTTCAGGTAGGGTGTTGCTGCCGCGACGCCAGCTCCCCTTTGATTCGATGTTGGATGTTCCCCTATTTATCTGTCCCTCAACCATCAACTACTACGCTATCCATTCCTTCTGCACGTTCACCGCCCACCAGTTTCAACAGGTGTTCCAGGCAGAGCGGCAGCTCTGCCCTACCAAAATCAAATTGCTGGTAGGGCGGTGGTGCCCCGCCGCCCAAACTTACCGTCCCACCAGCTTCTGCAAATGTTCCGGGTAACGCGCGCCTTGAACCGGAATCTTGGCCGCCGCGCTTGCCAGCGCGCGCAAATCTTCCGGCGCAAATTGGACCGCAGCCGCCCCGCAATTCTCGCGCAAGCGGTGCAGCTTCGTCGTACCGGGAATCGGCACGATCCACGGCTTCTGCGCCAGCAACCACGCCAGCGCGACCTGCGCGGGCGTCACCTTCTTGTCTGCCGCAAACCGGCCGATCAAATCCACCAGCGCCTGGTTCGCCTTCCGATTCTCCGCGCTGAAGCGCGGGACACTGTTGCGGAAATCCGTGCTGTCGAACTTCGTGTCCGCCTTGATTTGACCCGTGAGGAAACCTTTGCCCAACGGACTGAACGGCACGAAGCCGATGCCCAATTCCTCCAGCACCGGCAACACCCCCGCTTCCGGCTCGCGCCACCACAGCGAGTATTCGCTTTGCAACGCCGTCACCGGCTGGACGGCGTGCGCGCGGCGGATGGTCTGCGCCCCGGCTTCCGACAACCCGAAATGCTTCACCTTGCCCGCGCGGATCAACTCCTTCACCGTCCCGGCCACGTCTTCGATGGGCACGTTCGGGTCCACCCGATGCTGATAGAGCAGATCAATCGTCTCGACCCGGAGCCGCTTGAGCGAGGCCTCGACCACCTGCCGGATGTGCGCGGGCTGGCTGTTCAAGCCGCCCTGCTTGCCGCTGTCGCAATCGAAACCGAACTTGGTGGCGATGACCACCTGCCGGCGGAACGGAGCGAGCGCCTCGCCCACGAGTTCCTCGTTCGTGAACGGGCCATAGACCTCGGCGGTGTCGAAGAACGTGACGCCCTGCTCGACCGCCGACCGGATCAGGGAAATCATCTCCTTCCGGTCGCCCGCCGGGCCGTAACCGAAGCTCATGCTCATGCAGCCCAGCCCGATGGCCGAGACTTTTAAATTACTTTTACCGAGTGTGCGCTGTTGCATAATTGAATCCTTTCTTGCCGTTAAATGTTGAAGCGAATTTAACCACGGATGGGCACAGATGAACACGGATTTTTCTGACGCAAATTCAAATACGCTGGAAATCCCAGAGGGATTAAATCAATCAGCCCGGCGTTGGTGCGCTGGTGGCCGTGCGCAAGCACCTACGCTGGGAAACGTCCCACAAAATAATTCCTTCTCCGCAAGATTCTTCGCTCGCGGGAGCGGGAGAGGATGTCCGCAGGACAGGTGAGGGTCGTCGGGGAAAATCATTCTTTGACAGGAGAAGGTGGCCGGAGGCCGGATAAGGTGTGCTCTTGAACCGCTAAATTTGCGAACGACGCGAACGGATCAGCCTCCGCCAGAGACGGCACAAGAGGCGCATCCGTAAACGGAACGAGCACGCGGTTGAAAAGGGATTTCAATGGCTGAAAGTTTGCTAGATGCCAAGTGTTGCAATCCCGCATAAATTGGTTTAATCTTGCATCAATCATGAAAAACCAGAACGCATTCATGTTTGTAGGCGCGGCAGTTTTTGCATTGGTATCGTCAGGACTTTCACAAAGCTTCGTAAACCTCAATTTCGAACAGTCCACAATTGTTAGTTCTAGTCCTTCCGGATACGGTTTCAACACTGGCACGGCGAATGTGCCGGGATGGACAGAATTTAATGGCTGGTCTGATGCCAATTACCCCGGCGGAGCCAGCATCATATACAATAATCAGACATTGGATTCTCCTAATGTTTCACTATGGGATACAAATTATTGGCAACCTGCAATTCAGCGAAGATTCTCAGTGTATTTGTATGGCGGTTCGGCTGCCTATGCTTATGCTTATCCTTCGTGGCCCACAGGTGCTTCAATTTTCCAAACTGGACAAATTCCACTGACCGCAAAATCAATAACATATTGGGGTAACAGACTCCAGGTCACTTTCAACGGTCAGATGCTGCTGTTCTATGTCATCAGCAACGCCGCCAATTACACCATTTATGGGGCCGATATATCAGCCTATTCCGGGCAGACGGGGGATTTGCAATTTACAGCTCCTTTTGAGAATTATGGCATGCTGGATAACATTCAGTTTTCCTCTGCACCGCTGCCGCAATTGAATGGGTTGATCTACATTACCAACGCCGCCTCCATCACTATTACTGGCTACAACGGTCCCACCACTGCGGTGGTCATCCCAGGCACAATCAATGGCTACACAGTCACAAGCATTGGAGATCATGCGTTTGATGGGTCCTATGGTATTGTCTCACCGACCAGTATTACGATTCCTGACAGCGTCACCAATATCGGAAACAGTGTGTTTTATGGGGACACCAGTCTAACCAACATAACGATTGGCCAAGGCGTCATTAATATCGGAGCGAATGATTTCGTTAATTGCATAAGTTTGATTGCGATAACAGTCAACTCACTCAACCCGGCATATACCAGTATTGCAGGGGTCTTATTCAGTGAAGACACGAATACTATCATTCAATATCCTGCGGGGATCACAAATGGAAGCTATGTTCTTCCCGTTAATGTTTTGAACATCGGAGCTTCGGCGTTTTATCAATGCGGCAGCTTAACTAATATTGCAATTCCCAGCGGTGTCACAAACATCGGCGATGTTGCGTTTTACTTTTGCACTAACCTGAGTGCGTTCATCATGCCGAACAAAGTGACAGGCATCGGAAGCGCTGCTTTCGAGTCTTGCGGTTTGACCAGCGTAACAATTCCCAACATCGTCACCAGCATCGAAAGCCAAACATTCGCTTCGTGCGGAAGCTTAACGAATGTTACGATGTTTAATGGCTTGGCTAGCATCGGGGATTCTGCCTTTTCCTCATGCGTAAAGTTGACAAGTATGTGGATCCCGGACAGCGTCACCAATATTGGAAACTCTGCGTTCGCATCTTGTGCCAGCCTGACTAATGTTGCTCTGGGCACCAATATAATTAGCATCGGGAACGGGACATTCTCTGGCAGTGGCTTGACTAGTATTACAATTCCCAGCACCGTCACCAATATTGGCAGCGGGGCGTTTGGTGGGTGTGCCAGCCTGACAGCAATCACAGTAGATACCAACAATCCCGACTATAGCAGTGTAGATGGGGCGCTGTTTGACAAGGCCCAGACCACACTTATTCAATATCCCATTGGCAAAGTCGGCAACTTTGTCATCCCCAACACCATCACCAGCATCGGTTTGCAGTTTGAAGGAATGTATAATGGAGGAATGCCTAACCTTACAGGCATCACCATTCCAGATAGTGTCACCAATATTTCAACTTATGCGTTTTATCAATGCGAAGGTCTTACCAATGTCATCATTGGGAACAACGTCACCAGCATTGGCCAGTCTACTTTTATGGAATGTGGCAGTCTGACTTGGGTTACGATGGGAAAAAGCATTAACTACATAGGCCTCGCGGCCTTCGACTCCTGCGGCAACTTGCAAGGGATAACATTTCAGGGTAGCCCTCCTTCCATTTGGTTACCTCTATTTGATGCGAATCCTAATTTAGTTTTCTATTGCTTGCCGGGCGTTGCGGGCTGGACTCCACAAGTCCTAACCAGCGATGGCCACTTCGGCGTGCAGAACAATCAATTTGGCTTCAATATCACCGGAACGAGCGGTCTGAGTATTATTGTGCAAGCCAGTACAAACTTGGAGCAACCCGTTTGGATGCCCGTGTCCACCAACACGCTCGCAGGAGGCACGTCGTATTTCAGTGATCCTCAATGGTTGAATTATCCCGCTCGCTTTTATCATCTCCGAAGCTCAGCCTATGACGGTTATCCGGTCGCGCTGTGGAATCCGCAGGTGCAAACCGGCGATGGCAGCTTCGGTGTGCATAACCATCAATTTGGCTTCACCATCACCGGCACCGCCAACATCCCCATCGTGGTGGAGGGCTGCACCAATCTGGCGAATGCAAACTGGACCGCCCTGCAAAGCTGCACCCTGACCAACGGTTCAATCTATTTCAGCGACGCCCAATGGACAAATTATCCCGCTCGCTTCTATCGGTTCAGTTCGCCGTGACGCGCTCGTTTTTTTAAACAGCTTAAAGGGGTCAGTCCTTAACCCACCCATTTCCAAACCGAGTCGAGAAATTCGTGTAAAAGGTCTTTGCAGACAGCAACCATTTGATTTTCCTTCATTTCGCGCGGAAAACTTTTAATCCTTGGGTGGGATTAAAAACTGATTCTCGCAGCGCTCCTTGCGGAGGGCCATCAGGTCCATGCCGGACTGGCCACCGGGTCGTCAGCAAGAACCTTTTCCCGGTAGGGCTGCGTTGCCGCGCAGCCCATTATTTAAGGGCGGCGCAGCAGCGACCGCCCTAACCCTGTTCACGTGGATTACGCCGGGCTGCGCAAACAGTTTTAGTTAAATTTCCAAAATTCAGACACTTTTTCCGACATTGATTGCGGAGTCGGGTTTGTCCATCATGAAAATTGGCTTTGAGGCAACATCCGTCCGCCCATCCGTCACGGTTGCGGTTAAAAACCCTTTGTTTGTCACAAAGTCTGTCACGGACTTGGTTTTAGTTGTGAACTTTGTCCGCCCATCCGTCACGGACTTAATTAATTCTGTCATGGAAGTTCCATCTTCCGTCTTGGACTTAGGATTTTCCGTCACGGAAGTTCCATTTTCCATGTCAACAGAACCGTGCAGATGACGGAAATTCCCTTTTCCATGACGGACTAGGTAACAAACGTGACAAATGATGGAACTTCCGTCGCAACTAAAAGTATTTCCGCGCCATGTCTTCGGACAAAAATGACAGGTCAAGTCGTCTCCTCCGTAACAAAACAAGACACATATTTGTTCGTTATAAAGGGGTCCCTCACGGGACTTTTAATCATCTGGCCGTGTGACCCAGCCTTGAAAGGCTGGGCTATTGTCACAAATAAAATCATCCGCTCGTTCGATGCTGCCGCGTTGCGCACGAACATCCGGGACAGCCAGCGCCACGGTCAGAAGTATCGCGAGTTCACCCGGCGCGCGATGGCGGGCGGGGTGCAGGGCTACATCGCCTTTCTGCGCGGCAAGCGCGTCACCTACTGGGGCCGCACCGGCGACCAGCACACGGAATGGTTCCCCGGGTCCGTGCCGGACTGGCCACCATTGGCCAAAGCGCCGTAGGCGCGGCATATCTGTAGAACCAAAACCCAAATATAATTTCAGCCCCGTCGGGGCGGCATATTCCGATGATGTCGCTCCTACGGAGCTTGGCTCGTTGTTGAATTATTGATCTGACAATAGCCCGCCGTTTCAACGGCGGGTGCTTGCGCACGGCGACAAATGAGTCCCGTCAGGGACGAAAGAAAACACAGGTTTATTCATAACCATTCTGCCGCCCCTGCCGGGGCTTTCCCGTTCTGGTCGTCCACCCACGGTTGAAACCGTGGGCTATTATCGGTCGCCACTCCGTGGCTTTCGTCTTGGTGGCTGAGATTTTGCGTTAATGCTTGAGTTTCCAGCAAAAAATGCGATTGATGTCTGCCGGTCTATGCAAACCAAACCGAGAGTCAAATGGCAACGCACCCTGACCGTTCAGCGGCTCGAAATCATCCGCCGGAACCTGGACAAAACCGACGCCGAGATCGCGCGGATGCTGGGAGTCGGACGGACGGCGGTGCACTTTCAGCGGAAACGGTATAAAATCACCAAGGTCCACGGCACGATTCAACGCGTGCAACGAAGGCTTGAGCAAATGCGGGGGCTGAAACCGGGACTTTCGGCCAAGGCCGCGGCCTTGCAAATGGGACTTACGGTGGGAATGGCGAAAAAATACGGGGCGATGACGGGTTATGAGTTCCAGTTCACCAGCAGGCCCGCCGCGCGACATTTTTATTGGCGGCAGCGGATAAAAAGTTTGCCGCCGCTGCTCACCGTCACCGCCGTGGCGCGGGAACTGGGAGTGACCTATGGTCATGCCGCGCTGTTGTGTTACCGGCACAAATACAAAGTGACGATTCGCAATGGTTTGAAGCGGGCGCGAGTGCCCATCCGGCGCTGGCTGCTCCGCCCGCGCCATGAGCGCTGGCTCGCGTCACTGAAACCAGTCCTTGCGGAAGTCCATCGTAAATAAAGGGCCAGCGCTTCGGTTCAGCCTTCATTTTATTCCGGCGCGATAAGTTGGATTCGTGAAATGGACTCGCTCGCGCACGCTCACTCGGCCTTACAGCCTTCGTCCTGCAAATGCGGGACAAATTCCTTTCGCCGTTTCCCAAACGGCTCAAGTCGTGTCAAAGGTCTTTGCAGACGGCCACCATCATGTCGCTCCTACGGAGCTTTGGAATTTTTTGCGGTGCGTTTCTACAAAGATGCCAGCCCTACGGGCTTTGAAAATTGAATCCGTGTTTATCCGTGCCCATTCGTGGTTAAACACTCTGTTTGCCATCCAGCGCGCGTGCCACAAGAAAGGCACAGCGACCCATTGGGGAGAACACCCCATAGCGCGAAGTCATTGCCGGCCCTACAGTTCAGATATGTCAACTGTCTTAATCATCGTGCTATTACTGGTATTGTTCGGCGGCGGCGGCGGCTACTACTATACCAGACGCCGGTAAGCCGGTGCGGAATCACCTGCTGTTGCAGTCCACCGGCCGGGCGGAGGCTGCATCATGGCACCATGGCAATCATTGAACCTTGATCATGATTCACATCGGACAAATCAGTGCCAACATGTCCTCACCGGCAGTTCAGGTGGCCGTTGTGGTCGCCGGGTGTCTCGTGCTTTTCGTGGCATTCAAGATTGGCTTCGTCATTTTGAAAATAGTATTGGGTCTGGCGGCTCTCGCGTTGCTGGGAGGCGCAATCTGGTGGTTCCTTTCAGGGATGCATCACTGACCTGCTTGCGGTGAGCTCCGGCTCAATGCCACGCGGATCCCATTTTGAACCATCTTCACTCTTGCCGGCGGCAGCAGAAACAAGGCTGAAGGTTGCACCTTGTGCTGTTCGAGGAGGGCGTGTTTAAAGTCTCTGGCTCAAATTCCTGAATCCAAATTGGTTCATCCATTTCATTGGAGTCATTGCGGCCCGGAGATTTTCACCCCCGCACCGTTGTAATGAACGACAGCGTCCGGCTTTTCAGCGGAGGAAATCCCCGCGCCGTGGCCGTCCGAAATCCAGACGATGTTGAACGTGCGTTCTTTCAACATGCCAGGGAAACCGCCGGAGCGTTTTCCGATCTCCAAGGTGCGTTTGGCCTCGTTCCATGAAACCGGAATCGTGGCGTATTTTCCCTTTTCGTAATCGTAATTGTCGCCTTCGTCCTCATAGAGCGCGAACTTGCCGTCCGCGCCGCGATACACACGCAGTTCAATCGGATCATTGGTTTGCGTCGCGTATTGAATCGCCGGGCCGTAAGGGATGATGGAACCGGCACGCACATAAACCGGCAGCTTGTCAATCGTCGCCGCCGCGTTGATGGTCTGGCCGCCGGCATGGGTCGCGCCGGTCCAGAAGTCATACCAGGCTGTGCCGGACGGAAGATAAACATTTCGATTCGTCGCACCGGCGACAGTCACCGGACACGGCATCAGCGCCGGACCGAACATGTATTGATCCGGAATGTTGAACACGTTTGTGTCCGATTGAAAATCCATCACCAGCGGCCGCATCATGGTGTAACCTCCATCGGTCACCATCCACGAAACCGAATAAAGGTAGGGGATGAGGTGATAGCGCAGTTGGTCGTAGCCAATCAGAATGTTCTCCGTGTTGGTGTCGAAGCGCCACATCTCCTTGGGCTGGCCGGTGCCATGCACGCGGAACATCGGGCAAAAGGCGCTGAATTGAAACCAGCGCGTGAACAGTTCGGCATAACCGGGATCGGCCGGGTCCCCGCCAAAAAAGCCGCCGGTGTCCGTGTTCCAATACGGGATGCCGCTGATGGAAAAATTCAGGCCCGCGGGAATTTGCCGTTGAAACACCGGCCAGGTGCCGTGGATGTCGCCGCTCCAGGTCACGGCGGCGTTGCGCTGCTGTCCCGCGTAGGCGGAACGGGTGAGGATGAAGACGCGCTTCCCGGAGGTTTCGGCGCGTTGCCCCTGATAAACACCGGTCGTGTGCATCAAGGGATAGGCGTTGAACGCCTTGAATCCCGGACCCGCCGCCGTCGTGAAATTTCGGAACTCACCCCAGGTGCTGCCCAATTCCGGTTCGCTGGCGTCGAGCCACCAGCCATCAATGCCATCGGCAAACAATTCCCGGGACATTTCCTGCCAGTAAATGCGGCGAGCCGTCGGGTTGAACGCGTCATAGTATTGAAACTTGCCCGACACCGACCCATTGTTGAATGCCTCCGGGTAAAGGCCGCCGGCGTTTTTCAACTCTAGCCAGTTTGCGCTGCCCTCGTCAAAGCGCCCCCAGACCGAGATGATCAAATGCGCATTGTCCGCGTGCAGTTCCCGCATCAATCCGGTGAAGTTTGGATAACGGTTCGTGTCGAACTGGTGCGAACCCCACGGATGCGGAGACCAATAATACCAATCCTGAATGACGCAATCCAACGGCACGTGCATGGCGCGATAACGCTGCGCCACGCCGAGCAGTTCCTGCTGCGTGGCGTAATGCTCCTTGCATTGCCAGAAGCCCCAGGCCCATTTTGCGAACATCGGCGCCGCCCCCGTCAACCCGCGATAATCGGCGACGACCTGGTCCAGCGCCGGGCCGGCCATGAAATAATAGTCAATCGCGTCAGCCGCCTCGGAAGTCCACGTTACCTGCGAGGTTTTGGCGGGCAACTGCCAAATCAAACGCGCGACCGCCTCGCCCCCGCCCTGAAAATATTCCAGGCGGATGCGGTGCCGGCTGTTGGCGGCGAACGTGACCGTCGCGCTGTCCGTCTGCTCCGGATGAATTCCCCAGGCGTCAATCACCTGCCGGTCATCAATCCAAAGCCGCACACCATCATCGCTGGAGGTGGAAAAAGTGTAAGTCCCGGCTTGCGGAGCTTGAACAAATCCGTCCCAGCGGACGCTGTAATGGTCGTGCGACAATCCCGGCGGCGGAGTGTCGCTCCAGTTGAAATCCACCTGCGCATCCGTGCGATTTGTGACCAGCGTGTCAAAATTCTCTCCTTGGAAATATCGGGCCGTGAGACCGCCGGCCTCGCCGGTCTCGGTGCAAAGTTGAGCGGCGGGAATCACTTGCTCCGCGCCTGCGCCGACGCTTACGTCGGTAATGGATGGGTTGTCCCAGAGAATTCCGTAGCCACGGCTCGAAACCAAAACCGGCACGGCGCTTTCGGTCGGATTTTGCTGCTGCAAGTGAACCGTGGCACCGCAATAATTCATCCAACCATTCTGGTGCTGGCCCAGGCCGTAAATCGCCTCCTGCGGTGCCAGCACAAATTCCTGCCGGCTCCGCAGAGTATCCATGCCGTTAATCTGGTTTGGCGTCAGGGATTTTCCGCCGTCGGGATTTTCGGCAAGCATCGGCGCGCCGTTTTTGTCGAAGAAGGAAACCGCGCCGGTCGCACGATTGACACGCGCCTGGATTTCATCCGTGCGCAGGATGATTTCGCCTTTGGTGTCGCTCAATTTCCATTTCGTGCGTTCCGGCTTGCCGATGACAGCCAGGCTGGCGGATGTCGGCAGTTGGTCCTGCGCCGTGTAAGTCACGCGAATGATGCGCGGCGAATATACTTCCAGCCGCATCACGCCGGGATTCATTTGCAGGGTGACGCCGTTGGCATCGTTTTTGACAGCGGTCACGGCGATGGGCGCGGCGCAGGTTCGCACCGCCGAAAAACAGACGGAGCAAATAAACACGGTGCTGAGGAAATGTTTCATACTTTGTTCGCTTTTCTGATCTTACCGGTACGGTAGAGATCGTCAGTGGCAATTTTATTCGGATATTGTCCGACGCTGCGCCGATGAGCAATTGATAATTTCCGGTTTCCACCACGTATGGCTTCTTCCGCGTGTCCCAGTAGCGCAGCCGTTCAGCCGGAACTTCAACCGTAAATTTCGCGGATTTGCCGGGCAGCCATTGGAACAATGCTGAATTCCGAAGGCTAAAGGCTGAAGTCAGCGCCGGCACTGAAAATCATTTTGGCATTCAGCGTTTAGCCTTTAGCCTTTAGCCTTTTTCCAAGTTATGGAGCAGCTATCACAACAACAGTCTGAAGGTTTGAAACACATCGAAAGAACCAATGGCGGGAGATAAAAAATCAATTACTGCGTTTGTCCGCGAATTGATAGAGTGACGGGTATGAATACAACCCTGCGGTGGTCGGCAAGGATACTGAGTATCGTCGCGGTGGGAATCCTGCTCGTGTTCGCCTTCGGAGAGGGATTGAACTTGTCGCATTTCACCGCGCGGGAGTTGCTTTTGTTTGTGTTCTTCCCGCTCGGCTTCTGCGTGGGGATGGTGGTGGCCTGGTGGCGGGAGGGTTTGGGCGGCGGCATCACGGTTGGGAGCCTGGCGGCCTTTTATCTGGCGGATCGCCTCTTGTCGTCGAGTTTTCCGAGGGGATTTGCTTTTGTGGCACTGGCCGTGCCGGGCTTTCTGTTCCTGCTGTGCCGACTGTGGACACACATGACAATGGGAACAAAGAAACAAAAACCATCCGATCATTGCTAGCTTCGTTTTCTTCTGTAAAAAGGTTTTGCGGCTGAAGTTGGGGCGGCGCAGATTTGGCGCTTTTCGCCCACCCTGCTGGCTGTTGTTCCCTACGTATAACACCCCATAGTGCTGGAACGGATTCGGGCGTATTTTCGAAGGATGAAAATAAAGTTTATTAACTTCCTGTATCATTCAGCCTCCGTCCGCACGATGAGGCAACTCACACCGGTCTTCGCATGTTGCGGAGCCCTCAGTCTCCTGGCCGGTTGCGCTTCCGCGCCCGAGTCGCATATGGTTTCGGCACCACCGCCGCCGGCGCCCACCCGCTCAGTGACAACGACCACCACCACGACGACCCCGGACACGATGCCCGGCGTGGTCGCCGCAAACCCCGCCAATGTGACCATTGCGAATGCAGTGCCCGGCACCACCACCATTGTAAATGCCGCACCGCCAGCGCTCCAAGCGGATGTCGTGCTGGCTCAGCCATCTCCTAATTATGTGTGGCTCGCCGGCTACTGGACGTGGCAACACAACAATGGGTATCAATGGGTGGCGGGCCATTGGGAATTGCCGCCGAGACCGGGTTCTTTGTGGGTCGCCCCGCGCTGGGAACAGCAAGGCAATGCCTACAGGTATTACGAGGGCTATTGGACTTGAACCGGCCGCATCAGGCTTTCAGTCGCGTCCATGGATTAAAATTACGATTTCACAGGAGCCGAGGCAACGAGGCTCCTTTTTTTTATCTCAACCCTCAACCAAGATCACCGAAATCAAAGCGTTCACACCAGCGGCGTGGGCTACGAACATGGCCAAACAGAATCCAGTTGTTGATTAACATGAACGCTGCGGGTGACAGTGTTAATGCCCTTATCACCCACGGGAGCTGGATTTTACTCCGGCTCCTTTTTGATTACCACATCTCCAAGCTGAAAGTTAACGTCCGCCTCGCACGCCAATCCGCCGCCACTTCGGCTTGCCCACCTCCCCGTATTCAGCGTGCGTTCCCCAACTCGCCAATCAAATCCTCGACGACCCAGTTTGCCCGCGCAGCCTGCAATTTGTCCGCCGCCGCGCCATGCTGCCAGACGGCATAACGAATTAATTTGCCGACGTCGGCCTGCAACGGCCGTTGCGCCAGCAATCCCGCGAGGTAACCCGCCAGCGCGTCGCCGCTGCCACCCTGCGCCAGATGCGGATTACCGGACGGGTTCACGAAAATTTGTCCCTCGCTCCGGCCCACGAGCGTCTGGTGCCCCTTCAGCACTACCCAGCAATTGCCGAACCGCCGCGAGATTTCGCGCACCGCCTGCGGGCGGTTCGCCTGGATTTGTTGTTTGGGCACGTTTAACAATCGCGCCGCTTCACCGGGATGCGGCGTGAGAACGCGAATGGCATTTTTTGCCGATGCCCCCACCGACAACCAGTCCAGCGCGCTGGCGTCCACAATCACCGGCAAAAGCGAATCGCGCCAAATCCGCCGCGTGACCAAAGACATGGTGTCGGCCAGACCGGGCGCCGCCAGACCGGGACCGATCAGGATCGCGCTCGCCGTGTCGGGCCGTTTCGAGTCGGGCATCCACAAATTCACCATCACCGCCTGCAATTGCGCCGCCACGGCATGATAAACGGATTCCTGGGTGAAAAGAGTGATCAGGCCGGGCTGCGCGCGTTGCGCGGCGTGCGCGGCCAAAACCGCCGCACCGTGAAATCCCAGACTGCCCGCGACAATTCCCAAATGGCCAAACGTACCCTTGTGACCAGCCACAGGCCGGCGGGGCGGAAAATTCCTGAAATCTTCCGGCAACGTCCAGTTCAATTCGCCCGCAGGCGGACACGGAGTCAGGCCCACGTCGTCCGCGACTTCGAGCCGTCCGACGAACGCCCACGCGTTTGGCGCGAGCAAACCGGTTTTCGGCGCACCGATGGTCAAGGTGATCGCCGCTTCAATCACCGCGCCGGGCGTTGCGGGCTCGCCGGTGTCGGCGTTCAAACCAGACGGCACGTCCACCGCCAGAATGGGAATCCCCGACCGGTTGACGGTCTCGATGATTTTTTTCCAATCGCCGGCCAGTGGCCGGTTGAGGCCAATGCCGAACAAACCATCAATGATCAACGCCGGTTTTTGAGACAGCGCTTTTTCAAGTTCCGGCAAATTGCTTTCGGGTGCCGTGACGTTGAGCATTGCGACGCGGCGGTCGGTCAAAAACTCCTGCGCGGCGCGGGCATCATCGCCATTATGGCCTTTGCCGGCCAGAATCAAAATTGCGTCGCCGGGATGCGTAAGTTCCGACGCACGGCAAGCAAGAACGCCACCGACACGGCGGATGATTTCCATCTCCGTCCGGCCGGCGGCCCAGTTGGCGCTTTCCCATTCGCGCATTTGAGCCAAGCTGATAACCGGAACTGACATGGCCGCAGGCTACACTTTTGTTGCCGGCGCAAAAGCAGAAAAAGCTGAAAATGGAAGGGCGTTGTCACCTGATTGTCACAGAGTTGTCACCGAACCGAAATTGTGTGACGATTGGACGCGTGATATGCAATCCAGGTTGAAACCGCGAATTTTAGTAGTAGATGACGAACCCGAGGCGGTTGAACTCGTGGAGTTCAACCTCAAGCAAGCGGGCTATGCGGTGATGACGGCGGCGGACGGCGCGGAAGCGCTGAAAAAGGTCCGGGGTCAAACGCCGGATTTGGTGGTGCTGGATGTCATGCTGCCGGAGATGGACGGTTTTGAAATTTGCAAGGCGCTGCGGCTGGATCCGGCCACCGCCAAAGTCCCCATCATCATGCTCACGGCCAAGGCCGCCGAGATTGACCGCGTGCTTGGCCTCGAACTCGGCGCGGATGATTACCTGACCAAACCCTTCAGCCCGCGCGAATTGCTGCTCCGCATCAAAAAAATTCTTTCCCGCGGCGAAACCGCCGAAAAACCGCGTGAACAGATGCGCTTCGGTGATTTACTGATTGACGTACCGCACCACGTGGCGAGCTGGAAGAGCCGGGCCTTTGAATTGACCGCGACCGAATTCAAGCTCCTGACCACCCTCGCTCAACGCTCCGGCCGCGTGCAATCCCGTGATCAACTGCTGCGGGACGTATGGGAATACGACAGCCTTATTGACACGCGCACGGTGGACACACACATGCGCCGCCTGCGGGAAAAACTCGGCCCGGCGTCAAAGCATCTGGACACCGTCCGCGGAGTCGGCTATCGGTTTGTGGAGTAGTCAAAAACGGATGAACACATCTGGACACGGATCAAAAGCGTTTGGAGTTCCGGCTTTAGCCGGTCTGATGGTTCACTTTTTGTCCGCCCGCCGGTTTGATGTCTAAATGTGGAGTTCCAAATTTATCCGTGTTAATCTCTGTCCATCCGTGGTTGAAATTTAAAATTGTGTGTGGTTAGTCCTTTCAATTGTCGCCCTAGCCGCAGCCATTGGAATTCACTTCCGCTGGCGGCAAAAGTTTCTCCGCCAGCAACGGCAGGTGCAGGCCGAAATGGAGGAGTTGCAACGGCGGCACCAGCAAACGACGATTGACGCCCAGGCGCAGCAACAGGTCCTGTTCAACAGCATGCTGGAGGGGCTGCTCTTGCTGGACCGTAACCGCCGGATCTACCTCGCCAACCGCGCCTTCACAAATCTTTTCGGCCTGAAAACCGAGTTGCGCGGCAAAACCATCATGGAAGCCTTGCGCCTGCATGAACTCGCAACGCTCGTCGAGCGGGTCGAAAGCGACGGGCAGGTTTTTGATTACGAACTAAAGCTGCCGGAATTGAGCGAACGCTGGCTGCAGGTCAACGCCGCCGCCATTTCCAACTCCGCCGGCGAGCGCGAAGGCACCATCCTCGTCTTCCACGATCTGACCCGGCTCAAGCAGTTGGAGCGCACCCGCGAGGAATTTGTCGCCAACGTCAGCCACGAGTTGCGCACGCCGCTCTCGCTCATCAAAGGCTACGTCGAAACGCTGCTCGATGGCGCGCGCAACGACCCCGAAGTCGCCGAGCGCTTTCTCAAAATCATCGAACGCAACGCCAGCCGGCTTGACCTGCTCATCCAGGATTTGCTCGCCATTTCCGCGCTGGAATCCGGTCGGATCACATTGAATTTGCAGCCCGTCCCGCTGCGTCCGCTCGCCGACAAAGTAGTGGCCGACCTCAAAACGCGCACCGACGCGAAGGGAGTAAAACTCATCAACGATTTGCCCGAACTCACCGCAACGGCGGACGTGAACCGGCTCGAACAGGTCCTCGCCAATCTCGTGGACAACGCCATCAAATATGGCCGTGCGGACGGCACGGTCACAATCGGCGGGCGCAAGGCTGACGCGGACAAGCTCGAGATTTTTGTTCAGGACGACGGGCCGGGCATTCCGGCTGAGGCACTGGACCGCATATTCGAACGGTTTTACCGCGTGGACAAGGCACGGTCGCGCGAGCAGGGCGGTACGGGCCTGGGTTTATCCATCGTCAAGCACATCGTGCAGAATCACGGCGGCAAGGTCTGGGCAAAGAGCGAGCCCGGCAAGGGCGCGACCTTTTTCTTCACGTTGCCGGCGGCCGGGTGACCAGCTTGAAATTTCCCCAAAGAGCAACGGGCCTGAACTTTGATTTTACACTGGAAGTGCAAAAGCAATTGGCCGCACGGCCACTGCCATGCACGGAACACGGGCATACAGGAACTGGCGTTTGCACTTATGCCTTGTAATGTGAAATAGGGGGCATTAACCTTTTTTGGTTGATGCCCGTGCGTCTGCCGGATGATCTTTAGTTCGCCAATATTTCTGTTTTTATTTTTGCCGATTGCGCTGACGGTAAATTTGTTGTTACCGGGCACAAAGGCCAGAAATTTTTGGCTCCTCCTGATGAGCCTCGTCTTTTATGCATGGGGCCAGATTGATTTCATTCTTCTGTTGCTGGCTTCCACCCTGATGAACTACGGCCTCGGCCTTTGGGTGGACCGCAGCGAAAACCCCGCCAACCGCAAGCTCGCCGTCGCCGTAGCGGTGTCCATCAACATTGGCCTGCTGGCGGTTTTCAAATACGCCGACTTCGTTGTCAGCCTGCTCAATTCGGCATTGAATCTTGCGGGCCTGGCTCCGGTCCATGCGCCGCACGTCCCGCTGCCGATTGGCATTTCGTTCTTCACCTTCCACGCGTTGTCCTACGTGATTGACGTGTATCGCCGCAAATGGAAGGCAACGACCAATCCGAGGGACGTGGCGCTTTACATCTTCTTCTTCCCCCAACTCATCGCCGGCCCGATTTTGCGCTGGAGTTCCATTGGCCCGCAACTGGTGCAGCGCACGGTCAGCCGCGACGTTTTCGCGGATGGCATCCGCCGGTTTGTCGGTGGTCTGGCCAAGAAGGTCCTCATCGCCAATACAGTCGCCCTGCCCGCTGACCAGATCTTCTCTCTGCCAGCCAACGAGCTTTCCACACCCGACGCCTGGTTCGGAATTCTTTGCTACACGCTGCAAATCTACTTCGATTTCTCGGGTTATTCGGACATGGCGGTAGGGATGGGCAAAATGTTCGGCTTCACTTTCATGGAAAATTTCAATTTCCCCTATCTGGCGCAATCCATCCGGGATTTCTGGAGGCGCTGGCACATCTCGCTGTCAACCTGGTTTCGCGATTATCTTTACTTTCCGCTCGGCGGCAACCGTGTTTCCGAGGGGCGGACCTATCTGAATCTCATGGTGGTGTTCTTCCTGTGCGGCTTGTGGCATGGCGCCAACCTGACGTTTGTGGTGTGGGGTCTCTATCACGGTTTCTTCCTGGTATTGGAGCGGACCCGAATCGGCAAAATGCAGGAGCAACTTCCCCGGCCATTCCGCCATTTTTACACGATTCTCGCGGTGATGATGGGCTGGGTCATCTTCCGCGCAAACACCTTTGGAGCGGCTGGAAATTATTTTCACGCACTGTTCCTGCCCGGTCATCTGCCGGCCGCACAGCCGCTCGCCCGCTATGTCACAAACGAGACCCTTTGTGCCATAGCGTTCGGCATTTTATTCAGCGGGCCGTTGTGGAGTTGGATCAAAACCCGCTACGCAAAACTAGCACAGGCACTGCCAGCACCCGATCGTCCGGTCGTGCTGGTGCCCGCTTCCGTTTTTGAAATCCTGCTGATTGTCATCCTGCTGCTCGCCTCCTCCGCCTGGCTGGCTGGCGGTACATATAATCCATTCATTTACTTTCGATTTTGAGCCGCCATGACTCGTGCTCCAACCAGTTCAATTTTGAGACGACGGGCAAACGTCTGTTTGATAATCGTATTCCTGGGGCTGCTCTGGATGCCGACACTGGACACATTTTTGCATTTTGATCATTCTGATCCGCCGGGAGAAAAGCGCCAGCCGCCGGAATTTCCGAAAATCAAGCCCGGCCTTGGCGGACTTAAAGAATTCATCGCCGGTCTGGATGCCTATTTCAATGATCACTTTGGCTGTCGAAAATCTCTTATCCGGGTATATCGCACCGGCAGATCCCGACTGTTCAACGACCGAAAAGGATACCGGTCGGTTGTGATCGGAAGTGATGGATGGTTCTACTACACCGAGGATCAAATGGTGGAACACTACCGCGGCATATTGTTATTCACGCCGGATCAATTGCACGACTGGCAAACCTTGCTCGAACACCAACGCGACTGGCTGGGCCAGCGGGGAATCAAATTTGTGTTCGTTGTCGTTCCAGACAAACACTCTATCTATCCCGAATATTTGCCGTCATGGATGAAGAAGGTGGGGTCTGAAACCAAGTTGAGCCAGTTTTTCGCCTATATGAAGGCGCATTCGACCGTGGACGTATTGGACTTGCGTCAAACGCTGAAGGAAGCACGACAGTTGGCGCCAACGTGAGGCTGTGTGAAAACTCGGTCATAATTTGAAACCTTTACGCCGGAAGAGGGTCTGATACAAGCATGAACCATCGCACCGGACTGGACCGCACCCAAACGCTGCTCTTTCCCGAACGGCTGGA
>Ga0302319_10003357_pt1 | contig 33629 bp, 37 predicted proteins | sample Bog_T0_2_FD_203319 | JGI IMG/M metagenome (GOLD analysis project Ga0302319, IMG submission 203319) | Peat permafrost microbial communities from Stordalen Mire near Abisko, Sweden - Bog_T0_2 | ecosystem: Environmental > Terrestrial > Soil > Wetlands > Peat | place: Sweden: Abisko, Stordalen Mire... | reverse complement strand
GTCTCGGCCTGCGGCAGGGTTCCATCCCCGATGCACTGGTTGGCGGGAACTTTGCGAAGTGGATGTTCTGGGCGATCGTATTCCTCACTCTGCCGCAGCTCATCAGTTGGTTCCCTTCGTTTGGAGTGCCAGCGTCGCTGCCCGGTGGAGGCATCGGTACCGGATGGCTGGCGAACCTTCAAAGCGGCCTCGCGAGCTTTGTGCAGAGTTTTGTGCTGAGAAGGCTTGCGACCAGCCTCGCGGCATTCTTCGTACTGCGAGCGATTCTCGCCACGGTTCAGGGCGGCCATCCACTTCCTTCGATTCTCGCCGCAATGTTTCTGCTCGCGATTCAGACAACCTTGAGCCTGATCAACAGCTACAACAGCGGCACGTCATACGCCACCGCCGACGTCCTCGATAGCTTATGGAACTACGTTGCGGGGACTCTTTGCCCCATCGCCGCCGGGCTGGCCGTCATCGGCGCGATCTGGAACTTCGTGTCACACAGGCCGGTGATGCCAATGGTCGGCGCAGCGCTGGGTCTTCTGACGGTGTCGTCAATCTGGAAGCTAATCAACTCAATGATGTAGCGGGAACCGATATGTACTTCTCCAACGGACTACTTAACCTGACCGACTGGGCCGGTAACGTGATCATGCCGACTCTGGCAGCGCTCTTCATCGCGTTCGCGGTGATCCAGTACGCACGGGGCTATCACCATCTGTACTCGACGTGGGTGTACGCAGCGTTAATGTGCCTCCTGGTCTCCGGTATTCTGCGGATGTTCGAGAGGTTCGCAGGTCAGCTCGGATGGAACAACCCAGATCTCTACTGGAGTGCCCTCTTGAACCTGGTCGATTGGTTTGCGAATGTCATCCTGCCGGTTTACGCCGGGATGCAAGTGGCCGTGGGAGCGATGAAGTTCGGCGGACTGTTCGAAAACCAGCTCCACCATCAGTTCAGCCATGCGCGGCACTTCCTGGGAGCGATCCTGTGCCTCCTGGTCTCGGGGCTGCTCCGGCTCGGGGAGTTTTTCGTGACTAGGGGCACGGCTGGCGTCAGCTGAACAGGACTACCCAATGCGAGTCGATGAAACAACACGGAGGATGGGCTCATGGCACTCACGGTGACGCCGGTTCCAAGAAACCTCACGACGAAAGTGACGTTTCTGTATCTGGAGTTCGAGGACTTGTTCGTGATCCTCGGCCTCGCGGTCGTAATGAACATGTTCGGCCGATTCTTGCAGCGGGAGATGTTCGGTATCCCGATGAATGTGTTCCTGCAATACGTGGTTCCCGTGCTGAGCGTTCCGGCGCTCATCCTGTTCAAGTATGGGAAACCACGCGGATACCTCCAGGACTGGCTGTTGTTTCACATGAAGCCGCATGTGTACTGTGCCCTGGAGCCCGACTCGGAACAGCGCAGTGAATACCTGAAAGCGGAGGAGATCTAAATGCCGGTTACGCTACGCCAATGGGAAACATCTCTGCGCCAACCGGCGCTCTGCGAACTCCTGCCGGTTCGAGACTATTTGGACGGCTGCATCGTCCGCACGAACGGTTGCTTCGTGGCGGGCTATGCAACAAGCGGCCTCAACACATTCTTTCATGCGGATGAGACGCGCAATCGAACCAAAGAGGTGCTGGAGGCACTGGTTCGCTCCCTGCCCGAGAGGTCGATGCGGATGCAGGTTCGATACGAAGTCACCGACGGCCATGGCGACTTGACCGAGCGCTACGTCAAAGAACAGCGAATCGAAAACGCCGTTCTTCAGGCCCTCGATCGGGAGCGGCTCCAATTATGGAACACGCGCCAGCAGGAGGGACGCTACTTGCAGCGAAGGCTGCAGGTGTACTTCATCTGGAACCCCGACATCCACCACGACAGCCCGGATTTCGAGTGGCGGAACACGCGCAAAAAGGCGAACAAGTGGAGCCTGTCGGCGAACAAGTGCATTGAGCGAACGCTGCGGGAACACGAGGATTGTTTGTCGGAGTTCGAGAGCCTGATGGCGGGCGCCCAATCGACGCTCGAAGCGACTGGGATGCAGCCGCGGCGCATGACCGACCAGGAAATGTTTCTCGAGGTCAAGCGGGCGATGAATCCTCTTCTGAGTGATAGGCGGCCTTATAGTCAAGGGCTCGCTTACGAAAGCGCACGGGCACAAATCGCGAATGTCAATATCGAGGACGAACAGGACGACTATCTGAAAGTCGGCGGTCTGCTCTACTCCTGGGTCAGCGTCAAGGAAATGCCGGACGCCACATTCCCCGGTATCACCCGCGAACTGGTCGGGCAGGAGTTTCCGCTTGTCATTAGCGCGGAAATCGCGATTCCGGATCAAAGCAGGATCATGCGCTCGTATAAACGGCGGCTTCTCCGCATGCAGGCGGCGCAGAGAGACATTCATGGCGGCTTCAAAATCAATGTCGAGGCGCAGATCGCACAGGATCAACTGATCCGGACTCTGCAGGATGTGGTGTCCAGTTCGTTGAAGGTGTGCCACCTCAGTTTGGTTGTCGGCCTCCGAACGTCCAACCCGATCCGGAACTCGAAGGATCGGGAGGAAGCGGAACGAATTCTCGCGGACCGTCGTCAACGCGTCCTGCATGCGGTAGCTCGAATGAATGGAGCGCGCGGTGTTTCGGAGACGCTCGCGCAAAAACGGATTTACATCGGGACGCTCCCGGGGATGGCGGAGGAGACCAAACGGGAGCAGGAGTGCCTTACGCTGCACGCGGCGGACTTGTTGCCGGCAGAGGTTCCGTGGCAGGGATTGACCTCGGCTGCGATTCTGCTCGAAACTCCCTCGCGCCAGATGGTGCCCTTCTCGCCATTCGATGCAAGCCTGGGCGACGCCAACATGTTGATCATGGCCAAGAGCGGCGGGGGAAAGACCTTCATGGCCCAGTTGCTGCTGCTCATGCTGGGCCGGATCGGCACGCAGATTTCCATCCTGGAGCGCGGCGACTCCTACCGCCCGCTGGTAGAACTCATGGGCGGCCGGGTCATCGAAGTAAACCTCGACGGCAACGAGACGCTCAATCCCTGGGATCTCCCGCAAGGGGAAAAGGCGCCGTCGAAGGAGAAGATCGCGTTTCTGAAGAACCTGACCAGGCACATGATCGGCGACGCGCCGGGCTCCGATACGAAGCTCGTCGATAACGTCATCAGTGACGCTATCGGTAGGACCTACAAACGGGTCGGGCTTCGCTACGCCAATCCGGTGCCGACCTTCTCGGATCTCAGAGACGAACTCGCGCAATGGCAGGACGAAGAGAAAATGCAGCGCGTGATTGACGAAGCCAAGCTTGCGGCGATCAAACTGCGGACGTGGACTGAGAAAGGCATCTATAGCCGTCTATTCGACCGCCGCTCGAACATCCGCACCGACAACAGCTGGTTGTTTTTCGATGTGGAGGGGCTCAGCTCGGACGCACATCTCGAGACCGCGATGAGCATGCTGATCGCGAATGCGATGGCGGAGCGTGCCTCGGGCATGACTGGACGGCCAAGCATCACCGTACTCGATGAGTGCTGGTCTTTGCTGGATTCGCCGGTCTTGGCGCCAGAGGTCGTTCAGTTGTTCCGAACGGCGCGCAAGCGGAATTCGAGCGTCTGGGGCATCTCGCAGACGCTTGAGGATTTTGTCGGAACTCCGCAGCAGCCACGCCTGCATGGGCCGGGAATTGTGAAAAACGCAAACACGAAGCTAATCGGCCAGCAACCTGGAGACATGAGCGCGCTGGAGAGCCAGCTCCATCTGAATGCAGTGACACTTTCGGCCATCAAACGCTTCAGCTCGCCGCAGAAGGGGCGCTACGCGGAGATGCTGCTTGTCATGGGGGAGAAGGCGGAGACGACCCAGGTTGTTCGACTCGTTCCCACGCCTGTCGATTATTGGATCTGTACAACCTATCCGCGCGAGCGCGCCTATCGAGCCTGGTACTTGGGCCAGAAGCCGGAGCAGCCGCTGCTTGAGTGCTATGAGGAACTGGCACGGAAGTTTCCGGAAGGCCTGGCCGGCCTCCCGCAATTGGCTGAAGAACTGTCTGGCGCGGTGACCGCATCAAAATCCGTCCGCGCTTAGGAGGAGCGTATGTTGTTCATGACAGCGGTGTTCGGCGGCCTGATGCTCCTGAGCATCGAGAGCCGCCGCCGTGTGATCGCAATTCTAGTGATTGGCGCAATCGCGATGCTGGGGACCTCGCCGGCGCCAGCTCAGGTTTCGGCATTCTGCCTGCCGTGCGTCATTCAGGCCGTGCTCACCACCATCACGGTGACGATTGGAGGCCGGCTGACCCAGGTCAACGGCGTGCTGGCTGTGATTCTGCGGCTCTTCCAGCAGACGGTGTGGCCGTCAAGCAAGACCCGCCTGGCGAAGTCGCAGATTCAATCGATCATCGCGCAGTTCCTCGGTGTGCTGCAGTCGATCATGTCGGTCAACCCTCACACCGCCACACTGCCTCACCCCGTCGCACTTGAAAACGTCATGCGCGATCGGAGCGCGGTCGACGTTTATGCCGTGCCGCCGGCCTACGTAAACACGTACCGTCCTGTGCCCCAAGCCGGCAACATCGCCCCCCAGGAACGCGACCTGACGGACATGGACGATGCAATGGCGCAGGACAACCTGATGATGTTGAAGGAAGCCGACCAGGCACAAGACCTTCAATTGCAACTGGCCAATCAGATCGAGAGCCTGGTGGGAAACCCCAGCATCGACATTTCGGCCCCGGGTACCTCATCGCTGATTACGGCGGCAGCCGTATCTGGCGAAATCAGGAGCCAGGCGGTGACGCAAAAGATGCTGGCCGCCATGATGCGGCAAGAAGCGGCTCGCGTCGCACATGACAACGCGATCCGCAAACGCAACGCGGCCTATGCAGGCCAACTGCAAACGGACATGACTAACGTTCTGCAACACAAGTGAAGGAGGAAGACAATGAGAGCGCGATTCAATCAATGGATAAGTGGAGCGAAAGGCGGAGGCGCGCGGATATGCCGATGGATCCGTCGCCGTGCTGTCCTGCTGGCATTGGTGCTGCTGTTGGGCACCCTCGTTTTGCCCAAGAAGGTCCACGGACAGTTGCCTAGTCCCTGCTGTGCTCTCTTGGCGGAAGGACTGGGAACAATCAACGTCACGCTCGGCAGCGTAATTGCCGGCGGACTTCAGGCAATCTACGGCATACTCACGAACACCAACAACTTTCTGCAAACGAACGTGTGGCCGCCGCAAGCCACAGCGCAGGCTCTCGGGATGTCCGGCCAGATCCAGGGATTCTACTCGCAGATCGAGGCAATTCTGCAGATCCCGATCGCAACCGCGACGCTGCCATATCCGAGGCAGCTCGAGAGTACTCTGCTGTCGCAGAACCCTGGGCAGATCTCCAGTACGACCGGAAACTACGCCAACGTGTACAACGCAGTGCCGGCCCCTCAAAACGCGTCTCCCGCTGTCCGCGACATGATCGACATGACTGACGCGGTGGCGCAGGACGCCATGGAGCGCTCGATTGCCATCGATGCTATCGCCGACCAGGAACTCTCCGCCGCCGACCAAATCAACACCAACGTACAGAGCGCAGCTCCTGGCACGGCACCGATCATTGAAGCGCAGGCCGATGCCTGGCTAATCAGAGCACACGCCTACACGCAGGCCGCCTTGGCGGACCTGATGAGAGTGCGAGCAATCGACCTCGCTAACAATGGCGCCAACCTGAAGCTCGGAAGCGGGTGGGCGGTACTGACGCAACAGAACGTAACGACAACGCTGCAACATAAATAGCCATGTTTTACTTTCAGCAACTCTTCAACACGGCGATGAGCGGAATCGACTCTGGTGGCGCGACCTCCGGCGCCGTTCAAGTCGCGCAGTATATTCTCCTGGCCAGTCTGCTGTTCGGCGTATACGAGGCTTGGGCTCGCGGCGGAGATACGCACTTCCTGGGAGCGACCGCGGTTCGATTCTTCGCGGTAAGCCTCGTGATGCTCAACTACGGAAGCGCGTTCCGGGATGTCAACGGCATGTTCAACAACGTGGCAAACTTCATCAACGCCAGCACCGCGGGCGGTGGGGATGTCTTTGGTCAGTGGATGTCGGATTTGTCCAGCTACTGGAACAGCAACAACGGCATTCAGGCATTGTGGGGAATGATCACCGGTGCGTTTTCCGGGCTCCTCGAGTCCCTTTTGCTGCTGGTTGGGTACATCCTTTTCCCTATCACGTACGCGCTGTTCTCACTCTTCTATGCGCTATATGGCTCGATCCTGTACGTGGTCGGACCATTCGTGTTGGCGCTATATCCAGCATTCGGCTTTGGCGTGATGGCCAGAAAGTACCTGGTCAATCTGATGATCTTCAACGCCTGGGGACTGTTGTATTCGATCTTCGGAGCACTGATGGCCGCGATCAACATGAATTCGGTAGGCACCGTACTCAGCAGCGGAAACTTCGTAGGCGCCTTCAACGGCGTATCGGGATCGCTGCTTCTTGGTCTGGCCAGCATCCTGCTGTCGCTCTGCATCGCGCTGATCCCCTTTCTCGCGAGGCGAATTGTGGAGGGAGACGTCGGGCAAACCATGATCTCAGTGGTCAGCACGACCATGCTTGCCGCCAGAGGCGTCGGGTCGTTGTTCAGCGGCGGCGGAGGGGCTGGCGCGGGTGGGGGCGGCGGCGGTGGTGGTAGTGGGGCTGCGGGCAGCAGTGGTGGCGGTGGCGGCGCCGCCGCGGCAGCGTGATGGCGCAAAAGGTGCGGGTTGGAGGCGGAGATGACAACTGGAAATAGTGGGCAGATCATGCCGGAGAAAGCCAGCTACACGCGGTATTACGAACACGACGGCATGCTGCGGGCGTACGCGAATCGCTCGATGGTGCTGGCAATGGCGTTTGCCGTTATCGCTCTAGGGTCTTTTGGATTCGCCGTGTATGTGCGGCTGCAGCCGCCCACCGTGATTCGAGTGGATGGTGAGGGCGATGCGACGGTCGTGGCGGGCACTCCGGAGCCCGGCCGCACCCGCGGGTTGAACTTCGTCGCGTCAGCCGCGGAGGCTGCGCCAACGGAAGTGGAGGCCAAAGCGGTAGTCCGTCGATTTCTCGACCGGTACTTGAACTACACGCCCGCGACGGTGGACCGCCAGATGGCGGACGCGCTGAATATGATGACGGGAAATTTCAAGGCGCTCGTTCTCGGCCGTCTGCGTGAGGACGAGACGATCAATAAAATCCAAGACGACCACATCGTCACGAATTTCACCATCCGAACGATCGCGCCGGTGCAAGGTTCGCCGCTGACGTTTACAGCCTTCGGGGTGAAAGAGATTCACCGGTTGCAGAACAGGCAGGAAACGACAGACCAGATCGTGGGCCGTTATAACGTCCGGTTGGCGCTCGACCGGCGAACGGAATACAACCCAAGCGGCCTGCTGGTTGCGGACTACTGGGAGCAGCAGATGGTGGGGGACAAGAACACCGGCCTCTCACAGCCGGACGAACTATCGCGCGAGGCAGCGGGCAGGAACTAGTAGCGCAAAGGACGAGTGACCAGAGGAGGCGCACACCAATCATGGATTCGAAAGCAAGGCAAGACGGCGAGAACTCGAGCGCCTCCGGGCCGGCCAGACTTGGCGGTCTCGATCAACTCGACTGGCTGATGATCGTCATCTCCGTTCTCCTTGGAACTGTCACCAGGCGCTACCACTTTCTGGATCTTCCTGATCGGTTCCTCGACTTGGTCCTTCCCTTCCTGCTGATGGTGGCCGGTTACAGGGCGCGCCGCAAAGTCACGGAACTGATCGAGAGCCGACGGGCGCAGGCTAAGCGCCCTCCCAGTAAGTGAAAGAGAGGCAGAGATGCGTCTATTGTTCCCTTCCAGCTATGACCGAGCCGACGTGCTGATGAGCGCCGGCTGCTGCACGTTCGTCAGTGCGGCGTTGATCGTGGTGATTCCTCGCCTCGGGATTCTGCTGCTCGAACTCCTTTTGGGACTCTTCTTCATTGGCTGTGCCCTGGTGGCGCGGAAGCGTCTCCGCAGGCAGGCACGGGCCAAGGACGGTTCCGACAAGTCAAAAGACGTCAGGACGAGGCGGCTCGACAGGTATGACGTTTTCATGATTCTGGCAGTGATCTTGGTTCAAACCAGCGCCGCAGGATCGTTGAGAAGGGCAGGGCTGTCAGAAGGCACGGTGGGCATCCTGCCACTCTTCCTGTTTGCGGCGGGCATTCTGCTGAAGCCACGCGCCGTCGAGTTTATTGAAGCCCGGCGGAAGAACAAACGGCATGGCAGAGGCAACACCAATGTGGCGGGTCTGGACTCAGCCGGTGCCGCTCCAGTTCCGGCCAGTGAGGCCCCCGCACAGGCCGTCGTGCGCGCGGCTGCCCAGAATGGAGACCTCGAATGAAAAGCAGCGAACAAACGATCGCCAGCACCGGACCAGAATCGATCGCAGATTCGAAGAGCACGCAGCCGCCCGCCGTTGAGAAAAGGGCGCGGGCCGTTAGAGACTCCCAGGCGACTCCGCCCAGAAGCGCGGCGACACGGCGCCGGCGCAGTCGGCATGACAATTCAGAGACCGCCGGCGAGGAACGCTTCTTTCTGGCCAGCGGCAGCGGAAACGGTGACGTCCCGGCGCTCGGTCGCGAGTGTGGCTCCGAAGCCGAGGCCATCATCGACGCATTTCGCGAAAGGGTGAACTTTTACACAGTGTCCGAGTTTCAGACCCGAGCGGATGTGGGTCCGGCGGGGGAACCGATTCTACGGAAGGATGGGCTAAAGAAGACTAATCCGGCTTCTTAAATGAGGGAAACTTCGGTTTCCTTGAAGCACCCAGACTTTCTGGGATTCTGCTGTTCGCTAATGGGCAGCGCAACTTCACTTGCAGTCAAAAAGGAGAAGCTCATGTCGGAAAGGAACCAGGTCGTCGTGGTCTTGATCGTGGCGCTCTTGCTTGGGGCGTTCGTGGATCGAAGCACGGCCTTGAAGATAGTCGCTGGAGTGGCTCTGTTGTGGACGCTACAGAACCAACCAACTGTCTTCGAGTGTATCCGGAAGCTGTTCTCGTTACGGCGAGGGGGGCTTTCGGTTCGAGAGTACCGCGGAGGCACAACCACCGTTCACGCCTCCTAGGGTAGTGATGATCGTGGCGAGGTCGGCTCGTTCTTGACGATCCACCCTCACCAGGCGAGACAACTGAATCGCATCGGCAAGTGGTCGGGCTCTTTGGAGCCAGGCCGGGAACTTCATCGTTTTCGGCAGGGCAGAAAGGGAGCACGGCGCCTTTCTCTGCTCTGTCATAACCAACCAGATCAGAGAAAAGGAGAACTTGAGATGCCTAACATGAACCGCGCGACAGATATTCTGCGCGTGAAACAGATCGCAATCGACGAGGACGGCAACGTGACGAAACGATTTCCCAGAATCGACGCGGAAGGGCAGTTGAAGAATACGCTGCTGTTCGCGATGCATCCGGAAATCTGTGTCCTCTCGATGCAAGTGCCGGCAGGTCTTCTGGACGCGTACGAACAAGCAAGGATCAGCCAGGTCCTGATGCGCGTGCGTCACGAGGGCCGGGAGTATTGTCTCATCGGCGCCAGCGGCTCGGCGAAAGACGGAAAGTTTTATGCCGTCGATGCCCAACATGAGAAGCTGATCGCCGACAGATTCCAAAAGTGGCCGCAGGCTGCCATCACGTACTTCGGCATTCTGGTTTCCGACTGCAAGGTCGTGATCCAGGAACCGGACGTCAACATGCTGGTGGTCGAAGATCACGCCTTGGGAACCAACGATTGCCGCGGATGGATCTCGGAGAGGCTGTTCCGCAAGCTCAACTTGCCGGATCGTCGCTTCTACCAATTCCGCCTCGCCTTTGACCGGACCCAGGCGAAAGGCTCCTTCAAGGTCATGCAAGACGACGTTGCCGATCTGCTGAAGGCCGACGTCATTCTTCCTGAAAGCTCGGTCAAACCGAAGCTTGAGCTGGGTTTCCTCAATGAGTGCCAAAAGTGGTTTGCGGGCCTGGCGAGTGGAATCCAGGGTGTGCGGTTCCGGTCTCCCATTGTTCTGGGCATCCGGGACTACTCTCGCGAGTTGCAGTTCAAATCGAGCTACACGCTGACCGAACACGCGCCGCTCGACTCTCTCAGGACCGAGATCATCCCTCGAGCGCTGGAAGAGGTCCGCGACGTGGTTTCCTCTGCCCTATCTGGCGACTACCAAAAGCTTTTGGAAGCGATTGGATCGTCTCCGGTGCAGCCAAAGGTGGAGGACGCTGAAGACGAGCGGTTCACTTCTTACGAGCACAGCATCGTCGAAGCCGTACTAAAAGCAGACGGCAGCGGCATGTTGGTCAAACACCCCTTCATCAACGGCAAGTTGCAACAGCTGCTGGCGAAGTGGGCGTTCAAGGTATCCACCGGAGGCGGCTTTCGGATGCCGGCATTCGCGCTGGCGGACGATGGCTACCTGTTTGTCGACAACGGGCAGGTATTCGCGGGGTCGGACTGGATTCCGGAGAATTCGAGCATCAGCTCGCTCTCAACCAGACGCGGGCTCGTGATTCGTTATCCCATCCGGATGAAGGAAGACCTTCTGCCAGTCCGGATGCTCACGTTCGAGGATACGGTAAACCTCCTGGAGACGGTCCTTCGCGGGATCGGATGCAGGATGGATTCGGCGAAGATTCCCGACCTGGTCGAGCGCCAACTGAGGCTTCCCGGCACCTTCTCGCTGCACTCGAAGACCGCGGAGCGCAATGGCGGCGATTTCGATTTCGACCTGGTCGCCGTTCTTCAGGACTCTGAGTTCCCCCGTTTTGTGCAGAGCCGTTTTGACATGCGCGAGGGGTATCAGAAGAAGAAGGACAAAAGGACCAAGATCAAGTCTCCCTGGTGGAACCTGGCGGACGTTGCCATGAAAGCCCGTGGCAATCAAATCGGCAGGATCACCAACCTGATCAGCGACTGTATCGCATCGGGGCGGAACGACTGCGCCTATGAACTGGTGGATCAGTTGCAAAACGCGCTGGACAGCCTGAAGCACAACGTCCAGGTGGATCAGGATGTGATCAAGCGGATTCGCGGCGAGGTTCCCAGGGCAGCGTGGCTGGCGACGAAAGAGGTCAAGCGTATCTCCGACATGCCGATGGAAGTGGCGATCGGCAGCTCGGATATCGTTGGGCAGCTTTACAACCACGTCCGCAAGGAGATCGGCATTCTCTTCCAGGATGTTTTCCCGCTACGCGATTTTGGCGGGATGATCCGCGGGGAGACTTTCGACCGGGATATGTACGAGGAATGCCGGAAGATCAACACGACCTTTGGCACCCTCGTGGGCGAACTCCGGAAACGAACTGAGAGGTGCCAGGCCGCTATCGGCGAAGCACAAGCGAAGTTCGATGCCGCGAGAGACCAGAGGGACGTTGACGTTCGCAAAAAGGCTTCGAAGGCACTCTACCGGGCCAAGGCCGCTCTGCGCGACAACGAAGAGCGCTGCCGGGAAGAGATGCGAAACTTCCACCGTTTTCTCGCCAACTGGGGAACCGGCAAGCGGAAGAACCGGAGAGGCTGGTGTCAGGCTTTGCACTCGATCGTAACAGGCACGCGGAGTGCGCAAGAGGGCAAGGCTACTGGCGCCATCGTCTTTCACGCCTTTCCGCAGGAGGCACTCGATAAGCTGCTCGAAGAGACTGGCGGACGCCCCATCCAGCTTCACTTACCTGAACTGCCCGACGGAGAGATTGTGTTCGAGGACTCGGGGAATGTGTACCGGGTGGAGCGAATCCAGCTCGAAAACGGGCAGGTCCAGGAGCGGCGGATCTTCCTGTTCCGATTGACGGAGCAAGGAAACATTATTCTCGACGGAGTGAGCGTAGATTCGGTACAACCGTTCGCCATGCAGGAAGGATCGGGAGAGATCCGGAATGGCATAGTGACGTTTTCGAATCTGCCACAGCACCCCGCCGTGCGCACCCGCAAGGCCAAGGTTCTGCGCAGTCGTGAAGACCGGCGGGAATTTTTGACGGCCTGCGAGGAAACCCTTGGGTCGAGCTTTTCGGTGTTCGTGGACGGCGATCCAACGAGCATCCGGCAACTCGATACCGATGCCAAGAAGCAAGCGTTTTTCGAATGCGCGCCGGTTCGCCCTTGGGAGTCCCGGCCGTTTCAAGGAGCGCGAGTACAGTGAGCAAGTCCCCGGGGGCCCCTCGAAAGAGGGTCCCCGGGGATGTCAATCAAGACAGGAGAGGAGATCAAGAACATGAGACATCTTTTGATTGCAACCATGACGGTGACGCTAACGCTGCCGCCGATGCCGGCGCAGAAGATTGAAACCGAAACCGCATCACGGGAACGCGTGGTACGGGTGCAGACCGCAATGAACCATCTAACCGTTATCGAAGTGGGCGAGACCGTAACCACGGTGGCCGTCGGTTCTCCGCAGTCTTTCAAGGTTGAGCGACGAGAGAACAAGGTGTTCATCCAGCCACTCGTGGAGAACGCATCCACCAACCTATTTATATGGACAGCTTCGACCCGGCTCAGCTACGAACTTGTGCCCGCGATCGGCGATGCTGGGCAAATGGACTTCGCGATTGATTACCGCCAGCAGCAGCCGCAGGCACAAATGACGCAGCCAAAGCCTTCCGGGCCGGCTGCCACAGCAGCCGCCGTGCCTGGCGAAATGCTGCTCAACAGTACGCCAGTTCGATTGGTGGGCGTAGCGGTGGCGCCGAAGGCGAGTTTGGGCGTACTCATCCGGGACGTTTATCGCCGGCAGGACGAGGTGTTTATCCGCTATTCAATCGAGAACCATTCGAGCCACACGTTTCGCACCGGCCAGCCGAGCGCGGTGTCTTTGACCGGCCTGCGATTCGATCGGTCGCTGTGGACATTCCAGAACTCGCAATTGGGCGTAAACGTCGCCTCTCGTCTGAAAGCCGATGACGCACCCATTCCCGTCAAGATCACGCATTCCGAGCCGGGAACTGCGGAAGTGGCTCCGGGCGAAGCTCGTCTCGGTGTTTTGGCGCTCGAACTCCCACGGGCGAAGCCGGATGCGAAGACTGCGCAACCCACCGTCTTGCAGATTGTGTTCCCGGTCGATCACTCGGGGAATCTGACCGCCACCCTGGTGCTGTAGCTTCTCTGGAGCGAGACCGATGGAACCCGAGTGCCAGACAGTCAGCCAGATGTACGAGCGTCTTGTGTCGATGATCCGCCAACACAACGACACTGGATTTCGGCTTGCCGCGACCGACGCAGCTCTGCAGCCGCGGAACCCGTTTGAGCCGGCAAATAGGCGACGGCCAAAACCAGCCGTCGCCATCGCCATCGGCCTGTTTGCCGTTCTTGTGCTGGTCTTTCTCTATTTCAGTTTCCAACATAAGGGGTAGCTGCCATGTCGATATTCAACCGAGAGTTGTTGCCCGACTTGGCATCCACCACCGCCGCAATGACAGGCGAACCGGAGGATGCCCGGGTCGAGAACGAGCCAGAATCCCGGCTTCAGGAAATCCTCTTCTCGGAAGCGCTCACTTCCGTGTGCTATTGGTCGATGGTCCTCCTGTTAGCAATCGTTGGCACGGGTCTGGTTTATTGGCGCCTTACGCATCCCGGACCCTCGGCCGAGCCAGTCAGCGATCCGTTCGGCGTAACGACACCCTCATGGATGATCGTGTCCCTGCCGCCGCTCGGAGTTGTGGCCGCCCTCGGCCAAGCAGCGTGGTGCGCGGCGCGAGGCCAACGTCTCTGGAGAATGTTGGCGACGGCGGCCGGTCTCATTGCGGTCATGGGCGTGACCACGCTGATCGAAACACACCTGGTGGCGCTCTAAAGCGCATTCACCATAGCCCGAACAATTCTCAACCGTTCACGAGGTACATATATGATCCATCACTCTGAAAACCCGCGCCGCGAAATGAGCAACGGCGAAGCCGGCGTCGTTGGCGCGATACTCGGCTTCGGCCTAATTGCACTCGCGCTGTACCTGGCTGTCGCCCGGTATCACATTCGCAAAGAACAGCTTGTGGAAGCCGCGCTCTACCTGTTCATCATTACCGCCGCGATTGCGGTGCCGATTTTGCGCAAGTTCTCCAAGAAGGGAGAGCGCAGGAAGCGCCCGCCGTTCGTCATCCCGGCGCGCAAGGACGAGCGCGCAATCGAAGCCGCCTGGAACCAGAACGCCGTGCTGCTTGGATACGACATGGACGAAAAGCCGTGGTTGTGGCCCGACGAGGTGCGCGTGATGCAAGGCATCGTGCTCGGCATGACGGGATCGGGCAAGACGACACTGCTCAAGAACATCATCACGCAGGACATTGCGCGTTTCGTCGGTCCACCCGAAGATCGCCATCACATCCCCATCGTCGTCTTCGACGGCAAGGGCGACCTCGAATTTTTCGAAGAACTGCTGCCACACATTCACCGCGCGGGACGGCAACACCAACTGCGGTTGCTCAATCCCTCGCGTCCAGAGTTTTCGGCACTGTACAACCCATTCTTCACGCGGGACGACAACTACATGGCACAGGTGAACATGATTTTCGGCAGCTTCAACCTGCACGACGAGTTCTTCGCCAAGCATCAGTTGAACTACCTCGGCGATATCGTTCGCGTCCTGTTCTACACCGGTGCCCGGTACAACTTCTACGACGTAATCGTGATGCTGCTCGACCAGGATGTTCTGAAAGAGCAAATCGACAAGGCCATGCATCGTCTCGATCGCGACGGCGGCATCACCGCGCAGCAGCGCCTGAATTTCGAGATGAGCGTCAAGAACCTGATGCAGTCCCTCGAGGATCGCGAGCGTGTGCCGAAGATTCAAGGCCTGATCAACGAGTGCATGACATTCCTGGACGACGAACTGTCCGCCGTCACCGGGCAATACGACGATCTGCTGTCGATCGAAGACGTAATCGACCAGGAGCTGATTCTGTTCGTAAGCCTGAACGCGAACAAGAACACCGAGCCGGTGCGGTCGCTCGGGAAAATGCTTTTGCAGAACATCCAACTCACTGTCGGAAAGCGTTACGAGGACCAGGCAGACCGGCGACGGCAGAATCGCCCCATCTTCTCCGTAGTGCTGGACGAGTTCGCGCCATTTGGATATCGCAATTTCGCGCAGATTCTGCAAACCGCGCGGGGCACAAATACAGCGTTCCTGTTCTCGATGCAAAGCCTCCCCCAACTCATGCAGGTCGGCCGCGGCTTCAAGGAGGAGGTTACCTCGGCGCCGAATACGACGATGACGCTCCGGACGCGAGACGAAGAAACGGCCAAGTACTTCATCAAGGCTTCGGCCGAACAAGTCGTGACGCGCCGCAGCATCCAAAAGGAACGCGGGTTCTTCGGGTGGGGCAACTACGAGGAAACCGGGCGTGCCACTGAGAGCCAGGATCGCGAAACGCGGTCGCAGGATGAGTCCATCAAAAACCTGCCCAAAGGCCAGATGGAAATCCTGATGTCGGACGACACGCGCGGGACACTACACTCCCTGCTGCAGATTCGGCCGCCGGAGGCAGTGGCGATCCCCGGATTCCAGCCGGCACTCTATCCCCGGATGTTGCATTCCCGCGCGGAATCGAGCGGCGCCAATCTCCGGTTCAAGGACCCGGAGTTGGCGCGCAAGTACCGGGTCCCTATTCGTTACTCCGGAGACTTTCGCAGATGAGAACGCACAGTGTGATCATTCTGGCCGCTTGCGCCGTGCTCGCACACAGCCAGCCTGCGGCGAATTCGGCACACAGAGCCGACCAGAAGAAGCAGCCTGCGGCGGGAGTGTATCAAGGTCCGGCCAGCCCGCGGCCGCATGAGGAGAAGGAAGACTTCTTTACGTCATCCACCAAACTGGTCAACAAGGACGACGTTGATTATGGAGCAATGCTCGAACGCCGGCGCCGGGCATTTCTGGACGCCAGCGCGGCCAATCCGTTCTTCTGGTATAGCGCGCTGACCACGGCACTCCTCCTGGCGCTGATGTTCGCCTACGGCGTGCGCGTGATGGACGAAAAACGAAAACTCTGGCGCGCCGCCGAAATCCTCAATGACGTTTGGAACGATGCTCAGTACGCACGCGCGACGGCGGAGAAGGCGATCGAACGGCATAACTCGCATATGGAGGCGTGCAATCGGGTGATCGAGGCGCAGTTGAGCGGGCGCCCCAGTCCGGCTGCGCTTGCGACCACCGACGCCAATAATGAGCTCACTCGCGTTCGCAGTGAACTCGACAACGTCGACAGCGACCGGAAGCTGATGAAGGCGAAGCTGGAGGCGAAGGAGAAGTTGGTTGACGACCTGTCGGCACGGCTGAGTGCTCTCGAAAAGGCCGAGCAGATTGGGGACACGGTCACGGCAAGGATACAGAACGGAGCTGGTAACGGCAAATCCGAAAGCAAACTCATAGCGCGCATCAATCAACTGACGCAACAGCTCGAGGCCGAGAAGCAGAGGAACCGCGCGCTGAAAGGAGCGTAGCCGTGCTTGTGACGCTAAAGGGATTCGGCAGCATCTGGGAGAGGAGGGTGACGACGAACCCCGGTGCTCCAAACCCATGTAGCCGAGTTGCCTTTTACAACACGACCGGCGTCGTGGTCGACGGCAAGGTTCGATATCGCTGGCGCATCGGCGGCAAGATCCGGTTTAACGCTATTGGAGGCTTCACTCCACATAACCCGTCCCGTTCGCTGAACCGTGTATTCGAGTGCAAGGACGCTGAAACCACTCGCGCCGGATGGACCCAAGTCCTGTTTCAGAAAATGTTGGCGGGTCCGGAACGGCCGGATCTCTACCTGCTCGTGGTAACAGCCAGGCAGACGGGACGGCTCGACATCCGCTCACCATGGAAGGCAGATGCGGTTGAGGTCGTGGCCTTCAGCGAACACGCTGACGAACAGGAAGCGATGTTGTTGATGCCGGCGTATTCATGGGTGCGTGGGGAACTGGGCACGTTTTACGTCGAACCTGCCGCGCAGCAATTCTGGTCGGCGCAGCTTCGATTGGAAAGAGCCGGGATCGAGCAATAGAGAACTTGCCATGCGCTACGGAAAAGGCACGATCCAGCTCAACCCCGTGCGGGACATCCCGTTGTTGCAGCAAATCCTCCGTTCCGGATTCGCCACAAGCGATCAGCTCTACGAGTTCATGCAGCTCAATCAATCGGAGCGCTCGCGGCAGGCCTTCGATCACCGGCTGCGGCGCCTGCTGGCCCATGGGCTGATCGAGAAGCATCAGGGGGCGGCGCGTGGACAGGCACAAGTGTACGTGATAAGCAGAGAAGGTGCATCGCTGTTAATTGATATGGGGGAATTGTTCGCGGGACGGATCGGCATGGAAACCGGCGAGCGGAGTTGCACCCACTGGCTGGACTTGAACGATCTGCACCTTGCCCTGGCAAAGGCACACATCCTGTTGCGATGGACACCCGCCTCCGAGATCTGCTCCCAGAACGACCTGACAGAGTTCAGGTACGCCAAGGATTACGATGCCGTCGTATCCGTGGAATCGGAAGGCAGAGAAATGCGGTTTGGGCTTGAATACGAACGAACGCCCAAAACATCCAGCAGATACGGCTGGATCGCAACCAAACTGGAGAAGGAGACGCTCGTCGACGCTGTTCTGTACCTGGTCCCCAACTACCACCTTCTGTGTATGATCCGGGACTGCATCAAACCAAAACGAGTTCAGGTATGCGTCGCGTTGTTTGCTGAATTCCTGGAAAGCTTTCTTGCTACACCAGTCATGATCGCAGGAACCATGCAACGTGACATTCCGTTTCAGGCCATTCTCGCCCGCGCATCCCAGGCGCGCGGTCGGCAGTGAGAGCGTGCGGAATCGCCTTTGCCGTCACTTTGCCCGCTGCATTGGCGATTCTATGCATGACTGAATAATCTGTAGCCCTCTCATAGCGCGAGACTTCGAAGCCGATTACCCTCCCCGTCATCTGTCGATGCCGGGTTCGGGTTGAATAGCCCGCCGTTTGGTGCAGTTGGCGGTGCGCCACTCGCACACGTCGCTGCCGCTCCGTGCGCAGTGCCGCACCGGCGTAGCTCTGGAGTTGCTAGTTCGTAGCGGCGGTGTTGTCGGCAGGCGCGCTTGGTGTGCGCTGCCTGGGCACATCCGCGGATTGCGTGTGTTACGTCCACCTGATGTGACCCGGACCCGGACGCCAAATGCAGATTTGCCAATCGCTCAGACGATGGGCGATAAGACGGCGCATTCCTACCGCAACCTCCAGCTAATCCCAACGAAAATGTCAGCTTGATTGAGGTTCGACGAAAAGCTCCCCAAGATGTCCCCGGCCAACCCAGAGATCGGCGTGGTGAACCATCGCGTATATCGCATCTGCGGCTCAAGGCGCAGGTGGCCCAGATCGAACCGAAGGCCTCCGCCGGCGACGAATCCCACGCTCGGGCTATAGCTCATCGTGAGGCTCAATGGAGAAGGCGGACTGAGGGTGATGTCGTCGCTCTGAAGGGTTCCAGTGAGGCGCCCTGACATCGTTCGCGGCGCAACTCCTGCTTCCACGAACGGATGAAAGACGAGCCATCGCAGCCGATATTTCAAAAGAAGCGGAAACTCCCAGGTGTTGTCGCGTTCGCCGGCGGTCGTATACAGCGTATCGTGGTAGAACGTGTAAAAGAAGCCCTGACGATGGTACAGCGCGTCGAACTCGACGCCGAGGCCATGAGGCAGGCCGATCTCAATCGCGGGCCCGACATCGTAAAATCGCGACTCCACTCTGAACACGGGCGCCCCGCTGACGAGTAGGTTCGACTCAGGCGTGTTGAAAGATACCACATCATCCGTGACGCGTCCGCCTCCAATTGCGCCGATGGCGATGGATTGGGCGGCGCAGATGCAGCAAGTTGCGAGATAAACAAGAAAACAGCGCATGAGGGGCGACTTGCAATTAGAATGCCAATTGCAGGCGCGCGACATTCGAGCATGCGCTCAACAACAGGAAGCCCACAGGGCAAGCTAGCATCCAAAGCGCCTTGCTGACATCATCAACCAACGCGTCCCGCAGAGGTGTCGCGGTCGGATGTTCGAGAGGGGCCACCCCGCCGAAGCACCGACGAAAGCACGCCGTTCAGATAGTTCATCCGAAGTCGCGCTCCGCCGATCGTCACGCCGGGCGGCGCTCGGAACATCCGGCCCAAGGTTGAACCGCGTCAGGGCCGCCTACGCCGAATGAATCCACACAAAGCATGCTCAAGCAAGTCGCATGGGGCTCTCGCTCTGGCCAAGTCACACGCGACTCGGAAGAGCCGGGCCGCACATGCGTCCCGTGAAACGCCGGTCACGTCAGTTGGGGCATCTGACGGTCCATCTTGACGGAAGTCGTGTCGTAGAAGTGACCAATTGACCGGCAAGCAGCGGATTTCCCCGGTCGCCTAATGCACATGTCGGAGACGCCCGACATGCCTGATCCCCAATGCGCTTTCCGTCAGGGCGAGCTCAGGCTACGACACCTTATCTACAGCACTACGCCAGATCAGCGCTAATCCCGGCCAGCCCTCAATCATTGGCCAACCTGCAACCCCCGTCCTGAGTTCATCGGCATCGAGATCGAACAATCTCAATGCGTCCGACGTCACTCGGGATTTAACCGTTTGAACACCAGGAGGTTCAACATGCAAACGCACCAATCGGCGGCATTCACCGCCAATCCCATCCTCACACTCGAAGATCTCGGTTTGGAGCCAACCGTCAGCCTGGACGCAGCCAGTCGCGGGTTGGCCGAGCGCTCCGAGGCCCAGATCGTCCGCTGGATTCAGTTTCCGGCGGGAGCGCTGTTCTTCGTTCTGGCCCAGGGCGACCCAAGCTCCGGAGCAGTTTACATATTTGACCGAAGGAGCGGCGTGTTCTATTTCGTGGTCTTCAACGACCGGAACTGGGGCGGCTACAGCGTGACCGAGTACGAAGTGCTTGAACGAACGCACCGGATTTCGCGGCTCGCGCAGCGGCCGTGGCTGCTCAACCGTAGGTGCGAACCGGGAAACACGCACTGACCGACATCCTGACCCGGTTTCATTTGCGCGGGTTTTGAATTCGGGTTATCAAAGGGCAGGGCGAAAGGAGGAGCCACCATGGCGAACCGGCAACACGCAACTTCCACCAACATGGAGGACTACTGGCAGTTGTTCGTCAACAGGCGCGCCTACGTCCTCCAATCGAAGCGGCCGCACCCCGAAAGCGGCCGCTACTACTACTTTCGGCCGAAGGCTGGAAAGAACGGCGAGCCAGTCAGCTTGACGGTAGCGACGATCCGCCGGCATCTCGAGGGTGATCTGACGCTCGGCGTGTACGCGATAAATCCAGCGACCCAGCGCTGCAAGTGGATTGCAATGGACGGCGACTACAAGGAGTCGCTCAAACACCTCTGCGAGTTGCAGTGGGAGTTGCAACAACAGAAGGTGGAAGCGGCATTGGAACAAAGCCGGCGCGGCGCCCACCTGTGGATCTTCGGGGAGCAACCGCTCCTGGCCCGGCAGTGCCGGCTCCTGATCTCCGGCTTGGCCGAGAAGCTCGGAATTCCGGTAAAGGGCTCGGGGACCGCCGAGGGAATTGAGGTATTCCCGAAACACGACGAACTGAAGGATGGCGACTTCGGCAATGCCGTCCGCGGGCCTCTGGGAATTCACCGCGCAATCGGTGCGCGGTTTTGGTTCTACGGCGCTGACTACAATCTCGACAATCAACTGGAATTTCTCAAACGGGTGACGAAGCTTTCCGAGGCGCACTTGAGCGCTCTGCTCCAGAAGTTGGGACAGCGGAGCGAGCCGGGGAAGCGTGAGGTCACGCCGCCGCCACGGTGGCACTACCCGGCACAGCAAAGGCAGTTTCACATCCTGGACCACATCGAGGTGCGGCGAAAGACCGGAAGGAATTGGATTGCACGATGTCCTTCGTGCGCCGCGTCGGGTCGAGACAGAAGTGGGGACAACCTGGCCATCTCGGTTGACGAACCGCAGAAGTACATTTGCTGGGCTGGGTGCAGCAAGGAGATGATTCGCGCGGCTCTCGGATGCCCGATTCCGGAGAAGAGAGAGGCGGTTTATGCGGCGGAGTAGCGCACGTTGCGACGATGCCGGAAAGCAAACTTCGGCGATGGAGCTTGAGCCAGCGAATTGGAAACCGCTGGAGCTTCGAATCGGATCCCGCTGCGCAGAGTTCATGTGGATGTGGCGCGAGAACGGTCTGGAACACTACAAGCACATCGACACGCGGCGGTACCTGATCCTGGACGCCGAAGGGTGTTGCTATGTGCGCCGGGACGGAGAAACGGTGCGCGTCGATTTCCAGAAAGAGTTCCGCCGGGTTGTGGAGGCAATCGATGCTTGAAGTGGGCGTGGTGTTCTCATGGCTGCCATTTGTCAGCGAGGTGGCGAGCAGACGGGATTGCCTGTTAGCGAGGGGGTTATGAACGAAATGACGTGTGGGGAGTCGGTGGGACCGATCACGGTCCGGAAGTGGATTGGGGATGTGTCGGCAGAGCGTGTCGGACAACTGTGGCGAGCGGAGGACCACGAGGCACTCCTCCGAACGATGCACGCTGCAGATGAGCTTACGCTCGCGCTCGTTGCGCTCGCACGGCGCGAATTCCTCGAACCGAGTATGAACGACAAGGAAAGGACGGATGGCCATGGAGTCCGATCGGAGACTGAACCGTTGGGGGTTGACGTTCACGCAGGCGGTGATTAACCGCTTGCGCAAAGTTGGAATCTACGGACAGCCCCAGTTGAGCCTGGAACATCAGGGGCGTGCGAAACGATATGTCGTACGCGGCGTGGAATCGGGCGGAGCAACCACTGAACTTGGATACTACGTCAGCTTCGCCGGGGAGAACGGCGAGGCTATGTCCTGGTTGCAAACGCTCGATTCCCTGGCAGTCAATGGGCCGCATGCCGTCGTGATAGCGCCGGTGCTCACGCGGATCGAGATGTTGCGGATCGCCACTACATACGAGTTGTGCATTACGCGGCACCGCCCGGTCACGGTGGAGGTTGGGCACCGCCCGAAACTCCGCGCCGAAGAACTGTTTCGCGGAGCGCAGGGATATCTGGCGCTGGAACTCTGGGGCAAGGACAAGGATTTGAGCGGTTGCGTGCGACCGCAGTTCTTCACGCGCTCCGGCGAGGAGATCGAACTGCCCGCCGGATTTGCCGAGGCGGTAAAGGCTGTGACCGCTGGAGCGACATGCTTGGACTGCCCACATCCTCATTACTCCCGGTTAGTGGCACCGCCGCCACCAAGCGCAGAAGAACATCCCGCAGCCCAACACGACATCTCCGCGGGCGGCGCACTGAAGCAGCCTGCTGAAGGTGTTGACGGAATTCTTGTGGATGGTGCGTCGGTCGTGTAACCAGTGTGCTGTCGCCCCGCGCTGAATCGGGACGGGGCATGCACATGAGGAAGTTGATCGACGGCTTCTCACGCTGCTCATTATTGCCGGCCTTTGTCTATTCGGATGTGGAATGCGGCCATGCCTGCACACCACGATGGGGTGCGAAACGGGTAGCAGCGAAAACGACAAACCGTGCCGGGAGTTCGGCGGCCCAACGACTAGCTGCCATCTAACCGAGCCTTGAGCGGACTTCGCGCGCTAAGCGAACGGACGAGTGGGCCTAACCGGCAGGAGCACATCATGAAGATTGGAACGAGATCCGTTTTGTACGGAGCACATTGTGCGATTATTCATCCCTGGTTCCTCGCCGGCGCCTGGTGGAAACTCTATGGATTCCCCTGGGACGTCCGGTTGTGGGCCAGTTTCTGGCTGCACGACATCGGCTATTTTCAAAAGCCCGACATGGACGGAGCCGATGGAGAAACACATGTCGAGCTCGGCGCCAGAATCATGGCGCTGCTTTTTGGCGATACCTGGGGAGCATTCACAGCCGCCCATTCGCGCTATTGGGCGAAGCGGCACGGACGGCAAGTCTCCCGCCTTTGCGTGGCCGACAAACTAGCCTTCGTGCTGACCCCTGCCTGGTTGTATCTGCCTATGGCGAAGGCCACGGGCGAACTGGCGGAGTACATGTTGCGCGCCAAGGAGCGGCAGGCGGGCAGCGCACACTTTACGATCGTGGAATCCGCGCAACTGAATTCGCAGGATGCACTGGAATGGCTGGCCGGTCTAAAGAGTTACACGCGACGGTGGGTCGACGAGCATAAGGACGGCGGGGCCGACCATTGGACGGTGGCGGTGGGCGTGGCGTCGACGGCGCCTGCCATGCGGGCCCGCAGTGTGCTGGCCGCCGACGAGAGGGAGTAGCTGGAACCAGAAACGGTCCGTGGGTAGTTTTAGGCCAAGTGCAAGGCATGGGTGAATCCCTGCGTCACCTACTCCGGTTTCGCCAAGCGACATCATCGCAGCTCCGGCAACATTTGAGATCCCTTAGAACAACAGTGTATTGGATCAGGACGACCTGGTGTACGATCACCAGAAGCATCGCAACGCCGGCCAAGGCGAAGATAGCTGCTGCTGGCGCGAGCGCAACGGTATCCAAGTTTGTCGCTAACACCCCCAGTCGACGACTATAGAGCGCTGCTACCCCAACCAGTGAGGTGCGCCCATCGTAGCCGCCGTACAGCGGAATCAATTTGACTACATACGTCGCGGTTAGCACGTATCCAAACTCCAGGACCAGGAGGGCCGCCACGAACCTACCGAGCCGTGGCCAGCGAGCTGCACCAAGCAAGGCCAAGCCCAATAGAGGAGCCAAGATAGCCTGTGCGTACCAGGGACTTGGGCCGTTGGCAGCACCGTGAGTATAGATGTGGCTGACAACGGCGGCATATCCAAGCGCCAGCGCAAACAAGACGCAGTACAACAAGGTGACCCACTCAGCGCTGTAGTGCCGACTCGCCACCCACAACAGCAGGGCCGCCAAGCTTGTAGCGGTTATCAGGTTCAGAGTGTTTGCCGAGAACGTCGAAAAGGAATTGTTGCCGGTCCAGAGTGAGACCCGAACGCTCGACCAAACCACGGCCGGCCAGTCCACCGTGGGCGCCACACGCAGAACTGTGGGCAGGTCTACGCCGGCTCGCGCCTCCTGCGTTCCGGTAAGGACGCCATACCGGACAAGATTCCGTGCATACCATGGGCCGGCCAATCCACAGAGGATCACCGATGTAATCGCAAGTTCATGCCAACGCCTTCGCACTACGCACAGGCCGACTAACAACGGCACGAAGGAGAGAAAGTATGCCTTTGTCAGTAGCCCTGCTGCGAGGGCGACCGCTGCAACGGCAGCAGAACGACGGCCTGGACTCTTGCCGAGGACATTCAGCGCAACTAGTGCCCACACCGCGATGGGTACTGCCAGCCAGTCATTTCCGATGTGGGCTAAGGTAGCCCACATCATTTGGCAAGAAAGTAGACAGAAGAGGGCGACGGTTCCGTATGGGTCACGAATCTCGAGCTGCAAGAATAGCCGTTCCGCACCACTCAATAGGAGCAACGACCCTGCCACCGCCGCAATAATCCGTAACATCGCCACCCGTACTGGCAGCGAGAAACGAGCCAGAAGCCGCTCGGGGGCAGCTAACAGCGCGTATGCCAGCGGTGGCTGGTGCGCTTCGTAGTTCAAGAGTTCCGAGGGTTGCCACCGCAGTTCCGTTGGAATGTCCCGTAACCGATGCCGGGCTTCCGATCTTCTCGACACGGGCCACGAGAAGTACTGAGTATATGACGTGACTTGTGGCAGATTCTGTTTCACCGCCTGACTCGCAGGTGCAAGCAGAATGGAAGCTTCCACTTCTCGCGACAGCCGCGCCGTGCGTGCATCAGGCAAGCCTTGCCCATCGCCCAACTGCTGCACATATGCAAAATGGAAAGGCTCATCGAAGCCTTCCCATAGTGGCAATAGGACGCTGTACAGTACCGCATTTACAAACGCGTACGCTATGAGTAACAAGCGTGCTTTCAACAGTTCTCCTGTTCTGCGAGCCCAATGCGTGCAGGCGGAGGTCCAGACCGTGTTTCTCGCACCGCCTGTCGGCAGCGTGTGGATACCTGAAGTTGTGACTGCTCATATCAAAGACCTGACGGTAGCCGTTTCCACTACAGCGACCAAAAATAGTTTCGAGATACTCTCGAACCATGCAAGATGCGGAGGCTCATTAAGTGATGAATCTGTCTAGAAGAGGTACGGCTCTCTAAATCGTGAAACACCCGCACCGGTGTGAATAGCTCAGCACACAGTTAGACTTCACAACTGTTGATTCGGAAAGATGGGCGAGTTGGCCCTTTGGATGCTGCGCCAGTGTCCGTGCGACCGGATGTTCTTCTCGCCATGACCCTCGCCACTGGTGTTGTTGGCATGCCACGAGCCGCTTTCGGGCAGAGCCTTTCCATTGGCCTTGTGGGCGGAGCCGCGGTTACCGATGGTTTTCGCACCGAGACCATACCCGTATCGGGGAACTACTTCATCGGCATGCGCTTCTTCTCCACCTCCAAAGACTACATCGCAGGCGCATCCATCGAGATGCGCTTCACACCCCGATGGTCACTGGAAGCCGATGGCATGTTCCGCGAACTGCACCTCACCTGGGCCGCCGTCCAACCCGATGGCGTACTCAATAGTGTCTCGCCCGCTCCCGTGGTTACCTGGGAATTCCCGGTGCTTGCGAAGTACCGGTTCCGCCTCGGGAACTTCCGCCCGTTTGTGGAAGCCGGCCCGTCCTTTCGAACCGCGGGAAATCTGAACCTGTACGGTACCAATCCAGCGCACTTTGGCTTTACCACTGGCGTCGGGGTCGAAAAGAACCTCCGCGGCCTCAAGATCGCCCCCGTCGTGCGTTACACACACTGGACTTCGGACCATGTTCCGGAGGCCCCCGCGGCTCCTACCAGTAACAGCAACCAGGTCGAACTCTTGGTCGGCTTCAGCCGGGCCAGCGAATCCGCCGGGCTACGCCAGTTCCGTGCCGTGTCTCTTGGCGCGCTTGTGGGTACGAATGTCACGGGCGCTTACTCCTCAGCGGCCAGCGGCTATACCAATTTCAGAAGCCTAATCGCCGGCGCGTCGCTGGAGGTCCACCTGCCGCGCGAACTTTCCGTGGAAGCGGACGTTATCCACCGGCCGGTCAGTGCCTCCGGTGTGTCTCTCTACGCCGGCGGCCTCGTCGGCAGCTTTGACGCCACCGTCGACACCTGGGAGTTTCCGGTGCTGGCGAAATACCAGCTTCCGCTGCGCATTCGCGGCTTGCAGCCGTTCGTCGAAGCCGGCCCAAACTTTCGACTGGTCGGATCGCTTACTGACTCCTCGGAGTACGGCGTTTTCGCGGGTGCCGGCATGGAGGCCCGATTGCGCCGGATTCGCGTCGCCCCCGTCATTCGTTACACGCGCTGGGGCCCCGACCGTTTCCCAGTAGATGTCTCTCCGCTGCGAAACCAGCTCGACCTGCTCGTGGGTGCCTCTTTCTGAGGCTCCCGCGTCTGGACCGTCGCACGAGTCGATTGGCTTTGCCGTGTCTCGCCGGTTGCTGGCATTTGCTACGCATAGAGGGATAGATCCTCCCTGACACCGAAGGTTTACTAGCCCCCTCGGATGTGACCGCAACGCCCGGATTACCAGATATGACAGTGAGGAAGTGCCGGGATCGGACTGCATCGAAGGCGGGCGGTTACCTGTGAATCCGTCTTAACCTGGTATTTGTAGGTCGAGCTTTGCCCGCCGGCCTCTGCCTGCGGCTCAGAAACCCTGCTACAGCAAGGGGTCGGGCGGCTCGCCGGTACGCAGCCGAAGTTCTCGGAGCCATTCGGATTTGTTCTTGCCGTGAACGATGCGACCTTGGAAACCGAGCGATTCAGCAATGTTGCCGTGGTTGTGGCGGATGTCCTGCCGCGTGGTCTTTGCGTACTGCCAGACCCAATGCTTAACATCTGGCGGCTTGCTGAAGACGTAAGTCGCGTGCCCGGCTTGCGGCACCTCAACGACCACGGACTTCTCGAGATCGAAAATGTATTCATCGCGAAAGACGTACATGGTCCGCGCACGTTTGTTGAGATGCTCGTGGTAGTACGAGTCGTAATCGGGGCGCCAGTTGATCTGTGCGACATCAAAGTCGCCTGGTAGGCCTTCATTCCAACAGAGGCGGCGCAGTTCATCGCGTTCGGTAGGGATTTCCTGGACGTGGGCGCGCAGACGGTCGATCTGTTTCCAGTATTTGCCAAAACGCGTGTGCGCCGTGCGGGCTTTCAAGATTTCCTCTTCGAGGGAATCAGGAGCCGTCAGTTCCGCCGTGCTGGGAAGCGCGGTCTCGGATTCGATCAACTTCCACTCGCCGCCGCGCTTGCGATAGTGGCCCGTGTGAACGAAGTCCGCGGAGATCTCGACCGTTGCCGAGATGAGATGGCGCCATCGACTCCAGGTCGGGTCCCATCGCAGCGGCAGCAACTGATGGTCGATGAGAACCTCGATCTTGCGATTGTGGTCCCGGAGGATGGCGTAGTCCTCGAAATAATCGAGTTTGCGGAGAGGCACAGGAACGGTTCTGTGGCGGCGCTCGGGCAGGAAGGCCAGAATTTGGTTTGCGAAAAAGACGCCGCTGTCCGCCGATCGCTCTCCGCGCACTATGAGAGGCCCAAAACCCGAATAGGGGAATGCAACAGGGGTCGCGGCATCCCTCAGCACGCTGTCATACTGGGCGCGGATGTCCGGGTCCGCCAACATGTTGTAGGCGCGTTCGAGCGTGGCGAGATCGGTCTTCGGTGCGTTCTCCTTCTGCAGTTCGAAGCGGCGGAGGCGATAGGCCAAACGCAATTCCTTGAACGTCACGTCCCGTGGGAGGCGAAGCAGGTAGTAGAAGGTCGGCTGTTTTGGCCAGAAGACCCCTCGGTTGACAGCAAAGAAATAGTCGCGAATCACCAGGCACGGGATGTGGACGGCATCGATGCCAAACTGGCCGTCTCGGACCTGAACACGCACGAATGACTCTTCTCGCTTATCCTGTTTAGGCAACGCAGCATAGCCGGCCTTGAGTTGGTAGACGTCGGCTCCTCGGACAGATGGCTTGCGGATGTAGACCTCTGTATTCGCGGTCGCGGCGCCTGTGGAATCGGCCACAGCCACTTCATCGCCAATCCGCACGTTCGCTCCGACGAGGCGCGTGAGCGTGAATTCGCGTCCCTCGGCGGTCGTGCAGACGAGTTTTGAGTCCTGGGGTTTCAGTTCCAGCACCCGCGCCAGAGTCTGCGTTGCTGGCCTGGCAGGGGCGTCCACGGCCGTTTCCATCACCGAATTCATTGCTGCCTGAGCATAGCCCGGATTCCAGAAGTGCGCAAACGAACGCCGAATCGCGTCAATCCTGGCCGTATGTTCTTGAGGAATAGGGAATTACTGGATCTGGCGCCTCCTGCCGCCGAGGAACGGCGGGAGTAGCAGGAGAACCAAGGTCCCGATTGGGAAGGGGGAAACATGCAACCAGTAAATGGTGTCGAGCACGCGGATTCCAGCGTGGCGGCACTGCCGCCGTCCACTGATACCGGCCAGCTCCCCGAGGATGTGAAGACCAAGCTGAAGGAGCCGCTTCCGCGCGAGGCGGTGTCGCCCAATCCGCATAGGCCAGGCCTTTGCGCGATCAAAGTGATCTACGTTGTCGAACGGCTGAACGAGGTGTTCGGCCTAAACGGCTGGCATGTGGACAACGAGATTGTGGAAACAGGGCCGATGGTTGTGGTGAGAGCGACGCTGTCGGTTCCGCGTTATGCCATCGCTATCGAGCAGTTCGGCGGAAATGACAACCCCGACCGTGGCGATGCGTACAAGGGCGCTTGTACCGACGCGCTCTCGAAATGTGCCAGCTATCTCGGGATCGGCATGGACGTGTACAAGGGACTGTATGACGAGCGGCCGCGAGACTGCGGCGTTGGCCGACAGAACGGCGCGAGACCCGCGACACCGGCGCCGGCGCCAAAGGCAACGTCCGCACAGAACGGTTCGCATAGTGCCGGCGCGACTCCAACTGGATTGACGATCCGGAACATGGCGGCGCGTTTCAGCAGCATGCGAACCGTCCTGGGCGCGCGCGAATACAGCGAGATTCTCGGCCGACATGGTTATACCGAGGTGACGGGCATTCCCAGCCTGGAGAAAGCTCGCGAAGTCTATGGGGTGCTGCTGAATGCGTTTCGAGCCCGGTTTCGCGAAACCAAAAGGGCGTTGAGCAGCGGCGAGTACACGCAAATCTTGCGGGAGCAGCGCTTGAACCCGAAGGCGAAGCTGAATCCCGACCTGGCGGTGCGGGTCTTCAATCGGATGGAGGAAACCCTCAATGTCAGACAGTAACGATGGGACTCGATCGGCTGTGGCCGAGGTCGCGGGGGCAACGGACCTTGCGAAGACGCTAAGCCTGTTTCAAATCGAGGAGAGCTTGGTGCTATTGGCAGAGTCATCCGAAGCGAGCGGGCTGACCCCGGAGATCGAAGGGGCCTTGGCGGCTTATCTGAAAGGAGCGGTAGAGAAACGCGACCGGGTGGCGGAGTTCATCCGTTTCTGCGAATCGATGGCGGAGCTGGCGAAGGCTGAAGCGAAGCGCCTCCAGGCCCGGCAAAAGCACTTTGAGGCGGCTGCCGAGCGCGTGAGCAGTATGGTGTTGCGTGTTCTCGACTGGCTTGGCGCGGAGAAGCTGGAGGGTCGAACGAACACGTTGAAAAAGCGGAAGTGCCCGCCCTCGGTCAACGTCATCGATGAACAGAAAATCCCGGCCGAATACAAGCGCGTGACCGTTACGCTCCCTCTTCCTCAATGGCAGCAGCTTCTCGATGGGATTCCAGAGGGCGCTCGGAACACCGTTCTGGCAGGCGTTCGGAAGCAGGAGATCTCGTTGGACCTGGAGGCGATCAAGCAGGCGCTGAGCCTTGAGAAGGCAATTGAGGGTGCGGACCTCGCCCTTGACCGGTTCAAGTTGCAGGTGAGCTGAGGCCAGGATGAGCGCCAGCGGCGTCAGAACGGAGCCATAATGACAACTGTGAAGAAGCCCCTGCGAGTCTATGCGGATACGTCGGTGTTCGGGGGATGCTTCGACGACGAATTCAAGGCCGAAAGCGTTCGTCTTTTTGACGAGGTTCGCCAGGGACAGTTCGTCGTTGTCGTGTCCAATGTCACACTCGATGAGTTGGAACTGGCTCCGGACCCTGTGCGTGGCGTGCTGGCGGGCTTGCCTCCGGGGCAGGTCGAGATCGTTAGCACCTCGCCAGAGTCGGATGGCCTCAGAAAGGCGTACCTGGAGGCGGCGGTTGTGGGGCCAGCCTCGAGCAACGATGCGGCCCACATTGCCGTAGCGACGGTTTCCGGTGCGGACCTGGTGGTGAGCTGGAATTTCAAACACATCGTGCATTTTGAGAAGATAGGGGGGTACGAAGGAGTGAACAGCCTGCGCGGCTACCGAAGCCCCAGGATTTACTCCCCGCGAGAGGTGGTGACGCCGTGAAACCCGGCAAGGAATTCGACTGTGTCGAGATGAAGGCGGAGATTCAAGAGCGCCTTCTGCGCGAGGTTGCCGAATTGGGCGAGGACGAAGCCCAAAGGCGACGGGCCGAGCGCCTGTCGTGCGATCCGATTCTGGGCGGCTTCCTGCGGACAAAGATGGCCAACGGCAAAGGATCCGCTCAGCATACGCCGGCCGCCTAAACCTCACAAGGGTTGCGATTGCGCGATCAATCGGGGCCCGTCGCTGCGGTTACCATCCTTGGGCGCCCGGCCGTGTTCAGCACACCCCCACCGGTGCATCGGAGAAAAGCTTGAAGATCTGGCAGGGCTTGGTATTCTCGGCGCTGGGCATCTCCGTGTATTGAACGCCTGACAGGGCGACAATCCCACCGGAACGTGTGTAGGGCAGGATCACCTGAATCGTCAGAAGGGGAGAATCGAGCATCAGGAAGATGGCGGTTTTCTCGGGCACAACTTCCCGCTCGTCGTTTTCGAACGGCCCCATTCGAACATCCAGCGTCATGACGGCCGCTTGGGGTGCCTTGATTCCAGCCAGGGTACGCAGGTAGTCGAAGCTCCGCGCGGTCCGGATATCGAACTGGTCCAGGACGGATGGATCTTCGAACTGAACCTGCTCGATGTGGTCATCGAAATACAGCGCTACCAAGGGCTGCACGGTTCCGGTGTCAACAAGTTGGGTCTTCAGAAGCTCGATGGCTTGTCGCGCCCTCGCGCGCATGGTGTCGGGATTTGCGTGATTCATATTCTGGCTGGATTATAGCCGGGCCGCGGGTGGTCGCGTTGGCGGTTGCGGAAAGTTTCAACCGGGCCGCCGCCACGAGAAGCTCGCATTCAGAGAGAAGGAAGGAGAGAAAACCAAGTGTTTACAGAGTTGATGCCGCTGCTCAAACAGCGCGTTGTCATGATCACCATTTCGGATGTTGGCGAGGGATTACTGAGGGTGAACGTCATCCCGCGAAAACTGGTGGGAAGTACGGACGAGAACGGAGCACTCACCGTGCCGCTCTCGATTACGGGCAAAGCCGAGGAACTCGACCGGGAATTGCCAGGCCAACTGGCGTCGTTTACCGAATCAGTCACTCAGACCGGGTCGAACCTCGACGAACTGAAGACCCAACACGCGGCCGCGATTAAGGCGGTCGAAGCTGAGAACAAGAAAAAGATGGACGACAAGAAGAAGGGAAACGGGCCCAGGCCCGCAAGCACACCGCCAACCACCCCGACACCTACCGCGGAGTTCAAGGAGGGCAAACCGATCTTCGGGAGCAAAGCGCCCCAGCCGCCGGTTGAAAGCCGGAGCCTGTTCGATAACCCGGCGTCGGCGGACGATGCCATGACCGAGTACGCCGCCGGGGAAACTCCGACAGCGCCCGAGCCGCAACATCCTAACGCGTCAGCGAGTTCTTAATCTGCCGCTTCGCGGAGTCTCCTGGACGGGCAGGCCACGCAGCCCGCGACAGAAATCCGACCCTTCCCAGATCCGGACATACGGGAGGCGTCAACCAGCGCACATCCGCGGGTCCGGCGTTATACACCCAGGGCCGTCCGCGGACTACGGTCTGCTGTCAGTCGCCAACCTATTTGTGAAAAGACCTTATGCTGCTCTGTTTATCCTTCTAGCTCCTTGGTCGAGGTTTCCAGCGCCACGCTGTCTTTTACCTTGTCCGGTGAGGGGTCTGAAGCAAGTTGAACGTGCTCTGCCTCAGCAATCCGCTTCGTGATTCCACGGACGGTCCTGAATGAGGTCACTTGCTGCGGAGCCTCTTTACCGACAGTCACCAGCAGCGTAGCCATCGATAACATGCGGTTCATCTTTGAAACTTGCGTCGGGTCGCCCTTCAGGCCCTGAGCTGCGCTCTGCAAGGCTTTCGCGGTGTCCGGGGCCTTTGTCGCAGCCAAGCCGTCTGCCAGTATCGCTAGCGCTAGGCGGGCGTCTGCTTTCTTGACGGTCGCAGATTTCTCCTTCAGATATGCCTGCCAGTCCGAATCTAATTGGGCCATCTCCGCCGCAACTTGCGAAGCGACCTGGATGCTTTCAGCGTCAATGTTCTGATCGCTCCGCTTGGCTTTCAGCTCGTTGTACTTTGCCGCGAGATCAGCCACCTTTTGCACCTTGTCCGGCGGAAATACACTTGCGAGCGCTTCTACAGCTTTAACGCCGTTATCTGTGGCGATCGTCACGTAGGAAGCCAGATCTTGGCCCTGCGTCATAACCGCTGTGACGTCACCGGCGCCTTTATTCTTCTTGAGCAATCCGCCCAATTGTGCCGATACGGAAATTGCGCCCAAGCATAGTAGCAGCCCAACAGTTGCCGTTTTCATCATGTTCTCCTTTGATCAATTAGTTATTCCTTCAGAGCGAGCGGCGACTACTGCTGCCCTAGCTCCTTTTGTCTTGGCCATGTCCGCCAGCTTCTTCAGGCTGTCTGCGACATATCTCAAAGTCCAGCCAGAGAGGTCAGGTGGGTTCAATGATGCAGCGCCCGGTTCACGGTCGGCACGCGTATCGGTTTGAACACCGGTTTTGAAGCTCGGGTTCCCGCTAGCGCCGATCGATGCATCAACCAGGCGGAGACGCCATTGGCCGCTGAAGACCGCACCATCCTGGAGGATGTCGGCCTTTAATGCTGAGACTTTGAGAATTAGCATCCGTTCAACTCGGTCGTTTCCGTCTTGGTCGGACGGGACGATCCTGATATCGAGCGCGCGCGACAGGGCGTCAGCGGCCAGCCTAAACTGCCAGTCTGGTGCGACCATCCAATCCGGCGCGGGAGTCGCTGGTTCCAACGCAAGTCCCACCAGGGGTAACGCTGCGTTAGCCTGATAGCGCAAAGTGTCGCTTGGTTCCAGTTTTTCTGCCAACAAGCTTTGGGCATTTAGAAAACCCTGCGACGGGATCATCAGGCGTTCGAACTTGCCGAGCACCTTCCCGTCGGCATCGCTCACCTCGCCCGAGGGGCGCAGCCACTCTACGGGCGTTCCCGCGGGGGGTGGCCCACTGTCCCATACGATGGAATGGTTTGCTTGGACCACTCCTTGCCGCCACGCAAGTTCGGCTCCGGGCACTTGCGCTGTCACCTCTTTGACAACCTTCTCCGATAGGCGGATTACGGCATTGCGCGTGACCGTAAACCAGGCGTCGGCCGGATCGATTTCTCGCACGCCTTCTCTCGTCACCTGCGCTAACTCCTCGGAATGCT